>Ga0163144_10026489_pt1 | contig 11268 bp, 16 predicted proteins | sample OliLak19BULKMAT1_FD_123175 | JGI IMG/M metagenome (GOLD analysis project Ga0163144, IMG submission 123175) | Freshwater microbial mat bacterial communities from Lake Vanda, McMurdo Dry Valleys, Antarctica - Oligotrophic Lake LV.19.BULKMAT1 | ecosystem: Environmental > Aquatic > Freshwater >... | reverse complement strand
GTCAAATGCGGTTTCAATTTGCGCCGCAGCGGTGGAAGTCCCCCAAATGAATCCGTCCGGAAAGCGAATGGCCATAGAAGCTGTTCTGAAGCGATGGTTGAAGCCGGAAAATACTAATTTGCCCCAGCCTCAATTTTTATTGATTATCAAGCAGTTAGGAGCCTCTTTTGGGTTCTTTTTCATCCTTTTCTAACTCGCTACTGACGCGGGCGGCGTTTTGTTTCTCCAGTTGATCTATATAGCGTGCATTTATAGATAACTGGTTGCGAAGCAGTTCGTTCTGACCTTTTAGGTCGTCAACCGTTGCGGTTAGCGTTGTAATTTTTTCATGAGCACTTGTTAGCGAAATGGCTGCAAAATGGTCTGGATTATCAGTGCCAGCGAAATACGCCGGCTCAATTCCAAGCGCTTCAGAGAAGGCTAAAATGTACTTCTCCTCAATGGACTCTGCTTTGATTTTGGCTACTATGGTGTTGCGCGAAATGTTGGTCCTCCTGTACAGTTCCGTTACAGAAATGTCCATTGCACTGAGCAGTTGCTCCAGTCGATTCCCCTGATGTATTTTCAGCCGCCAATCTTTAGCTGTCATAATTGAACTATTATTGTTCAAATTTGAGCTATTAAGGGCGTTTGGTTGCCTTTAATTGCTTTTTCACCTACTAAAATGATACCAAAATGCCCAGAAAACAATGGATCCCCAATCCGCAGCTACTGAAAAACGGCCTTCACGAAAAGCTTCAGGTTTTGCCTGTCAAGGATTATGAAATAATCAGGCAGCAATTGCTAGCGAGTATGGACATCGGGACGCAACACACTAAATCGTTTCATCAGAACCGAACACTCCGACCCACGCCACAATATGAACAGTGGAACCTTAGTGCTGCAGCAAAGGTGTTGGGATGCACGATTGAAGAATTTATTCGCGAGACGCCCAAAACAACAAGCCACGCAAAATCCAAACCAGCTGCTAAGCAGTGATCATCTTTTGGAATTGCGTTGGTTGGTTCATGAACAGTATCGGCGCATCGTGCAACTCACCGTTGCCATGCCACACCTTAAGCAGCGTGATCGGCTAAGACGCGCAAGCCACCTCCAACACATTGGCGCCTTAGAGATGGACGAGGATCTCTATAACAGTATTAACGCTGCCCTGCTTGGTGATGCTCCAAAATGCAAGCTCGATTACGTCTTGCCCTTCTCGTCCAGATTTTTGGCCGTCAACTAGTCTGCTATGCAGGGAGAACAATGGCAATGGGCGGAAACGTGCCAATTGGCAGAAACCGCTACAAACGAACTCACTGCATCATTACAGCGCTATCAGGCCAAGCCAGAGCAAAACAGGCAATGGGCTGGTGAACAGGCGCTTCGTATCGCCAACTTGGCGAGGTTTTACAACCAGGCTATGGCCGAAAGCGTCATTGACCCTATAGGTGGATTTTATGTCCTGGTGCAGATCCAGGGAAAGTGCTTTGAAAAAATTGGCGACCAACGAGCCTGCTTTCCGTTATCTGATTTTGTGCGACAACACATTGAAGAGGCCCCCGACTCGGCCGCCTATCGAATGCTGGTGCGCAAGGATGCTTCGATGTTCGGTAATTCAATTCTGAGACACTTGCCCTACCTGGAACAAGACATCCTTCGCCACGATGCAAAGTCCAGTTATTTATGCTTTCAAAATGGCGTGATGACCATCACAGAGAGTTCTGCAGAGCTGAAAAGGAACGATGCTGTATCCGGATTGGTCTGGAAGCACCAGATTAAAGATTACGATTTTAAGTTGCTGCACAATAAGGAGGTTGAGCAATGCCAGTTCTTCCGCTTTTTGAATTTGGCTGTAAATGGCAACGATGCGAAAGCGCTCTTGGAGTTGCCGCGCGATGAAAATAAATTCCTGCTTGATGATGATGACATTCGGGGAACCGTTGCCGGAAAGCGCCTTGCGGGTATGTTAACCGCACTTGGCTATTGCCTTTACCGGTGGAAGGATCCCCGGGTGGTGAAAATGGTATTGGGCGTTGATCGCGCGTTGCAGCGCGATGACCTGGAAGTAAACGGCGATACCGGCAAGGGGTTGGTAGGCCAAAGCATTGGAAAAGTTCGCAATCAATTCTATGCACCGGGAAGGACGATTGATATTCGCTCTTTAGCGGCATTCTCCAGCTTGAGCAGGCTGCATAAGCATGTCTGGATACCCGACCTGGAGAGGAGTTTTCCTATGCACCTGTTCCTTAATAACCTAACCGAAGGATGGACCGTTAAGGAGCTGTACAAAAATGAACTGGTACTGCCGTTTTCCGAATCGCCCAAGGTGTGGATGGATACCAACTACACTTTACGGGGCTCTGGCAACGCATTTGACCGGAGCATCTATGTGGTGGAATTTGCGAAATACTTTTGCAAAACTCACACGCCATGGCACGAGTTCGGCATGATGCTTTACGATGATTGGGACGAGCAGAAATGGATGTGGTTTTTAAATGTTTGCACACTGGCCACTCAACGGTACATGCGATGGGGATTGTTTGAGGTGCCCACGAACAGCCACACGCAACGCAAGCTTAGTGATGATATCCCGGAAAGCGCTACTGACTTTTTTGAGGATCTGCAGTAAGACCAGGCACACCCCATACGCAGCTACACAGCCAAGCAAGGCATTCATGTCAAGGGCATGCTGGAAGAATTCATTGAATTGAACGCAGAGACCAGACACAATAAAGGCGGCATGACCCAACGAAAGCTACGCAGTTGGTTGGTTGTCTGGGCTGATGTGAATGGTTTTGCCATCAATGCGCATGTTGATCGTGTCGATGTTCGCGACCGAAGGAGGCTTGCTGATAACGACAAGCAAGTGGACATGATCACCATCACCGACCCCAAGAAAGCCGCCAAAGTGCTTTTTTAACTTGGCTCCACATCTTCATCCATAAATGCTTGGGCAATAGCCTGGTAGACGAAAGGATCAGTTGTACCAGTGATGCTTTCAATCTGAATGGGCATCCGACGCAAGTCTACATCTACTTCTATCCTGACCAAAACATTCTCCACACCTTGACTCGGTTCCCAATTAATTTTATCCAGGCGGTCTTGAATTTGCGAAATTCTATCTGCCAAGGCTGCTGCGTATTGCTTACTCACAACGCAGTAATCTCCAACTGTTTTAGAAAAGCATGAGTATCGTAATTCAATCATCATTTTATTAATTAAATGTTAGTCAATGCATCAAATATAGAATGCATTGTTGCTTGGCATTCTACATCAAATTTAACTGTTGATAATTTGGGCTGTTTTGTGAGAACGCGTCTTCAGCAGCATAGCACACCAGCCAGAAAATGCCCCGCGCACACAAAGTGACAGAAAGCGCAGACCTATTAAAGTTTCAACGGGTGCTTAGTTTAGCTCATTATTGAGCGTTTGTGGCACAATTTTAGCCAAGACGAAACCCGAGAATCAACTTTAACGCTATGCGAGATCGCAACCAATTTTTCCAACACCGTCTGGCCGGCATGCTTAATGCCGGAGCTTTTCTTCTCATTTACGCACTGCTAGCCTGGGTGCATATCGGGTAGCACAGGTGCTCTGAAGCTCTTCCCCCGATTCCTGAAGCCGCTACTGATCCGGATGCTCATTGCTTTAGCTGCGTCGACATCCTTGCACCGGGCTGGCCAGCTTTTGGATGGACAGAGCCAGTTGCCGGAAAAGCACTGCCTTCGTTGAATTTGTTCCTGGCCATGGGTGGACCTGGATAGGCCGTGGATTCAGTATGTAAGGTTTACGCGCCGTACCAGATGATCCGCTACAATGTGACCGAGGACACCTACCGGTTGGCCTGTGCTTCCGTAAATGGCCAGGGCGACACGGTGCAGGGCATCTGGCCAAGCGTATGCTCCAACGCTCTGGCGGGAGCCTGGCCACTGCACCCGGCAACAGGAAAGCAGGCGGCCTTTGTGAGCCATCAAGCTGCCGGGAGCCGCTGGACGGCCCAAAGCATCGTGTACGTCACTTTGCGCTTGGATCTGCGCACCGGGGCGCTGGCGTCCTGGTATGATGGCTGGGGAAAGGATCCGGGATCGCCTTTAGCGACACCCGCCTCGAAAGCACAGGGTTTTGCGGAAGAAAAATGGCCCGATTGAATCGGCTTGGCCGCTGAGCCGCGGCGCAGTTCATGGGTCGTTGCTGCAAGCCAAGAATGATGATTTACCTTAACACTTGACAAGTTGCTGGGTATTTCCATTCTTTAATATGCTAAAATCGTATTATGAATCTTCAATTCAAGATCCGACTGTCCGATGTGGTGCGCCCATACCCGAAAGGGGGGCGATGACGAATACGAGCCATAGCACACCTGTCATCGGGCAGCCATTTCTTTTTTAGCCATGATTGACTTTGAACTGATTGCCGCCCAAACGGATCCCAAGCTGCTCGCCATTTACGACCGCATGGTCCGGTTCTTGGAAACCAAGTCCGAAACCTTGGAGGAAGGTCTTGGATTTGCCGTTGACAACGTTTTAGGCGCTGTGGGCCACGAACAGGAACGGATTGATTACCAGGACAGCCTCCATGATCTGCGTCACGCTCTAGTAGAGCTCCGCCTTACCCGGCAATTGCTGGCTATAAAAGAAAGGGTTGCCGCTGCGTGATCTGTGCCTTAACTCCGTAAAAACCTCGCTTGAAAAAGTGGGTTTTTTTGTTTTTGGGCCCTTTCCCTCTTATCTATCTTTATTCTTTTTTACTTTTCTTTTAAAGAAAAAAACTGGGACACCGGGACAGAATAACTAAGGCATTGACAATCAATACTTTATCTGTCCCGGAGGCTGTCCCAGTGTCCCAGAAAAGCCCTTTTGTCCCAGAACAAGGGCATCGGACTGTCTGTCCCAGTTGGGACAGGGACAGCTTTTTAAAAATAAAAACCTGGTTACCAAGGCTTTATGCCCTGTCCCAGTGTCCCAGAACAAGCAGGCCAAAAAGATTCCTTTTCACAGAATCCCCAAATAGGCACCAACCTTGACTTTAAGGCGTATAGCTGATCCACCCTTTCATGCACCATCCGGCATACGTGGTGTCAAACTGCTTCTGAACATAGACATAGGCTCCTTGCTCCTTGACGACCGAGACAAGGGTACGATCCCTTACTTCACAGCGGATCTGCCTATCGCCTGATGTCGAACTCCACAGATTAATTTGCTGAGCATCATATCCAGGCTCAGCTTTTGTGTTAACCATTCCGTCCTTGGGCCAACCAGGACGTTGCTTTTTTGGTACCGGCACCTCAACGATTGGCGCATCTGCTTTTGAATCTTCATAAACAGCGGCCATGCCAACCACGAATAAGACGGCTGCAATTGCCAGAATCCACTTAGAGTTTTTGCTCATGACTTTTTAATTAATTATCAAGGGTTTAGAAATACCGAATAAAAAATTGTTGCTAAATAATAGTGTACAAAGTGAACAATAAGCGAATATCTATGCTCTAATACTGAACACATTTGTTTGTAAAAAGCCAAAAATGTTGGATTTAAGTCCATAGCTAACGTAACTTCGTAGCAAAGGTGTGCTACGTCCACGAGCACAAAATGGGCTTAAAATACCCATTGAACCACGCGCCCTTTAAGTAGGCAAATCCACGTGAAGCGGTGGAGGGTAAAGTTACTTTACTCGGTTTTGGTACTCCGACCGCTTAACATATTGCCGCTGTATTTCGTTATAAATGTGATCTTACGCATCTATGATTGACTGATTCCAGAATCAGCGAACCGGATGCGACAAATTTTAGGTTCGTTATGAACACTGCTGAAGCTATATACCCGTTCCGGGCTATTTTGAGAGTTGCTCACCTAAATAGAAATACTGCTAAGTCAGTAAAAGGGGAAAGAATGCCCCCTGAATTAAATAGATTAATTGAGCATATTAAGAGGCACCTACAAACCGACCCCCTCAAAGGATTCAGTGTCGGATCTGAAGAATTGAATTTGTGCTATAGCACAAGATTATCCCTTTTAAAACTCGATCCTCAGAAGGATTCATCCAGTGCAATTCCAGACTCAAAAAGGTCAGTGGTTTTAATAGAGAACCAGGCTATTGAGCCGGAGCTTTACACCATGCGTCAAAATGTTCTTTTTGCGATCCGAACGATGGTTAGGGTAACCAATGATTTAAAGGCGAAGCGTAAACAAACTGGACGTGAACAAGTAAGCAGGAATCATTTTTTGGAGCTTCAAGACGTGCTCAATACTAGGGATAAGTTTCATGCACATTTACTGGCATTAATTAGTAGGAGCCCAGACGCCACTCGAAAGTTAATGGGGGGCTTATTAATTGAACTTATTGACACGTCTCTCACGATTGAATACGCATCGATGTGTTACATGGTCATCACGAACGAAGCCATTAAGATAAAAGCCAGAAAGCGTGATGCGCTTTGTCGCGTAATTGCAAATGCGGCACAAACATGCTATGCCATATCCGTAGAATTAGGGATTACCGAAAGGGGCAAATTTGAAGACACCCTTGAAGGTAATAAGGTAGCAAATGAATGCTTAGAAGAGCACCAGTTTCTTGCGGAATTGGGCTTAGAAGATTTGCTGAATAGTTAACCTGCAAAACCATAGTGAGTCAAAAAAAAATAGATCGTGGCACGGTTCTGAAAATAGACCTTGGTGCGACAACCAAAAACAATAATGCTAATCTTACCGAGGATCAACGTAAACGGCATGGCGAACGAACAGCCAAATTTGGTAAAGTTGTAGGCCATGAACAGGGTGAGGCACGACCATGTATTGTGCTGCGGCATTTTAAAGACTATAAACTTGTATGGATTGTTCCGGTAACCAGTAAACGGAAGGCTGTTAGCAGTCATTTTGGAGTTGAACTCCCCAAAACTGGCGTCTTACTGAGAACGACCAGTTACGCACTTTGTAACCACATCAGATGTGTTTCAGAGGATAGAATTGTGGCCGATGCAAATTTTGAAGAGAAAGTTCAACCCAGATCGATTGAGATGATTGCATCCGTAGTGCGCGACTTGATTTAATAAAAAACCCCGGCCATATCGACTGGGGCTCCCATTACAAACTGAAAGAAAAGAGGCTCACTCGCGCGTCCGCTGGTAATCAAAATCGAGCACCCGCAAAATGTGCGGATTCGGCGGCATGGCTTTAACAATCCAGAGGTGATCGCCAACCTTAATGGCCACCTCAACGGTTTCTGCTTGGGCAATAACCTGGTAGGTCTCTCGCTTTTCTTCGCGTGTTTCCACCAAGCTCGTCTTGTTGAATACAGGCTCTTCCTCCGCTTTTTTTGCATCGGGTTTGTTTGGTGCAGCACCCTTGGCTTTTGGTGCCGCTGCCTCATGTAATTTGTTGACCCGAGCTGTTTTGGTCTCGCGCTGAATGGGCGCTGTGGTCTTTTTCATTTGTTGAGTTTAAGAAAATGGATTAAAGGGTTGCCACCAAGAGGGTTCACTCTCTTTCTCCTCTGGTGGTTTTTGCGGTGCTGGTTTTGGCTCAGCAACCGGTGTATGTGATTTCTTGGGCTGCTCTGCTTTTTTGTGCGCAGGATCTGCTTTAGGCGCAGCCTTTGGTATCGGCCTTAGCTCGGGCTCTGCTGGCATGGCCGGCTCAGGCTTTTCAGCCGTGGTGATGGGTGATGATCCAGGCGCAGGAATGGGCTTGATGAACACGCTGCTTTGCCCAAAGCTTCTTGGGAAGCAGGTGTATGAGCCAGATTTGGTTTGCCTCCAGGTTTCCCGGCCTTCAATGGTTTCTTTAAGCACCGACTGGTAGTGTTCTCCTAGCTCTTTGTTGCGGCTAAGGATGGTTACCTGAAACCATTCAGCATTCTTGCCCAGGAAGCGGCCAGTCTCCAGCTGCAGGGTTACCCTGGATCCCTTGTTGACGGAGATTTGTGTATTGTGGATGCGCAACATAGCTCAAAATTAAGCGTATACCGCTCAAAATTTTCCTTTAAAGGAATTCTCGAAGTAGTTTTAGTGCCATGAGCGTAGAAAATCATCAGAACTACGGCCTGCGCTTGGCGTTGATGATCAAGCGCGTTCTGGAAGAAGCGGGCAAGCCCATGACCACTGCGGAGCTTACGGCGGCAGTCCAGATCCAGTTGGACGAAAGAAAGAGCTTGTACAACCGCCATTTGTTACGGCGCAACATCATCCGCATTGGCAAGCTGTACCAACGTTTAGGCGAGATCCAGTTGGACCAGATTCCTACCGTCCGCAAAGCCCAGACCTACAAATTCACCCTGCTGAAGAAGCATCCATGAGAAAGAGTATCCCCGCTGTCACGTTGGCCCTGATGCCTAAAATCCTTAAAGGTGGACTTGGACCGTTTTTAGAAGTACCCTTTATACTTTGAGAAAATTGTTGTTGCTGAAAAAGCTCATCGAATCAAACACTTGAACTGTCCCTACTGTAGCGCTCCTTAAAGGGTGTTAATTCCGGATAAAGTAGATGAAACATGGGACATGGCCACACAATGCCTGGATTGCAGCAAGATCTATTGGAAAGTCGTAAGCATATCTGGCGGGAGAGCTTATTAGTTGGAGGATTTATGAAACAGTAACGCCTCCTGCTATGGGGTGACTTATGGGAAGGTGCGTTGAGAGTTTGATGTAGACTAAATGACAGCAAATGATGACTAAGAATTGTATTATTTGTGGCAGCGAAGCGAAGATTTTTTACGGGTCATTTTGTATATGGCCCAAGGCAGGAAAAGATCACCGCAGGATGGTATAGGGCGCATATCCGGAACAGTGAAAATATTGAATCAATGACTGATCCGGGTTGCTTCGGGAAATAGAAGCCCGAATTTGGGATATGGGAATCGTTTCAAATGAAAGGTTAACGCACCCTGCTAATTGCGAAAACACAACAGGCGCAGAAAGAGCTCGGAGTAACTCACCGGGCAACTCCTGTAAAAATTTGGAAAACTCCAAAATTAAACTATAACTGAGGAGTTTCCCACATTTCAACAGGATTGCGATGATGAATACGATATTTTTTAAACCTTTACTTTTTGCCTTAGTTTAAAAGGGGAATCTTTTATTTCCAAATTTATTTTTCAAAAGAATGCCTACAATTTTATGGAGGGTTTGCCCAATTGGAGATAGTACATATCGTCCGTTGTGGTCGATTACACTAAAGATTAACGGTATACCCTCTGAAAAGGGTATTAAGATATTGATTGCGATTAACTGGTCAAACAATTTCCTTTTCTCTCCGGCATATCTACTACGTACCCCTAAGTTTTTACCACAGTCTAGAATTATTTCATTATAGAATGCCTCTTGATCAGAGTCCTCAGAAATTAGAATTAAAATCCCAATGTACCCGTCCATGTCCTCCTTGCTACCCGTATTATATCCACCAGAGTACTTGCTTTCTGCATTTGATAACCTGAGTCTCAGGCTTTCAATGTCATTTTGATTGTGTTCACTCTCGGTTTTGTATCTCTCCTCCATGTCAGCTATTCGTTGTTCCATTGCCTCAGTTTGTTGTCTAGACTTACCTAATTGAACTTTGGTTAGCAAACTTTCGTCGGCAAAATTTTGACGGATATTACGTTTCTGTGCTTCAATACCCTCCGTATACTGGAATACGTATTTGTTTAGGCGAGGAATGGCCAAAACAAGAATCACTGTTGAGCAAAGCGGAACAATGTGTGAGTTGAAATGCCAAAGCAAATTGAGGTGCGTGTTAATGTACGTTAGTCCTCCTTTTTCAAAATATGGATAGGTTGGATTAACAAGTGCGTACACAACTTTCCAGTTCCAGACCAACCAGGACAAAACGTAGGTCCCAATCAAAGGACTGCTCATGCGCTCATACAATGATGCATAGAAGGAATTCTTCAGTTCTGCAAAGCTTGACATAGGCTTGGGTTTTTTGAATTTATTTTAGTTTTCAGGTTGGTCCCGTTTACCCTTCATAACCGTCTAAGCGCCTCAATGGTCGCCTTGTTTGTACCAACATACTGAGCCGTCATCGATGCTTTGCTATGTCCAGCCTGATACTGAGCATCCCCAATCGAACCGCCTCGCTGTAGAAAATGGGTGATACCGGTATCCTTGAGGCTGTAAAACACCAAATGAGTGTCAAAGCCCAATACCGGGCGCACAAAACTGCTGAAGTAGCGCCCAAGGCGATTTTCACCGCTCCGCTTTAATCCGGGCCTATAATCGAGGCTGCTGAAGATGTGATAATGACCAGGAGCGGACCCAAGCCCGAGTTCTTTCGTCAAATCCCACAAAGAATACGGGAGTATTATCTGGCGCTTTTTTCCCGTTTTGCCGTGTTCGGATTTAATTGTTACAACGCCTTGCTGCAAGTCAACGTCGGACACCTTAAGACAGATAAGCTCTTGTGGGCGGATAAAACAACGGTAGGTGAGCTGGCAAGCTAAATGATACCATGGCATGGTCTCCTTAGTATGGGCCATTAATCGATCCAGTTCGTCCTGTTCAAATAGCCTTCGATTTTTATCCCGAACAGGCAACTTTCGAATTTTGGCAAAAGGATTGGCAGTTATTGCTCCACGTTCCATAGCATAAGAAAAAACAGCCCGGCACTGGTTAATGCATGCGTTGAAGTGCACAGGTGAAATTGTATGCCCCAATAAAAAACGATCTGCGATCTGTTGGGCGTGAATAGGAGTGAATGCACTGCAAAGCCATTTATCCATACCTCGCTCTTGCAGGAGTTCTCGAATCCTCGCCACCAGGTTGGTTATGGTCTTCATCGAGCTATCTCTAATGCGCAGCCTCTTCCCATCCAGGTAAAGATCTATAAGCATCCCAAGCGGCACATCACCGGAAGTTCGTGAATTGTCATCCCAAGGAGTCCATCCATGACGCAACTTGTCGTTAATCATGATGGCATAATCTTGAGCGAATTGCTTTTGCTGGCGCTTTGTGTATCCGGCCAAATTGCAGCGTTTTCTGAATCGCTGAAGCTGACCGTTGTCTGGAGACGGCACGTAAAAGACTACGTAAAGCGCATGCCCATCCACGACACGGGCCGGGCGGAATAGCGCTGGCGCTTTGCCCGGCACTTCGAAAAATTCTTCTTCTGTATCTCTTCTCACAACTGACACGTTACTGACTCAAGTACACCAACTCTGAAACGCTGAAAGCCTTGTTGGTTATAGCATGCAGCCGTTTGTGCCGGAAAATACTAATTTGCCTCCACATGCCCATGTCCATGCCACGTTCCAATCCCGATGATTTTTCCAAATCCGGCCCGGCGTTCCGGCATTTTTTTGC
>Ga0163144_10026488_pt1 | contig 11269 bp, 5 predicted proteins | sample OliLak19BULKMAT1_FD_123175 | JGI IMG/M metagenome (GOLD analysis project Ga0163144, IMG submission 123175) | Freshwater microbial mat bacterial communities from Lake Vanda, McMurdo Dry Valleys, Antarctica - Oligotrophic Lake LV.19.BULKMAT1 | ecosystem: Environmental > Aquatic > Freshwater > Lake... | reverse complement strand
GTTTGGCCGTGCCCAGCAGCGCCCCGGTGTCCTTGGACAGGCTCTTGATGGTGGCGAGCTGCTGGTCGTCGGCCAGAAAAGCGGTGAGTTTGCGGCTGTCGGCCAAGACCGCGCGCGTGTCCTTGAGCAAAGGCTCGAGGTTTTCGTCCACGACCCGCGTTGTGTGATCGAGCCGGGCCAGGATGCGCTCGATGCGCGGGCCGTCGACGTATTGCTCACGCACGGCGGCCAGCGTCTCCTCGGAATGGCCGGCGATCGAGTCGAGGCGCTCGATGATGCTGGAGATGTCGGCCTCGTGCTTCTCGAATAGCCGACCCGTGCCTTGCAAGGTCTTGTGCAGGCCGTCGAAGGTCTCGCCCAGCTGCTTCTGGTTTTGGACCATGCCGAGGTAGGTGCGGTGCAGCAGCTCGTAGCTTTCGCCGAGGAGCTGGTCCAGCCGGGGCGGCGAGACACCGACCACCACCGAATTGTCAGGCAACATGGGTTTTTCGTGGCTGCCTGGATCGACGGCCAGGTGCATTTCGCCCAGCACGCCCTGCGCGGTGATGAAAAAGACGGCGTCGGTGTGGATGGCCTTTTGGTGGACGGCATCGATATCGGCGACGACGCGGATGGGGAGCACGGGCTTGCCGTTCTTGTCCTTCTCACCGCCGCGAAACTCGAGCGCCGTGACGCGGCCCACGCGCACGCCGGCGATGCGCACGGGCGAGCCCGACTGCAAGGCACCTGGGTTTTCGAACTCGACGTAGACGCGGAAGCTGGGCTGCAGGCTGAGCCCGCCCATGACGACGACGAAGCCCACCAGGAGCAGGACAGAGGCCAAGATGAGGCCGCCGACCTTCATCTCCATCGAGCGCTGACTCATTTCAGGTGGTCTCCAGCGGGCCTTCTTGGCTGCCCGTGATGAACTGTTGGACCACCGGATCGAGCGAAGCCCGAATTTCCGTCGGCGTGCCCAGGGCTCTCACTTGGCCCTTGTACAGCATGGCGACGCGGTCCGCGATGGAGAAGATGCTGCGCAAATCGTGGGAAACGACGATGCAGGTGGCTCCGCGCTTGCGCGACAGGTCCAAAATCAGGGCATCGACGCGGCGCGCGCTCACCGGATCGAGGCTGGTCGTCGGCTCGTCGAACAGTATGTACTTGGGGTCGAGCGTGAGGGCGCGCGCGACGGCTACGCGCTTGCGGAGGCCGTCACCGAGAGTTGCGGGGTAGGTGCTCGCGAAAGATTCCATCTGCACCTGCGCCAAGAACTCGAGAGCGCGCTCGTTGGCTTGGGCGCGGGACAACTTGAAGTGCTTGCGCAAAGGCAGGGCGACGTTCTCGGCGCAAGTCATGGAATCGAACAAGGTCGCGTGCTGGAAAACCAGCGCACATTTCATGCGGATGGGATAAAAGGCCGCTTCGCTGAGCCTGGTCACGTCCTGGCCGTCGACGAGTACCTGCCCCCGGTCGGGCGCCAAGAGGCCGACCACCTGCTGGATGAGCACGCTCTTACCGGCGCCCGACGTGCCGATAACGAACAAGATTTCACCTGCGTCGGCCTTCAGATCGACGCCGTCCAAGATCACTTTTTCGCCGAAGCGCTTGTGCACACCGACGAATTCGATCATTGGCCCGCCCCGGCGCTGAGCGTCTCGGCCAAGGCGCCGATCAAGAAACCGAGCACGATCACGGCCAAAGACGAGCCGACCACGGCTCGGGTCGTGGCGTTGCCGACGCCCTGCGAGCCGCCGCTGGTGTAGAGCCCGGCGTGGGCGCTCATGACCGGAATGGCGAAGCCGAAGGCCACGCTCTTCACCAGGCCCGCGCCCAGATCGATGCCGTCGACGAAGCGTCCGTCCAAGAACGTGACGGGATTGATGTCGAAGACCCAGAGGCCGGTGAGCGCCCCTGTGGTCAGGGCGACCGCGCCGCCGACGATGGTGAGCAGAGGGGTGACGAGCACGCAGGCGACCAGGCGCGGCGCGACCAGGTAAACGACCGGATCGGCGTTCGACAGGCGCAGAGCGTCCAGCTGGTCGGTGACCTTCATCGAACCGATTTCAGCGGCAATACCAGCGCCCACGCGGGTGGCCAACATGAGCGCCGTGAGCGACGCAGCCAAGTCGCGCACCAGGATTTCGATGTAGGCGGGCCCGATCGTGCTCGTGTCGGGCACGATGCGCAGCGCCTGAATGCCCGCCTGGTAGACGAGGATGCCGCCCACGAAGCCGAGCACCAGGCAGACGAAGCCGAGCGATCGAAAGCCGAGCAAATGCATCTGCTCGGCGATGGCTCCCGGTTCGATGCGGGGGATGGCGTAAACTGCCGCGAGCAGCGTCTTGAGCGGACCACCTCGCGCTTCGTCGGCGGGTAGCACGAAGCCGGGCACGGGTTGGGAAATGCTGAGCGTCTCTGCGCTGGGCGACAGGCTGGCACCCGCGAATTCATTGGTCATGAGCGCCGAGCGGTCGCTCTTGCGCGTTGGCTTTTCGCTGACCCGCACCGGCTTGGTGCTCTGGGCCGTGCCTTTGAGTCCCTTTTGCTTGGGCGCAGCGCTCTGAGGGCCGGGCGGGTCGTCGCTGGCCATCAATGCCCCTGGGAAGCAAAGGAAATGAGGGCGTCCATGACGAAGATGGCGACGGCGCTCAGCACGACGCTCTCGTTCACGGCCCGGCCAACACCCGGGGCGCCGCCCCTGGCGTGGAGCCCAAAGGAAGTGCTCGTGCCGGCAATGACCAGGCCGAACACGAACGATTTGACGACACCGTGGGTGAAGTCGGGCCAGCCCAGCATTCCGCCCGTGAGCCCATTCCAGAAGGTGACCGGGTGTACGCCCAATAGGATCTGCCCGGTGATCGCGGCGCCGCACAGGGCGACGACCATGGCGAAGATGGTCCCGAGGACCGTGGTCAGGACGATGGCGACGACGCGCGGTGCTACCAAATAGTCAGCCGGATCGATGGCCAGAGCGCGCAGGCCGTTGATCTGCTCTGTCACTTGGAGTGTGCCAAGCTCGGCGGTGTTGTTCGAGCCGACTCGCCCCGAGATCATCAGACCGGTCAAGATCGGTCCGACCTCGCGCAAAATGCCGAAGCCGGCGCCCCAGCCCAGCAAGCTGTGCGCGCCGTAGCGCGTCATCAACGGCGCCGACTGGATGACCATGATGCCGCCGACGAACAGGGCGGTGCCGAAGATGACGGGCAACGAATGCAGACCCAAGCGGACGAGGCTCTCTTCGAGCTGCTCCCAGTCCAACGAGCGCTTGAGGACCGCGCGCAGGGCCTGGAGCAGGACGACGCCTACGCCGCCGACGAGCGCCATCAAAATGCCGATTCGTGCCCGCACACTCACAGCAGGAAGGCTCCGGGTGGCAGCGGCGCTCGCTCACTGTCGGGATCATAGGGCGGCACGCTGCTGACGGCCGGCACTCGCACGTCGGCCAAGAACTCGCGGACGGGCGGTAGCTGCGACGACAAGACCGAGCCGAGCGGCCCCTGACAGAGCACGCGGCCGTTGTGCAGCACGGCCACTTCGTCGGTCACCTCGAACAGGCGATCGAGATCGCTCGAAACGACCAGCAGCGTGCTCTTGAGGCGCTTTTTTTGGTCGACCAGGAGCGCGAACATGCGGCTGGTCGACACCGGATCGAGTCCAGCGGCGGGCTCGTCGTAAAGCAGCACGGGCGGGCGGGTGATGGCGGCGCGGGCTATGCCGACGCGGCGTTTCTGCCCGCCAGACAGCCCCTGCACCGCGCGTTCCTCGAATCCGGCGAGGCCGACTGCGGCGAGTTCGGCGGAGACGCGCCCGTTAATCTCGGCTTCCGGCAGCGCCTTCTGGCGGCGGAGGGGGAAAGCCAGGTTCTCGCCGACGCTCAAGTGGTCGAAGAGCGCGATGTTCTGAAAGGCCATGCCGATGCGGCCCTGCAAACGGCCGCGCTGCTGGTAGTTGAGCCCGACCATCTCTTCGCCGTCGACGCGCACGCTGCCCGCCTCGGGCTCGAGCAAGCCTGCGATGATGCGCAAGAGCACGCTCTTACCCGAAGCCGGCGGGCCGACGAGCCCCACCAAACGCCCGCGCCCGACGCGCAGATTGACGCCGCGGAGCACGGGCTCACCGAATGACTTGTAGACGCGTTCGACCTCGATCACAGGAACCCGATCCCAGCCTCGAAGCCTACAGCCACTTGGGCGAACTCAGAAATTCGTCCGCGTGACGTCGAGTTTCGGGTGGCTCGGGAAGCTCATGCCGCGCACTCGCCCGGCAATGCAGCCCGAAATTCCGGGGTTGCGGGGAGTGGTCGTCACCGTCACACCAACCGCGCGCCCATTCTGGATGGCGGCGCAGACGTTGACGCCCATGTTCTCGGGTGCCCCGCACGAGTTGAGGTAGGCGCCGTTACCCAGGACGGCTTGAAACTGGCCCGCCGACAGATCCGCTTGGCCTTTGACGCCCATCTTCATCTCCTCGACGTAGGCGTTTTGCGCTACCTCGCAGCTCATGCCGCTACCGAGCTGGGGAAAGCCGCCCGCGCTGCCGACGATGCGTGCCCCGCCTCCGCCCTTCTTCTTTGGGCCGACGAGAGCCGTATCGGCCTCGATGTTCGCGGCTTGCTCTTCGACCACCGCGATGGCGTCGTTCTTCTGGCCGCGCACGGTGAGAAACCAAGCGCCGGCCGCGGCCAAGATGCCACCGAAGACGAGCACGCCAAGGAACGTCTTGCCGCGCGTGCTCCGCGATTCGGCGACCACGGCCTGCTGGATGGCGACCTTCTCCGCGCGCTCGGCGCGGTGCATGCGTGCGTGGCGGGCGAAGGGTCCGAAATCGGCCGATTCGACGATCGACCAGCTGGTGCCGTCCGCCGAGTCGCGCACGACGTCGTTCTCTTCGAAGGTGTGGCTCGCAATCTGCTGGAGCAGCTCCACGGCGCTGAACGGCCCGTGATCCATACCCTCTTTGACGACGACGAAGCGCGGCCGCCGATCGGCTTCGAGCCGCGCCTTCACGGCCATCAAGTCCTCGGCGCCGCCCGTGGGCCTCCGACCCGAGGTCGGCGCGGTGCCCGCGGACATGCCAGGAGGAAGCGGAGCATCCTGCTGAGCCAGGCTCGGCGTCGGCTGGCCGAGCGTCATCTTGGGCGCGGGCGGCAGCATCGACAGCGACACGTCGACGTCGAAGCCCTCTTCGTTGTGATCGAGGTGACTCAGGTCGGCGGGCGGAGGTGGCGCCGTGTGAGTGGTGTTGATTTGGTACAGCGCCTGCGCGAGCGCGTTCAAGTCGTCCGGGCGGTGAGCCGGATCGGCCACCAACGCCTTGCTCAGGATCAGCTCGAGCTCGGGGGGTACACCGGCCGCCAAATCCGAGGGCCGCTTCATGCCGGGTCCGACACTTTCCAGCGTGATTAGCTCGTAGAGAAGCGCGGCGATGCCGTAGACCGAAGCGTGGCCCGTGCCGGGATCGACCCCCTTCGCTTCGGGCGGCAGGCAGGCGAGGTCGCGCGGGTCAGTGGGCGGCGTCGCCGAGCCCGAACTCGCGTGGTAGCGCTCGTCTTGCCCGTAGAAGAGGGCGCTCGGGTACAGATAGAACGCATAACCAGCCCGGTGCTGATCGGCGAGCTCGACTGCCAAAGGTACGACGATGCCGATGGCATGAGCCAAATCGAGGGGGCGTCCTGCAGCGCGGTAAGCGTCGATCTGGGTGCGGAGAGTGGTTTCGGCGAGGGCGGCGGCTTGCATGTTCTCTAGGATCGGAGCGACCAATGATGGCGGCCCCCCGAGGGGGCTCGCGATAGTAGCCAGAAGAGCGGAAGCGTCCAACGGCGCCCAGCGTGCGAACTGGAGTCGAATTGCGCAGCGAGTCGAATTGTTCGCTCAGCCGTGAATCGGACAGCGACCCCGCTGGAAGAGGGAAGAGGGCTGGCTCGACGCGGCAACGCTAGCAAACCCGGTTTCCGTTGCTACAGTGAGCCTGTAAGGTGTAGCATATCGCCCCGAATGGATGCGCAGCAACTCGAGGCCCTAGCGAAGCGATTGGGCGAAAATCCAGGAGACTCGGAGGCACTCAACGCAGCATACGCGCACGGACTAACGGACCCTCGCGGTTACGCCGTTTTCCTCGAAAAAGCTGGCGTCTTTTCCACCGATCCACCAACTGGCGCCCACTGGTACTGTGAGGCAGCGACGGTCTGGACCGCGAGTTTGAATGATGCTCACCGCGCCGCGCGTGCCTTGATGCACGCTGTCGACAAGGATCCGACAGGCGTCGTCGGCGCTGAGCGTTTGGCGACGCTCTACCGCGAAAAGGGCGACTTGAAGGGGATCGCTGCGCTGCTCGATCGACGCGCCAAGAACATCGAGAAGGCCCGCGATCCTTCGCTCGAGCCCGCGCTTTCCGCGATCTACGTCGAGCTCGGTCGGCTGTGGAGTGAGGAACTCGCGCAGATCGACAAGGCACTCGAAGCTTTCAAAAAAGCCGTCGAGCACGCACCGACCGACGCCTACGCAATTTACCAGCTGCGGGAGCTGCTCAAGGGGGCGGGGCGCTTCGCCGAGGCGCTGCCTTGGTTCGCGGCCGAACAGAAGTGGCTGACGAGCGACCCAGAGCGCCAGCGCGCGCTCTACCTCGACGAAGCAGACGTCTCGCAGAAAGCGGGGGACGGCGAGCGCCAGCTCCGCGCATTGCGTGCGGCGCGAGGACTCGACACGACTGACGACCCGGCGCTGAAGCAGCAACTCGGCTCGGTCATCTTGGAGCGCATTCAAGCCTGCCAGCCCGTACCCCAAGGCGCACGCCAGGAAGCCGCCGGCTTGTTCGTCAGCTTGGCCGAAACCTATGATGGCGACTACGGCCACGCTTACGCTCTGTGCGCGCTCGAGTGCGAACCGGGCAACGATCGCGCCGCGCAGCTCGGGCTCTACTACGGCGAACAAATAGACAAGCAGGCCGACACGGCCTTGCCGATGGCTGCCTATTTGCGTGCGAGCCCAGCGGGGTTGTTGGCGTCCGAGGCACGCGTGTTGGTGGCGCGAATTTTCGGCGAAACTGGCGACGATGCTCTGCTCGCGGCGCTGGCGCCCGCCGAGGATGCGCCTGACGCCGAGCGTGCACTCGGCCATGTCGACATGGCGCGCTGCCTCATCGCCCGCGAGCGACGTGACGAAGCGGCGGAGCACTACCAGAAGGTCACGGCGCTCGAGCCGGCCCACGAAGAAGCGATCGATTTTTTGCGGGGGCGGCTGCGTAAAGCCAAAAAAGACCTGGAACTCCGCGATCTGCTGTTTCGCGCTGCGCGCGTCGAAACGGCCGAGGTCGACCAGCGCATCGCCTGGCTCCAAGAGGTGGCCGAGCTGTCCGAGGGGAGTCTCGGCGACGTGCCGATAGCCATCGAGGCGCGGCAGAAGTTGGTCTTGCTCGATCCGACCGACGAGGACGCGGCAGACCACCTGGAGAGTACTCTCGAGGCAGCGAAGCGCTGGGACGATTTGGCCGAGCTGCTCAGTCGGCGCGCCGAGGTCGCTTCCGACAAGGCGACGCGCATCGTGCTAGAAAACAAGCTATTTCGACTGCATCAGGACAAGCGGGGCGACAAGCTGAGCGCAGCGCGTGCGCTCGGGCGCATCTCCGAACTCGAACCGGACGACGAGCGATTGGGCCTCGATGCTGCGCAACATTTCGAGACGGCTGGTCGTCCCGAGCTAGGCGTCGAACTGCTCGCCGAGCTCCTGCGCCAGACGCTCGGCAGCGACGCGCGGGTCGCTTACAGCGAGAAGGTCGGCGAACTCTTGGAGGCGCGCGGCGACTTCGCGGTCGCTGGTGGCGCTTTTGCCGAAGCGGCATCGCGATCGAGCAACCAGGCGCTGTGGGCTCGCGCCGAGGCGTGTTTCGTTCGCGCTGAGGCGTTCGAGCAAGCAGCGCGGTCGGCTGCCGAGCAGCGCTCGCTCGAGACGGACGACCCCGCGCGCGGCGAACTCTTCGCCGTCGAAGCCAAGCACCTCGGCCGCTTGGGTGACACGGAAGGCGCGCTCGAACGCCTCAAGCAAGCCGCCGAACTCCTGCCCGAGAACGACGCCATCGCGACCGAACTGGAGCAGAGCTACGTGGCCAGCTCACGCTTCGGGGCCTTGGTCGAATTGCTGCTTGGCCGGGCCAAGCAGCTCCCAACGCCCGCGCGTCGCGTGGCTTTGCGCAAGCAGGCAGCGGCGCTGCTCAAGGAGAACCTCGCCGACGAGGAGGGCATGCGCATGGCGTTGCTCGAGGTTCTCGAGGACGGAGAAGACGCCGGGGCGCTGGCGGATCTCGCCAACGACGCCGAGGCGCAGGGCGATCTGACGTCAGCGGCCGATTTCTTGCGCCGCCTCGAAGCTGTCGCGCCTGTAGCCGAACTCGGTGCTCTCGCCTTGCGTTTGGCCGGGATTCTCGAAGACCAGGGCGACGACCAGGGGGCGCTCGAGAAATACCGCGTCGCGCTCAGCAGTCAGCCCCGCACTGTCGCGGCGCTCACCAGCCTGGCAGTGCTGGAACAGAGCGTGGGTGAGCCCAAAAACAGCGTCGAGCTCTACGAACGGTTGATCGAACTGACGACGGGCGAGGACCGCCTGGCCGCTGCGCGCAACTTGGCGCGCATCGAGGCCGACGTGCTCAAGCGACCCGAAGCCGCTTTCAAGGCGTTTCAGACCGTCGCAAACCTCGATAGCGACGACTTTGCGGCCGTCGAGCGCCTGCGCGACCTGAGCGCACAACTCGAACGCTGGGACGATTTTGGGCGCTACCAGAAGCAGCTGGTTGACGCCGAAGGTGACGACGAAACGGCAGCGCAGCTCGCCTTCCGCTTGGCAGAGGTGCTGGACGAAAAATCGAAGAAGACGGCCGAAGCCTTCGCCGTGCTCGAGCCATTCGCGGCCGCGGCTCCGGGGCCCAGTCGCGAGAAGTACCTGGAGCTTGGCGATCGCCTCGGCAAATCGGCAGAGGTCGCTCGGTCACTCGTCGACTGGCTTGCCGACCTGCCTGCGGGCGGCCTGCGCACCGCCAGCTTGCGCGCCGCTTTCACGCGTTTCGTGGCCGAAAAACTCGGTACGGAGGCGCTCGGGGTCGGTCTCGAACTCGTGCGCCACAAGGAGGCCAACCGCGCCTTGGCCGAGGAGGTCGAAGCCGTCGCTCGGGGCGAGAAGAGCATCGAAGGCCTGCAGGCTGCGTTTTTGGTGCTCGGTCGAGAGCTGAGCGGTCCAGGTCGCGCCGACGAGATGGTGCGGCAAGCGGAGGTTCTCGCAGCAGCTGGACTCGACGCCGAAGAAGCCATCCAGCACGGCGAACAAGCACTGACCAGCGTCGCGCCGAGTGAGGTCGAAGCGCGGCTCACGCGCTTGGCCCAGCTGGCGAACGCGCCAGCTCAGGCCATCGAGATCTACGAACGCCAGATCACGCGCTCCAAGTCGCCCGAAGATCGCCTGGCCGCGATGTGTCGCGCTGCTGAAGTGGCGCTCGAAAACAAGCAGCCGAACCGTGCAGCTGGCTTCTACGAACTCGCCGCCTCAGGAGCGGGACCGACCGAGGCCCTCGACCAACTGATCGAGAGGGTGCGGCTGTCCGATCGCCGGCTCGGAGGTCAGGTGCTGCGCGGCCTCTTGGCCGATGTATTGGCGCAAACTGCGCAGGGAACTCGCGACGGAGGACGAAGTCGCGCCTTCTTCTTGGGACGGGCGGCACGCCTGGCTCACGCCGAACTCGGAGAGAAAGACCAGGCGTTCGCCTGGCTCGGCGACGCACTCGTCGCCCACGTCGACGATGCCCAGCTCGAAGAACTCGAGCGCTTCGCTGCGGCAGACGGCGACCTCGCCCGAGCTGCGCGCGTGATCGGCATCGCTCTCGACGAGGTGCATGATGGTCCGCTCGTGCGACAGCTGCTCCGGCGCCGTTACGCGCTGTACGACGCACGGCTGCACGACGCGCCCGCCGCCCGCGCCGACCTGAAGAAGCTGTACGAGATCTCGCCCGGCGATACCGAAGTCGCCGACAAGCTCGAGAATCTCTACCAGACTTCCAGCGATCATCAGGGCCTCGTTCAGCTCTACGAAGACCAAATCCTGCGAAGCAAAGATCAGTCGCATCGCGCCGAGTTGGCGCGCAAGGTCGCGCTTCTCTGGCAAAATACGCTCGACAACCCCCGCGAGGCTGCCGACGCCTGGCGCAGAGTGCTCCGCATGAAGTCGGGTGACGAAGAAGCCAAAGCGGGCCTTGAGCGCGCCAAGACGGCCCAACGGACGGTCACGCCCGAGCAGATTGCCCGCGCCGAGGAAGTCGCGCGTGAGAAGCTCGAAGCTGAGGAAATCACCGAGCGCGAAGCGCGCACGCGCCGCGAAGCCGAAACAGCCGACCGCCGCCACGCCGAGGAAGAGCGGATCAAGAAAAGGTTGCGCAGCGCCGGCCTCGAAGATTTCACCAGCTCGGAAGCCCTTGCCGAAGGCGTGACCCAGGACGGTGTGTTCGAGGACGAGCAGACGGTCGAGGCAAGCGCGGACTTGAGCGACGCAGTCGGCGTCGAGAGCGAGAAGACCATCGTCACGCCTCTGGCGGAACGCCCGTCGGACTTACCCGCCAGTAAACCGGCAGGAGCCGCGAGGGCGGGAGCCCCAGCAGTCGAGGCGCCACAAGGGCCGGCCGCTGGCGATGTCGAAGCGGACGATCGCAACACGCCCACCCCGCTCGAGTCGATTGTCGTGGCCGACAATCCGCGGACCGGGCCCGCGCCGACGTCGATCGACGAGCTCGCGACAGTGGACGTCGGTGACGAGTTGACGAGCGAAGACGACGAACTGCCCGCCGACACTGTCGTCGGCTTTGACCGCATCACGCCGACCGTCGAGGTCATCGTCGCGCCCGTCACGGTGGCGCCGGGGGACGTCGTCGCGCCAGTCCACGAGCGTGCAACTTTGGTCGATCAGGACGAACTCTTCGGCGAAGACACGCTGATCGACACAGCCGCGTTGCTCCCTCCGCCGCCGGCCGAGTCCGAGGCGCCCCCCTCGTCGCCGCTTTCACCCTCCGCTCCGCGCGTGTCGGTGCCGCTGCCGCCCTCGTCGCCTCGGGCTTCAGCTCCGCCACTCCCGCCCAATCGACCATCGAGCGCGGCGCCGGCTGCCTCGCCGCTTGCGCCTTCATCTCGCTTTCCTGCGCCCCCGCCTTCGCCACCAGCGCCCGGGCGCCCGGCTGCGCCGCCGCTCTCGCCGTCCCGCCAGCCGCCTCCGCCGCGTGGCGGCCCGCCGCTTCCGCCATCAGCAGGCGGGCCCCGCCT
>Ga0163144_10026487_pt1 | contig 11269 bp, 10 predicted proteins | sample OliLak19BULKMAT1_FD_123175 | JGI IMG/M metagenome (GOLD analysis project Ga0163144, IMG submission 123175) | Freshwater microbial mat bacterial communities from Lake Vanda, McMurdo Dry Valleys, Antarctica - Oligotrophic Lake LV.19.BULKMAT1 | ecosystem: Environmental > Aquatic > Freshwater >... | reverse complement strand
CGCGTGTCGCAGCAGCGCGTGTCGCAGCAGCGCGAACTGCCGAAGCAACGGTGGTGGCATCGCGTGCCGCCGAGTCGAGCCCGCAGCGACTGCTCGGACCTGCGCGGTCACGAACGGAGGCGCTGCCGCAGGTGGTGGTCACGTCGGCGTCGGGTGTCGCGGCCATAACGGCCGCGCCCGTCTTGCCGAGTACGATGCCGCCGAGCGCCGTCGCGGCGAGCATGATTGCATCGAGCACGATGACCGGTTGCTATGCGTTGTCACCCGTGGTGTTGGTGGCCGGCGGGACCGCAGCAGGCGTGACTTCTGCACCTCTCGCTGGCGCTTCGGCCGCACGCAGCTCGCGAGCGCAGGCCGCTTTCGCTGCGCCTGCCTCGCCGGCGTCTGCGCCGCTGCTGCGTCTCACCGATTCGCTCACGTCCGTCGCCATCGACGCACGCGCGCTGAATGCCAGCGCGCGCGACGCATCGACACAATTCTCAGCGGCCGACGCCTCCGCACGCGAACGCGCCGCCGTCGCCTACATCGGCTACGCCTCCGGACTCGTTCCGCGCGCCTCGCTCATGAGCGATGCGCCGACCGGCAATACGCTCGTACGTTGGAGTGCGCTGGGCGACGACTTGCTGCGCGTGCACCTCCTGAATGGCGCGAGTGTGCTCGTGCGTGTTTCGCCCGATGGCAATCGCCTCGGTACCACACTCCCGCGTGCGGATTTCACCGCGCGCCGCACAGCGTGCCCGTGAGCAGACGCGGAGCGGTGACAACACGACCTCACGTAACCTGAGGTGCACGCGGTAATATTCGGCCATGTCACCCCTCCGTCGTCCCAACCTCGCGCACGCGTGCCTCGTCGCCTCCGTCCTCCTGCTCACGGCCTGCGGCGGATATGCGCGGCCGGCCGTCGGAGCGTCACCGGTGACGGCATCCGGCACGCCCGCATTGCTGCGCGTGTACGAGACCAAGGCCGCGCGCTTCGTGCCGTTCGCGCGCCTCGCGCAGGCGGCGGGCAACGTGGACGTCGTCTTCTTTGGTGAGCAGCACGACGACCCGGCCACGCATGCTGCAGAACTGGCCGTGTTGGCGGCACTCGGCGAACGGCGAGAGCGCGTCGTGCTCTCGCTCGAGATGTTCGAACGTGACGTGCAGCCGGTTCTGGATCGCTATCTCGCCGGCACGATGAGCGAGGAGAAGTTTCTCGCCGACTCGCGTCCGTGGCCGCGTTACACCACCGATTATCGCAGCATGGTGGAGCTGGCCCGCGTCCGCGGCTGGCCGGTGATCGCCGCCAATGTGCCGCGCCGCATGGCCAGCGCCGTCAGTCGCAACGGCCTCGCCGTGCTCGACACGATGAACGCGACGGATCGCGCCTACGCCGCGAAGCAGAACACGTGCCCGAAGGATCTCTACTACAAGAAGTTCGTCGAAACGATGGGCGACATGTCCGCGCACGGTCCACCGGGCGCGGCCGCATCGGCGATGCCGTCACTCGATCGCATTTATGAAGCGCAGTGCGTGAAGGACGAGACGATGGGCGAGTCGGCGGCGAGTGCGCTGGCCCTAGCCGGCAAAGGCGCGGTCGTCTTTCACGTCGATGGCGCGTTTCACAGCGACTACGGACTCGGCACCGCCGAACGCACGCGCCGCCGCGCGCCCGACGCGAAGACACTGGTGATCACCGCGGTGCCGCTGACCGATCCGCTGGCGGCGAAGGTGGCCGATTACGCCTCGCGCGCGGACTTCGTGCTCTTCACACGTGCACCGGTGAAGGAACCGGCCAGGGCGCCAGCGAAGTGAGCGCGGTTCACTTCGGCGCGGAGGCCGGCGTGAGCGTGGGCTTGAGCGCCGATTCGAGTGACGTGCGCAGCGTGCCGTGGTTGCCGAAATCACCTGCTCCGCCGTACAGCACGTCATCGATGACGTCTTTGCGACCACGCTTTCCCATGAGCACCGTGTCCGTCCAACTGTAGCTCTCGCCGTTGGACACGTTCGTGAAGCGCACCACGTACTTGCGCTGACGCATGGCCACCGTATCGCGCACGACCACGAACGACGTCGGCCCTTCGAAAAGACTGGAGAAGAGATCGCCTTCGACGAACGGCGGCTTTTCGTCCGGCGCGCGCGTCGATTCTCGATCACGTACGACTGCGGCCGCGCGGAGCAACGACGCCAACGTGTCGGACAGAAATGGTGCGAACTGTCGCAATGCACTGGCCGACGGCGCGCCGGTGGATGTCGAGGCGATGCGCACCGAATAAAACGCGACGACCACCGGAGATGGTGGCGGTGGCCCCTTGTCCTTGCAGTTCGCCGCCATCGAGGACAGCGCAACGAAGGCGACTGCGCCAGCACGACGCGTTCGCGCTGAGGGCCGACGTGACCAGATGCGCGCGCAAAGGCGCGAGAGCACACGCATCGTCACGACGGCTCGGTCTCTTCGATGGAATGGACTTGCGACAGCGTCTGGTTTCGCGCGCGCTCGATGCGGTCCATGCGCTTCTGAAACTGCCTCGTGGCGAAATGCACGAACGCGTCGGGTTCCAGTCCGAACGGAATGCGATCCGCTGGATACGCGGCAAAGGATTCGGAGATGATCGCGATGGCCGGTGGCAGCAGTTCGTCCATGCGTTGTGTGATGGCGTGCCACACCGGATCACCGTGCTCCACCACCAGTCGCGACAGCAGAAAGATGCCATAGGCGAGATGCCGCGATTCGTCGGCCTTGAGCAGCGCCGCCACGCGCTGCATGCCGGGCATGATGCCGCGCTCGGTCAGGATGCGGTGATAGCTGTGGTAGCCCGTTTCCGCGAGCACGCCTTCCACGATCATGTTGTACGTCACCGACGCGCGCGCCTGTGCGATGGGCGATCGATCATGACGCAGGCGCCCCATCGCGGCGGGCAGCTCCTGCGCGAAAATCGTGCGATAGCCGGCGGTGTGGTAGTGCGTGAGATCCGTGCGTACCATCGCCACCTGATCGAAGAAGCGACGAAATGCTTCAACGTGCTTCGCTTCTTCCCAGAGAAAGCTCGTGAGGTACAACTGCTCCTCGAGCCGTCCCTCCTGCGACACGACATCCAGCAACGGCAGGATATCGAGTGTCACGCACTCCTCGCCCGCCTGAAAGAGCGCCGTCAGTCGCAACAGCAGGTCCTGCTCGTCGGGTGCCAGACGCTGCCAGTCGATGCGATCCTGCGTGAAGTCGATGTCGGCCGGATTCCAGATGCCGAGTCGCTTGGCCTTTTCCCAGAGCCGCATCGGCAGCAGGTCGAAGCGAATGCCGGTGCTGCTGGTGCTCTGCAGCGTGCGCTCAGGCGTGCGTTCAGGCGTGCGGGTGACGCCGTCGACGACGGCTTCCGGCGCGTCGGTCGCGGCTGCAGTCGCGGCTGCGGTCGCGGCCACGGGCTCAGCTTGCGTACGGTTGGCGCCCTCAACGGGATCGCTCGCGATCTCCGCGTGCGGCGCGACCACGGCACGATCGATCGTCTGCGCCACGCGTACCAGTTCCGTTGCGGCATTGGTGTGCGGCATGAGCGCGCCCACCGATCCTTTCGTCACCTTCAGCTTGCCGCGCAGCAGCGCCATCATCGGCGCCATACGACCTTCGAGGATGGTGGTCCATGCCGCGAGATCGGCCGAGAGTACGAACCGCGCGTCGGCGTAGTCAGCGGAGGAGGCCATGCGGGCTGCATGACACTCGCCGTGCTGCAGATCGAGATAGACACCGCACGAGGCACTCGTGGCACCATTCGTCGTCTCAGCCACCGACGCGACGGTCGATGGCGGCGCATCGTTCCACTCGAGAACGACCGCCCCGTCCCAGTCGCGTGCGGCCCGTCGATACGACTCGCTGGTGCGCAGTGCATCTCCAAGTGCCGCCGCCCACGCTTCGCTGAAGAGCACTGCCGTCATAGTCAATCCAGTCCTATCCGGGGTCGAGGATCGAGAGCGCGCCGTCGTGCGACGGATCGCTGTCCTCCCAGAACCATACTGTCACGACACCATCGTTGTGATCGGTCGAGTGCGAGAAGGCGATCACGCGATCGGGGCCGAGGGTGGTGGCAAAGGCAGCGGCCTGCGTGAAGAGCGTGTCCCAGGAGGCGAGCAGACCGCGGTACGTTTTGAACGCCGCATGTGGCCCCTTCGTGCCCGCGTCCAACACGGCCAGCGACGAGGGGACGGTCTCGCCGCAATTCCAGCATGCGTCAAATCCATCATCGATATCACTTCCACAACGGTTGCAGCGGTACATGGCTCCTCCAGTGGGCCTGTTGATGAGCGATGGAGTCACCTTAGCGCGTGGCGCGCCGGACAGCATCGGGGAATACCCCGCGAGTACGCAGCGGAAACACTGGCAGACACAGGCGCTGGCTCCTTGTCGGGGTGCAGGCGGCGCGCGGCACGACGAGTCACTTCAACATCGACTCGACGCTCGACGCGCAGATCTTCAGGACGATGGGCGTCGGCATCGCCACCGTCTGGGTCGCGTCGATGTACGTTCTCTGGCGGCACCTGCGTACGCCCGCCGTCGATCGCGCCATGGCCACCGCATTCCGCGTCGGACTGGCGCTCAACATTCTCGCCTCGGGTGTCGGCTGGCGCATGACACAGCCCGCGCCCGGCCAGATCGAGGCGATCAAGCGCGGAGAACGTCCGCGTATCGTCGGCGCACACTCGGTTGGTGGAACGGACGGCGGACCAGGGATGCCGCTGACGAAATGGAGCGCAGGCCACGGCGATCTGCGCGTGCCGCACTTTGTCGGAATGCACGCCTTGCAACTTTTGCCGCTGCTGCTGCTCGGCATGCGCGCGGTTCGACGCGTGTCAGATGACCGTGTCGAGCGCGTGATGTTGTACGCGGTTGCGTCGGTCAACGCCGCGGCCTTTGTTGCCGTGTTGGCGCAGGCGCTACTCGGCGTTCCTCTGTTGCCACCACCCAGGAGCTGATCGTGACTGATGCACAGTGGTTTCAGGTCGCCAACACCACCGCGATGCTCAGCTGGATCGCACTGGTGGTGCAACCAAAGCGTGTCGCCAGTTGGTTGCGGTACGCGGTGCCGGGCGCGCTCGCACTGCTCTACATCTGGGCTATCACCACGTCGCTGCCGAACTCCGAGGGCGGCTTCGATTCGCTCGAACATGTGAAGCAGCTGTTCACCAACGATCGCGCGGTACTCGCCGGCTGGGTGCACTACCTCGCGTTCGATCTGTTCATCGGCTGCTGGGAGGTGCTGGATGCCCGGGAACGCGGCGTCCGGCACGTGTTGGTGATTCCCTGCCTGGTGCTGACGTTCATGCTCGGGCCGGCAGGACTGCTGCTGTATCTGGGCCTCAGATCCGTCGCGTCGCGCCCCACGCCGTCCATCTCGTAACTCAACGCTCAACCCGGCCCCAACCACCGATCACCCGGCACACCCGCCACCCCCAGTTCGCGGTATTCGGTCACGAGTAGTCGGTGCCGGCCCTTCGCCGATCTCGTCACGTCGCCGAGAACTTCCGAACACGCGGCCGGCGACCCCTGGCGCGTTGTGCCGGCATCACGAGCTGGGGGTCTCGGGTGTACCGGGTACTCGGACCTCGGTTCCCGGTAGCGCGCGCGGTGTGGGTGACCGCCTGCCCGTCCGGTCCTCCAGGTAGCCGTGCCACAGAATGCGCGCTGCGACGGCGCGCCACGGCGTCCACGCCTCCGCCATCCGCTCGGCGTCGGTACTCGATGGCAAGGCCGGCAACCCGCGCAACCGCTGCACCGCCACGTGCAACGCCAAGTCGCCCGGCGGCCATACGTCGGGGCGTCGTAACGCCATCAACTGATAGATACTGGCGCTCCATGGTCCGATGCCCGGCACCGCCGTGAGTAAAACGCGAACCTCGTCATCGGGGCGCCGAGCGAGTCCACGCAACGCGAGCGTTCCGTTATCGATCTGGCCTGCCAGCGCGACGACGTAGCGCGCCTTCTGCCGGGTGAGTCCGTGCTCGCGCAGGCCGTCCTCGCCCACGGCCAACACCGTGCCGGGTTCCATGGCGCCGATCCCCTGCACCACGCGCGCGTAGAGCGTCGCCGCCGATTGCACCGACACCTGCTGTTCGAGAATGATGCGGGCCAGCGTCGCGAAGCTCTGCGGCCTCGCCCACAGCGGCGGCTCTCCGTGCTGCGCCACGATGCGCGCCAATCCCGCATCACGTGCCGCGAGCTCCTGCACAGCACGTGCAAGCGACGAGCGCGTCAGCGGCGCCGGCATAATCGCTTCCCCGGTCGCCCGCTGACGCGCGCGTTGCATGTCGAACCCCTGATGCGACGGCTACCGCTTCTGCTTCTTCCCTTCCCGCTCCTCGTCGTAGCCCGCCGGTCCGAACGGCGAACTCGGGTCGCCAGCGCTCACGTTCTCGACACGCAGCTTGGTCTTCATCGTCGTACCACCGATCGTGAGCACCACGCTGTAGTCGCCGGTGTTCGCGCTGCGTACGCCGCCCAATCCACCAAACCCGCCGCCACCGCCACGACCTCCGCCAAGCGCCGGAGTCGGCAGCCCGATGATCGTGAAGATCCTCGCGATCGCCGCCGGATCACCGGCCGGCGCGGCTGCTGCACCAAACTGGCCACCACCGACACCGCCACCGCCACCGCCGCCACCGCCAGCCGCCGCACCGCGCCCACCAACAGCCGGCACCGCTTCGCCCGGTCGTGCGCAGAACGGCTCCCACTGCGACATCGGACGCTCACAATTGGCCGCACCACCGCGGCCACCGCCGCCACCACCGCGACCGGCGAAGGCCGCCGGATTGATCGCCGGCGCCGGCGCGAGCAGACGACGCGCCGAGGCCAACGCAGTGCTGTCGTACTTGGCCTTCGCCAACGAATCGAGCACCATCGGCGCACGCACCGCGCGCAGAATGCTGTCCCGCTTCTCGCTCGCCGACAGCGCGGCGCGCGGCTGCGGACGCGGCGTCAGGGCGTAACCCCACGTCACGGTGTGCAGTCCAACGGTGCCCGGCCCGGTAAGCGTCGACACTGTGTCACCCGACGCATCGACGATGCTGATACGCGCCGGTGTGCCGCCGTTGCCCGTCACGCGATACGAGATGCTCGCACCGTACGTCGGGTTCGGCGTCGCAAAGAACCCCTGCGCGTTGCCGTTCCCCGACGCGCCTAACGTCGGTGCCTCACCCCACATGAACGCCGGCTTCGGCTCGAACAGATGCGCGTTCTTCGCCACCACCATCGGCGTCAACTGCTCCAGCGGCGCGATGTCCACGATCCAGAAGCTGCGACCATGCGTGGCCGCAATCAGCTCATGATCGCGCGGATGGATCTGCAGATCGTACACCGGCACACTCGGCAGATTCGTCGAGAACTTCGTCCACGTCGCACCACGGTCGATCGATGCGTACACCGCCAGCGACGAACCGACAAAGAGCAGATGGCGATTGTGCGGATCTTCCCGCACCACGTGCAGGAAATCGCCGGGCCCTCCGGTCGGCAGGTTGTTCACCAGCGACTTGAATGTCCTGCCGCCGTCGTTGGTGACATAGAGATACGGCTTGAAGTCGCCCCACCGATGATTGTCGAAGGCGACATAGAAGGTTTCGGTATCGAACTTCGACGCTTCCAAACGTGCGACGGTCACTTCGCCGTTGTTCGGCAGGCCGGCAATGCGCGACGACACATTCTCCCACGTCGCGCCGTCGTTCACCGACTTCCAGACGTTGCCATCATCGGTGCCGGCCAGCAGCAGGCCGGGCTTGGCGGGGCTCTCTTCGAGCGCGACGACCGTGCCATACGTTTCGGCGCCCGTCGCGTCGAGCGTAATACCACCCGTCAAACGCAGCGACGTGTCGATCCTGGCCGTCAGGTTCTTCGACAGGTCGGGTGAAATCAGGTTGAACTCTTCTCCGCGCTTGTTCGACTTGAGCACGCGATTGCCGGCGAAATACACCACCGCCGGATTGTGCGGGGAGATGAAGAACGGCGAGTTCCAGTTGAAACGCAGCGCGAGGTCCACCGAGTCCTTCTTCTGCAGCGCACGCAGTGCGGTGATCGCCACCGACTGTGCGCGCGTCGCGGGTGCCAGCGGATCGCCGCGCACCACCGCGATCGAGTCTTCCCACTCCTTGTACTTCCCCTGCCAGCTCGGCTTCGCGAAGGCCAACCGCTCACCCGTCTTGAGGTTCACGCGCGACGCATTGCCACCCTGCGATTCACCATAGACGATGTTCGGATCCGTCGGATCCATCGCGGCGTAAAATCCGTCACCACCGGCAATCGTGTACCAGTAGCCGAGTGTGGTCTGCGCCCCCCGACGACGACTCGGTCCACACCAGGTGCCGTTGTCCTGCGCACCGCCGCAGATGTTGTACGGCACCGACATGTCGTACGCGACTTCGTAGAACTGACCGATGGCCAGGTTCTGCATCTGGTTGAAGTTGCCACCCTTGTCGAAGGTGAACGCGATGCCGCCGTCGTTGGCCAGCGCCCAGCGTTCGGGATCGTTCGGGTCGATCCAGAGCCCGTGATCGTCTACATGCACGTCCTGGGCGGCGTTGCGCGACGTCTTGCCACCGTCGTCCGACATCTGCAGCTGCGTGCTCGAGAAATAGACGCGATCGGCGTTCTTCGGGTCGCTGCGCACCTGCGAGTAGTAGAACGGACGCACGTTGATGCTGTTCATCTTGGTCCACGTCGTGCCACCATCCGTGCTGCGCCAGAGCCCATTGTCACGCGGCGTGCGCGAAGGCTCATAGCTCCCCTTCGCATCGGTCCCGGTGCCTTCGAGCATCGCGTAGATGACGTTCGGGTTGGCCAGGTTGATGTCGAGCCCGATGCGTCCCTTCACGCCCTCCGGCCAGCCGCCGCCCTTCACTTCCGTCCACGTCGTGCCACCATCGGTGCTCTTCCACAGCGCCGAGCCCGGGCCGCCGCTCTTGAGCGAATACGGCGTGCGATACCGCTCCCAGCTGGCCGCGAAAAGGATGTTCGGGTTCGTGGAGTTGATCGCGACATCGATGAAGCCGGCCTTGTCGCTCACGAACTTCACCAGCTGCCACGTATTGCCACCGTCGGTGGTCTTGTACAGCCCACGCTCGGCATTGCTGCGCCACGTCGCGCCAAGCGCGGCGACGTACACCACGTTCGGATTGGTCGGGTGCACCACAATGCGGCCAATCGCTTCCGTCTTCTCGAGCCCCTTGAGCGTCCAGGTCAGACCGCCGTCGGTGGACTTGTAGATGCCGCCGCCCGGATCGATCGAGTTTCGCGAGTTCGGTTCGCCCGTGCCTGCCCACACCTGCTGCGTATCGGTCGGCGCGATGGCCAGCATGCCCATCGAAATCACGCGCTTGTCATCGAACACCGGACGCCAGGTCACGCCGTTGTTCGTGGTCTTCCAGATGCCACCCGCGGCGGCGGCGATGAACAGCGTCTTGGATGGGCTCGGAATTCCGGCCACATCGGACAGACGTCCCATGAAGTTGGCGGGGCCGACGGTGCGCCAGCGCATGCCGGCGACGGTCGCCGAGTCGATCGGCTGCGCCGATGCCGCGCCGGTCGAAAGCAGCGCCGCGGCGCCCGCGAGTACAACCAGGATTCGATGATGTCGCATGGAGAGGAGCACGGGGAGGGAACGCGGGACTATTGGGGGAACCGATGGGCTGTACTGTGCAGTTCACCACAGTTATCGACAAGACGTGACCGGCTCCCGTCGCGTTGATCTTTCTGGTCGCAATCCCACTGACACTCCCCGTTACCGGTTCCCCAATGATTCCCACGAAGTCGTACGCGGCACACAGCGCCACGACGCCGCTCGCTCCCTGGTCGTTTGATCGTCGCGCCCCCGGCCCCCGGGACGTGCAGATCCAGATCCTCTACTGCGGCGTCTGCCATTCCGACCTCCACACCGTGCGCGGCGAGTGGGGCCCGATCGCCTATCCGCAGGTGCCGGGACACGAGATCATCGGCCGGGTTGTCGCCACCGGTGCTGACGTGACAGGCCATAAGGCGGGCGACATGGTTGGCGTCGGCTGCATGGTCGACAGCTGCCAGAGCTGCGCCTCGTGCGGCGAAGGGCTGGAGCAGTACTGCGAAGTCGGCATGACGGGCACGTACGGCGGCACGGAGAAACAATCGGGCAAGCCCACGCAAGGTGGTTACTCGGACGCGATTGTCGTCGATCAGCGCTTTGTCGTGCGCGTTCCGGCGGGTCTCGATCCGGCGGGCGCTGCACCACTGCTCTGCGCCGGCATTACCACCTACTCACCGCTCCGTCAGTGGAAGGCGGGGCCGGGGACGCGCGTCGGCGTCGTCGGGCTTGGCGGACTGGGCCATATGGCGGTCAAGCTTGCGAGCGCGATGGGGGCCGAGGTGACGCTCTTCACGACATCGCCGGACAAGGCGGCCGATGGCAAGCGGCTTGGCGCGACGGAGATCGTGCTCTCCAAGGACCCGGCGGAGATGAAGCGGGTGCGCAATTCGCTCAATCTGATCATCGACACGGTTGGCGCACCGCACGATCTGGAAGGCGAGATGGCCACGCTGCGTCGCGACGGCACACTCGTACTCCTTGGCGGCTCACCGCAGCCGCACCCGGCGGTCGGGGCGTTCACCTTCATCATTCAGCGCAAGCGTCTGGCCGGCTCGCTCATCGGCGGCATGCCCGAAACGCAGGAGATGCTCGACTTCTGCGGCGAGCACAACATCGTCTCGGACATCGAACTCATTGCGGCAAAGGACATCAACGTGGCGTACGAGCGCATGCTCAAGGCGGACGTCAAGTACCGCTTCGTGATTGATATCGCGACGATCGGCCAGTAGTCGTTCGCCAGACGGGAATCGCCCTCGGAGCCCAATGGCCCGGGGGCGATGCGAACGAGCAGCGAACGAACTGCAAACGAGCTGCAAACGAGCGACGAATGGACTGGAAACGACCGGCGCGTGAATTGCGAACGAACTACGCCGGGTCGGGCTCGGTTTCGGCTTCCGCCTCGGGCTCGTCGCCAGTGCGCGGATTGCCGAATTCGTCGACGTCGTCAGGAATGCCCAGCGCCTTGCGGCGGGCGCGCTCTTCCTTTTTGGCGTCCTTTTTCGCCTGCCGCTCCATTTCCTTGCGGCGCTTCTCGTAGTCGTAATTGGGTTTGCGTGCCAAACGCGAAAGCTCCGATGCGTGCGTGTCGCTGAGAATAGGGATGCGTCACCGCGCGCGAACGCGTCTGGCATCAGCCGCACGAGAACCGTTTGGCATCCCGCAACATAGTACGGGGACGCGTGCGCCGTCAGCGCGCG
>Ga0163144_10026486_pt1 | contig 11270 bp, 8 predicted proteins | sample OliLak19BULKMAT1_FD_123175 | JGI IMG/M metagenome (GOLD analysis project Ga0163144, IMG submission 123175) | Freshwater microbial mat bacterial communities from Lake Vanda, McMurdo Dry Valleys, Antarctica - Oligotrophic Lake LV.19.BULKMAT1 | ecosystem: Environmental > Aquatic > Freshwater > Lake... | reverse complement strand
TGTCGTCGGCGGGAAAGACTTGGTTTTCCTTCCTCGAACGCAATGGAGTATTGATGATCGTCGCGATTGTCTCGTTGGTGAAGTCGAATTGGGAGTCATAGCAGTATTGCTGAATGGCGCCATACGTCGCGTATGGCGTGCCCCCATGATAGTTCGCGGAAACGACGGATGGTATGGCGCTATAAATATAACGCTGACTTACCTGCCGATGCATGCCGAGACTTTGTCCGCGTAGATAGATCAAGGCGATTAGGCCAAGACAAAACCCGAATAAGCACAAGGTCGCATGGCGTCGCAGGTAGAAAAACGCGGCAACGAAGGGTCGGATCATTTCGGGCTCCGTTCGGACTAGGGAAAAGCGCGCCGCTTGTCGTGCAGGACGATCGCGAGGACATTCAAGACGCAAGGGCGGACGGACCGCCAAACCGAGATTCCGCGAGCAAAGGCTGCCCGGAGCGCGACGAGGGCGCACCCGCGACCGAGCCACATAGCCATTGCCGTCGCCAATGTTCGAACATCAACAGAGTCCACAAGGGCTTTTTGTTGTCCTTGCGTCCGGACAGGTGGTCATCAATCAGCGTTTGGACGAACGCCGGATTGAAGATGCCGGCCTCGCGAATACGGTGCGGGCTTAGCACGTCTTGCAATACTTCCAAGAGCGGTCCTCGCAGCCACGACCCAACAGGCATCCCGAAGCCCTTTTTCGGCCGGCTGATGATCTGGGTAGGGACCAAGCCCTGAAGTGCGGATTTCAGCACGAACTTGAGCTGGCCCTTGAATAACTTGAGTTTTCCGGGAATCGAGTCCGCCAGGTCGATCATCTCCGGATCCAAAAGGGGACAACGCGCTTCCAAAGAGGAAGCCATGGTGGACCGATCCAGTTTGACGAGGATCTGATCGGACAAATACGTCTTGGAATACAGGTAACAATCGCGGACGACTGGATCGCAATTCGCGACGCGTTGGTAGTGTTCACGTACTGGCTGGTAGAGTCCGCGCAAGTCAATGGAATGTAGGGTTTCCCGAGAGAGAAGGTTGTAAAGTTCCTCTCCGGAGTATGCTCCAAGCCAACGCCAAAGGCGCTCCTCGGATCGAACCTTCACTCCCCGTAGGAACTGTTTAACTTTGAAATCGAAAGAGAAGTCGCGATGGCGCACCGGCAGCATTCTTGCCAAAGGGCGCACGACGCGGCGGTCGACGAATCCCGGCACGATGCGGTCGTAAAGTCTCGCCCATTTGATTGCTTTGAAGGTGGAGTATCCGGCGAACAATTCGTCTCCGCCGTCCCCACCCAATGCGACAGTCACCTCATTACGAGCGAACGCGGCGAGATGATAACATGGAAAGATCGAAGCGTCGGCGAATGGCTCGTCCAAGATGCCGCATAGTCGAGGAATCGAGTCAAGGATCGCCTCCGGTTTCAGCTTCAACTCATGATGATCGGTCTGGAAAACCTCGGCAACGTAGCGCGAGTGGGCGCTTTCGTCGAAGGAGGGATCGTCGAAACCAATGGAGAATGTCTTGACTTGAGGCCCACCCATGAGTTCCGCCATGACCGCGACGATCGCGCTGCTATCCAAACCGCCGGACAGGAACACACCCACCGGAACATCCGCTATGAGCCGTCGCGCCACGGCATTGCGCAACACATGACGTATCCGGTCGACCCAGTATTCGATGTCGGCCACGCCCGTAAGCGACAGGCGATCCGCAACGGGATCGATGCGATGATCCCAAAACGATTCGACGCGCAGGTCGCCGCTATCGAGATCAAATTCGAGATAATGTCCTGCCTTGAGTTTCGTCACGTTCTTGAAAATGCAGTACGGAGCGGGCACATGCTCGAACATGAAATAGCGCACGGCCGCGTCCAGATCCAGTGATCGTTCCACCGCGGGATGCCGTAACAATGCCTTTACCTCGCTGGCAAAGGCAAAAAAGGGTCCGCTGTGAACAAAATAGAACGGTTTCTTTCCCGTCCGATCACGGGCGCAGAAGATGGAATTGCTCCGCTCGTCGTGGATGGCGAAGCTAAACATGCCATTGAAGCGATTTAGGCACTTTTTGCCCCACGCGGCATACGCAAGCAGAATCGTTTCCGTATCGGAGTTTGTTTGGGCGTGATAGCCTAGCGCGCCGAGTTCTTGGTTGAGTTGTCGATAGTTGTAGATTTCGCCATTGAAGACGATAGTCAGGCCGAGATCCGCTTGCGTCATAGGCTGCCGGCCGCCCGCCTTGTCGAGAATCATTAAGCGGCGATGCCCCAAGGCGACCTGCCCGGTCAATTTGTAGCCAAAGGCGTCGGGACCGCGATGAATGAGCGCATCGGTCATTCGCCGCAATACCTCAGGTTCCTCCAAGGGAATCGGAGAGTGTCGAGACTTGGCATATCCGGTGATACCACACATCGCCGTATCCTTGCGCATAGAGAATGGCAATCCGCCGCGCCGCCCACGGGGCTAGGCCGCGGCCTCTTCCGTGGTTCTGGTCCCGACCGCAATCAATGACCCCCCAATCGGCAGGCGCGCGCGCTTCAAAAAAAATCGCTCCGCGGAAAAAATGGCCTCGAAAAGTCTTCCGAACACGGGTCCGTTGCCGCGCTGGATCATCTTCCTTTCATTCCAGAAGCGAGCCGGCATACAAATACGGCTCATGGCCATCAGCGGAAACAGAAAGCAATTGTAGTAAGAAAGTTTCTTGACCAGAAAATTCGCGTTCGTCAAGGAGTTTTGAAGCGTTTTTCGGTGGTAACGACGAAAGTGATGCGCGTGGACATCGAAGCTGCTCCACATCCAACGCAGCGCGGGCACGGTGAGAACCAACATGCCGCCAGGCTTGAGCAGGCTTCGCACCTTCCGCAGCGCCGCCGCGTCGTCCTCGATATGTTCCAGCACATCCAACATCACAATTACGTCGAACGTGCCTTCCGCATACGGCACCTGCTCGGGGAGAATCACCCGATCAAGCCTCCCGGAAAAAACACGACGGCAATAGTCGAGCGCTCGAGGCGATGGATCGGCTCCCCACACCTCGCCGAACCTGCCAAGATGCTCCAAATGGTTGCCGACGCCGCAGCCAAGATCCAGAATGAGGTTATTCTTACCTTTGGAGTATTTCCGCAGCAGCGAAAGTACGATCCTCCGACGTCCCCGGTTCCACCAATGCTTTTCCGCGTTTTCATGCAAGGCATCCAATACTTCGATATCCATGGCTGACTCCGTGCTGGCTTCCTTTCCCCGCGCAGTGCGCCCGCCGCCCTCACTCTACCAAGCGAAAGCCGGGCGAATGGGTCGCGCGACATGTCCAGGCGCCTGCGTGACACGTATCCGTTCCGCGCGGCGGCGCCGCAGTACGGATTCCCGAACCAAGGCAAACGGCGGCGCTCATCAGGCGGCATCAAGTTTCCTCACTTCGATTGCCGGTTTGGTGAAGGCGAGTACATACTGAATCGGAAACAACCGCGTTGGAATATAAGCGACACGATGTTCGCGAAATCGCGGTCCCATGATCGCGCGCAAGTTTCTCAAAGTCATGGAACTGATATGCCATTCGTTTTCGTCCGGCGGTTCGTAAGCGCCTTTTCCCCGCGACCCCAACAGCGTGCCGAATAGACCCACTTTGCGCAGCACCTTCTTCGCGAAACCGATGGTGCGGTCATTGGGCAACGAAACGACGGCGCGTCCACCTGGCCGTAGCACGCGCGCGAGTTCCTCGACTACCTTTTCCGGATCCTGAACGTGTTCGATTACTTCGGTGCAATAGACGCGGTCGAACGCCTCGTCATTAAAGGGAAGACGCTCTGCGTTTCCCTTGACGAGGTTGACGCCTGGGCCGCAATTTCGCCGCGCGATTTCCAACAGAAAATCACTCAGGTCGACGCCGGACCTTTCTCGACTCGGCACCTGGGCCAGGACATTTCCCGCGCCACAGCCAATTTCCAGCACGCGATGCCCGTCGTTTGCGTCCAGCAGCTTCAATACGGATCGGACTCGCATGCGATTGACAAAACCGACAAGTCCCGAGGACTTTCTGTGAAAGTCATCCGGATTGAATTTTCGCGCCAAGCGATCATTCCATTGCTCGAATTCACCTGGCTCAAGTTCGCGTGCATCCATTTTGCCCGATCCATCTCCAACCGCGAGCGGCGATCAAATTGAACACCATTCCACAGCGTTCGGGAGTCTACCCACTGCCTATGTTATGTACAAGGTGGATTTCAGGAGAAGGGCCCCAAGGCTCCACGGATATCCTCGCAAGGAACGGGACGAAACGGAATTTGCCGGATTCGTTCCCGCGACTGGTGTTGCCACCTGAAGGCGCTATCCACTCGCAGCCAGTGTTTCCGTGCCGCAAGGCACAGTTAGGTGACGACGTCTTCGTTTTTCTCGAATTCCTTTACTACTTCCTCGCGCATCGATTTGGAGTTACGATGGCCACGCTGCGGGAAAACCTGCAACTTCCCTTGTCAGTCCACGGAGTCAAGGATGCAACGCCGCATCGTCACTTGGGCGGTCTTCGCGATTTTGTTTGGCACTCCCCCGGTAATGGGCTGTCAGGGTTATCGGCCCTTGCGACGGGACTTGTCAGACGGGGAATTCGTTGTGTTGGTTCGCGTGGTCGCCGTGGCGCCGGAAGCGGACGGCACTTATTGCTACCTGGAAATCCTAGATTCGATTCGGCGCATTCCCGCGTTGAAGAATGTCGCGCAGTTCAAGATTGCCGATTCCCTTCCGGTGGGCAAGAAGTACCTTGTCATTGGCGATTACTTTAAGGGAAAACCTGATCTGTTTCGCGGGTTTCCAGCTACTTCAGAATTGACCGAGTATATTCGCGGTTTGGCGGAATTGAATCCAAAGGACGATGTCGCGGCACTGCGCTATTGCGTCCGCTTCATCGCCAGCCGCGACGAAGATGTTCGGACGGACGTGATCGGCGAACTCAAGGCCGCTTCCGATGCGATGCTCCAAAAGGGGGCAACACAAGTGCCGCACGCCGCACTGCGGCGGATCATCGCGGATCAAAAAGAGGAAGAGTCGCTTCGGGGAATATGTGCAATAATGCTGAGTCTGCGCGGATCCTTGGAAGATGCGCGTTTTCTCCACGACGCATTGAATACGTTCGCCGCGGACGAACGACGTAGCGAGGCCTATCGCGAACTGATGCTTGCTTATACCGTGCTCGCCCCCAAAAATGGTTGGGGCTATCTTTGCGCAAAGATCCATGAGAAGGATTTTGAAGGCGGCTCGTTTCTCCGCCGCCACGCAATGTTCCTTACGGTTTGCGAGATCACCAAGAGAAGGCCGACGCTTGTATCGGATGCACAGAAGGCAAATGCTTTGCGCGTGTTCTTGCGAATGAATGATCTGAGCGACCTTGTTATCCATGAACTACGGCGGATGCGAATTTGGAGCGAAATGAACGAAGTTCTTTCGCTTCAAGACACTCCCGTCTCCGACACGCCCGTTCACCGCAGGGCGATTCTCCGCTACGCCCTTGCCTGCCCATTGCCGAGAGCGGCTCGATTCGTCGCCCTTCAGCGGAGCCTCGATCCCGACTACGTGGCAAAGATGGAAGCGGCCATGAAAAGGGAATAGTCGTCCCTCGCCAACGCAATTCCGAATTCGTCCGCCAAAGAATTTCATCCATTCGCTGGACAGTATCGATACCGACAGCTTCTTTTCCGGAGACCGCACCATGAAGTATTGTTCAACCCGTTGGCAACTCTTTGCGTTCATTCTCGTCGGCGCAGGCGCCTTCATCGCGGGCAGTCGCTCACCAGGCCAAACCGACACGCCTGCAACTGACGCGAAGAAAGAAAAGGAGACCGAATATCCACGTTTCCACGCCGGTGTCGGCGGCCCCCTCGGTTCGGACACCGATCGCGGCAAACTCGTCGGCGGCTATCGCGCCGCCGGCCTCGCGCCCATTCCCGTCGTCAGTCCCGATCTCACCGATCTGCCCTATAAGATGGTCGACGGCTTCAAGGAGTTCCACCTGACCGCCGAAGTGGTCAAACGCGAGCTACTGCCCAGCCATCAAATGAACCTTTGGGGATACAACGGAAGTGCCCCGGGGCCGACGATCCAGGTCGTCGAGGGCGACAAGGTTCGCATCGTCGTCCAAAACAACTTGCCTGAGCCCACCACGCTTCACCTGCACGGACTGGAACTCATCAACGGTATGGACGGCGTGCCGCATATTACGCAGATACCGATCCAGCCAGGCAAGTCGGGTATCTATGAAGTGAAACTGCACCAAACCGGCACGTATTTCTACCATCCGCACGACGCCATGCAGGAAGCGATGGGCATGGTCGGGCTTTTCATCATTCATCCCAAAGTAAGTTTTGGGCCCCCCGTCGACCATGATTTCGCCGTCATCGCCCAGGAATTTCGCATCAACCCCGCCGTCAACACTCCCGACAGCCTCAACATGGACTTCAACTGGTTCACACTCAACGGCCGCAGCGGACCCTACACCACCCCATTGGTCATTAAGCTCGGCAGCCGGGTGCGCATCCGCATCTTGAATTTCAGCATCAACGACCATCATCCCATGCACATCCACGGGCATACTTTTTGGGTCACGGGAACCGAAGGCGGCCGCATCCCGCCGAGCGCCTGGATTCCCGGCAACACCGTCATCGTCGGCGTTGCCCAGGTACGTGAGTTCGAGTTTGTCGCCAACAATCCCGGCGACTGGGCGTTTCATTGCCACATGTTCCATCACATGATGAACCACATGGTCGCGGGTGTCGGGCCGGGCAGTCGAAAGAAAGCCGACGGCAAGTTTCTCGATCCCCGCTACAAATATCCCGGCTATCCGCAGATGAAAGGCATGATGGCACCTTTCACCAAGGAACAAAAGGACAAACTGTACGCCCGCAAGGAAGTGAGCGGCATGCATCCGATGTGGGAAATGGGCTTCGGCGGATTGTTTACGATCGCCCGCGTTCTCCCGCCGGATTTGTACGACCGCGTCATGGCCGGCGAGAAACTGCCTCCGGGCGCCAGCGTTCCAGGCCGAGATCCGACGATGATGAAAGAGATGCACATGAAAGGCCGTTAGCGTTGAGCGCGTACGCGTCGTCGAGCCAATGTCCAAATCGCGGCGAGCCCGCAGCGCTAGCAAGGGCGAGCCGCGATGGTGCATCTCCCCTTCGCCCTTGCTAGCGCTGCGGGCTCCGGGGTTCGAAGACAATGGATTGACAATGGATCAACGCGGTTGCGGCGACACCTGGATGTGTCCCGTCGGCGTCGGCCCCTCTGGCGCCGTCAGGCCATCTTCGACCAGCAGTCCGGTGATGAGCGCCTCGCGCACGCGCAACTGCATGAGGGAATGGGTATACTCCATTTCCACGTTGAGCCATTCGCGATGCCGATGGACGACTTCCTCCCAGCCCACGCGCCGCGTTTTATATTGGTCAAGATAGATCTCGTATGCCTTCTTCGCGTTGCCAATGTTCTCCTGCTGATACATGCGCACGGCAAAGAGCGCATTTTGATAGTCGTTGAATTCCATCGCCAGCCGCTTTTGCAACGAAAGTTCGATTCGCCGCAATTCCGCGATCGATCGTGACAAGTCCGCTTGCACCATCCGCACGTTGCCTTGATTCAAATTCCAAACCGGCAACGGCATGCTTACTTCCACCGCCGCCACATTTTCCTTCGCTTCCGCGTTATACCCCGCGCTGCCTTTCACGGTGATATTGGGAATCGGTTGGCGCCGTTCGCGCCTTAGAGAAAGTTCCTCAAACGCGATATGGGACCGCGCAATCATGAGTTCCGGGCTTTCCTCCAGAATCCTCGCCAAGCTGCCCTGCCAATCCAGCGCGGGAGTATTCTCTTCCAAACAGTCGAGCAAAGGCGTAGAACCAAGGTCCGGCACGCCCACGAGCGCCGCTAACTCTCGCCATCTCAACTCATAGTGGTTCTTTTGGGTGACCGCGTCCATCCTGGCCCGATTGCGGCGATTCTCCGCCATGAGCACTTCCGCTTTGTCTTTTCTCCCGATGTTGAACAACTCCAGCGTGGTACGCAATTCCTCAATTGCGTTGTCGGATAGAGCTTGGCGCGTCCTCGCCATGCGGCCGGCCGCCAAGGTACGAAAAAACTGCATGCGCACGCCGTTGAGAACCTTCAATTGCTGAAGCGCCGCCTTGAACTCCGCGGTCCGCGCCTGTTGACTATATTTTTCCCCGCTGAGTTTCCGTTTGAACGCGGTGATGATTTCTTGCTGGACAAAACCACCCTGAAACTCGCCGGCCGTTCCTTTCAGGCCGATTTGTTCCCCGACATAGCCGACGGTGGGGTTGGGCCAAAGACGGGCCTGAAGCGATTTCGCGCGCGAGGCTTCGACCTGCATCGCGGCCTGTACCAAAGTGGGGTTGTTTTGCAGAGCGAGCAGTTCCAGATCGGCGAGGGAAAGCGTGGGCTCTTTTCCCACGGGCTGAAAGGGCGGATGGGGCAAGGGATTTCCGTCCCCCATGGCGTCGTGGCCGTCCATCGCTTTTTTCTTAGATCCATCAGGAACAACGCCGACAGGCGCGCCCAGACTGGGCGGGGCTTCCATGGGAAGAGTCGATGGCACTTCCGCATTCGCGCTTTGGACCATCGCCGCGACCATCAAGATACAATGCAATCCGCATGGTCGCATCCTACCGCTCCTCTTACGCTCGAATTGGGATTAGGCAGCGTTCGGTCGTTCCAGTTAAAATATCGGCACAAGTAACAACGAAGGAATAGAGTTTTCGGGAAATTGCGCGAATGCCGGATGTTTCGTCAATACCGGCGGCTTGGGGGAATCGGACTGCCGAAATACCAACTTCCCGTACAATCACATCCGTCGCCTCAATCTTTTCGTGCCGGGGAAAAAGGCCATGCTTGGCGTCGGTTTCCGATGGCGGTCGTGTCTCATGGGCGCCATCGTCGTTCTGTCGATCCTTCCATGGTCCGCGTGCGCTCAAGAAAAACAGCCCCTCATCTGGGGCGCCGACGCCGAAGGCGGCGCTCCCTACATCTTCCCCGATCCCAGCGATCCTTCCAAAAACATCGGCTTCGAAGTCGACCTCGCGACCGCGCTCGCCAAAGAACTCGGCCGACCGATCGTCTTCAAGCAATACCCTTTCGCCAAGCTGACCGACGGCGTTAGCCGGGGCGACATCGACCTCGCCATGAACGGCATCGAGATCACGCCCGATCGCGAGGAATTGGTGTTGTTCACGAAGCCGTATTACGCGTTTCGGCTGCAACTCGTCGTGCGCGATGACGAGGATCGCTTCGATTCACTGCAAGGCATCAAAGACCTGGGCGGTGTCGTCGGCACGCTGGAAGACACGGCCGCCTCGCGTTTGCTCGATCGACGCAAGATCCGCAAGCAGATTTACGACGGTCAAATCGAACCCTACAAGGACTTGATCGACAAAGTCATCGACGGCGTCTTGCTCGACGACACTATCGCGCTTTTCTACGCCAAAAAAAGCATGGTCACGCCCGAAGCGCCGCCGCTCAAATTCGCCTCCCCCATCGTCGGCCGCGGCTACTACGCGATCGCGCTCAATAAAGACAACCGCGCGCTCAAAACGGACTTGGATGTCGCCCTCACCAAGCTCTTTGAAGACGGCACGCTCCGCCGCATCTACCAGAAATGGGGCATGTGGAATGATAGCCAAGAGGAGTTCTTGCCCTCCGGCCAATTCTTCGAGCCCGACGAAAAGGCCGATACCGGCACGACGGCGCCGAGCCATTTCATTTGGCTGCTCCTGGAAGGCGCGTGGATGACGGTGAAATTGACGGCCCTCAGCTTTTCGCTCGCCATGCTGATCGGATTGCCGATCGCGCTAATGCGGATCTACGGCCCGGCGCCGTTACGCTGGTTCGCTCTCTTGTATGTCGAATTCTTCCGAGGCATCCCGACATTGCTGGTTCTGGTTTTCCTTTACTTCGCCTTGCCCGAAATCGCCCGCGTGCAGGGGTGGGATGAATCGGGCTTCACGCTGAAGATGACCGGCTTCTGGGCGGCGATCCTCGGGTTTGGGCTGAGCTACGCGGCCTACGAAGCAGAGATTTACCGCGCGGGCATCAGCTCCGTGCCGAAGGGGCAATGGGAGGCGGCCGGTTCCCTTGGCATGTCGCGCGGACTTACGTTTCGGCGCATCATCCTGCCCCAGGCGGTCCGCGTCATCTTGCCGCCGATGACCAACGATCTTGTCGCGCTCTTCAAAGACACCTCCGTGGTCAGCGTGATCGCCGTCGTTGAATTGACGAAGTGGTATCTCATCCTGACCAAGTCGAGCCCGCAAAGCGTGCTGGAAGTCGCCCTCGCCACGGCCGGCCTGTATCTCGTCATGTCGGTGCCGCTCGGCTATCTGTCCCGCTACCTCGAACACAAATGGGGCAAACAACCGTGATCCAAATCAACGGCATCACCAAGAAGTTCGGTGATCGCGTCATCCTCGACGGCATCTCACTCCAATTGCCCCTTGGCGAAACCGTGGCGCTGTTGGGCCCCAGCGGCGGCGGCAAGTCGACGCTTCTGCGTTGCCTCAACGGCTTGTGCCCCCTCGACGAAGGCGAGATTCATATCAGTGGACAGGTGCTGAGGCCGGGGCAATCGCAACGCAGCGAAGCCGTGCAGGCGGTGCGGCGGCAATGGGGCATGATCTTCCAGGACTTCCAACTGTTTCCGCACCTGAAGGTGATCGAGAACGTCATCGAAGCCCCGATGCAGGTGCTCAAGACTCCGCGCGCGGAAGCCATCGACCGCGCCAGGAAGTTGCTCGACCGCGTCGGCATGAAGGCGCATATCGACGCTTGGCCCATGCAGCTTTCCGGCGGGCAGAAGCAACGCGTCGCCATCGCCCGCGCCTTGGCCATGCAGCCGCGCGGACTCCTTTGCGACGAGATCACTAGCGCCCTCGATCCCGAACTCAAGAGCGAGGTGCTGACCGTCTTGGAGGATCTCAAGCGGGACGGCCTTACGCTCATCCTGGTCACGCACGAGATGGGTTTCGCCCGCCGCGCCGCCCAGCGCGTCGTCGTCCTGTGCGACGGCAAGATCCTCGAAGACGGCACCCCGGAACAAGTCCTGGAGCAACCGCGAACCGAGCGCATGCGGGTCTTCCTACGGCGGGTTATGGGGTAATCAAGCTACGACCGAAACGACACTCTCAACCCTACAACCGCCGGCGCACGCCCGTCCCGATCGTCGCCGTCATCAATTCGCCGGGCGACAACAGCGGATCGAGGCTATCGAAGCCGAGGATGTGGCCC
>Ga0163144_10026485_pt1 | contig 11270 bp, 12 predicted proteins | sample OliLak19BULKMAT1_FD_123175 | JGI IMG/M metagenome (GOLD analysis project Ga0163144, IMG submission 123175) | Freshwater microbial mat bacterial communities from Lake Vanda, McMurdo Dry Valleys, Antarctica - Oligotrophic Lake LV.19.BULKMAT1 | ecosystem: Environmental > Aquatic > Freshwater >... | reverse complement strand
GGGAACTGTCGGTCGAAGCGGAATTAAGGGGGTGCTTCTTGGAAACACAGCGGAACAGGTGCTTGGCACGTGCGACTGCAGCATCCTGACGGTAAAGCCTGACGGATTTGTGTCACCGATTGAACCCGCATCATGGCCACTGCACCCTGGACCGAATCCCGGAGCGGCATCATCCGGAGAGCCTGAAGTCAAGTAACGCCGAAGTGCCAGACGTTCGTTGAGGGGACCGCATGCCATTGAATCGATCGTTTGTCGTTGTCGTTTGGTGCGGTCGCGATTGCTGCCATCATGAAGACGGCGGCACTACCATACCACAGCTCGCGAACCGTACTTCGAAGGATTAAAACGAAACACTGGTCATGATGCCTAATGTACATGTTCCAAACTCATCGCGAAACTGATTTCTTCGTCCGCTGTGATCGGTGAGACGAAACTTTCGGGCTTTACTGCCAACACCGAGCAATTGACGTCGTTCAGATTGCCATCACGCAGCAGTTGCTGACCCGTCGAGTCGAAGGAGCCTGTCTCTCGACTGCTCTGTCCGTTCGCGACACGCAGAACCTGATCGTGTCTTCCGCGCAGAACCTCGCGGACAATCGCGACTGAAGCTTTTCCTCACAACACCTTCGTCTTCACATCGATACCCTTGTCACGAATGGGCGACGCAAGTGCATCGAGCTTCTCCTGTTTTTCCCGTCCGATCAGTTTCCTCATCGTCCCGTGGTGCGTGGCCAACAATTGAGCTATCCACGGAAACTCCGGCACAACATCAACGAGCTTCAGCTTTGCACCAGTGCGCTGAGCGATCTGTGCTGCTTCATCAACGATTGAATGGACGTCCCAACGAGTGTCGGTGGCTACCAGTATGTTAGTGAAGTGTTTCATCCGCTGGTTCCGTCGAGATGGGTGGACTTCTTCTTTGAACTTTGACCTCTCTACGGCTCCGCTGAGGCGGAAGACTGCGACGGCATCGACTCCGACGGATTCCTGCGCCTTCGCACTTGAAGAGCCGTTGGCCGCTTGAGCTTCGTAAGAATCATGCGACGTACACGCTCGGTTGCCTGTTTGAAGGCGGCCCACGGATTCTCGTGTTTTGCCGAAGCCGAGACCTGACCCATACGCGGCATCACAACGCTCACTCGGTATTGCTTATCGACACCGCCGCGTGGACCATTCTCATCAACAATTGCGACTTCGACGCTGGAAATTCGATCCGAGAAGCGGGCAAGTGTCCTTGTCATGCGATCGGTGATGGAATCCAGAAATCCGGTTTGTTCGGCTTCCAAAGGTGCGTGGATAGAGATTTTCACGAGTCGTTCGCCTTAGATGAACAATGTGACTGACTTGAAATAAAAACCTCGACATTACGCAAGCACGCCATCACGTTCGGGCTGAAATACAAGCTCTTCAATTTTGAACTTGATAAGCCCACTGGGGACTTGCCACTCAACCCAGTCACCGACGCGGTATCCGAGGATGGCCGTTCCAATCGGAGCCAATACGGAGAGTTTGCCTTCTGCGATGTTGGCGTCTTTCGGATAAACGAGCGTGTAGGTTTCCGTGTCTTTGTCGCGAAACTCACGCAATCGCACGGTCGAATTCATAGTCACAACGTCCGGCGGGATTTCGTCGGGCGGAAGAACTTTTGCAATGTTCAATTCGCCGGTGCGAAGGCGAGGACTACCATCCAAGCTGCGGCTTTGGAGATGAAGTTTCTTTCTTCGTCGTCCGCGTTTGATGAACGTGGAACACGTCGGATTGGTTCCAGCCGCCTTCGTCGGTCGATGACTTCAGGCGAAACAGGAAACAGTTTTGGTGCGGATAAATGCCGTCTTTCGACCAGGTTTGCAGACATCACTCCACCTCCCGCTGGACTTCATATCCGTAACTCGTGAGACAGGCTTCCAGCTTGTCCTGGACCGCAGAACAGGCTGAATGCCCGTCGTAATAACTTCTAAAGCAACTTGCGGGCCAATGAGTCATTCAACGCGAGATTATTTTGGGCAGCGGCGAAACCAGCCGATTCGCTGAAGAAAGCGCAAGTCGCGAGTGACGCTCGTTAATGCATCAGCGACGCGAACGACGCAATGGTCAACTGCGGGCGACGATTGTCATCCTGCGTTGACGCTGATGATCATTTCCCCGGTGGAATCGAGGCAGTTGGAGTCCAGCCCGTTGGAGTCCAGCCTTTAGGCTGCTGCGATTCCTGCGATTTTGGCTGCACGCTGGGGCAATCGCAACGGCGCGATGCAGGCTAAAGACAATACCCCAGCGCGGTAGGACACTTTCATCGTCGAAACTCAGCGGGGTCCAGGCAGTGGCGCGCCAGCAGTTTGTGCATTCCCTGTCGTGACAGGCCAGCTTGTTGAGCGGCGTGCGAGACGTTTCCGCCATGCTTTTCCAGGAGTGCCGTCAAGTAGCTTCGGTCGGCGTTGTCGATCGCTTCTTCCCGAGAGATTTCCGCCAGTGCCGAAACGGATCGTGAAGGCGATGCATTCGTGTCCCGGATCGCCTTCGGTAGATCAGAAAGCTGAACCGTTTCCGTGCGAGACAACGCAACGGTCCGTTCGATGACGTTTCGCAACTCACGAATGTTGCCTGGCCATTCATAACGCCGAAAACGATCAATCACTTCATCCGAGAATCCAGAGATTCGCGTCTTGCCGCGCTGCAGATTCTTCAGGAAAGCGTCGGCCAGCGGCATCATATCGTCACGCCGATTACGCAACGGCGGCAATTCCATCTTCAGCCGCTGCTCCTCCAGTTGGGCGATCTTTGCGGTGCGTTCCTGAACAAGCTGTTCCAGATGCTGATTGTAAAGTCGCAACTCTTCACGCAGGCGGTGGCGTTCGGTGACATCACGTACGCTGGTACGAAACCCTAGATGCTGCTTCGAGTTGTCATACATTGGTTGCCAGGAAACTGCCGCCCAATGCATCGACCCGTCACGATGGACGGTCCGAAATTCGACGTCGTTACCACTGCCACCAGCTCTCGCATCGCGCAGTACTTCGGCAATCTTGTCCCTGTGCTTCCGTGCAGTACCCCCAGAAAACATCCGCAAACGTCGTGCCGTTCAAGCTGGTCCGCAATTTCGTCGGAATGTCCCGCACGAATTGTCATCTATAGGCGACAGCGTCAACCCCAGGCGACGCGCAACTGAACCTTGACGTCCGGCTCATATCGATAAATTCGCATGATTTTTCCCGTGCGAGACGTCGCTGCGATTGAACACGGTGATGGTGAGCTTCAGTAGCAGCGTCAGAATCAAAAAGCCAAACGCCCAGATGCCGGCGCTGACTTTCCATTCCGTCAGGCTGGGGGTGTATTCGACGATCTCGTGCAACGTGCTGGGGATGAAGCCGGGGACGATCAGGCCCATGCCTTTTTCGATCCAGATTCCCACAATGCACAGCACACAGGCGGAGATACGAACTGAACCACGTTCCAGCGCGGCGGGCATGAAAAACAGAATGGTGCCCAGAATGTTGCAGGCCAGCGATGTCCACATCCACGGAACCAGGCCGTGATGTCCATGCAGGCCGAAGAACAAATATCTGGCCGACGCTGCGTGAGCTCCGCCGGTGTAGAACATCGTGAACACTTCACTGGCCAGCATGATCAGATTGACCGTCATAGCGATACGAATAATTTGAATAAGCGTTCTGGCCGGTCCGGTCGGCGGTGTGAATCCCGTCGTAAGACGCAGGATTCTCATCACCAGAATGATGAAGGACGGACCGCTCACAAAGGCCGATGCCAGAAATCGGGGCGCCAGCAGAGCAGTGTTCCAGAAGGGACGTCCACCAAGACCGCAGTAAAGAAACGCGGTCACGGTGTGAATGCTGATGGCCCAGGCGATCGAGAGAAACACGAAAGGCACGTACCACTTTGGATTTGGCCGACGTCCCAGAAACTGCATGTACAACAGATAGCCGACGATATGCAGATTGATCAGCAAATAACCGTTCAGCACGATCACGTCCCAGGTCAGCATCGAAACCGGCCAGTTCAATCGACCGATTCCGGGCAGCAAATGCCAGAATCGATCCGGGCGTCCCAGGTCGACCACGACGCTCAGAGTACACATCACAATGGCGGCGATGGCGACAGCCTCGCCAATAATGACCACCTTGTGCATCTCTTCATCATCGTATAAATAGGCGGGAATCACCATCATCACGCCACCGGCCGCCAGTCCTACAAAGAACGTAAAGTTGGCGATGTACAGTCCCCAACTGACGTGGTCGGTCATGTTGGTGACGATCATGCCTGTCGCCACCTGATGAGCCCACGCATTCGCTCCAACCAGCGAGATTGCCGTCAGCACTAACATCCATAGATAAAACCCAACTCCGCCATTTGTGGCTTCGCTGAGTCCCCACCAGAGGAATTTTGGGTAGCTCCGCACTGCATCACTGGTGCCGGAGTGGGTGAGTGTTTCAGGGGTGGTCGTGGACATTAAACCAATCAATCAAAAAAGTAAAAGAAGCTCGGCTGTGTACCAAGTTCTTCCTTCAGCACGAACACGCGTTTATTCTTCAGCACATAGTTAATATCGGATTCCGGATCATTCATGTCGCCGAAAACGCGAGCACCGGTGGGGCAGGCTTCCAGACACGCGGGAGCTCGGCCTTCGCGAGTTCGATGCAAACAGTAATGACACTTTTCCATCGTGCCCTGAGGCCGGATGCGGTTGGACAGATAAGCCTGAACAGGATTCACATCTTCCGCTGGAATTTCCGGCTGTTCCCAGTTGAATCGGCGAGCATGATACGGACACGCGGCTTCACAGTAACGACAGCCGATGCACCAGTTGTAATCCACAACCACGATGCCATCATCTTCTTTCCATGTGGCTTCAACCGGACACACCGTGACGCAGGGCGGGTTGTCACATTGCTGGCACTGCACCGGCATGTAAAACTTGTCGTCCTGCGGCACTGTGTGATCGTACGTGGTAGAACCGTGCTCCATGTCCAGCGAGCCTTTGGACATTTCGAGCACTCGAATGTAGGACTGGTCAACGCCGCGATGATGATTGTTCTCTTTGTTGCACGCTTCCATGCAGGCACCGTTGCCGTTGCATTTGCTGAGGCTAATGGCATACCCAAATTTCACACCAGGAATCGCCTGCGGATCGGAGATTGTGACGGCGGCTCCATAGTGTTCTTTGGTTTCCGCTTCCAAGCGAGCAAACACCTTCGATTTGTCGTCGTCCGACAATTCTTTGTAGTGCTGCTGCAAAAATTCATCAACCGAAACGTTTTCAGGAATAACCATCAGCGGCGACACGGCCTTGCCAAAAGCAGCAAGCCCCAAAGCAGCGCCGGCCACCTTGAGCGCAGTGCGGCGCGACGACGGCTGATTCAGAATCGGCAGCAGCGGCGCGGCGTTGGAATCGTCTGGTGGGGCAGTGTTACTCATGGGGATGTGCTTGCAAAAATCGATCTCTGGGCTTAAACGTCGGCTGCATTTTTGGAAATTGTGGCGAATGAGGATTGTGGCAATCGATGCAGTTGTTTTTCTGCCGAGATCCCTTTGTCAGATCCCAGTAACCATTCATTCCGCCGTGAACATTGTGTTCGTAGTCTCGCATCTGAGGACCATGGCACTGAGCGCATAGACTCATGACTTCTGTGAATTCAATTCTGCTCCCGTCGGCAAGTTTCAATGAGCCATAATCGTTGGCGTTGTGGCAGGAGAGACAACTAATGTTTCCGTGAGCGATTTTCAGCGAACCGTGAAACTCGTTCATGTCGGCCATGGTTTTGTTTTCCGTGTTAGGCTTTCGAGTCGCGTGGCATGTCGAACAGGAAACGGTCACGGCGTTGCCATGCGGATCGGTTATGCCGGTGAGTACCTGCGGCGGCCCGATTGGCTTGCGGATGGTTGTGGGATATGGATTTGCATCTTCCGACGTCGAACGACTTGCCGGCAATTCGGATCCACCGACTCCGTCGGCTGTCGATTTAGCGGGCGGCACGGCGCTAGTCACCGGTGATAGCCTGGAAGACTCTGGGTCGGGTGGAGAGCCAATGTTCGCGGCAAGGTACAAGCCTGTGATTGCGACGAGGCCAACGGACATCGCGACGACTCCGTTGATCGACCCAAGTCGTCGGGTCAATTTTGAGTTGGCTTCTTTGGGAAATCGCACGTCCGTGAACGCTTTCTTCCGGGGATTTAGATCGACAATTATGGCACTTCCCAACACTTCTTAGACCAGACCTGGCTGTTGACGAAATCATGCCTTCAATAGTAGACTTCTCCATCTACTTTCGCAAGGCGAATTGGAAGTTGGGAATGTTAAGAGATCAGTCCACTAAATCGGGGAACAACAATGATCGCGAGCGTGGTGGCAACACTAGATCCGGATGCCGTTTTGCGACCTGAGCTTCCCGAAAAACTGGCAACTCGACCGGAACTGGAGGTGGGGGCCTGGGGTCCGACGAGTACCAGGATTCCTATCATCATCGACGTTCAGAATCGCCATCAGATGGAAGATTCCACGACATGGCTGAGAACTCAGCCAGGAGTTCTGATGGTCGATGTTGTATTTGTTCATTTTGAAGACGACGTCATATCTCACTCTGTCGAGAATGATGTCGACGATCCTCGTTCCGGGGCTCCAGCCCTGGAACGCAATGCTCCGGAGGCTCCCGCCTCCGCCGCCAATTCACGGGAGGCAGGAGCCTCCAAGGCAGTGTGTTCCGAGGCTGGAGCCTCGGAACAAGGGGTATTCACGCAATGAGCAATCAGCACACACCATCAGCACACCACGTAATAGCGATGGAACGACGTCAGTTCATCAAAGCCACAGCGATGGCGGCTGCCGCGGCCGTCGCGGCTGGCAGCACGTCGTCACTGTTGTCCATTCTGAACGCTGATGAAGCTCAAGGCGTTGCTGGCGGTGACGTGCTGTGGAACAAAGCGCCTTGTCGTTTTTGTGGCACGGGTTGCCATGTGCAGGTTGGCGTTCAGGACAACAAAGTTGTTGCTGTCGCCGGTGACCGTGACGCGGAAGTCAACAAAGGTCTGTTGTGCGTGAAGGGTTATCATGTCGGTGCGGCTCTTTACGGAAAAGATCGCCTGACAAAGCCGCTGCTGCGAAAAGGCAAGACCGATAAGTACGAAGAAATCACCTGGGACAAAGCACTCAACATCATCGCCGACCGCATCGAAGCAGACCCCAGGCGATTCGCGTTCTACGGCTCCGGACAATGGACAATTCCGGAAGGCTATGCGGCTCAGAAGTTCATGAAGGGCGGCCTGTCGAACAACCACATCGACCCGAACGCTCGGCTGTGCATGGCGTCTGCGGTGACCGGATTTCTTGCGACCTACGGCGTTGACGAACCTGCTGGTTGTTACGACGATCTGGACGTCTGCGACGTGCTGATCATGTGGGGCAATAATCCCGCTGAGATGCATCCGGTGCTGTTTTCCCGAGTCATCGATCGTCGCAGTAAGGGTGAGAAGATTACTCTGATCGACATCGGCACACGCCGGACGCGCACAACTGAAGCCTGCCAGCATTACCTGGAAATGAAGGGACACGGCGACCTTGCCATCGCCAATGGTATCGCACACCTTCTGATCAAGAACGGCACGTACAGTCGCCAGTTTGTGGATTCGTTCTGCAGCTTCAAAGCACCTGACGACGCCAATCCCAACCTGCATGGGAAGGCCATCACGTTCGACGAATATAAGGCGCAACTGGAGCCGTACACACCGGAATATGTGGAAGAACTGAGTGGAGTTCCTGCCGACAAGATCCGCATGTTGGGTGATCTGTTTGGTAACCCGAAATTGAAGATCACGTCGCTGTGGTGCATGGGCATGAACCAGCACACTCGCGGTACGGCCATCAATGCGATGGTGCATGGAATACATCTGCTGAGCGGTCATTTCGGCACGCCTGGCAATGCACCGACAAGTCTTACAGGACAGCCGTCAGCGTGTGGAACGGTTCGTGAAGTTGGCACACTGGCTCATGCGCTGCCGGGTGGCATGGTGGTCACGGACGCCGCACATCGACAAAAAGCCGAAGGATTCTGGAAGGTGCCGGAAGGCCGAATCAATGCGACCCCCGGTTATCACACCGTTCAGATGTGGGAGAGTTTCTGCACGGCCACGGACCAAGGCGGCGACATCGGAACGATCTGGGTGCAGGTGACGAACCCCGGCCAGACGCTGCCGAATCTGAATAAGCTGTTCAATCCCCTGGAAAACCTCGACGACAAGTTCCTGATCGTCAGCGACGTTTATCCAACTGCGACGACGCGGCTGGCCGACTTGATTCTGCCGTCTGCCATGTGGGTGGAGAAGAATGGCCTTGTCGGAAATTCCGAACGCCGAACTCAGCAGTGGTTCAAGATGGTCGATCCTCCCGGCGAGGCTCGTGACGACTGCTGGCAAACGCTGGCCGTCGCTCACAAACTGTTCGAACGCGGCATGGAAGGTATGAAGGATCGTGACGGTCGCTTCCTGTTTGAAGTGATGGATGACAGTGGCAAACCGTTGCCGTTCTGGAACTGGGAGAATTACTACGACGTCAACGTCGATCGGCATTTGTTCGAAGAGTATCGCCAGTTCTCGCGCATGAAGCACAAGGATCTTGCTCCGTACGATGAATACGTGAAAGCTCGTGGACTGCGTTGGCCGGTAGTCGAAAAAGACGGTCAGTGGCAGGAAACGAAGTTCCGCTTTTCAGAAGGTTATGATCCGTACGTTGCCGCCGATAAACAGATTCAGTTTTATCATTCCTCAACGCACGACGATCGTGCTCAGATCTGGTTTCATCCGTGGGTGGCACCTGCGGAAGTACCGGATGGCGAATACCCGTTCATGCTGTGTACAGGCCGAGTTCTCGAACACTGGCACAGCGGCAGTATGACGCGTCGTATCCCGGAACTCAGCCGCGCCATGCCGTCTGCGTACATCGAAATGCATGCCGACGACGCAGCAGCAGCGAACATCCGCAATGGCGAAAAGGTGAAAGTGGAATCACGTCGCGGGTCGCTGGAAATTCAGGTCTGGATTAATGGGCGAGGCCAACCGCCGCGAGGTTCTGTGTTCATTCCGTTTTTCGATGAAACGTTGTTGGTCAACGATCTGACGCTGGATGCCGTGGACCCGTTTTCGAAACAGCCGGACTACAAAAAGAGCGCCGTGCGGATTAGCAAAGTGTAGCGTCGCAGCGCAGGGCCGGTTCCTGCCGGCCACCTTCAAATACTTCGCATGTCCGATGCCTGTCGAATCGGCCAATAAGAACCGGCTCTCCATCTGAACTCAAGATGAAAAATCAATGACTGAGACCAAAAGCAAACACATCGTCACGATGATCTGCTTCGTCGTGATCTCGTTCACGATCGTCGGGTACTTCACCGGCTTACAGGCCCCCATGAACGCCTCTGCAGTTACTCCTAATCTATCGCCGCCTGTTGCCGACAATTTAAAGCAGCTCGCTGCCGACACCATCACTGCGACACGCTATGCCGATATGCACGAAGCAACTCGGCACCGCACAACGGCTTTCCGAACAACATTGACCGAGCTGAAATCGAAAGTCGATCCGTTCACTGAGTTCACGATCTCTGCCGAAGAAAAAACCGCCGCACTACAGCGCCGCGATGCAAATCGAGCCTTCAACGGTGCTCCACCGACAATTCCTCATGCTGTAAGCGAAACGTCAACGGACGCCTGTATCGCCTGTCATGGTGAGGGAGCGAAAACCGAGACGCTTCGAATACCAAAGATGTCGCATCATTTTCTTGCCAACTGCACTCAGTGCCATGTGGAAAACAATCCTCGCCATGTGACCGCAGAGTTGTTCCGGGAAAGTTCTTTTGTCGGACTACCCGCACCAAACGCGGGGCCGCGAGCGTTCGCCGGCGCTCCGCCACAGATTCCGCATTCCACATGGATGCGAAGCGAATGCATGAGCTGCCATGGATTCGCCGGCCTCCACGGTATTCGCACGACCCATCCCTCGAGAAACAACTGCACGCAATGTCATGCTCCGTCATCGAAACTCGACCAGACACCGCTGGCCAGCGAACCTCGGTTTCTCGAGCCGCCACAAGTTGAATAGCGTGAAAGAAAGCCCCTGTGTCTGATTCAACAAAGATGTCTCGCCGGGCATGGTTCCGACTGCGAGCGCCGGAACCGGAAATCGAGCCCCAGCCAACTCCGGAATTGCCGCCGGCAATAAAACCCGAGTCAGCAATAGAACGCACTGCAGCCGTTGGACCGACAGCCGTCGGATTGTCGGAAGTCGCACATCCGCCGAACCATGATGGCATGGATCTGTCCGCACTACCGCCCATGCGAGAAGCTCTGCTTTCCGCAGAACAGGTGGAAGAACTGTTTTCCGACATCGAACAACTGGGGACAGAGATCCTGCTAATGCAGCGATCATCGCGTGAGGCACGTGCAAATGTCGCCAACATCGACACTGCCAGAAACCTGCAGATTGCCAAAACGTTGTTACTGTCCGGCACGATTGCGCGAATCCAAATTCGCTACCGTTGGCAAGACACACTATGGATCGACACTCTCGAATCAAAACCTGACGGCTACCGCATCATCCGCATCGCGCATGCATGGAAGCCGAGAGAATCGTCGAATCAAAACGCCCCTGGAATTTGATACATGAGAGAACGGGGTTCAACGTCCGTAACAATTGAGGAATTCATCGTTCATTTCTTCATTCTGGCCGCGCGCGGAATTGTCGTCGTGACAACGATTGGAGGTTTGATTTTAGGTTTGCTGATGCGATGGCTGGGCTTTGCCGCCACACTCTTGTTGCCGAATGCCCCGGCAGCAGCGATCATCGTTGCCACGATGGCCACTAGAAACGTGGGCATCACAAAAACTCCGGTCAGCACACGCGTCATTCTCGTAACATTGACCGGAATGAGTATGATGCCTGTTGTGATCGCTGCCAGTATCGTCAGCCTGCTGTCAACCAGCCGTCTAAGTCTCATTCACACGCAACGAGGTCGGACGGTTGGAGGTGCGGGAATCATGCAGCGTTTGCACGAGCAACCCTGTTGCATTTCAAGTTTGAATTCACCACTCCCTGCAATTCAGAATCGTTCGGTTGTTTATCGACTCACTCCTGCGAGTAAAGAATATGAAACGAATACATACGGCGCTGTTCTGCATTCTGTCTTTTGCGTTTTCGCTGACAGGCGTTGCAGATGCCGACTCACCCAACATCGTGTTCATCTTTTCGGATGACCACGCCGAACATGCGATATCCGCGT
>Ga0163144_10026483_pt1 | contig 11271 bp, 18 predicted proteins | sample OliLak19BULKMAT1_FD_123175 | JGI IMG/M metagenome (GOLD analysis project Ga0163144, IMG submission 123175) | Freshwater microbial mat bacterial communities from Lake Vanda, McMurdo Dry Valleys, Antarctica - Oligotrophic Lake LV.19.BULKMAT1 | ecosystem: Environmental > Aquatic > Freshwater >... | reverse complement strand
GAACAAATTGTTCCCGAGCGCCGCAGCCACTAAGCCTTCGATAAGGATGGCGTCCTCGCGTGCCATGTGAGGATTTCCGGCTCGCCCGCGGTGATCAACACCGTGTGCTCAAAATGGGCGGAAAGTGAACCATCTTTGGTTACCACTGTCCAGTTGTCATTCAAAATTCTTACTTCGCGCCCGCCGACGTTGACCATCGGCTCGATGGCAATGGTGACGCCTGGCTCGAGCCTGGGCGATTTCTTGCCATCATCAAAGTTTGGCACCTGCGGGTCTTCGTGCATCGTGCGACCGACACCGTGCCCCACAAACTCTTGCACGACGCTGAGGCCGTGGCCTTCCACATACTTTTGGATGGCTCGCGAGATATCCACAACGCGATTGCCGCTGAGCGCCTGGGCAATGCCAAGGTAGAGCGCCTGCTCCGTCACATCCATCAACCTCTGCGCGTCAACACTGCAACCACCAACCGCCACCGTGCGCGCCGTGTCGCCGATAAAACCGTTGTAGCGCACACCGACATCGAGACTGGCGATGTCACCGAAGTTCAGCCGACGATCCGTGGCCAGTCCGTGTACCACCTGATCATTCACCGAAATACAAAGGTGACACGGATATTTCCGGTAACCTAGAAACGCGCTTTTGGCGCCGTAGTGCTCGATCCGTTTCGCTGTAAATTCGTCTATCTGCCGGGTCGTGATTCCCGGTTGAATGAAGTCACAAACTTCATCGAGAACCGTTTGGGCAAGAACACACGCTGGTCGCATCAGGGCCAGATCCTGTTCGCTCTTGCGCGGTATCATTCGTCGGAACCATGCGAACATCGCACTGGCTAGAATCGACCTTTGATCCGCCCCTTTTTCAGGAAGCCATCGTAATGACGCATCAACAAATGGGATTCCATCTGCCGCATGGTGTCGAGCATCACGCCTACGAGAATGAGCATACTCGTTCCGCCGAAGAACGTGGCGACGGCGAAAGGAACATTCATTGAACTATTCAATAAAATGGGCAGCACGGCAATCACCGTCAGGAACACCGCGCCAGCCAGCGTAATCCGGCTCATGGCGTTGTGAAGGAAGTCACTGGTGGCCTGCCCAGGGCGGACGCCGGGGATGTAACCGCCGTGCTTCTTGAGGTCATCCGCGATCTGGATCTCGTTAAACTGGGTGGCGACCCAGAAGTAGGAGAAAAACAGAATCATCAGTCCGTAGAGCACCAGGTAGAGCGCAGCGCCTTCATGAAGGGAATTGGCAACTCCGCTCAGTACTGGCAGCTTGTAGCTGTCACCCAGAAAGCGAAGAATTTTTTCAGGAAACATCAGGATGGCCTGCGCGAAAATAATTGGCATGACTCCGGTAAAGTTCAGGCGCAATGGCAGGAAGGATGTGCCACCGGAAACCACCTTGCGCCCAACGGCTCGCTGCGCGTATTGCACAGCCACCTTACGCTGCGCTTGGGTAACCGCGATGACACCAGCGATCACTCCACAGAGGAGGACTAGCATCGCGATAAGCTTGAAGATAAGAATCTGGATGCCCGTTCCATCCGTGGTCTTGAACATGTCCCACAATGCCTGAATCGCCTGAGGCAGGCGCGCAAGGATTCCGATGCTGATGACCAGCGAAATGCCGTTGCCGATGCCACGCTCAGTGATCTGCTCACCCAACCACATCAAGAGCATGGTCCCGGTGGTGAGAATGATGACGGTTTGGATTCGATACCACCAGATGGCGTCATACATCACCAGCTTGCCGCTGAAGTTGGGGAAAATGTTGGAAGCGTTTTCCCAACCGATGGCCATCACAAATCCCTGAACGATGCAAAGCACCAGCGTCATGTATCGTCCATACTGAATAATCTTGGCCCGACCGCCCTCCTCGCGCGCCAGCTTTGATAGCTGCGGAATGACTGCGGTGAGCAGTTGCAGAATGATCGTTGCGCTGATGTAGGGCATGATGCCCAGAGCACCCAAGGCGCAACGCTCCAGAGCCCCACCAGTGAACATGCTGTACATGCCCAGCAAGTCTCCACTCTCGGTGCCTGCGGTATCCTTAAAGTACTTCGCCAGCGCGGCTCCATCCAGACCGGGAATGGGGATCATCGCCACCACCCGGCAGATCGCCAGCACAATCAAGGTGAAGAAAATGCGCGACTTCAGTTCAGGAATCTTAAAACAGTTCCGGAACGTGTTGATGATGTTCTCGATCATGGGTGGTGAGCGCGCCGCAATTGGAACTGACTACTTTTTCCCAGACTTCATTTCCGCTTTCAGCGTGGCGGCCGCTTTGAAAACCAGCACCTCGCAAGTGCCGCCTCCGGCCTCGATTTTCGATTTGGCGGAGGCGCTGAAGGCATGAGCCATTACGATCAACTTCTTCTTCAATTCCCCATCGCCTAGAATCTTGACCCGCTTTACAGGACCATTGGCCAAGCCAGCCTCGCGGAGCACCTCAACGTCCACCTTGGTACCGTCCTTGAACTGGTTCAAGGATTCGAGGTTCACCGGTGCATAATTGACGGCATGACGCGCGTTGTTGAACCCGCGCTTGGGGATGCGCCGGATCAGGGGCATCTGGCCACCCTCGAAGCCGATTCGAATCGAACTGCCGGAACGGGCTGTCTGGCCTTTGCCGCCACGCCCGGAGGTTTTTCCGTGACCGCTGGATTCGCCCTGTCCAAGTCGCTTGCGACGGTGCTTGGCGCCAGGCCGGGGTTTCAAGTCATGTAAACGCATAGGAAATCAGTCCGGGAATGGTTTAGGCAGTGGGAACGACAGGTTCGCTGGCAGCGGCGATCGTCTCCCTTTTTCTCAAGGTCAGACCGCGGCTGAGATAAATTTCCTCGCGGCGGCGGAGTTGAAGGAGCGCTCCGATGGTTGCTTTCACCACATTGGCCGCGTTCTTGGATCCGAGCGACTTGCTCAGCACGTCCTTGATACCGACCGACTCGAGAACGGCGCGAACCGTCTTGCCAGCGATGACTCCGGTGCCGGGCGAGGCCGGGCGGAGCAATACGTGCGCACCGCAATAGCGCGAAATCACTTCGTGGGGAATCGTGTTTTCCTTGAGCGAAACAATCTGCATCTGTTTCTTGGCGATTTCACCACCCTTTTTGATCGCATCAGCAACTTCGGTGGACTTTCCCAAGCCCAGACCGACGCGTCCCTTGCGGTCCCCCACGACCACCAGCGCACTAAAGCTGAAGCGGCGTCCGCCCTTAACCACCTTGGCCGAACGGTTGATGAAGACGACTTTCTCCGAGAGCGCATCAGGATTGCGGTCCTGCGAGTCGAAACTATCGCGGCGACGCGGGCCACGCCCACGTCCACCACCACCGCCAAAACCACCGCCGCCGCCAAAGCCGCCGCCGCTACGTGGGGTGAATTCAGTGCCGCCGGACTTTGAGGTTGCCGGGGCAGAGCCTTCAACGGCAGGACTGGCAGGATTATTTTCGGGGATGATATCAGACACAGTAGATTCTCCTGGTGAAATTAAAATTTCAGGCCGGCCTCGCGCGCGGCATCCGCCAGCGCCTTGACCTTGCCATGATACCGCGCACCGTTACGATCAAACACGATTGCCGAGATTCCTTTGGCCTTGGCAGCCTCAGCGGCAATTGTCCCTATCTTCTTGGCGCTTTCAACATTGGCCGCCAGTAACTCGCGACCGGGAGTGGATTTGTCCCGCGTGGAACTGCTGGCCACCGTGACACCCTTGCTGTCATCGATGAATTGAACATAGATGTGCTCTCCGGTGAAGCAGACCGACATGCGCGGACGGGTGGTCGTGCCGGTTATTTTTTTGCGGATGCGCCATTTGCGCAACTGCCGAAGTTTTTGTTTTTTAGCGTTCTGCATGTTGTCGGGGCCTCGGATTGTGCCGGGGCCGCAAATTGTTATTGGACGGTCTTGCCTTCCTTGCGGATGATCTTCTCGTCGGAATACTTCACGCCTTTGCCCTTGTACGGCTCCGGCGGATAATAACTGCGGATTTCCGCAGCAACCTTGCCGACCATCATTTTGTCCGGACCTTCGATCGTAAGCTTGGTATTCTCTTCGACCGTGACTTTGATCTGGCTTGGCACGGTATAGGTGACCGGATGGGAGTAACCGAGACTCAGCGTAATGATGTTCCCGGCAATCGCGGCCTTGAAGCCGACTCCGTTGATTTCAAGCTTCTTGGTGAAGCCTTCACTCACGCCCTTGAGCATGTTGTTGACGAGAGCCCGGCTCAGGCCATGCAATGACTTGGCTTGCGCGTCCTCTCCCTCACGACTGACGAGCACGTTGGGTCCATCGACCTTCACGGTCGTGCGGGCGGGCAGATCCCAGGTCAACTTGCCCTTGGGACCTTCGACGTTGATGCGCTGGCCCTTAATCTCGACCTTGACCTTGGCCGGGATGACGACGGGCTGTTTTCCAATGCGTGACATAGTCCGTAAAATTAGTCCGATAATTCGTTGATTGAGGCTGGCCGCGATTACCAGATATAGCAGAGCAATTCGCCGCCGACGTTGTTCTTCCGTGCCTGCGTTCCGCTCATCAAACCCTGGGAGGTGGATACGATGGCCGTGCCAAGTCCGCCCCGCACGCGGGGAATTTCCGTTGCGCTGACGTAGTTGCGCAACCCCGGTGAACTGACCCGACGCAAGCCAGTAATAACCGCCTTCTTGCCGTCATACTTCAGCTTCAGTTTCAATTTCTTTATTTTCTGTCCGTCGACGGAATACTCGCTGATGTAGCCCTCCTTCTTGAGAATTCCAGCGATGCTCTCCTTCATGCGGGAGTGCGGCAGTTCAAGAGTCGGCAGCAACGCCAAGTGGGCGTTGCGTATGCGCGTGAGCATGTCTGAAATCGGATCGGTCATAAGGGTGCGAATCTAGGTTCGTTGGTTACCAGCTGGCCTTGGTGACGCCAGGGATGAGTCCGTTCAGGGCAGCCTCGCGGAAGGTCAGGCGTGAGCAGGCAAACTTTCGCAAATAGCCGTGGCGGCGTCCGCTCATCGAGCAACGGTTGACTAAGCGCACCGGACTGGCGTTCTTGGGCAGTTTTGTCAGCCCCACGTAGTCCTTCTTCTTCTTCAACTCGGCACGCAGTGCGGCGTATTTCTTCACCGTTGCCGCTTTTTTGGCGTTTCGTTCCAACCACGAGGTCTTGGCCATAAGATTATTTTGGTCTTGGATTACTTGCCAGTTTCGGAGAACGGAAAGCCCATCAACTTAAGCAAGTCGAACGCTTCCTCATTGGTTTCAGCAGAGGTGACAATGGTCACGTCCATGCCCTGCTGGCGCTTGATTTTTTCCAGTTCAATCTCCGGAAAGACAGTCTGGTCGGCAATGCCAAGCGAGTAATTGCCACGTCCATCAAAATGTCGCGGGGAGATTCCCCGGAAATCGCGAATGCGGGGCAGAGTCGTTGCCACCAGGCGATCAAAGAACTCATACATGACTTCTCGACGCAGGGTGACGCGACAGCCGATGGGCTGGCCTTCCCGCAGCTTAAAGTTGGCAATGCTCTTACGCGACTTGCTGATTACGGGCTTGCGGCCGGTGATCAGAGTGAGATCCTTCGCAGCATCGTCGAGGGCGTTCTTTTCCAACGAGGCGCTCACCCCCATGTTCACCACGATCTTCTCTAGGCGGGGAATCTGGTGAACGTTCTTATAGCCGCGCTTCTCCTTCAGCGCGGGCAACACTTCGTTGACGTATTTTTCGTAAAGTCTCGGTTTCATTTATGTGTGGGTGCGGGTTTTGCCGCAGCCGCTTTCAAATCTGGATTAACTCAGGCTTTCGCTGGCTCAGTCGTCTTGCCACGCTTGGTAGCTCGGGCGTCAAACTTAGTTCCCAACATCAGGTTCGAGATGTGAACAGTTCCTTCACGCTCGATGATGGCACCTTGAGGGTTCTGCTGGTTCTTTTTAGTGTGGCGCTTGATCATCTTGACACCCTCGACAATGGCGCGCTGTTTGCCGCGCTGCACTTCGATAATCTTGCCGCGCTTACCCTTCTCGGTGCCGGCGATGATGACGACATCGTCGCCCTTTTTGACGTGAAATTTCAGCATAACTCTCTCTTGCCTCAAATGACCTCGGGGGCCAGTGAAATAATCTTCATGAAGCGCTTCTCGCGCAGTTCGCGGGCAACTGGCCCGAAGATACGCGTGCCTCGCGGATTGTGGTCCTTGTCGATGATGACGATCGCATTCGCGTCAAAACGGAGGTAGGAACCATCGCTGCGGCGAATGGGCCAGCGTGTGCGGACAACGACGGCGTCAACCACTTCGCCCTTTTTAACGGTGCCGTCCGGTGCGGCTTCCTTGATGTGAGCTTTGATGACGTCGCCCACATGAGCATACCGTTGATTGCGGCCGAGGACGCCGATGGTCGCGGCGCGCTTGGCACCACTGTTGTCAGCGACTTCGAGGATGGAGCGAATCTGAAGCATAAAATAATTTTGGGCCGATTAGCCGACAGTTGTCCGGGCCGCTTCGGTGTTTTTTTCAACGACTTCCACGAGACGCCAGCGTTTCGTCCGCGACAAAGGCCGACATTCCTGAATGCGCACCCGGTCGCCCGGCTTCGCTTCGTTTTTCTCGTCGTGAGCGTAGAACTTGTTGAACTGCGTCACCACCTTCTTGAACTTGGGGTGGGGAAAGCGACGTTCAACCCGCACGACGATGGTCTTGGCCATCTTGCTGGAGATGACCTCGCCCATGCGTTCCTTCTTGGTGCCGCGGTCGAGGGCTGGGGCTGTGATGGTCTCAGGCATAGTGGACAAAATCAGGCTGCGTTAGCGCCCTGCTTGCGGAGCTGGGTCATGCGGGTTTCAATGCGGGCGATATCGCGGCGCAGCGTGCGCAGGCGCGAGGGCTTTTCCAACTGGCTGCCGGCTTGCTGCAAGCGCAGGTTGAAGGTTTCCTGCCGCTTCTCGCGCCCCAAAGCGGCGAGTTCAATCAGCGATTTTTCGTTGAGTTCGGTGAATTTCATGTCGTTTCTCTTAACCGACGCGGTGCCGTGAGATGAACTTGGTCCTGACTGAGAGCTTGGTCGCCGCCAGTCGCATCGACTCGCGCGCCATCGCCTCGGGCACGCCGTCCACTTCAAAAAGTACGTTGGCTGGCCGAATGACCGCCACCCAAGATTCGAGCGGGCCTTTGCCCTTGCCCATTCGGGTTTCAAGCGGCTTTTTGGTGAAGCTCTTCTGGGGGAAAATACGAATCCAGACCTTGCCACGACGTTTCATGTTGCGGTTAATCGCAACGCGGGCCGCTTCAATTTCCTTCGTATCCAGCCAGCAGCGCTCCGTAGCCATCAGGCCATACTCGCCAAACGCCACCGTGTTTCCACGGGTGGCAAAACCGGCACGGCTGCCACGGTGCATTTTCCGAAATTTTACTCTTGCTGGCTGCAATGACATAACAAATTCCTATCTTGAAAATTTCCGGGTTACTTCCCGACCGTAATGGTTTCCTCGGACTTGGGTTTGTCCTTCTCGGCTTTCATTTCGCCTTTGCAAATCCAGCACTTAATGCCGAGTTTCCCGTACATGGTCCGTGCTTCGGCGAAACCGTAATCGATGTTCGCCCGCAGCGTGTGCAGCGGCACGCGGCCTTCGCGGTAAACTTCAACTCGCGCGATTTCTGATCCACCCAGGCGTCCGCCACAACGGATCTTGATGCCTTCGACCCCGAAGTCCATAGCGGTTTGGATGGATTTCTTCATCGCACGACGGAAGGAGACACGGCGCTCAAGTTGCAACGCAACGTTCTCGGCCACGAGTTGGGCATCCGTCTCAGGCTGCTTGATCTCCTGAATGTCGACGTAAATCTCCTTGCCCGTCATCTTGCTCAGTTCCTCCTTGAGCTTGTCAATCTCGGCGCCTTTGCGCCCGATGACGACGCCGGGACGCGCCGTCTGGATGGTGATGCGGCAGCGGGTGGCCGCGCGCTCGATGAGAATCTTGGGCACGCTGGCGGACTCAAGCTTCTTCTTGAGCGTATCGCGAATCTTGCGATCCTCGGTCAGCAGCTTGCCGAAGTCCTTCTTGTCGGAATACCACTTTGACCGCCAGTCTTTTGTGACGGCGATACGCAGACCCACTGGATTAGTCTTTTGACCCATAGTCGTTAGTTGGCTTCGTCAGTCAGGACAATTCGAATGTGACAACCGCGCTTAAGGATCGGACCGGCCGACCCGCGCGCCTTAGGTTGAAAGCGTTTGTAAGTGCTGGCCGCGCCGGCAACCGCCTCGCGGACAATCAGGTTTTCCGCCTTCACCTTGTTGTTGTTTTCCGCGTTGGCAATGGCGCTGTTGAGCGTCTTGGCGACCACGCGGGCGGATTTGCGCGCGACAACCGCAAGCACGGCCTGCGCCTGCAGCGCGGGCAATCCCTGAATCTGCCGGACGACTTCGCGCATCTTCTGCGGCGACATCCGGAAGTTTTTGTAAATGGCTTGGACTTGCATGGCGGTAATGACTACTTGGCTTCGGCCTTCGCGGTGTGCGCGCCGTGCTTCTTGAAGGTTCGGGTCAGGGAGAATTCTCCCAGGCGATGTCCCACCATGTTTTCCGTGACGAACACCGGATTAAATACCTTTCCGTTATGCACAGTGAAGGTCAATCCCACGAAATCAGGGGTGATCATCGAGCGGCGCGACCAGGTCTTGATCGGCGTCTTGGATTTGGTTTCCTTGGCCTTCTGGATCTTGTCCAGAAGGTGGAAATCGACAAACGGGCCTTTTTTAATCGAGCGTCCCATAGACTATTGCTGTTTCATTGGCAGGCCATTACGGCGGACCAAAATGAACCGGTTGGAATGTTTACGTTTGGGGCGGGTCTTTCCGCCTTTGGCGACTTTGCCCCAAGGCGACATGAGCTGCTGCCAGCCACCGCCACCCTTGGATTTGCCCTGGCCACCACCGTTCGGATGGTCCACCGGGTTCTTGGAAACACCACGATTAATCGGGCGGATGCCGCGATGCCGCGAACGACCCGCCTTGCCTAGAACGACCTTCTCATGCTCAGGATTGCTGACCTGGCCGATCGTCGCGTAGCAGATTTCGTTTACCTTGCGAATCTCACCCGACGGCAGGCGAATCTGCGCGTAACCCTGATCGCAGGACATGACCGTTGCCGAGGAACCCGCGCTGCGTACCATTTGCGCGCCACGCCCAGGGGCGAGCTCAATGTTGTGAATCGGCAACCCAACCGGAACCGACTTGAGCGGGAGACAATTTCCAAGCTCGGGCGCAGCCTTCTCGCCGCTGACGACCTTCGCCCCGACCTGCAGTCCGACCGGCGCGATGATGTAGCGCTTATCGCCGTCGATGTATTGCAAGAGAGCCAGACGAGCCGAACGGATAGGATCATACTCGATCGCAGCCACCGTCGCCTCGACGCCGTGTTTGTTGCGCTTGAAATCAACCAGACGAATCTTCTGCTTGTGGCCTCCACCGATGCCGCGCGAGGTCATGCGGCCGTAGTGATTGCGCCCGCCGGTCTTCTTGCGAATGACAACGAGGCTCTTCTCCGGCTTCGACTTCGTAATGTCGGCAAACGACGCGATGGTGATGTATCGCGTCGACGGCGTAAGCGGTCTAAATGTCTTCACTGGCATAAGATCAAAATTCTTACCAAGTCAGCAGCTCGGAGCGTCAGGGCCATCATTCCCGAACCTCGTCGGAGTCGGTTATCGGTCCTGCCGATAAAAATGTGCTGTCCGCAAAACCCTTACGGGGAAACGGAGCGCGGAGAATAGCAAAGGCGACTTTGCGTGCAACAAGTATTTTGAAATTCTTTTGTCCACTCACTTTAAGCCGTGCCATCCGGGACTTCCTGCTGGTTTTTGCAGGGCACGAAAGCAAGACGTTCTTGTCATTTTAGGTTTCACACTGACTCTTTACGGACTCACCACCGGCCAGCCCAACCTGCTTCCCTCAGTTAAATCAGGACATTGGAAATCCCATCGCACTGATTCCGTCTGCGGACTCTTCTTCATGATGAATGCGGCCACGACATCCCTCCGACTCCGGTGCCTGGAAGCGAGCGAACCTTGCAAAGTGGCGCGCCCGGCTGCCTTCATGAAGTCGTGGGATTTTCCGGGCACAATGGTGAGCTGACAGTCGCTGCACTTCTCCCCCTTCGGCACATCTTCTTTCCCGTGAGTTAAGACTTGGAGAAGCTTCCGATTAAAGAGGAATTTTGACCCAGGCTGCATGTCCGCGTGTTTCAGGTGGTTAATTTTCTTGCCGATGTTCTTTGTCAGCCGCTAATCATGACGCCTCCAAATATGCCTTTTCGGAAGAAGTCCCAGAAAAACAGCCCGCCACCCGCCAAGCCCCGGAAGATTGTGCCCGTGGCACCCGCACCCACCGTGAAGCCGCCACGGGCTGGCGATGACGATGAACCGACCCCAGAGCAACTCGCCGAAACCGAGGCGGAATTGGCCGCTGAGGCCAAGGCGCTCAAGGCCGCCAAAGCCGCTGTTGCTGCAGAGCCCGCGCCCGCATCACGCGATCGCGGCAGCTACGACGGCGACACGGCCATCAAGCTTTACCTGCGCGAGATCGGCCAGGTTGCCCTGCTCACGGTGCAGGAGGAAATCGAGCTGGCCGCCCGCATCAAGCAGGGGGACAAGAAGGCGCGCGAGCAGATGATCAAGGCCAATCTTCGGCTCGTCGTGAAGATCGCCCATGACTACGAAGGCTTCGGGCTCCCGCTGCTGGATTTGATCAGCGAGGGCAACATTGGCTTGATGAAGGCGGTGGAGCGCTTTGATCCCTCCAAGGGGGGCAAGCTTTCGACCTACGGCTCGTGGTGGATCAAGCAGTCGATCAAGCGCGCCCTGGCCAACCAGTCCAAGACCATCCGCCTGCCGGTTCATCTGGTGGACAAGATCTCGAAGATGCGCCGCGTGTCGATGAAGTTGCAGGAGGTTTTCGGCCGCGAACCGACGGACGAAGAGTTGGCCGAAGAGATGGGGATGACCGCCTCGCGCGTGGCGCAGATGCGCACCGCTGCCATCCGCCCCGCCTCGCTGGACGCGCCGATCGGCGACGACGATTCGAACAGTTATTCCGAGATCATCGCGGATGAAAACGCACTTAGCCCCTACCGCCAGCTTGAAGACGCGACCGTGACGCGGATGTTGCAGGAGATGATCACCACGCTCGACCCGCGCGAAGCGACCATCCTGCGCTATCGCTTCGGACTCGACAGCGGACCCGAGCGGACACTGGAAGAAGTCGGCGAAAAATTTGGCGTCACTCGCGAG
>Ga0163144_10026482_pt1 | contig 11271 bp, 7 predicted proteins | sample OliLak19BULKMAT1_FD_123175 | JGI IMG/M metagenome (GOLD analysis project Ga0163144, IMG submission 123175) | Freshwater microbial mat bacterial communities from Lake Vanda, McMurdo Dry Valleys, Antarctica - Oligotrophic Lake LV.19.BULKMAT1 | ecosystem: Environmental > Aquatic > Freshwater > Lake... | reverse complement strand
CCTGGCGTGACGCCAATGCCAGGCGCTTTTGCCCAGGGGGCTTCGACAATGACGCACTCTCCGGGGGAGAAGGAGACGAATGTACCCATGCAGCAGCAGCAAGAGCAACAACCAACGGATCAACCGCAACCACTAAGCACTGGTGAACAGCAGCAACAACAGCAACCACAACAAGCTGATCAACAGCAACAACAATCACCACCACAACCTGATCAACAACAGCAACAGCCACAACAACAAAGTGATCAACAGCAGCAACAAACTGAAATGGCTTCGTCCAAAACAACTGGAAGCACTTTTGATGACGACAAGGACAGTCAGCCTGAACAGATTTTAGCGGACCGAAGACCGGGTCATGGAAAGGGGGGTCATTCAGAAACAACTTCCGTAGATCAAAACCACCCGTCAGTAACATCCGCCAAACCAAACAGGACGCGGCCTAAACGGATTCGGAAAAGGGCCCACTCAGAACGACATTCAAATGACGAGGTGACTATTGAAACTACTATTCAACGGCTCGAAATGGCCGCTGAACCAGATGACAGCAATGTTTCAACACGACAGCCCATTTTGGACACGGTTGGTGGTCCAGAACAATTTATACGCGTCATTCATGCGTATCCATATACCTTTGCGTCCTTTGCGAAAAAGCGATGGTTGGGGAGGACAGTGCTTGACGTGTACCGTTCAGAATTTGGGAGTTATCCTGAGGTATGTAGATGCGAATTCTTCTTGGGTTGGATTTTACTCGACATCTGCTTAGATGTTGAGCAATACTGTAGAAGCCTCTCACGTTTCCTAATTATCTCTCCAACTACAATAGAGCTACTACAAGGCCGCCATTTCTCAGGGTCGAATCTTAGTGTCGGATCAAAAAGTAGACCTCTCGTATCGAATCAAAGAGAAAGATGTCTTGGCTCATATAGTGCATCGCCACGAACCAGCTGTGGCCGTGTGCCCAACGCCGTATCGCCGCACTAGGTCCAATAACAACAACGAAGGCGAGAATGACAGCAGCAACAGCTTACAGCTACGACAATCATCAACTACTACTGCAGCAAACCAATCCACATCGCTTATCAAAATAATTGACGAAACCGACGATTTGATCATTCTGGATAAGCCAGGGACGTTGCCCATTCATCCATGCGGAGGATATCATCTCAACTCGTTGATAAGCATCCTGGAAGGCGCCGACAAAGCCAACACCAATGCTGCCAGACAATCCAAGAAGTACTTCAACATACATCGGCTGGATCGGTTGACGAGCGGTTTGGTTATTCTGGCCAAATCGTCTCCAGTTGCCAAGCGTTGGAGCCAATGCATTCGACAAAGGGAATGTCAAAAGTACTATTTGGCCCGGGTTCGCGGGCGCTTTCCAAAAAATCTAACGGCTGTCAATGGGGAGAAACGTGGTGGTAGTGCTGTGGAGAGATTATCTGCAGGTCCCAATGACGCCTTACCAAAGGATGGGGAGTGGCCCATCGTGCAAGATGAAAACGCTGCTGCAAACTCAATAAAGTCAATTGACGCTTCCAAACGGCAGAATGCGCACGGGTACTGGATCACAGACAATTCCGGAAAGATGCGAGACGATGTATCTTTGGAGGACTTTAGCGAGGTGGAAAATACAAATGCGGAGGAATGGTTGGACAAAGTCGATGCTTCCGGCAGTAAACGCGAAACCACTGAAAGCGACAAAGGTATGCTGTGGTTGCACCTAGCGTGCCCAACACGTGTTGCCGAACCAAAGATCGGTGTCTGTGAAGCTGGGGTATTTCAAGACCTTCCTGAAGACTTGTATTTAAACTCGGTGAAACCGGCGCAAACAGCTTTTGGTGTGATCAAATACGATGTCGCGACAGATTCTACTCTTGTTCTTTGTCGCCCTGTTACGGGTAGAACTCATCAGATCCGGCTTCACTGTCAATATCTGGGCCATCCTATCGCCAATGATCCTAATTACGGTGGAGAGATGTTCTATGCGAACCACGCGGGAAAAGAGGCGTGTGCTAGGGCGAGAAAAGTACTGGACACTAGCGACGCTTCCTTTGATAGCGAGATGGAAGCAGTGGATAGAAATATCTCAGACGTGCCCGCGACTGAGGAGGAAATCGATCAATTGGCAGAGTTTGTTCAGCGAGAGGATGAATCTGTCCATGACTTTGTTAAACGAACTTGCGTGTGGTGCGCTCGATGCAAGGGACGGGATGAGGTCGAACACTGTATGCTCGAGTTTTTGGTTCGAAGCCGTGGAATTTGGCTGCATGCCTTCCAGTACTCTATCCCTCAAAGTACTGACCACAAAGTTGAGGAAAAGAATGGACACGGGGAACGCCTTAGTTTTCGAACTGGTTTGCCGCCTTGGGGTGTTACTATGCTGAAGGACACGTAGTCTAGCTAGGTTAGACGATCCTTCGAATCTTACCAATTTAGATACGATTACTGAGCAGCAACGGGTGTGTATTGGGACGGACTTTGCGGATTCAAAGCCAGTTATTATCTCTGCATCCTCTATACTAGTGGGGAAGGGGGAATCATAGACTTCTTATTATAGACTAAATAAACGAAAGCCCTTACTTTCTAACTATTATTATAAACTAGACGTCTTATAGAAATCCAATCCAGAAAACATAAATGAATAGTGTACCTAGCACAGCACTGCCGACCAGATCGCCAGCACAGCACATTTTCAATTCGTGTTTATCTCCACCAGCACATATCCCTCGTCCAGCCAGCCAACACCCACAAACTTATGGTTTAGCGTCGTCATCCTCCGCATCGTCATCGTATTCATCATCGTCATCAAACTGCCATAAATCATCATATTCGTACTGATAGTCTTTTTCGTCCTTGCATGTCCTGCATAAGCGCTGGCAATTGCAAATGCCACAGTCGGCGCGAAGCTCCACCAGCTCTCCGAATTCAAAGACTGCCATTTTACACATTTCGTCCAAATTATTTTTGAAATCGTTCCTGGAAAGATCAATATTGTCTAGAGAATACCGGGTTTCAGAAAACAAAGAGATAGAGATGTTTTACTGTGAGAAATGCATCCCAAAAAAACTGCAGAGTACAGTAGATCATCACGTAGCGAATGACTTACTCAGGAATTTGACCGTAAGCCAATTGACAGGGAACTTTCCTGACAAATTATTGTCTGTAGAAGGAGAACCACACAGGAAGAGAAGAGGGATGAGTTAGTTACATTGTTCTCCAAGTGGTTATACTGAATTTTTGGTAACAGCATAGCTATGACATACCGTTCAGATAAAGCTGACTGGAAAAGGGAAGTGGAGAAGGATGAAAATAATGAGATCAACTGCCATAATACTTCTACTAGCGACGTACACATGACAATTCCAATGCGTGTACGTACCGCAATCGTCCCTTGCCAAGATCCACAAAGGACTGAGGGATGGTTCCCGTGAACCGATTGTGATCGAGATGCAAATGCCGGATATTCGGGATGACCGACGTAGCCAGATTGTCGGGAATGGTACCCGTGAGGGAATTCCAAGACACGTCAAAGACAGTCATCATGGTCAGTGCCATTGTGGACGGCAGGGTTCCCGTGAAACGATTATAGTGAAGCATAAACCATTCTATTGATCATTGTAAAAGAAATATAAAAGGGGAACCAAACGAAACAAGTCAGTACCAAAGAAAATGCCAAAAGAGAACAACAGTATAAAATAGTGGCAGAAGACCTACCTAAAGGTCTCAAATCCAAGGCAGGAATGGTTCCAGTAAGATCGTTGTGTCCAATAAAGAGACGTGTCATGTTGCGACAATTTTCCAACTTTTCAGACAAGGTCCCTGTCAAGTAATTTTCAAACAAATACGCATGCTTCAATTTGGTCAAACTATATAGGGGATCCAGTGTGCCCTTCAAATTGTTTTGTGCCACATCCAGCTTTTCCAGATGGGACAGCAGTCCAAGCTCGGCGGGGATGGTACCTTGCAACTCTTGTCGAGCCCAATTGATTTCCGTCACATGCTTTTGGTCATTACACGTGACTCCCGCCCATTTGCATTCGTGCAAGTACCGCGCACTCCAGAGGCGTGGATTGGGAGCATGCAAGGCCACGTCCAAGACGGTCATGGCATATCGTTGGACAATTCGTTCGGGTGCCCGAAAGTTGGGTACTTGTTTGTCGGCCGCGACCAACCACGACAAGGCTTCTCCCTGGGGTGTAAAGGGATTCAACAATTTGTCGGCCGGTGTGACTTGATACAAGACTCCCACCAAGGGATGCTGACGAGGAACCGTAGGTGGCTGTGTGGTTGGAAGGGGTGTTGGCTGGCCACTGGTGGGTTCCATTGTGAAACTCGTGGGAAATGTAGTAGGACCCATGTCGGACGGTTTGTTTGTCGGTTTGCTCAAACGCACTGGTGCTGCAGATGGAGTGCCTATGGGAACAGATGCAGTCGGCTGTGCTTGAATGATAGAGGGAGGAAACATGTCGATGTTGGCTTCGTATGCGTTCCCTGTGTACACGGAAGGAGCGATGGTAGGAGAAGCCTTGTTAAGACTGCTGCTACACTTGCTGTTAGCCTTGCCTTTGCTGACGGAAATGGGAAGCACGATAATCATCAAAACGAGGGCTACCAAAATTGCAAGTAAAATACACAAACGATACTTGATCCAAACTTTTGTAAGCTTGTCTTCCTCGGTAATGGCAGTTTCATTATTCTGGTTGTTGGGGTCGTGGCTGTAGATGTACTTTGGACGAGGTGGGCTCATGCAAGGAAACTCACTGGGGTGCGTGTAGCGTGTCCCGTCGTCCGACATGGTTTCATCCGTCTGTGCATGCAAAGGAATGGTCTTGTCCGTTGTGGGTGTTTTCTTCGTGGAAAACATCTTGAATTGCGGGGTAGTAGTGGCAGCTGCCGAGCCTGCCATGAGTTTTCCATCGCTCATGACATTGGTAAAGTCAATGAACTCTTCGTCGTTGATATGGTCCACAACAAATTCACCTTCATTGTTATACTCGTCATCGGGAACAGGATCCGAGTACTGTGGAAAGAGGGAACCAGGCTCTGGATAATCACGGGCGGCACCCTGCCCCTTGTCGGGTGAAGGAAGCCTCACTCCTCGCTTGTTGCTGAACATCATCGTCAAGAAAAGATAAAGTTTATTATTTGATGGCTTGGTAGTACAGAATGAATGAAGACGGATATCGATATTAACGTTCACAAAACAGGGTATCTATTATGCTAATAAAAATAGCTGGTGCATAGAGAAGCAATCACGAAAAGTGGGATGCGAAGTTACAAATTAAAGTAGCGTCAGTAAGAATGAGCAAAGACAACGTTTATTTCATTTAAAATTACAAATCGTCTAAATGGAAAAACACTAGGAAGAATTCTCGAACATTCCTGATGATTCAAAAATTGAGGAGCATGTGTGCTACCAACCTCGAATCGCTCGAACAAAGTTTTGTTTTTGCTTCTTTTTTTTTGCTCTCCGATTTCGCTTGATTGAAACTAAACTTTCAACTAATCTGTCCAATACTTGAAGCCACCAGGGGTGTGTGACCTAAACGATTGAGTTTGTGTCATGCTTAATTTTTTTACGCAACAAATTCTCTGCGTGTTTCTGTTGCGCAGAGAACCCTTTCGGCAGTGCATGACACCAAAGTTCTGGTTTTCTGTCCCACAAGTTGCCACTCTGACATGACCCTCATGTCACATGCCCTCATGTCACATGTTCCTCATGTGACATGCCCTCATGCAATGTGTTCCTTGTGTCACAGTGAACACCAAAGAGTGACAGATTTGCAGCAAATTGGTGGAATTGTTTCTGAGGCCAGCGCTCTGGAAACAAACAGAAAACGATTTTTTTTCGTTGGTCCTCACAATGCTTTGCATGACAGAAAGAAAGACATGCATGCATGCAGACAATCAAAAAATGCACAGACACCACACTTGCAGTTCAGGGCAATTCTGTTTGAAACGAAAGATGCAGACCACAATGAATCACACATTGTGCCTTCACATGGAACCTCTGATTTTGAAGCCATGAATTCAACTTGGTTTGCGGAATGATCAAACGAGAAAAGCTCAAGTGCGGCCCTTGCCTGACATGCTGATTGACAGCCATGTCAAGTGACCGGAATTCATCAAAAATGGCAAATGTGTCGTTTGATGACAATCTAGTTTTTGGTGTTGTTTGGCAACAAGGACATGCGGGTGGACAGAATGATCAAACAGGTGAATGTTATGTTCAAGGATTCCCATGGCAATTTGCCTGCTGAAATCTGTCCTGGATTTGCTTGAATTGAATGTTGTTGAAGATTGTTTCAAAACAAACAACGTGTTCTTTAAGTGAACAACAGATAAGTCTTGAAAGACATTCCAAAAAGAACTTCAACACAATCTCCATGCAGAACATGCAACACAAAGAAAGCATTTTTCTTTGATCAAAGACATTCAAAATGTGACCAAGGCATTCAGATTTTAAGACAACATTCCAAAAGGGTCATTGTGAACCATCGAAGATGTGGAATGTGAATGGATGTGACAGGGTGCGTTGGACAGCTTGTGACACCCCCACTCTTCCAGCCAGCACATCTTGTGCACAATCCACTTCAAGCTTTCAGACCTCTTTTTAGAATGAAGTTCTTCTCTCTTTTCAGAATGAAGTTCTTCTCTCTCTCTGATCATGACTTTTTTCATTTCATGTCCCCTTGTCTCACAATGCACACCTGCGCTTTCATCAAAATCCCCTTGCGTGCCTAAGGGAAGGCGAGCCAAAGGAGTGATGCAAAAGGTGTTTTTGGATCATTCACATTTCATAGGAATCAACCTAGTTGCAATTGCATTGATCACTGAGTCATTTGTTTGTTTGAATGGACATGACAGCATCAGTGAGATGACACACAAGTGAAAGGAACAGAGACAGAAGGTGAATGTGATTGCACAAAATGACAAAATGCATCGACCATCAGACAATGACATGGAATGTCAATGAATGATGCAATTTGAAACAATCTGTTCATGCTTGAACAGTGAAAACACAAAATCATCTGATGCTGTGTCTGTTGCTTTCTGTGTTGCATCGTGCAATGTTGTGTGCTGTCGTTAAATCCACTCCACATTTCCACCATTTTCTTTCAACCTTTTTTTCACGCAATTTTTCAAAGCTTCAGTTTGAATTCCTTTTCACAAATTCCCTTTTCAATGTCATTCACATTGCGTGAAATGCAAGCGCGATGGGAGGCAGCCACACTTGAAAATTGAATCATTGCTGATTTGCATGATCAACTTGTGAAGGAGCGGGATTCTTTGCGGTCTCAAAATGTTGTTCTTCTTCAAGTGAATGAAAACATGCTGTCTCTCAATGAGGGTTCAACTGTTGAAATGGACCAGCTTGAAAAACAGGCAAAGAGTCCCAAGGCCATTGCACAATCTGCAAATGCAATTGCACAAACCAACGATGATGATTTCAATTTCTTCAATCCACATGCTGTTGCTTCAACGATGTCGAAGGAGCAACCATCTCCCATGTCACGAACATTCTCACTTCCTCCACCAAGAAACGGGAATTGGCTCAAAGAGGCTTTGGAAAAACTTGATTCCAAAAGCTTCCAGTGATGAACATCTGCAACCAAAACTGCCGGAATTTTTCATTCCTGAATCTGCGACATTCATGGCAAAAGCAAATTGTCCGCCGAGATCCCCACCAAAAGTTGATCCTCCAAAATCCCCTTCTCTGTTCGAACGTCTCAAAAACCGATTGACGGCAAAACCTCACATGAGGGTGCCATTGCCACTGTCAAGCGATCCTAAATTACAAAATTTGCGGCAAAGTGTCAAAAACACCCACACGCATTGACCAACAAAGGCTCAATTGCACTCCATCAGTGCCCATTGGTCAAAATCACAGCCTGCCGGTTGCGTCTGGAAAGCCGATTCAGCCCAATGGTTGTCAGCGACTCCACATTGACGTGTCCGACACCACGTCTGAAACATGACACAGCCCAACGTGCGATGTGTTTCCGACAATGCCGTGCAGCGCCTGCTCATTGGGGTTCAAAGATGGGGTGCATCACTGAATGCAGTCACACAACATTGTCACATCACAGTCTGTCTGTCTGCACCCCCAAAATCCATGCCCTTGATCCCGGCAAAGTGGTTCCGGCACACTCCAAGCATGCAAAGCCAGATTTTGTACTGTGCTAGCTCTAGCTGGCTACTGGAGAGCTAGATTTAAGGCCATGCATTATTTGATTGTTCCAGGAAGAAAACAGCACAGGTATCAGTTAACAACAACCAAGTTCCAGGAAGAAAACTGCACAGGTACCAGTTAACACCAACCAAGAAATCGGATTACTACGGTAGACTACGTAATAGCTAGCTAGCTACGTTAGTAGGAGTTTGGATGTGACAATAAACGATCGATCGAGAACACACAGTTTTTGGATACCTTGGCAGACAAATAAACAACATAACTTTTCCCCTCGTTGATCAATCAATCAAGTGTGATCAAGTAATTAGTAATATTAAAATCATGGCAGGTAGCGAAGCAGACAGCGATTGGTCTTTCTCGTTTACCGATAATTCCTTGTGGAAGTTAAAGGAACGTCTCAAATACACAGGATGGTTGCAATACTGCATTGGTTTTTTTTGGGCCGTTCCTCCTCTTTTGCTGAGCAGCGTGGAACATTGGATTATGGGAAGTGCCGTGTACATGCCCGGTTTGGCTGTTGGATTGTTGGGCTTGGCCACATTTGAACTTGCCACTTGCAAATACAACATTCGACCGACCGAGGCCTTGCCAGTGTCACCCAATCCAAAGATCCAAACAGACATTGCCGCCATCAAGGCTCGTTATGCTTGTCGCTCTTACCAGAGTCGCAATTTGACTCCGGAACATCGTCAGGAAATTATGACTGTCGCACAAACCCATATCCAAAACAAGCTGTTTGCGGAGCACAAGATTCGATTCGAATACATGGCCCAACCATTGGTGGTTTGGCCTGCCGTCAATTGCAAAGAATTTATGGTTGCCATTGCACCCAAATCCTACTACAGCAAACATGCCATTATGGATGTGGGTCGGGCCTTGGAAAAAACCGTCATTCATGCCACCAAATTGGGCATTGCCTCTTGTATTATTGGTCCTGGTGCGGACCACAAAAGCACCATAGAAACGCTGGGTCCTCAAAAATTTGACGTCGAACAAGATCACATCATTTGTGTGTGCGCACTCGGATATCAATCGACCTATGCTCCCTCTTTCATTCGTTTGATTAGCAAGGCTATGCGAAACCGATTGCCACCTGCCCAACTCTTTTTCAAGGATGCCAAATGTACCATTCCCATTACTGAACCAGAATTGACACAAGAACCGTATGCCATCTTTCAACAAGCCTTGGAATGCGCCCGTTGGTCACCCTCTTCGTACAATGCCCAAACCACCCGCGGCGTATTGGCCATTGAAGAAAAATCAATTGATGACAAAAAACTGGTGATTCAACAATTTGATGTGTACCGAGCCAATAAGAGCAAGTACTATGCAACCGTTGCCGTGGGCATTTGGATGGCCAATTGGGAATTGGCCTGTCAACAACTGGGACTGGCTGGTACATGGATGGTTGATCCCTCCCGCGAACAAGAAAACGCATCCACCACAGAACCTCCTCTCTATGATATTTCCTGGGTCTTGGACAAGCCCATTCCAGTTACTACTACACAAGCATCCGCAACAGCAACAGCTTTGGGCGAAACATCGCCATTGATTGCCAAAAACAAATGATCAAGACATTTATGTGAAGTTGGATGATGATCCACACTCATTCTTGATAAGACTGTGGCAGCGCTGATTCAAGTTGCCAAAAACAAATAAATAATTGTGAATTTAGTGAAAAAGACATTTATGCCAAGTTGGCTGATCCAGCAATTGTTGATAAGACTGTCGCAGCGTGGCGGACGACTTCCTGGCCAACTCCCACTAGCTAGCTAGCTCCTGCTGGATGGTAGCTAGTTAGCTCGCACTGGTAGCTCTACTGGTGTTGAATAGTCCTTGTAACAACTAGGTCCTTGTTATGCTCATCAAACAATAACTAGCTAGCTCGAATGGGCTAAGAGGCTGTGCTGTATCACAAACCAAACATTACAAATAGAATGACCATCAGTTACATGCCACTGGCTGTTGTTGCTTGTTGTCTGTCCTTCCATCCAGAAAGATTCAGCAATGGGTAGTTCAATCCCCAACAACTGGTGCTAGAGCACCACAAGAACGACAGAGAGGCGTTTCAATTGAAGAGGGTTGTGTAAGTGCATCTCCCCTCGCGCTCATTCCGTTGTGACTTGCTGGCTCACTTCCTTTTTCCAATTGCTGATTTCCAATGGAGCATTTTGATGACATCAGTCGTGTGACATGTTGAAGCTCATTTTTCATGTGCTTCCTCCAAGTCCACTTGCAGGTCGTTAATCCTTGTAATGTTGTCAACACAGCTTGCACATTCATCGGCATCATGACAGCACAAAAGGAAGCGCTGTGGGCATGGGACTTTAGCGTCATTGGTGCCAAACATCATCACGATCAGATCCATGGTGGCTGTGATTGCGTCGATCGGGGGACACATGAAACTTGCAAAGCACATCCCATTTCTTGCCCTTGTGGAAACAGAGGGTGTTGTTGGATGGACAGTGTTGTCCTGGCCACTTGCATGTGTTGCTCAATTGTTTGTGGTTAGGTCATTCAAGGGTCATTGTTTTTGCACCTGCACAAGCAAAGTTCCTCAGAACATCTGCCCCAATTTGTTGGGTCAATTGATCTCCGCATCCATGCATGCCACATGAACATCACAAGAAACAATCACCAATGGCAAGACCATCGCTCAGGAGTAGAACTTCCAAAGCAATCACCAATGTTGAAGCCAACAGAGCGAGAACCCACCCAGCATGACGCAAATTCAAGGAGACAATGAAGCATCTGGGGGGGGGAGTTTGAATGCTACCTTCGAAAGACAATGCGCAATGGTTGGAAATCTCTCCAGGAAAGGCGGGCCAAAGAAACAATTGTCCTGTTGTTAAGACAAATCCACGAACAAAGACTGCTCCAGGAACAAAAGCTCATCTGTTTGCTGCACAAGGCAAGCAAACTGTGTGCCCTCTTTTGTCACAAGATGTCTGTTAGTCGTGGAGCAAGTTGTGAACTTGGTCGGAAGGATCTGCTAGGATGGATGCTTCTCGAGGTCAAATGCGCACTCCAAATCTCTTAAAAACACGTCTGAAAATGTGGCCGGGGGGGGGGGGGGG
>Ga0163144_10026480_pt1 | contig 11272 bp, 8 predicted proteins | sample OliLak19BULKMAT1_FD_123175 | JGI IMG/M metagenome (GOLD analysis project Ga0163144, IMG submission 123175) | Freshwater microbial mat bacterial communities from Lake Vanda, McMurdo Dry Valleys, Antarctica - Oligotrophic Lake LV.19.BULKMAT1 | ecosystem: Environmental > Aquatic > Freshwater > Lake... | reverse complement strand
CGCGAAGGGGATGACGTGCTCGCGCTCCAGGATCTTGATATCGTAGATGTCGTAGGGTTCTCCGGTGAACGGGCAGCGCCGCTCCATGTCCATGGCGATGCGCGCCTTGCGGATGAGGCTGCCGTTCAGCGGCATGTCCGGTGCGTGCTTTTCCAGATAGGCGATGGTGGATTTGAAATCCTTGAGACGGCTGTTGAGTTCGGCGGCGATCTCCTTGGCCGTTTTTCCCGAGAACTCCTTCAGCTCCCGGGCGACCTCGACGACGACCTGGCTGACTTGCCTGCCGCCGGTCAGGAATTCCTTTGCGATGTCATCGGTGAGACGCTCGAGGATGAGGAGTCGGTGGCGGACGAGATGGTTGTTGGTGAGCTGGTCGAGCGGGCGCTCGTCCTGAAGGGTGCGGACGCGGGAGCTTTTGATTCCGAGCGGATAGAGAACCCCGTCGGAAGCCTTGCGGTTGCCCTGTGAGTCGACGTCGTCCTTCGCGGAACGCGTAGGATCAAAGCCTTCGAGCACCTCGGCAAGCACCCGCTTCAGCACAGGACGGGCATAAGGGGCGCGGCCACTTGGGAAATCAGGTTTGATGGTGGTTTGGCGGAGGTATTGGTCGATATCCGCGTATTTTGTTTTGCCCTGCTTGGGTTGGTTGGCCTTGGCGTAAGCGGGCTGGAGAGCGGCGGTGAGCGAATCGCGGTCGCCGTTGAGGTGGATGATCTCGGCGAGGCAGACGGCCTTCCCTTTCGTCCAGGCGGTGACGATGTGGGTGCGTGTTTCTTCGAGAAGAAGTTTCCAAATCGGGGAGAGCTTGGCGCGGGAGTCCGTGGCTTTCCTGACTTCATCGGCGACGGGATCGAGAACGAGTGCGTCCGCGCTGTCGGGGTGGAGTGTGAAATAGTCGGCGACGTTCGTCTTGGGTTTGCCGTAGTAAGAGCCGAGTTCCCGGTTGAGATCCTTCGCTGTGAGCCGGCCTTGCTTGCGGGCAAGATCAAGGAGGGTGCGCCGGAGTTCCTTAGCGATGGGTAGGCCGTCAGCGCGGAGATTGGCGAGGATGCGGGCGAAGCGGTATTCGAGGAACTCCAGGGATTTCGCGGCGGGGACTTTGGCGCGTTTCTCGGCGAGCTGGCGGGCGATGCGGTCGTCCACTTCCTCCTCAGCGGTTCCGGCGGCGATGTCCTTGTTCCTGTCCGCGATGAGTTTTTGCCAATTATTCGTGGGTTCTCCTGATTTTTTCTCGATGGAAATCCACTCACCGAATCGTTCCGCGAAAAGTGCATGATTGCCTAGCGGAAGGATTTCTCTGACTTCGTCGTAGGTTTTGGCCCAAGTGATGGGGCAACGGGAGATGATGCGGTTGTCGAAGCGGGGGACGAGTTGGCCGAAAAGCAGGCCGCCGTGATAGCGGCGCGGGAGCTTGATGGCGGAGGCGGTTAGTTTCGTGCGTTCCTCGGTGGTGAGCGGCGAGTTTTTCAGAAGGAAGCGGACGGTTTCCGTGTCGAGGCCCGGGATGACTCCGGTGTGTTTGCACAGGATCTTGCCGACTTCCCGATAGACGGTCTCGCGCGGGTAGGCGGCGTTGAGGGTCTTGTAAGGAAGTGCGGAGGAGATTCGCTTGGCGTGGTCGGCGGGTACCAGTTGCAGGCAGGCGCAGACGGTTTCGGCCATGGTTTCGGTGCCATGCTCGGCCATGAATTTCTTGGCGTTGGTTTCCTTTTCGGTGTCGTCGTCGTTGGCTTCGTCGCGTGACCAGAGGGAGTTGCCGTCGTAGCCGCGGTTGTGGGCATACCAGCGGAGGACGGTCCAGAGTTCGAAGGCGGAGAGAGTTTTCTTGTCTTGGAGAGCGGCAGCGGCGAGGAGGAAGGGCGCTGGATGGCCGGGCAGGTCGAGTTCTGTGCGAGTCAGGACGTTACGGTGGACGAGCCAGAGTTTCATGCGCTCGATGCGCTGGCGGGTCGAGCGGATGTGGCGGCGGGTGCGGCGCAGATCCCGGCGCTTGGAGGCTAGGCAATCATCGGTGGGGAACGTGACAACACCGGTGCCGAGGAACTCCGGCATGGCAGGGGCTTGGCTTGTCGTGTCGAGCACGCACCACCCGATGGAGGCGTAACCGATATCGAAGGAAAGGGTGAGTCGTTTTGAGGGCTCCATAGCAACAATTTTGAGATTTCCTATCTGTTGGATTTTTTCCTTGAGCTTGGCGAGGAGAAACGCATCTTGGTTTCCTGAATCAAGACAAAGTTTGAAGCGCAAACCGCGTCCCTGCTCCGCACACCGGAACCAAAAAGCGCTCTATTTAAAAACAGCCACCCGACGGGGTGGCTGTTTTTGTTTTTCGCCGGAAGTATGACAGAGGGATATGACAGAGGAATATGACAGAGGGACATGCCTTCAATTATAATATGACAGAGGGACATGCCTTCAATTATTATGCCTTTTATTATTATCCCTCAGCATCTTGTGCTGGTGGCTCGGCACGCGCAAGGGCCTCGTCTGCCATCGCTAGGTCGTCGTCGATGGGTCCAATCTCTGCTAACAGACATTTGGAGTGGAAAGGCTGCGCAAGCGCGTGGAGCCGGTGTCGCCAAGTCCATGAGCGGCGGCTTACTCTGTGCCAATTTCCTCGACCATGATCTTGCGCTACCAAATCTGCGTTTTGGCACCGCCATGGATTTGCACGGCGAACACGCCACGGCGCGGAATGGCAGCATCCTTTTCCACGTAGTCGATGGTTTTCACTCCGTTCAACCAAAGTAGCGGGCTTGAAGACGCCCTAAAGGGCTGGACGACGAACGGAGAGAAAACATTCCGGCTAGCGCGGAACTCAGAAATCTCCCTGCGCGACGGCAAGAATTTTTCAGGTGGAGTCTCAGGCTGCACCTTGGGTGGCGACGCTTCCGGAACGTCCATCGATCCCGGCCATGACGAGTGGTTGGATGGGAATGGTCTCGCGATGGGCGAAAATTTCGTGGGCGAGGTCGTCCATGCGAATGAATCGGACGCCGATTTTTTCCCACGCTTCTAGTAACTCGCGAAACAGCGGACGCTTCATCATGCCTTCGATCTCGGCGTGGATGGTGAGAATGTTAGGGCGGTCCATCTGCAGGAGACTCGTGTAGTGCGCGACGATCTTTTCGTCAGGAAACTCCGGGCGTCCTAGCAGTTCGTCGAAGGTTGGCAGCGTGCTTGGGATTTCGAGGGTCTTGAATACCTCGCCGGCGACGCTCGGGAAAAAGGCGGATTCGCCTCTCGTGTCACTGGAGTATAACAGATTTGCCTCGTCGTAAACCTGGCGGCTGGCGGCGGTGGCTTGCCAGCCGGGCGCTCCGGCAGTAAGGGCATCGGTGCCGAAGATCCGGCGGTATTCGGCGAGAGCGCGGCCGAACTCGTCGCGCACCTGTTGGAGCGACATCTTGAACAAATGGTCCTGCCATTTGAAATGGTCGTTGCAGTGGATGCCGGTTTCGAATCCGTCGTCTCTAACACAGCGCAGCGTGTCCTCATTTCGTGATCCGATGTGCGGGGCGGGCAACAGCGTGCCGTTTAGAAGCGTGCGGACGCCATACATCTGGACCACGCTGGTGCGGCTGACCTTTTGGAAAAAGCCGGGGCGGAAAACACGGCGGATCGCCTTGCCGGTGTTATCGGGGCCGAGGGAAAAAAGAAAGCACGCGGGCGCGGAAAACTCCTCCAGCAATGCCGAAAGTGCCGGGACGCCTTCGCGTGTTCCCCGGTCGGTGTCCACATCGACTTTAAGCGCGACGGTGAAACTCATGACGTGCCGAGGTCGTGATCCTTTTGCTTGAGGTGATAGTCGAGAGTCAGGCGGATGGCGGTCTTGAGATCCACCTTGGGAGTCCAGCCGATGGCCTCCTTCGCCGCAGCGATTGATGGCACGCGGGTATGGATATCCTGATAGTATTTGCCGAAATATTCCATCGAGGAAACGGTGACGACCTGTGCGTTTTCAGCATGGTCCAAGTAGTCGGGATATTCCTTGAAGGCTTCGATGATGATCTTCGCAAGATCGGCGACGGATACGTTGTTGTCCGGGTTTCCGACATTGAAGATTTTCTGTGAGGCCGCTCCATCCTTGTTCTCGATGATGCGGAGAAGGCAGTCCACGCCGTCGTCGATGAAGGTGAAGGAACGGCTCTGAGATCCACCATCCACCAGTTGGATCGGCTTGCGCAGGATGACGTTGCTGATGAACTGGGTGAAGAGTCGCGAGCTGCCCTCCTTGGGTTCGAGGACATTGTCGAGTTTCGGTCCGATCCAGTTGAACGGGCGGAACAAGGTGTAGTCAAGATTGTCGCGGACACCATACGCGTAAATCACGCGGTCAAGGAGCTGCTTGGAGGTGGCGTAAATCCAGCGCTGCTTGTCGATGGGGCCGTAAACCAGCGGACTGGTCGCTTCGTCGAGGATCGAATCCGGCGACATGCCATAAACTTCGGACGTGGACGGGAAAATCAGGCGCTTCTTGTATTTCACGCACTTGCGGACGATGTCGAGATTTGCCTCGAAATCGAGTTCGAACACGTCGAGCGGACGTTTCACATACTGGGCAGGATTGGCGATGGCGACAAGCGGGATGACGACATCGCACTTCTTGATGTGATACTCGATCCATTCAAGGTTGATCGTGATATCTCCTTCGAGAAACTGGAACCTCTTGTTGTCCAGCAGATGGTCAAGCTTGTTGCTCCCGACATCCATGCCGAAGACCTCCCAGTCCTTGTCGCGGAGGATTGTTTCAGTGAGGCTGCTGCCGATGAAGCCATTGGCTCCGAGAATGAGTACCCTAAGTGGTGGCTGTGTCATGTTTTTGTGTGTTAGAAACGGTTTTTAAATTATGTGAAATGGAAAAATGAACCACAGATGAACTGGATACACGCAGATGAAAGAGGGATGAGATCGTCGAAATCAGCCGATTTCTGATTCCTCATCTGTGTAAATCCTGTTCATCTGCGGTTGAATGCCTTTCTTGATTTTCAGACACCCTCTTGGAATGTGATGCCGACCACGGGTGCGGGGGAAGGAGTGCCGCGCCATTCGGTGCGGGTGAGGTGGAGTGCGCCATCGCCAGTGGCGACGACGAACGGATCGACGGAGAGGATTTCACCGGGCGGGCCGGACTGGCCGGGAGCGGGTTCGGCCCACCAGACCATGAGCCTGGCTCCGCTGGAATCGGAGAATGCGCCGGGGTATGGATCGGTGACGGCTCGGATGAGGTTGAAAATTTGGGTGGACGTCTGGCTCCAGTCGATCCGGCCGTCCTCCGGCTTGCGTCCGCCGAAATAAGTGGCATCGGATTCGACCTGTGGGGTCTCGACGGTTGTTCCTGATAGGAGCTTGTTGATTTGCCTCGCGAGCACGGCGGGAGCGCAGGGAAGCACCTTGCGGAAAGCTTGCTCGGCGGTATCCACCGGGGAAATATCGACTCCTTCCTGGTCAATCATGTCACCCGCGTCCGCACGTTTCACCATCCGGTGAAGCGTCATTCCGATCCGAGGCTCACCATGGAGAACCGCCCAGTTGATGGGAGCACGGCCACGATATTTCGGCAGGAGCGAGCCATGCATGTTGAAGGCTCCGAGCGGCGGGATGTCGAGGATCGGTTGGCCGATCATGTGGCGGTAGTAAACCGATAGAATCAGATCCGGCTTCATTTCCGCGATCTTCGAGATCCATTCCGGGGTGTTGACCGAGTCTGGAGTATGGACCGGAATCCCATGTTCCGTGGCGGCGACGGCAGGTGTCTTGAACCAGATGTTCTCGGCGGGATTGTCCTCGTGGGTGATGAGGCCGATGACATTGTCACCGCGTTTCAACAATAGGTCGAGACAGGCGAAGCCTACCTCGCTGTAGCCGAAAAACAGGATGCGTGGCTTGTTCATGGCTGGATTTCAAGGATGTGGCTGATTTGATAGCGGGCGCGGTTCCTGACGACCTGATAGGTCCGTCCCATGTATTCGCCGATCAGCCCGATACCGACCATGCAGACGCTGATGAGGAAGAACAGGATGCCGAATAGGGTGAAAAGTCCGCCTTCTTCAGGGCCATAATACAAGCGGCGGCCTCCCAGGATGATCACTAGCAGGAACGAGAATCCGGAACAAAGCATCGCGAAGATCGTGAAGAGCTGAAGCGGTGCGGTGGTGAAATAGGTAATCAGGTCGAAATTCAGCCGGATCAGGGAATAGAGAGAGTAGTTCGATGTTCCAGCATGGCGTTCCTCATGCGCGACGGGGATCTCGGTTGGCTTTTTGGCCAAGCTGTAGGCGAGGGCCGGGATGAAGGTGTTGACCGCGCCGCTGCGGACGATTCCCTCGACGACCGTCCGTGAGTAGGCCCGCAGCATGCAGCCCTGATCGCTCATCCGGATGTTGGTCGTGTAGCGGCGGACCCGGTTGATCAATTTCGAGGCATAGCGACGGAAAAAGCTGTCCTGACGGTCCTTTCTAACGCCTCCGACGCAGTCGAATCCATCGTCCGTCTTCGCGAGCAGGGCAGGGATTTCCTCGGGCGGATTTTGAAGGTCGGCATCCAGCGTGACGATGACCTCGCCGCGGACGCGCTCGAATGCCGCCATGATCGCCATGTGCTGGCCATAGTTGGACTTGAACTCGATGATCCGTGTCACGTCAGAACGGGCGGCGTGTTGTTCCGCCAGCAGCTCGCGGGATTGGTCCGCGCTGCCGTCGTTGGTGAAAATGACCTCGTAGCTGCGGCCCAGCGCGTCGAGCACCGGATAGAGCCGCGAGAACAAGGTCGGCAGGTTGCCCTGCTCGTTGAAAACCGGGATCACCACGGAGACACTGACATTTTCAGGAATGCTCATTCTAGCGGAAGGATTTCAATACGCGGATGAGGGTGTTTGCGGCTCGTGACACGTCGGTGACGGGCATGGTCGGGAAAAGCGGAAGGGTCAGGATCTTGCGACCCGCGAGTTCCGCATGAGGGAAATCGCCTTCTTGCCAGCCTGCCGCGCGGTAAAGGGAGAAAAGATGGATCGCCGGATAGTGGACTCCGGTGGAAACGCCCTCGGCTGCCATTCTTTCCATCACCTCTGCCCGCGACGGTGAACCGGTGGTTTCCGGGAGGACGACCTGGAACATGTGCCAGTTGCATTGCTCGAAATCCCTAACCGGCAGGCCCAGTCCGAGTTCGTGGATTTCCGGGACATCGAGCAATTTGAAATACTCGCGGACCAGATCCCGGCGGATGCGGGTGAAATCGTCGAGATGTGGAAGCTGACCCAGACCGACCCGGGCAGCGACGTCGGTTAGGTTGAACTTCCCTCCGAGGACTTCCACGTCCATCTCGTCGATACCGGAGCGGACGACGCCTTGGAGGCGGTATTGTTCGGCGAGTTTCGCATCGCTGTCCTCCGTCATCACCAGGCAGCCGCCCTCAATGGAAGTTAGATTCTTGTTCGGGTGGAAGCTGAAGGAAACAAGATCGCCGAACGAGCCGATGAGGCGGCCTTTCCATGAGCTGCCCAATGACTGGGCCGCGTCCTCGATAACGCGGATTCCATGGCGGTTGGCGACTTCATAGAGCTTGTCGCGATCCACCGGCAAGCCGGCGAGATCGACTGGGATGATCGCTTTGGTGGCCGGAGTGATGGCCGCCTCGACGGCTGATAGATCGATATTCCGCGTCACCGGATCAATGTCCACGAAGACCGGCTTGGCTCCCACCGTCAGGACGACATTGCTGGTGGCGACCCACGACAGCGGCGTGGTGATCACCTCGTCGCCGGGGCCGACACCGGCGAGACGAAGGGCGATTTCAAGCGAGGCGGTGCCGGAGTTGAAGACCCGGACCGGACGCCCGCCAAAAAGCGCGGAGAGCTCGGCTTCGAACTTCTTCGCGTTCGGCCCCGTGGTGATCCAGCCCGAGCGCAGGACCTCGCAGACGCCGGCGATGGTTTCCTCATCAATGGTCGGACGGGTGATCGGGATGACCGGAAGTTGGGGAGGGGATTGGCTCACTGAGGCGATGGATCGGTTTTCCTGATTAGGACAAATCGCTCGGATTTGTCCATGATCTCATAAGAAAGGTTCAAATCACCGAACCAGCGCTCGAAGGAACTTCTGCGGACCAGCGCGTAGGCATCGCCGGGCTTGTTCCAGTCTTCCGCGAAGGTCTCGCGCATGAAAAACCGCTTGGATGACATTTCCGGCTCGGACTCGATCCCGAAGGTCAGTTCGCCCCACGACTGGACGACGCTGACCAGACGGTTGAGGTAGACTGGAAGGTCCTGGCCATAGAAACCGACGCAATAGACCCTGTCGTCCGGTTTGACAATGGGCTTGAGAATCTTAGCGAATCTAATCGTGGATGCCTTGTCAAATGATCCTCCTCCGAAATTCGCGGCGACCAGGAAAAGTGCGGTGGTGGCCGTGACCGCCCCGATCATCAACCGTGGATTGTTCCGCCTAAGTCCAAGAACGGTCACCCCCGAGCCGATCAGGAGAGAAACGCCCACGGTGATCCGCAAGATGGGCAGATAGGCGGAGAGTTCCGGCTGGTGTTTCGGCTCGGGGACCACGAAAGCGGCGATTGCCAGCAGCAGCGCCGTCACCGCAAATGCGGTCGAGCCTGCGCGGCATTTCACGTCGCTCCGTCCTTGCCAGACTTCGGATAGATATCGCCCGAGCAAGATCGCGCAGGCGGGAAATACCGGGAGGATGTAGGGCACCAGCTTGGATTGGGATTTGGAGAAAAACAGAATGATAAAGACGGTCCAGATGACAAGGAACCATGCGGTCGCATGTTTTTGGCGGTTTTTCCAGCCTCCGGGTAAATTCAGCCGGGCAGCTCGCGACGTGAAGAAGATCCAGGGAAACAACCCACCGACGAAGACCGGCAGGAAATACCACCATGGCTCGAAGCGCCCGTGAATGCGTGTCGTGAAACGCAGCCAGTGTTCGTGATAGAAATAGAAGCTCAGGAAATCGTGGTTCGCCTGTGCGGCGAGGATGTGCCAAGGCGCGGCGATTGCCAGAAGAACGATCGTTCCGACGATCGGATAGAACGGCCACAGCGCTTTCCAACGATTCAGAAGCAGGATCCAGAAGAAGATCACCGCTCCGGGGATCGCGATGCCGATCAAGCCCTTCGACAAGGTCGCCAGCGCCATGAACACATACATCGCCATGAACAGCCCGAACCGCTTTTTCCCGGCTGGTTCACGCATCGCCACGATGAAGGCGAACAATGCCCCGCTCATCGTCACCGCAACCGCCATATCTAACAGTATGATCTGGCTGAGGACGTAGTAGAGCAGCGTGGTGGACAGCGAGATCGCCGCCCAGATGCCGGTTCCGCGTCCGTAAAGCGCCCGGCCTGCCGCGTAGGTCATCAAGACGCCAAAGATGGAAAAGAGGGCACCCCACAGCCGGGCGGTGAATTCGCTGACGCCAAACTGCTGGAACGTCAGTGCCGACAACCAGTAAACGAGCGGCGGTTTTTCAAAATACTTCACTCCGTTCAGCCGGGGAGTTACGAAATCGCCGCTGACTGCCATTTCACGCGGTATTTCCGTGTAGCGCCCCTCGTCCGGATTGCTCAGCGGCCTCATGCCCAGCAGCGTGCAAAACCATAAACTGGCAATGAGGGTGATCACCGTGAGATCCTTCATCCAGGTAGCTGAGGTCACGGATTCCGTGTCGGCAGGCAGGACTTGGTCGGTGGGGGCGGGGATGGAACTCGGCATGGGAACGATGCGTGAACCGTGTCACGGTTGAAATGAGAAGAAGATGAGAAGTTGACAGAAAGCGTCCTGTTTCCATCCAGCAGGTGTGGATTTCGCGCATGTTCAGGGAGTCACGCAAGCCTCGGATCATGAAATCTTCCTTTTGTATGCCAGAACGATGGCTCCCGCGACGATCAGGAATCCCCCCACGAAATGCTGGAATGTGAGTTTTTCCTTCAGGAAGACCGCCGCGAGGATCAGCACGAAAACCACGCCCAGCTTATCCACAGGTGCCACCTGCGACGCGTCGCCTAACTGAAGCGCCCGAAAGTAGCACAACCACGATAGCCCGGTCGCGACGCCTGAAAGCGACAGGAAAAGCCAGGTGCGGCCTGAAAAATCCCACATCGCCGCGGGTTTGCTGGTGACTGCGGCGATGGCCCATACAAAGAGCAGGATCACCGAGGTGCGGATGGCCGTGGCCAGATTGGAATCCACGCCGGTCACGCCGGCCTTGGCCAGAACGGCGGTGACTCCGGCAAAAAACGCGGAAAGCAGCGACCAGTGGATCCAGTTCATGCTCCGTTATCGACAAGTCGGACCCGGAAATCAACCCGGGCGTTTCATCCCGAGCATGTGACTCTCTCACGGAACTCTCATGCTGCTTGGGGTAAACAGGCGGATTGAAACCGAGTCTCACCATTTTCTTGCGAGCTGTATCGGGTGTGATTGTGACTTTGAATACGGTGCTTGTTCTCACGAGTTGCCAATCCTATCAGCCCAAGTCTCTCGATCCCCAGTTAACGGCGATCCAATTTGGAAAACGCCGGTTGGATGATTCACAGCTTTGCTCAGCGCTCGCCTCATCGGGTGCATGGAGCAGCAAGCGGGGTTGGCCGCCGTCGCCTTGGAAACTTCGCGAACTCCAAGGGGCCGCCCTCTACTATCATCCGGAAATCGCGGTCGCGAAAGCGAAGGCCGCTACCGCACGGGCGGCGATCACCACTGCCGATACCGCGCCGAATCCGTCGGTCTCATTTGCTCCCGAAATCGGCAATCCGGGGGGAGGCGTTTCTCCCTGGGTGCTTGGTTTCTCTCTCGACTATCAGATCGAGACCGCGAACAAGCGCGGCGAACGCACCGCCCAGGCCCAGGCGCAGTCCAACTCCGCCGCTCTTGCCATCGCGGACACCGCATGGGCCGTTTCCTCGGGCGTCCGAACTGCTTTGTTGGAACTCGAATCCGCCACAGGTCGTCTTGAAATCCTCGAGGCACAGCGTGAGAACGACGATGCGGTCGTTGCCATGGTGGTCGCACGGGTGAAAGCCGGTGAATCCCCGCGCACGGACCTGGGAGTCTATCAGACCCAGCAGGGGCGCGATTCGCTCGATCTCTCAGACGGACGTAGCAAGCTGGATGCCGCCCGCGCGAAACTTGCGGATGCGGTTGGCGTTCCCGCGGTAGCTCTGCGCACCACTGCGGTGAGTTTCGGGGCGCTGGATCGATTTCCCGCGACGCCGTCCGAGCGCACGCTTCGAAAAGCCGCGTTAGTCCGGCGCAGCGATATCCTCG
>Ga0163144_10026476_pt1 | contig 11272 bp, 7 predicted proteins | sample OliLak19BULKMAT1_FD_123175 | JGI IMG/M metagenome (GOLD analysis project Ga0163144, IMG submission 123175) | Freshwater microbial mat bacterial communities from Lake Vanda, McMurdo Dry Valleys, Antarctica - Oligotrophic Lake LV.19.BULKMAT1 | ecosystem: Environmental > Aquatic > Freshwater > Lake... | reverse complement strand
TTTGGCTCATCACCTCTTCGTCAATCCCGCTGGGGCGCTGGTCAACAATCAGAAGCGTCACTTTATACTTGCGTAGCTCGCGGGCGATGATTCCGAAAATCGTCTGGTCGGCAATTCCCGGGTCAAGGAATTTATGCGCCTCTTCGATGGTGATAATCAGGTGCGGCGGCTCCATCGACCTATCCCCCAGCGCCGTCTCGATACGCTTGACGTATTCCTCATGGATGCGCCGCGTGATGTAATTGGCGACGAGGATATAGGCGTCTACCGAGTTGCCATATTCACCGAACTCCATCACCACCGATTTCTTCTGTTCAACCAGCAAATGGACGATTTTTTTCACGCTATCATCCACCGGACTCTCGGTCAAGAATCCCCAGCGCTCGAATCGTTCAAGTCGCCGTTTGAGTCCTTGCAGCGTGCCGGTCATAACCGGGGTCGTCTCAGCCATATCGTCAAAATCGGCCTTCTCGGCGTGAATCAGCCAAGAGACCCAGTTGGTATCGTGGATTTTGTGCAGCGTGAAGGCCGCATCAATCATCGCGTCGGTGAAGTTCATCGTCTCGCGCAGCAGCACGATGTCCTCTGGCACGATGTCCGAAAACGGGATTTTGACGATGAAATCGGGCTTAGAGCCGCGCCGCCGCGCCGATACCTCATCTAGGCTGATGACGATGACATGCTCATTAAACAGTTGCTTTAGACCTTTGGCCGCGCCCGCGCCGGACTCCGTTGTCCCCGCCCAACCGTATTCCGAGTGCATATCGAAAATCAGGCTGACCGCGCCGACTTGCTCACGGCGGCTCATGAATCCGGCCAAGATGATGCGCGTGAGGAAACTCTTACCCGTGCCACTCTTACCGAACACGCCGATAGACCGTTCGGCCAAGCGCCGCAAGTCGATATTGATTTGCGTCTGTTCCAATTCCAGCGGCGCGCCAATATTAAAGTGATGGCCGTCCTCCGCCCCGAATACGTCGTCAACATCCTGTGCGCTGGCGTCTAAAACCGATGTGAAATGGCTGGGGATGGTTTTGACGGGTCTGGCCGTGCCATCGGAGTCAATCATCAGCATAGGCGCAACCGTGACTGTGCCGAACGCAGCCGTGCCGATATACACATCGCGCAAAAACGGGTCGGTGATGTCGGGCGGGTCATTTTGAATAGAGGGGTTGGCCGCCTGTAGCTGCACATCGTTGATGATACAGAAGAAGCGCCGGTTGCCCTTGCCATGCACGACGACATAGCGCCCGACCGCCAAATCTTCCACCGATTGTCCGGCCTCTAGTCGGACGGTCAGCCCTTTGCTCAGGGAGCCGCCGACAATCACGCCGAGACGGTTGTCCGCCGCACCACCCAGCGATTGCTCGCTGCCAAAATTGTATAAATCGAACGTATCGTTAGATGTCATGTCCTCGGCCTGTTTCACTTGAGTCATCTATCACGGTAAAAATCGTGACTATAGTTATGCTTGTAGGGACGATTTTATTTTGCGGGAGAATATCACGCGCTCAAAATCGCCAAGATATGCGCCAGTCGCTTGAGGTCGTTGGTCAGCAGCCGCGCCAATTGACGCCCACAGCGCACGCGATACTCGGTCTGCTCATTTTCTGTGCGACACGCCACGGCGACTCGTAGCGCAATCGCCAGCAGATCATCAGACGGCACTTCGCTGGCCGTCAAGACCAGTCGGAAGAAATCCAATTTCTCGGTGAAGGCGCGGACATGCTCCAACGGCATGACCTCGACCTCGCTCAGGCTCATCGGCGGGCGCGGCGGCAGACTGTGGACGAATCCCCGCCCGTTGTGGAATCCAATATTGAGAACGCTGATTTCTACCGGAATCATGCGATTCTCGCGCTGGTCACGCATGACGTTCGGGTTGACCGACTCGGCCATCACCAATTCGCTGACCATCAAATCGTCTTTAATCTCCACCGCCGACACCAACCCGACCACCCATTGACTGGCGTCGTTCGCCACCGGAACCCAGACGAACGCCCCAAAATCATGCGCTGTGCCGATACGGGTAGAATGTGTGCCGCAGCTAAACCCGCGTGTGCTGGCGCGTAAAACCCGCCCGACAATATCATCCATTGTCCATACCGCTCCATTGTTCATCTATTTAGAGATATATACGAAAATATGTTCGGTGTCAAACCCACGGGGAGATTTTCGCGCCCGCTGACGCGGGCGATGAGGAGGCTAAAACGACGCTACGGGAGGGCTGTGTCTACACGCCCCGCCGTTTTTCGGGCTACGCCCGACCTCCCTCAGGGGTCAGTGGTCAAGAGAAGGGGGATCTAACACCAACCGAAAACCGCTAATGAGGCCACGAACGTTCGGATCGTAGTTGAAGCGATACGCCGTGCGCGCATAGCCTAGAGCGTAGTTCCACGACCCGCCGCGCAAACACCCGACGGGGGTCGCCAGCAGTTGCGGTATCACCTGTCTCATAGGCCGTCAAACACCACTCCCAGACATTGCCGACCATATCGCTCACCCCATACGGGCTATCGCCTTTATCGCGGTCCTCATACTGTGTGACAGCGGTCGTTCCGTTATGTTTTTTCTCAACATTACAGCGCCCGTCTTCCCATGTTCCCCACGGGTAAACACGGTTATCGTCGCCTTGCGCCGCGTGTTGCCACATCTGCTCTGTCGGTAGGGCGATATTCAAACCAGTTCTGTCGCTCAACCACCGGCAAAAGGCAATCGACTCAAACCAATTGACATTCACTCGCGGATGGTCTGGTCGGCTGAAATCAGGCAAATCCTGTGCCGCATCGAATCGCTCTGCTAATCCACCCCACCATTGGTCATTTTGATAGCCGTTATCTTGGATGAACAACTCGTATTGCGCGACAGTCACAGGGTATTTGGCGATGTCGAAAGCAGGGACATCAAAGGGTGTCGGTTCACCTTTGGGGACATAATTGTCTGCCCAAACATCTTCTGTGATGAGCATCACCTTCCCCGCTGGAATTTTCACCCACGCAAACGGCTGAGGCGTAACAAAAAATCGGCGGTCAAGGCGGTTCGGTTGGTCAATTGGACGCCACATATCAGGGTAATCGGCACAAAAGTGCGGCCACGAGGCTTTGGCTTGTTCGACTCCGTAGCGACTGTTGGCTAACATCAGCAATTCATCATAATCGTGCTGGGCTTGGCTGCGACTTTCGCGGATGGCCTGTCCGGTCTGGGCGATGCTGATGTACTGGTCAAGGTTAGCATACTTGGCGCTGCCACTTTGTTTTAGGGCATTGAGCAGGTCGAGGGCGTGGTCAAAATCATCCGCTTCCAACGCTTGAATGGCGTCAGAGAGTGTTGCCGTTTTTGGGGTGGGTTGTGGACCCGTTTTAGGCAACAATTTCACCAGTTCAGTCACCGAGTATTCGGTATGAATATTTTTCACATCAAACACATGCACGCCATCAAACCCCAACAGATATTTTATGGCGGGGTCAGTTCCGGCATAAGCGACATAACTCTCTTGGAAAACGGGGATGCACGGTTTTTGACGCTCGTATGCCCTGTGAATCTCTTTTAGCACCCATTCGCTGTCAAGCGTGACATCCCCCAACAAGCAAACGAAAACAGGCGCATCATCAATGGCTTGCATCAGCCGGTCAGGGAATTGGACGATAGCACTGTCAGCGCGGGTGACATCGAGATACGCATCGACGCTATGATTAGTCCTCAGCAAGACTTGAATCAATTGGGCGAGCGAGGCACTGGGAGCGCGTCGATACGAGATAAACACATCGGTCATATTCACACCATCCAAAACCGAACCGCATCTGCAAAGGCAGGATTATGGCGTAAACAGGTATTGATTAGCAACGTTTAAAAATACTCACACATCTAGCACGCTGAACCTGACCGGCGGGCTATCCGTGACCGTGCCGTCAGACAGCGTGGCGCGGGCGCTGATGACATATTCGCCCGGTTGCAGCACCCACCACGCCATCGCAGACTCGGCAATCACTCGCCCATTGAGCAAGATTTCGACGCTCACGGACTCGGCGGGCGCGTTGACCTCTAATTTTATGCGCTGAGTCTCACGCGGAGTCCCAGCGCTGATTTGATAGACCGCGCCCGGATAGGGCGACATCACCCGCAGACCGCCCCCGCCGTCCCTCATCGGGAGGGCTTTAGCGCCTTCTGTCGGTTCTGTGCCGGGGATGAACCATTCTGAGCGCCGTGCGGAACAATCCGGCGTAGCCCGTAGGCCGGTCAGCGTGCAGATGTCCAAGCGCACCATGTCCGGCGGTGCGGTGAATCGCTCAACCGGAGTCCCCGCCAAGACCTGTCGCATAAAGTGATGCCATATCGGCCCCGCGCCGGTCAAGCCGGTGGCGCCGGTCATCTCGCGGTTATCAGGATTCCCGACCCATACCCCGACCACCAGAGACGGCGTATACCCGACCACCCAATTGTCGCGGGTATCGGTGGTCGTGCCGGTCTTGGCCGCCGCTGGACGCCCAATACTCAGCGCACTGCCCCGCCCAAAAGCCGGTTCGCGGGCGAGATCATCGCTCAGGATGTCCGACATCACCCACGCCACCCGTGAATCTAAGAGGCGTTCGGTCAAACCGGGCGGCGTCCATTGATATAAAACGTCTCCGCCGCGAATTTCTACCCGCGTGATCAGGACAGGCTCAACCCGATAACCGCCGTTGGCAAATATCGAATAGGCTTGGGTCAGGTCAAGCAGCCGGACTTCCCCGCCGCCCAACGTCACCGCGAGGTCAAGGTCGGGGTTCTCCCACAGCGAGGTCATGCCCGCCCGCGCCGCCAGATTGACCATCTCCGGCACGCCAATCTCGTCTAAGGCCGCCACCGCAGGGATGTTATACGACGCCGCCAGCGCCTCGCGCACCGTGACCGCGCCGTGTTCGACATTGCCAAAATTGGCCGGGACGTATAACTCGCCTCTACGGGTGGTGAACGCCGTCGCGACATCTTGCACGATGGTGGCCGCCGTCCACGGATGAGCGCGACTCGGATTCATCGCGGCGGCATACGTGAACGGTTTGAGCGTACTCCCCGGCTGGCGCAGCGCCAATGTCCCGTTGACCGCGCCGCTGATGTCCGCGTCGAAATAATCTGGGCTGCCGAGCATAGCCAAGACTTCACCGGTCTGCGGGTTGAGCGCGACCAGTGCGGCGCTGTCGGCATCGGCGGGCGGACGGTCTTGGCGCGTGATGTCGTTGAGGTCGGCCAGTTGCTGGCGAGCAACCCGTTCCGCCGCCTGTTGCCAATCCAAATCAAGGCTGGTATAGATGTCCAACCCGTCGCGGTACAGCCTATCGGGATAGTCGCGCTCCAATTTCGTCCAGACCGCCATCACGAAATGCGCCGCTTGGATCGGGAACGGCGCAGCGGCGAACGCCAGCGGTTCGGATTCTGCTTGCGCGGCTTGTTCTTGCGTGATGTTTTGATGCTCGGTCATCAGCCTGAGCGCGACGGCTTGGCGGGTCTTGGCGGCGGGGAGGTCTTGCAGCGGGTCATAAATGGCGGGGCCTTGCAAGATTCCGGCCAGTAGCGCACATTCGGCCAGCGAGAGTTCCGACGTCGATTTGCCGAAATATGCCCGCGCCGCCCCTTCAATGCCATAAGCGAAATTGCCGAAATAGGCTTGATTCAGGTAGAGCGTCAGCACGTCGTCTTTGCTATATGAGGTTTCGAGGCGCAACGCGAGCAACATCTCTTGGAGTTTGCGTTTCGCCCCCCGGTCTGTCGGGTCAAGGAACACCATCCGCGCTACTTGCTGGGTGATGGTGCTGCCCCCGGCCACCCAATCCCCGCCGCGCAGGTTAATCCACACGGCGCGGGCGATACCCACCGGGTCAACCCCACTATGGGCATAAAAATTGGCGTCCTCGGTGGCAATCACGGCGGCGCGGCAATGCTCAGGCATATCGGCCAACGTAATTGGGGTATTACGCCCTTGCTCCGGCGGCAAAATCTCATATAAAAGCGTCCCGTGGCGGTCAAAAATACGCGCCGAGGGGCGTTTCAGGCCGTCATTCAGACGATTGATGTCGGGCAAATCCGGCAACAACCAGAGCGCCAATCCGCTGAGGGTCAATAGCATGACTACGCCGACGCCCAACCAAAATCGGCGTGAGCGCAATACCCTCACGGTGCGGCGCATGACGCTGGTTATGCCTTAACGGACTTTACGGCGGTAGGCGCGAAGCTCAAGCCAACTGACCAGAGCGCTGATCATGACGCCGAACACGAACGAGACCGCAATCCCCAAGATAAAACCGAGGCCGCCCGGAACGACATAGACCATAGTCAAACCGAGGATGATCGCGATGGGGATACGCAGCAATTTCAAGATACGGGTGATTGTTCCCTCAAGAGCGTTGACAGCGACGGTGCTCACCGTCTCAGCCACTTGTGCGACTGCGCCGCGTTCCGCTGACTCGCGGGTGGTGCGACGGATAGAACGGGCGCGGATGTCATCCTCACTCAGCGCGAGGTCGTCATCTTCCTGTACGTATTCCGGCTGAGGGGCGCGATTATTATCGATAGGGGTCGAAGTCGTCTTACGCAAGCTCCGGCGTGGTGGCAGATCCATGATGCACATCTCCTTTGTGTGAATTTGTAGGGGCAACGCCGATTTCAGCCATGCGACGGCGGGCGCGAACAGCGGCCTCGGCACGAGTATCGCGCACGGCGTCGGTTTCATCCATAATTTCCGCGCCCAATAACTGCTCGAAAATATCTTCCAGCGTGATGATGCCCGCCGTGCTGCCGTATTCATCAAAGACGAGCAAGATATGTTGCCCTTGCTTCATCAATACGGCCAGCGCCTTGTCCATCGGCAGCGATTCCGGGATGGATTGCAGCGGGCGCTTGAGGTCGGCCAGAGTCACCGAGTCGTTGTCCTCAGCCAAGCGTGTGAGAATGTCCGTCCGTAGCGCGAATCCGTCGATTTCATCCAATTTCTCGGCGTAAATCGGGATGCGCGAATACGGCAAGATTCGGTGTTTCTGCGTCAGTTCTCCTACCGTCAAGTGGCTAGGCAGAGCAAACAATACCGTGCGTGGGGTCATTGAGTCGGAGACCTGTAAATCGCTCAGGCGTAATAGGTTTTTCATCACGCGATTTTCGCTCTCGTCGATTTCGCCCTCAGCATGGCTGATATTCGCCAACGCCTCAAATTCAGAGCGCGAAACAGTCGGCTCTTCCGTCTGATTGCTGAACAATTTGGCGAAACGGTCAAGCACAATCAGCATCGGATACATCACCCAGACCATCGCCCGTAACATATATGCGCTGAAGGGCAAAAGTTGTTTCCAATAGTTTGCGCCGATGGTTTTGGGCAAAATCTCTGAGAAGATGAGCAGAATCATGGTCAGCGCGAACGAAATCACGCCGAAAAAGGGTTCACCGAATACCGCGACGGCTTCTGCGCCAGCGCCAGCCGCGCCGATGGTATGGGCAAAGGTATTCAGGGTTAGGATCGCGCTGATGGTGATTTCGAGGTTGGCCTTGTGGCGCTGCATCAAAATGCCCGCACGGTGGCCTTTTTCGCTCATCACTTCAATGTGCGCGTGCGAGGAGGTTAATAAGACGGCCTCCAACAACGAACACACGAACGAAAATGCGAGGGCAATGCTGATGTAGAATAGTATCCCGCCAATTGTGCCGGTAGCAGGAGCATCGGGGGCAACCGGGGCAAACGTCGCGCTGGCTGCATCCAAGAATAATCGGGCGTTCATGTCTTCCTATCGGACGCGCTCAGATAAGTATAGGTGCGCCCATGAGGTACGATTGTGGATAACTATAGCATATTTTGGGCGGGAAGGGTCTCTGGGGGATGTTACAAAAATTCAACGGGAATACGGCTTAAGTTAATTAACAATTCCATTTGATTTAATCCTTTTCGATGGAACTATTCCCGATTATACTAAAATCATCTGTTTATCATTAAAAAGGTCGGTTTGCCGTGAAATATCGTATTTTACTCGTGGTACTTATGGCCTTATGCCTAGCGTCTATCGTCGCCGCGCAAACCGGTCGCTATGAACTCGTCCAAACCCTGACATCCTCCAATCCCAGCGTAGCCGCAGGCTTTGGCGAATCGTTGGCCATCGGAGACGCACTAGACCGTTGGGCGATGTTCGTTGGAAGCCCCAACCTAACCGGTCGCGGGCGTGTCGAACGTTTTCTCAACAGCGGTTCACAATGGGAACCGACCAATTGTGTCCTGTTACAGGCAGGTAGTCAGAACAGCACCGGCTTTGGCGAGGCGCTCTCAACCTCTGGCATCGGCTTGTCGGCACTGGTGGTCGTGGGCGAACCGTATTTCGATGCAACCGGCGGCTTCACGGATCAAGGGCGTGTGGCCGTCTTTAAGTATGATGTCACAACCAACTGCCATGTCCGCGTTGCAACCCTCAAAGCCCCCGTCAATGCTTCCAATCAATGGTTTGGCGCGTCTGTCGATGTCGTTGTCGGCGCAACCGAGTCATTGATCATCGTCGGCGCTCCCACCGCCAATAACAGTGAGACTGGGGCGGCCTATATCTATAGCTCGACCAACGGCGGTAAGAAATGGACGCTTCAGGCCAGCCTCTCCGCCACGCCATCCGTCTCTGGGACGGGTTTTGGTTGGGACGTCGCCATTGACGGGTTGGACTATGCTCCGACAGCGGTGGTCGGCGCGATGAATCAACTTGATGGCGCGAATGAATATGGCGCGATGTACGTTTATCGGCGCACTGGCGGGACATGGCCGCAAGAACAGGTGATTTCTCCGGGGTCGATCTATAACTTGACCCAATTCGGTTGGTCGGTAGATGTCGCGGTCAGTTCTACCCGCACTTTTGTGATTGGCTCTGGAGCATGTGAGGCGTGCGGCAATGTAAACACCGCCCAGCGCATCTTCATCTATGAGCGCATAGAAAGCGCCCGCGCCGTGACATACCAAGAAGATATGGTTGTCTCTAGTAAATTCCCTATCGGCGAAGACCTCGTATTGAAAAATCAACCCGGTAATGCTGAGGGCTTCTATGCTGGTTTCACGTCCTCAGATTATTACTACGCGCTGCGCTCTCGCGTCAATCAATTCGATTGGCCGGAAGTTGACACCTTCATCCCGGGTTCAGCCGGCAACCGTATCGCCGTGACGACCAGCATCGGCGTTAATCCACACCTCGCCGTCGGCCAGTCGAATCTCGCTACCGCGTGGATTAGTGCGCCCGGAACCGAAGAGTTCGAGCTTTTGGGCAATGGGGGCTTCGGCAAAGGCGTGAAGCCCGGCACCGGTATTGCGATGAAATGGACAAAGACCAATGTCACCAATGATGATCGCGTCTGCGTCAGCGGCGTCAGTTGTATTTTTCAATTCAAAGGTAGCGCCCAAGAAAACTCGTTGCTCACACAACTGGTCTATATGAACAACCACAGCTTTGACATCGGCGACACCTTGACCCTGAGCGGTCAATTCAGAACAAAGTATGCCACCCCTGATCTGACGATGACATTAACGATTACGGCCAATGGCATCGATACCACCCGCAACGTCATCTTGGATGCGCCGACCAGCGGATGGCAGACTCTCAGCACCACAAGTTATACACTGTGCGACGTGCCAAGCAATATCGTCGTGACCATCAACAACCAGAGCAAGGGCGGAACCATCAAGCTTGACAACGTTTCCTTGAAATTGGCGGCTGGTAACGCAGGCAATTGCCCCGCCGCAGCACTGCCCCTCCCCGTCACACCGTAAACACAAGTCGCTGAATCAAAAGGACGCGCTCAGGTAGGCGTCCTTTTGATTCCCATCGCCCTATATCTTGTCTGATGTCGAATATTCGGGCGAGGGTTCTGGGCTGTCTAAACAAGCGATGTGATGGGTTTCTCAAACAGTCGCCATGGGGTAGAATAGAACACCTGTACATCTCTCATCAGAAGGATGCGCCCCATGCACCTGACGCCTCACCACGCCCGCGCCGCCCTGCTGCACGCTCAGGGGATGACCGACCCTCTCCCCACCAAAACCACCCCGGCCGATATCCTCAACACCATCCGAAGAATGCACGTCCTCCAAATCGACACCATCAGCGTCGTGAATCGCAGCCCCTATCTGGTGTTGTTCAGTCGGCTGGGCGCATATACCCCAACGTGGCTGACCGATGTCCTCGCGGGTGGTCAAGTGTTTGAATACTGGTCGCACGCGGCCTGTTTTTTGCCAATGGAAGATTTCCCCCACTATCGGCGCTTCATGCTAGACCGGCGCGGCGCTGGCAGTCGAGATTGGTTTAGCAGAAATATGACGCCAGACACCGTTGAGAAAGTGCGGGCGCATGTGCGCGATAACGGCGCGGTGCGTTCTGCCGACTTTGAGAAAGCCCCTGACCATCAAGGCGGTTGGTGGAACTGGAAAGCCGAAAAAGTCGCGTTGGAATATTTGTTTGATATGGGCGAATTGATGGTCGCCCGCCGCGAGGGATTCCAGCGGATTTATGACCTACAAGAGCGTATCTACCCGTGGGATGACGCCAAAACCCCCGAAAAACCGGAGATTTATCAGCGTTGGGTCGCACAAACGCTATTGGCGTTGGGCGTCGCGCCCGAAGCGTGGATTGCCGATTACTTCAGGATGAAAAAGGTTAACACACAGGCCGGATTAAAGGCGCTACTCAAAACTGGCGAGGTTGTCACTGTATCCGTCGAAGGCTCGTCCATCCCGTGGTACGCCCACCGTGATAATCTCCCGACGTTGGAGCGCATTGCGGATGGTGAAATCACGCCGAATCGGACGGTATTGCTCTCTCCGTTCGACCCGATTGTGTGGGATAGAAACCGACTGCTATCTATGTTTGGGATGGATTACAAAATTGAGGTTTATACCCCGCAACCCAAGCGCAAATATGGCTACTTCACGCTACCGATTCTGCATAACGGACGAATCGTCGGGCGACTTGACCCCAAAGCTCATCGCGCCGAAAAGCGGCTGGAAATCAAGGCGATTCACCTTGAGGACGGGGTGAAAGCCGACGCAGCGCTGGTCAGCGACTTGGCGAAAACGCTGCGGGCGTTCGCGGACTGGCACGGCACGCCGACGATTCAAGTCCAGCCCGCCGGGGATGTCAAATTAGCGACGGCGTTGGGGAAAAAATTGAGTTGATCCTACGATGGATTTACGGTGGGTGGTCATAAAAACCGCCCTGATTGAATGGCTTGCATCCTCTATTAATGGGGGATGCTTGTTATTTATCGTAACTACTCAGCCCCTATTTGAGGGGAA
>Ga0163144_10026475_pt1 | contig 11273 bp, 8 predicted proteins | sample OliLak19BULKMAT1_FD_123175 | JGI IMG/M metagenome (GOLD analysis project Ga0163144, IMG submission 123175) | Freshwater microbial mat bacterial communities from Lake Vanda, McMurdo Dry Valleys, Antarctica - Oligotrophic Lake LV.19.BULKMAT1 | ecosystem: Environmental > Aquatic > Freshwater > Lake... | reverse complement strand
GTGTGTACGTTGCCATCGCCCGCATGCATGTGCAGCGCCGCCCAGACGCGGCCTTTGAGCACGCGCTTGTGCGTGGCCACTCATTCCGTAAATATCGGCAAAAACGCACCGCCCGTGAAGATGGCTTGCAAAGGTGCCTTGAGTTGCGTCTTCCAGCTGGCGCGCAGACTGTGGTCTTGCAACTGGTCAAACAGCACATCGACGTTTTGCAGCCAACCCGCCCACAGCGCACGCGTCTCGGCCACCAGCGCCAACGCCTGGGCAACGCGGTCTTCCAGCATTTCGGGCGACGGCACATCGCTCGCGTCTTCAGCCTTGCCCAGCGGCAAATTGCCGTTGCCTAAAAAAGCCTGAAGCGCATCGCACAACCTGATCTTGTTGGTCAGGCTCAGCTCAATGTTGATGCGTTCAATGCCGTCGGTGTACTCGGCCATGCGCGGTAGCGGAATCACCACGTCTTCATTGATTTTGAAGGCATTGGTATGGCGTGAAATGGCCGCAGTTTTCTTGCGGTCAAGCCAGAACTTTTTGCGTGCCTCCGGGCTGATGGCAATAAAGCCCTCGCCGCTGCGCGAGTTGGCAATACGCACAACTTCACTGGTAGCTCTGGCTACGGCATCAGCATCATCGCCTGCAATATCACCAATAAGCACCATTTTCGGCAACCCACCCCGTTTTGATTTTGTGGCGTAACCGACAGCACGCAGGTAACGGTCGTCCAGATGCTCCAGACCCGCCAGCAGCACGGGCGAACCCGTCGCCTGGCTGCGCTTTTGCTCGGCAAACATGAAGTCTTTGATCTCGACAATGCTGGGCACTGCGTCTCTAGCGTTGCCAAAAAACTCCATGCAGACGGTGCGGGTGTGCACTGGCATGCGGTGAACAATCCAGCGGGCGCTGGTGATCAGGCCGTCACAGCCCTCTTTCTGAATGCCAGGCAAGCCGCTTAAAAACTTGTCGGTGACGTCCTTGCCCAGACCTTCTTTGCGAAAGCTTTTGCCGGGAATGTCCAGCCGCTCAGACCGTAAAAACGTTTTACCGTCGGCTTCAAAATATTTCAGCTCGAAGCTGGCCAGCTCGGCGTCGTGAATCTTGCCCAGGTTGTGGTTGATGCGCGTCACCTCAAGCCACTGCGAATCAGGCGTGACCATTCGCCAGCTGGCCAGATTGTCCAGCGCTGTGCCCCATAGAACGGCTTTTTTACCACCCGCGTTCATGGCAATGTTGCCGCCAATGCAAGACGCTTCAGCCGAGGTCGGGTCTACCGCGAACACATGGCCGCCCCGCTCGGCCGCATCGGCCACGCGCTGGGTCACTACACCGGCTTCTGTCCACACGGTAGCAACGGGTTTGTCCAGGCCTGGCAGGGTGACCATTTCAACCTCGGTCATGGCCTCCAGCTTTTCGGTGTTGATAACAGCCGATTTCCAGGTGAGTGGAATGGCACCACCGGTGTAACCCGTTCCGCCGCCGCGCGGGACAATCGTCAGCCCCAAATCAATACAACCTTTGACCAGACCGGCCATTTCAACTTCAGTATCCGGCGTGAGCACCACAAATGGGTATTCGACCCGCCAGTCGGTCGCGTCCGTCACATGCGAGACACGCGACAAACCATCGAACCTGATGTTGTCTTTTTCGGTCAGCTTGCCCAGTTTGCGGGTAGCCAGGCGGCGCAAGTCATAAATTTCTTCAAACGAGCGGGCAAAACGGGTAACGGCATCGCGCGCCGCTTTCAAAAGTTCACCTACAGCCCCGTCGCGCTGGCTGTCCACACCCGGTGTGCGGCGTTTTTCAACCTCGCTCAAACGGTGTTGCAGCGCTTCCACCAGCAGTTTGCGGCGTTTGGGGTTGTCCAGCATGTCGTCTTGCAGGTAGGGATTGCGTTGCACCACCCACACATCGCCCAGCACCTCGTAAAGCATGCGGGCTGACCGGCCAGTCTGGCGCTCACCACGCAGCTGGTCGAGCAAGTCCCAGGCGCGTGCTCCCAGCAATCGAATAACGACTTCGCGGTCTGAGAATGACGTGTAGTTGTAAGGAATCTCGCGGATGCGGGACTCAAGGGCTTTTGCATCATGGACAAAAGCGTTTAATTGTTGAAGCGAAGTGGGTGCGTTCATTGTACAAAATGGGGCGCTTTCAGGGGCATCCTCGGGCGCGAACCAATGTTACCGCAGTGCAACATTCGCGACAGAAACGGCGTCAAACCCCATATAAACCCGGCTTGTTAAAAATTCAGGCTGTAATTAAATATGACTGTCACAAATCAAACCTATGCTCGCTTACGCCTTTATAGGGTTATTTATCAGATTTTTCATCAGGAGTGTTTATGAAATACCGTTTTGCAGCCGTCGCCTTGGCTTCCTTTACTGCCTTCCTGCCCTTGAGCAGCCATGCACAGACTGAAATTCAGTGGTGGCATTCCATGGGCGGCGCCCTGGGCGAATGGGTCAATGACCATGCCAAGGATTTCAATGCCAGCCAAACCCAGTACAAGGTAACGCCCACCTTCAAGGGCAGTTACGACGAGTCCATGACGGCCGCCATTGCCGCCTTCCGCGCCGGCAATGCGCCTCACATCCTGCAGGTGTTCGAAGTGGGCACTGCCACCATGATGGCCAGCAAAGGGGCCGTCGTCCCGGTTAGCAAGTTAATGGCCGATGCCGGCATCAAGTTCGACCCGAAGAGCTATGTGCCTGCCGTAGCCGGTTACTACACCGCCCCCGATGGCCAGATGCTGAGCTTTCCTTTTAACAGTTCGACGACCGTATTCCACTACAACAAGGATGCCTTCAGGGCAGCGGGAATGGACCCGGAAAAGCCGCCCTCAACCTGGCCTGAAGTAGCGCTGGCGGCGGCCAAGCTCAAAGCCAATGGCCACAAGTGCCCGTTCACGACCAGCTGGGTGAGCTGGACGCAGCTGGAGAGCTTCTCGGCCTGGCACAACACCGAATTTGCCACCAAGAGCAACGGTTTGCGCGGCATGGACGCACGCCTGAACTTTAACAGCCCACTGCATGTACGTCACATCGAGAATCTGGCGAATATGGCCAAGACGGGTCTGTTCGTTTACAAAGGCCGCGGCAACCTGGCTGATGCGACCTTTGTGTCCGGCGAATGCGCGATGACCACTGGCAGCTCAGCGCTTTATGGCAACATCAAACGCAACGCAAAGTTCGCCAGCGGTATTGCCCCGCTGCCCTACTATCCGGATGTTCCAGGCGCACCTCAGAACACCGTCATCGGTGGTGCCAGCCTGTGGGTGATGTCGGGCAAAAAAGCTGATGAGTACAAAGGCGTTGCCCAGTTCTTTGCACACTTGTCCAAGCCTGACGTCGATGCCAAGAGTCACCAGCGAACCGGCTACCTGCCACTGACGCCAGCCTCTTACGAATTGACCGAAAAGGCGGGCTTCTACAAGCAAAACCCGGGCACTGATGTGTCGGTCACCCAAATGATCCGCAAGGTTACCGACAAATCCCGCGGTATTCGCCTGGGCAACTTTGTGCAAATCCGCGCCATTAACGACGAAGAACTGGAGCAAGTCTGGGCTGGCAAAAAGTCACCCAAAGAAGCGCTGGACAGTGCCGTGAAACGCGGCAACGAGCAGCTGGAGCGCTTCCAGACAGCCAACAAAGGCAAATAAGCCAGAAAATGACCTGAAAATGGCCTGGAAAGTCCATTTTCAGGTATCAAATAGTGCTCTAGCCCAACAAATGCGGGCGTGATCAGCTACCTAATAAATAGCATAATATTTATAACAAGAAGTATTGAATTGGAAAAACGAGTTCTTTTCAGATCAGCCTGGCTGCCGTGGGTTCTCGTTGCGCCCCAGTTGCTGATCGTGCTGGTTTTCTTTTTCTGGCCTGCCAGCCAGGCAGTGTGGCAAAGCGTGCTGAGTGAAGATGCATTCGGCACGTCGAGCGAATTTGTCGGCATGCTGAACTTCTCCAGGTTGTGGGCCGACAGCACCTACCTCAACTCGTTCAAGGTCACGGCGATTTTTTCAGTGCTGGTAGCGGGTTGCGGCCTGGCCATTGCGCTGCTGCTGGCGGTGATGGCTAACGGCATCATTCGTGGCGCGGGCACTTACAAAACGTTGCTGATTTGGCCCTATGCGGTAGCGCCTGTGGTCGCTGGCGTGCTGTGGGTCTTCATGTTTTCGTCGCCGATGGGCGTGATCTCGTTTGCGCTGCAATCGGTGGGGATTGAGTGGAACCACCTGCTCAATTCGACCCACGCCATGACGCTGATTGTGGTTGCAGCAGTCTGGAAGCAGATTTCGTACAACTTTTTGTTCTTCCTGGCCGGGCTGCAGTCGATCCCCAAATCGCTTTTGGAAGCCGCCGCTATTGACGGCGCATCACCGGCCCGGCGCTTTTGGACGATTGTTTTTCCACTCCTCACGCCCGTCACGTTTTTCCTGTTGGTCATCAACGTGATTTATGCGTTTTTTGACACCTTTGGCATTGTTGACGCCGCGACTCAAGGTGGACCAGGCAAGGACACCGCCATTCTGGTCTATAAGGTTTATTTTGACGGCTTCAAGGCCATGGACATTGGCGGCTCGGCGGCGCAGTCGGTGGTGCTGATGGTGATTGTCATCGCGCTGACGGTGCTGCAATTCCGGTTTATCGAGAAAAAGGTGAATTACTAATATGACGGGCGGTTCTAAAAATTCAGATTTTCGGGATGAAGTGCAAGGCGCCCGGAGCGCAGGACACCGCAATGCACTTGTGTGCATGAGGATTCCGAGCACCGCGCAACGATGCAATTCGCCCGAAAAATGGATTTGTAGGAGCGCCCGTGATTGAACGCCGCCCCGTCGCCAATTTTTTCTCGCACGCGGTGCTGATCCTCGGCGTGGCGATCGTCGCCTTTCCGCTTTACCTGGCCATCGTCGCCTCTACCCAGTCACCCGAACAAATCGCGCAATCCAACCCGCTGTCGTTGATCCCAGGCGGCCATGCACTGGAAACTTACCGTATCGCACTGTTTGGCGGTGAAAACAGCCGGGGCGGAACATTTCCGCCTGCGCTGCCGATGATGTGGGTCAGCCTGGTCACGGCGTTGGTGATTGCGGTGGGCAAAATCACTATTTCGCTGCTGTCGGCCTTTGCGATTGTTTACTTTCGCTTCCCGGCCAAAGGGCTGGTTTTCTGGATGATTTTTGTCACGCTGATGTTGCCGGTTGAAGTGCGGATTGGCCCGACGTATGCGGTGGTGTCTGACCTGGGCATGCTCAACAGTTATGCTGGTTTGACGATTCCCTTGATTGCCTCCGCCACAGCCACATTTTTGTTCAGACAGTTCTTCTTGACCGTGCCCGATGAGCTGGTCGAAGCCGCGCGAATGGACGGTGCCAGCCCGATGCGGTTTTTTTGGGATGTTCTGCTGCCTCTGTCCAAAACATCGATTGCAGCGCTGTTTGTGATTCAGTTTATTTACGGCTGGAACCAATACCTGTGGCCGCTGCTGGTCACCACCAATGAGAACATGTACCCGGTGGTGTTGGGTATCAAACGCCTGATTGCAGGCGAAGCCTACACCGAATGGAACATCGTCATGGCCACCGCCATTTTGGCCATGCTACCGCCTGCGCTGGTCGTGATCCTGATGCAAAAATGGTTTGTAAAAGGGCTGGTAGATACCGAAAAATGACCAACCCGTCAATTTGGACCTTAGCAAATACCTTTGAGCAAAGAGATCAAGAGGCAAGAAGCAAAGACCGGATGTTTTTTACTTTCCCTTGATCTCATTGACCTCCCTGTTCAAAAAGTTTTACCCGTATCCAACATGGCATCCATCAATTTAAACAACGTCACCAAAACCTACGGCAACGGTGCCAAAGCGCTGCAAGTCATTCACGGCGTGACGGCCGCAGTTGATGATCATGAGTTCATCGTCATCGTCGGGCCATCCGGCTGCGGAAAATCCACGCTGCTGCGTATGGTGGCAGGCCTGGAAGACATCACCGGTGGCGAGATCAGCATTGGCAGCCGGGTCGTGAACAAGCTCGAGCCCGCAGAGCGCGACATTGCGATGGTGTTTCAAAACTACGCGCTTTACCCGCACATGAGCGTGTTCGACAACATGGCTTACGGGCTGAAGATTAAAAAAGTGCCGGTTGAAGAAATCAGGCAGCGTGTGGCCAAAGCCGCAGGTATTTTGGAGCTGGGCAAGTTTTTAGAACGCAAACCGCGTGAACTTTCGGGTGGCCAACGCCAACGCGTGGCCATGGGCCGCGCCATTGTGCGCCAGCCACAGGTGTTTTTGTTTGACGAACCCTTGAGCAACCTGGACGCCAAGTTGCGCGTGCAAACCCGGCTGGAGATTCAGAAGCTGCACCGCGAACTCGGCATCACGTCGCTGTTCGTCACGCACGACCAGATTGAGGCCATGACGCTGGCGCAGCGCATGATGGTGATGAATGCCGGGCGCATGGAGCAATTTGGGTCGCCCGAAGAGGTATACCACCGCCCGGCCACCACTTTTGTGGCCAGCTTTATTGGCTCGCCGCCCATGAACCTGTTGAAAAACGCCACAGGTGTCAATACAGGCACAAAAGCAGGTCATATTCTGGGCATTCGGCCTGAGCATCTGGATATCGGCACGGGTGGCTGGCAAGCGGTGGTTGAATCGGTTGAAATGCTGGGCGCTGAGCGCCTGCTGTATTGCCGTCTGGGTGACGAGCAACTGGTGGTGCGTACTGAAGAGGCCACCGCTGCACCCGCGCTGGGCCAAAGCATTGGCTTGCTGCCGCGTGCCGAGCGAGTGCATCACTTTGATGCGGATACCGGGATGCGTGTCAGCGCTTGACTGACAATTTGCCGATAATTTGCGAATGACACGTCGCCAAATTACCCAGAGCTTTCTTTTCCTTTTGCTGGTCAGCGCGCTGACCGCCTGCGGCTTTTCAGACGGTAAGTTCACGCTTGATTTTTCGGCCCGGCAAATCCAGGATGCGATTGCGCCCAAGTTTCCGGCTGAAAACTGCCCCTTGCCGCTGACCTGCATCAGGCTGCAAAACCCGACAGTCACGCTGCAAGACAACTCGGACCGCATCACGCTGATGCTGGACACCACCGTTACCATATTGCAGCAGCCGGTAACTGGCACGGCGGTGGTGTCGGCCAAGCCGCGCTACCAGGCCAGCACGGGCGAGATTTTTCTGGACGATTCGCAAATTCAGGATTTGAAACTCCAGGGCGTCCCGCTCAACGTGACGAACCTGGTGACGCAATACGGCTCCATACTGGCCAAACAAAGCCTGGAGCGCACGCCCATTTACAACTTTAAAAATAACCAGACCGAAAAAATGGCGCGCATGAGCATTGTTGATGTCAAAGTGGTAGGCGGCAAGCTTCGCGTGTCGATTGACCCGACCATGCAGCAAATACCCAAGACGATGCCATGACCTGGGATGCTCTAAATAACCCCATGCGATGGCTGATAGCTCAGGATTGGGCGATCTGCCGCGTTGTTTTTCTTGCCAATAGTCTGGCTATTGGACTGCAAAAAACGCCTTGCAGCTCATCCCAACCTGCGCTACATCCATTCGCAGCGGGTTATGCAGACCATCCCTGATTGGCCTTATCCACGCTGGGTAGCGCACCGGGGCGCAGGCAAACTGGCGCCTGAAAACACACTCGCTGCTTTCAGGCTTGGCGCTGAAAACGGCTACCGCATGTTTGAGTGCGACGTCAAACTCAGCAGTGACGGTGTGCCTTTTTTGCTGCACGACGACACGCTGGAGCGCACCACCGATGGCTATGGGGTGGCTGGCCTGCAGACTTGGGCGGCCCTGCAAAAACTCGATGCCGGCCGTTGGCATTCAAGGCCCTACACAGGCGAGCCGCTGCCCAGCCTGGACACCATCGCCGCCTGGTGCATCGCCAACGACTTTGATCTGAACATAGAAATCAAACCCACCACCGGTACAGATGCGCAGACCGGTGAAGTCGTCGCCAGACATGCAGCACGACTATGGCAACAGAGCACCCGCAAGCCACTGCTGACATCCTTCAAACCTGAGGCCCTGCAAGCAGCCAATGACGCCGAACCCAACCTGCCGCGCGGATTGTTGCTGCATGAGCTGTGGATGGGCTGGCTGGAAACTGCCTTGGTGCTGGGATGCCAGGCCGTCGTCTGCAATCACAGGTTGTGGGACCGTTCGAGCGCCACCCAAGCCAAAAGCGCTGGCTTTAAAACCCTGAGCTACACCGTCAATGATGAAGCCGATGTGCAGCGCCTGCTGGCTTTGGGGTCGGACGGCATCATCACGGATCGGGTGGATGTATTCAAACCCTGAGGTCGGCATCAACGCTGGTTTGAAGAAGAAGTGACTTAATTCCGCCAGCCGCGCGCCAAAACCCACTGACCCAGCGCAGACGCCAGCACCATTGCTGCATAGGTGGCCATCTTGCCGTCGTTGCCAAAAAACACCAGCCCTGCAGCGAGGACAACTACATTCACTATAAAAATAATAGCTACTTGCGCCCATATTGATTGGGTTACAGGCCTTTTTGGCGCCAAAAAACGGCTAAAAACGCGGCTAGACAGCACCAACAGCAACGCCACCACAGCAGCTGGGGCGATGAAGTTCAGAAGGTGGTCAGTCAGCAAATAGGCGGTCATGGGTGTATGCAGCGGTGTTTTGCCCGGTTGGCGCGTTAAATTTTATAATGTCAACATGTCTGTCTGGACCCTTGGGCTGAACCATAACACTGCACCGCTGGATTTGCGCGGTCGTTTTGCGTTTTCGCTCGACCAGATGACGCCCACGTTGATGCGCCTGCGCGACTCGCATGCCGGGCTGGCCAGGGCACCCGAGGCGACCATTTTGTCGACCTGTAACCGCACCGAAATTTATGGCGCCAGTGATGCGCCGGCGCTGGAGCAGACGCTGGCCTGGCTGGCCAGCAGCGGCGGCGTGACAAGCGACGCCTTGCGCTCACACACCTACACACTCGAAGGCGACCAGGCAGCCCGGCATGCGTTTCGGGTAGCCAGCGGCCTGGACTCTATGGTGCTGGGTGAGCCGCAGATTTTGGGCCAGATGAAAGACGCCGTGCGCGCAGCTGAAGGCGCAGGCGCGATGGGCCGCACGCTGCACCAGTTGTTCCAGCGCAGCTTTGCTGTCGCCAAGGAAGTACGCAGCAGCACCGACATCGGCGCGCACAGCATCAGTATGGCAGCGGCCAGCGTGCGCCTGGCGGGGCAGTTGTTTGAAGACCTGGCGACAATCAAAATTTTATTTATTGGCGCGGGCGACATGATTGAGCTGGCCGCCACCCACTTTGCCGCCAAAAACCCGGCGCTGATGGTGATAGCCAATCGCACCACGGAGCGTGGCGAGGCGCTGGCCGACAGGTTTGGCGCACAAACCATGCCGCTGGCTGATCTGCCGGCCCGCCTGCATGAGTTTGACGCGGTCATCAGTTGTACCGCCAGCGTGCTGCCGATCATTGGACTGGGCGCAGTGGAGCGGGCAGTGAAGCTGCGAAAACACCGCCCGATTTTCATGGTTGATCTGGCTGTGCCTCGCGATATTGAGGTGGAAGTCAAAGACCTGCCCGACGTTTATCTGTACAGCGTGGACGACCTCGCGCAAGTGGTGCAAACCGGCAAGGAAAACCGCCAGGCAGCGGTGGCCGAGGCTGAAATCATCATTGGTGCAGGCGTGCAGAACTTCATGGCCTGGCTAGATCAGCGTCACCCTGCCACCGGGGTTGTGCCGCTGATTCAGCAGCTCCATTCGCAAACTGACGAGTGGCGTGTGCTGGAGATCAACCGTGCCAAAAAAATGCTGGCCAAAGGTGAGTCCATTGACAGCGTGTTAGAAGCGCTGGCGCGCGGCATGAGCCAAAAAATGCTGCATGGCACGCTGACAGAACTGCATGCGGGCGATGCCGGGCAGCGTGAAGCAACGGCGCAGACCGTATCAAAACTGTTTCTGCGCGGCCAGGGGCGCGGGCGGGCTGACGAGGCTGAGCGTTAGCTGCGTTCACTGAAGCCGGACCTCCTTCAACGCGGAGTAAAGGAGCGCGTGAAAGACGCAGAAAATAATTTGAAGATTTCTATTTGCCTTTTCCGCTCTGCGTCCTCCGTGTCCCTCCGCCGCTCCGCGTTAAATTCCCTACTTCTGAACCCGCCTTTGGATCCATGAAACCCTTTTTAAGACAAACCCTGGACCGTCAGCTCCTTCGCCTGCATGAGCTCGACGCGCTGTTGTCTGCCAGCGACGTCGTCAGCAACATGGAGCGCTTTCGCAGTTTGAGCCGTGAGCATTCAGAAGTCAGTGTGGTGGCCGAGCAGTACCGCAAGCTGACAAGCCGCGAGGCCGATTTGGCAGGGGCACAAGAGCTGCTGGCGGCCAGCAGGGGCGATGCAGACATGACCGCCATGGCCGAGGAAGAAATAGACGCCGCCAAAGCCGACATCACGCAAATTGACGATGCGCTGCAGCTGATGCTGATCCCCAAGGATCCGGACGATGTGCGGCCCGCGTTTGTGGAGATTCGTGCCGGCACGGGCGGCGATGAGTCTGCCCTGTTTGCAGCAGATCTGTTTCGCCTGTACACCCGCTATGCCGAGCGCAGCGGCTGGCGCACAGAAATCATCAGCGAATCAAATAGCGAACTGGGCGGCTACAAAGAAGTCGTGCTGCGCATTGAAGGCGCACCTGATGCACAAGGCGTGGGTGTGTACGGCAAGTTGCGTTTTGAATCGGGTGGCCACCGGGTACAGCGGGTACCCACGACAGAGACGCAGGGTCGCATTCATACCAGTGCCTGCACGGTGGCCGTGCTGCCGGAGCCAGATGAGCTGGAGGCCATCAAAATAAACCCGTCAGACTTGCGGATTGACACTTACCGGGCCAGTGGCGCGGGTGGCCAGCACATCAACAAGACCGACTCGGCGGTACGCATCACGCACCTGCCTACCGGCATCGTGGCCGAATGCCAGGACGGCCGCAGCCAGCACGGCAACAAGGCCCAGGCCCTGAAAGTGCTGACGGCCCGCATCCATGAAAAAGACCGCTCTGAGCGCGCCGCTGTTGACGCGGCGATGCGCAAAGGCCTGGTCGGCACGGGTGATCGCAGCGACCGCATTCGTACCTACAACTTCCCGCAAGGCCGATTGACCGACCACCGCATCAATTTGACGCTTTACAAGCTGCTAACCATCATGGAAGGTGATTTGGAGGACGTGGTGACGGCGTTGCAGGTAGCGCGCGGTGCGGAGCAGCTGGCGGAGCTGGAAACGGC
>Ga0163144_10026473_pt1 | contig 11273 bp, 9 predicted proteins | sample OliLak19BULKMAT1_FD_123175 | JGI IMG/M metagenome (GOLD analysis project Ga0163144, IMG submission 123175) | Freshwater microbial mat bacterial communities from Lake Vanda, McMurdo Dry Valleys, Antarctica - Oligotrophic Lake LV.19.BULKMAT1 | ecosystem: Environmental > Aquatic > Freshwater > Lake... | reverse complement strand
TCGAGCACATCTGGTAGTATCGAGTGAGTGTATCTCCCATAGATCGGGGGTAGGTAGCTACACGCCGCTCCGATGGAAACACTCTACGGGCAACAGCTTGAGATTCATGCAAGAAGATTGGATTTGCATGATAGCTGATAGCTGATAGCTGATAGCTGATAGCTAGAAAGCTATATCGTTCTTGCCCAACAGCAACGAGCATGCTACAATGTTCGGTACGGTTTCGGATCAGTAGGCTGTGACACTCCTCCATGTATGTCGTTGGTACGGCAGGTCACGTTGACCACGGCAAGTCAACGCTCGTAAAAATACTCACCGGCATCGACCCGGATCGCTGGGAAGAAGAACAGCGCCGTGAGATGACGATTGACCTCGGCTTTGCTTGGCTGAAACTACCAAGCGGCCAGACGGTCAGTATCATTGATGTTCCCGGACACGAACGCTTTATCAAAAATATGCTCGCTGGCGTTGGTGGAATCGACGCAGCTCTGTTCATTGTCGCTGCCGATGAGTCAGTGATGCCACAGACGCAGGAACATCTGGCAATCCTGGATCTGCTCGATGTTGCGCATGGGGTGGTTGTTCTGACCAAAGCCGATCTGGTGGATGACGACTGGTTGAGCCTTGTCCAGGATGATGTGCGTTCGCGCCTGAGTGGCACAGTATTGGCCAATGCGCCAATCGTTGCAGTTTCTGCGCGCAGTGGGCGCGGGATTACCGAATTGCTGGCAACACTTGAACAGGTGCTCAGCCAGACGCCATCGCGTTCGGTGGCGAATGGCATTCCGCGATTGCCAATTGATCGGTCGTTTACGATTGGTGGATTTGGAGCGGTTGTGACTGGTACGCTGATCGATGGCCCGCTCACTATTGGTGATGAGGTTGAGATCCTGCCCAAGGGCCTGCGCGCGCGGGTTCGCGGATTGCAGTTGCATCAGCAGCGCACCGAGATAGCCCTGCCCGGCTCGCGAGTGGCCGTGAACCTGGCCGGAGTTTCGCACCATGATCTTGTGCGCGGCGATGTGCTCACGCTTCCTGGCCGTGTGCGCCCAACCGATGTGATCGATGCGCGATTACGGCTGGCATCTGGTGTGCCACCAATTGAGCAGAATGATCGGCTGGAACTGTTTGTTGGCGCATGCGAAGTACCCTGCCGCGTCACCCTGCTGGATACGGAAATCCTTGGGCCTGGCCAGAGTGGCTGGGTGCAGATCCGCCTCGAACGGCCAATTGCGGTCGTTCGCGGTGATCGCTACATCCTGCGCCAGCCATCACCAAGCCAGACACTCGGCGGCGGGCGGATTGCCGATACACACCCGGCCCGCCATCGGCGCTTCCGCCCGGATGTGATTGCCATGCTCGAAGCATTGGCGCGTGGCACACCCGCCGATCTCATCCAGCAAGTGCTTAGCGATGGAATGCCACACCACCAAACGGAGCTTGCGCGAACCACTGGCCTCTCGGATACCCTGCTACACGAGGGGCTGGATGAGCTACACGCTCGCGGCGAGATTGTTGTGCGCGCTGAATGGCAGATCAACACGAAGGCTTGGGCGATCCTGAACGACAAAATTCGCCAGGCGCTGGCGGGCTACCATCGGCGCTACCCATTACGTAGCGGGATGCCACGCGAGGAACTACGCAGCCGCCTGAAGCTGAATGCAGAAGCACTCGATATTCTGCTTGAGATGGCAGATGTGATTGTTCAGGGAACGCTGATACGCGCCATAGATCATGTTCCAACGCCAAACGCGCAACAGGCGCGGGAGATTCGCCTACTGCTTGATGGCTGTGCGCGAGCACCATATAGCCCGCCGATTCCTGAGCTTGAACCAGAACTACTTGGGCTGTTGATCGAGCAGGGCCAACTGGTCAAGGTTTCTGCCGATGTCGTGTTTCTGCCAGAATCCTATCGCGAGATGGTTGCGTGGGTGCGCCAGCAGATCGATAGCGCAGGCAGCGTGACTGTCGCACAGTTCCGGGATCGGTTTCAGACGAGCCGCAAGTATGCCCTGGCCATGATGGAGCATCTCGATGAGCGCAAGGTAACGCGGCGTGTTGGTGATGCACGCGTGATCTATTAGATACGTGCTTGGCTACATGGAGAGAACCCATGACTGCATCAACAGAAGCAACGGAATATCATGAGGTCTTGCGAACACTGGGCTATTTTGTCCAACAACAACACATGAGCGAAGTGACGATCACAGAATTTGAGCGCGGTTGGGTGGTTGCCGGGCTGATCTACAAATCAACAGCCCAAGGATTTCTGCGTGTGCCAATCGATTTCGTTGTTTCACATGATGAACTGCGTAAATTGGCACAGGAAATGCGTGAGCAGCGGCGGGCCGATCAGCCGAAACGAGGGTGGTTTCGATAAGGTACCCAAGAGCAAAGCATTTGGTTTCCATACCTGAAGGGTTTATCTATGAAACTATTCCAGGGCATGGCTCATACCGAATACCAGGATGTGTTGCGCGCCCTGGGATATTTTATCGATGAACGCGGCTATAGTGATGTCCGCATTATCGAGATCGAGGACGGAATCGTCGTTCAGGGTCGCGTTGCGGATCGCCGTGAGATTGGCAAATCGAGTTTCGATACGTTTCTGATAACGGAGCAGGATCTGAAAGAGATGATCGCCGATGCGTTTCGGCGACGCGGCCAGAAGCCGCCTGCCTATACTGGAATAAAGGAATAACACATGTCACCAATTCGCAATACCGATCTGCGCCGCCTGGGTGGGCTGCTGCTGCTTGGCGTGGTTGCCGGATATGGCGTTCGTTATGTCGCGTCGAAGGCATCTGCGGCAGCGGCAAATAAGCCACTCAGCCTGGCCGATTGGGATCTCGCCCGCCGGATCGCCCTGCGCGTTTCGGAATCGGCGGAGCATCCCGTGCGCGATCGGGCGATCCGGCAGGCCCAATACCAGGAGATGGTCGCCCAGAGTGAGCCGTTGATCGCACGCTATATGAACGCGCATCTAGCGCAGCCAATCAGCCGTGTGCATGTCTTTGATCGGCGTGAATGGCTGGAAGCCAACTTCTTTGCCTTTCAGCAGTTGCTTGAGCCAGTGGAAGAAATCTATCGCGAGGCGCAGGTGCCCGGCACGCTCGGAACAATGTTCAGCCTGGTTAATCGGCAAATTATCGGCACCCAGTTGGGTGTTCTGCTCGGGTTTTTGGCGCGGCGGGTGCTTGGCCAGTATGATCTGAGCCTGCTTTCGCCCGATCCAGCGGTGCGCGGCGCGCTGTATTTCGTCGAGCCAAATATCGCCAAGATCCAATCGATTCTTGGCGTCAGTGATGAGGAATTCCGGCTGTGGATCGCGCTGCACGAGACATCGCATGTGTTTGAGTTTGAGGCCTTCCCCTGGGTTCGTTCCCATTTTCAGGGCTTGTTGCGCGAATTTCTCGGCCAGGTTTCCGAGCAGATCAGTAGTTTTTCGGATCTTACCAAGGTGATTGAGCGGATTCGCCTGGGCCGGGCGCAGGGCAAACACTGGATCGAGCTAATGCTGACGCCAGCGCAGCAGCAATCATTCGATAAACTCCAGGCGCTGATGTCGCTTGTGGAAGGCTATTCAAACCATATTATGAATGCGATTGGCCGCGATCTGCTGCCCCATTTCGATCAGATCGAGCAGCGCGTGGAACAGCGCAAGATCAACCGGCCATTGTTCGAGGAAGTCTTCAACCGCATTACCGGCATGGATCTGAAACTGGCCCAGTATCAGCAGGGCGAACAATTTATTGATGCGATCGTCGCCCAGCGTGGCGTCGATTTCGCCAATCGCGTGTGGGAGCGTCCGGAGAATCTGCCAAGCATGGACGAGATCCGTAACCCGGAACGCTGGATTGCCAGAATCGGCGAACATAGCCGATAGCCGATAACCGATAGCCGAAGGCTGTTTTCATCGATCAGTGTGCGGTGCGCCGCATGGATATCTACGGCAGGTATGTGGGCACATCTGAGCCAACCCGAGCTTGTTGCAGAAGATCCCGCCTATTGTGATGCGGTGCGCCGTGCATTGGCGCGGCTTGGCGAATATATCGAAATTATCGTCCGGCCACTGAATATGCGGCCAGTTGGCGCATCGATTCTGGCGATCAGTCGGGATCGGGTTGAAGTACGGGTCACATCCAGCTCAAGCCATATCGTAATCGCAATTGGGCCGGATGCCGATCTGGCTGGCGAGATCTTCTGGTTACGAACGATGGCCACGCGCAACCTGGCGGCGCATCGCCTGATCTCCCACGATCAGAGCGGTGCCCGCGTGCCCTTCAGCTATGCCATCCTTTCATTCTTGGGTGGTGCAGCCTTGGTCAACACCGCTGATTCGGCATTGGTTCGGGTGGCCGCTCGGGCAACTGGCCGGACACTGCGCCGCGCACATCAGGTGATCGCACCAGGATTTGGCCGCCCAACGCCGAGTGGCCGCTGGTTGAGTAACAGTTGGCCGATGGTGCTGCGGGCCTGGCTGGATTCGACCGAGGCGCTGACGCTGGCGACACACACATTCGATAGCGAGACATATGCTGCGCTGTTGGCGGCGACACTCGAACACCCCGATCTTGCCTGCGAAACGCCCTGCCTATTACATGGCGCAATTGGGCCAGCGCGCATCTTGGTCACATCCGGTGAAAGTATTCAGCTCGAAGCGCTGACATGCCCTGGCCCGATTGTGGCAGGCGATCCACTGCTTGATGTTGCCACTGCACTGCTGCCAAGCCAACCAGCCGCATTCCGCCAGGGGTTCTTGGAAGGGTATGCCGCCGTTGGGCCGCTTGATCAATCACAGCGCCTGCGCCTGCGCCGCCTTGGGGTTCTTGCTATGCTGGCAAATGCTGCCACACAACCAGATCCGGCGATTCTGGCGAATCTCCCAGCGTTGGTTCGATCCGAACTGCGGATGATTGGGGGGTAGAGCCGAGGAGTCAGGAGTCAGAATACGGAACTGCGGAACTGCGGAACCGAGAGTAAGCGAACTGATAACCGCCACCATCACATATTGATCGCAGCCGAGGCATGACCAATGGGTGCTGAAGCGCCACCAGCATTCTTTAAACAAGAACCGCGAGCAAGCGAATAGGTAGGGCATATCATATATGCCACAGACGCAGAGTAGTACCCGCAATAGTTCCTTCGAGTAGGTTCTTCATCATCCAAATTACGCATTGGAGCGCCTATGTCTGCCATTTGGTTTGATCACTTCATGACCTTTACCAGCGCTACGAATATCGATGACTATCTCGCCGAGTATGTGGCGCAAGGGTTTGTGACGCACGAGCAGACGGTGCGCCATCCACCTGGCTTACGCAATGGGTTTATCTCGTTAGGGCCAGATTATCTTGAATTCTGCTGGGTTGAGGACGAGACTCAGTTTGCAGCCAGCGCAGATCATCAGGTGTTCCGCACGGGAAAGCGCCCATTTGGGATCGGCATGATCGCCCAGGATATCCAGGCGCTGCACAACGATTGGCTAGCGCGTGGCTATGTGGTTCCGCAAATTACATCGCGTGCCCCCAGCGATGCACCCGCCGATAGCCCGCCTGCATGGAGTTTTCAGGAAATCCCGCACGATCTCCTGCCAGGCTGCCTGTGCTTTGCCCTGACCTACCATACCCGCACACGAGATGAGCGCATTGAGGTGCGGGGCGGGCCGAATACAATCTATGCGCTCTCTGGAGTGACGTTCGTGACCGGGGAAGCGGAGATACGGGCGATGCGTTGGCGCGATCTATTAGCGCCAGAAGAATCGTTGGTTACGTCCGAGTCAGGCTTTACAATACAGATTGGGCCACATCTGGTTACATGGATGACGCCAGATGCCTACCTCACAACCTATGGCCAACCATGGATAACCTCCCCACACGTCTATGGCGATCTTGCGCTCGTTCACATCTTGGCAACCGATCTTGAGCAGGCGCGGATTGTGCTTGAACATGCGGGGCGTCGCGTTATTCCACACACAACAAATGGCCAGGAAGCGCTGCTGATCAAGCCTGATCCACGTGATGGTGTGACATTTCTTGTGCTGCAGCAGCCAATTGCAATATGGCTGCAAGAACGAACGGCGCGAACGGGTGAGCAGATCACTTATTCTTCGGATGCTCAATTGCAATAATCTGGCCATCGCGCAGGCGGTAGAGATCATCGGCGAAGGCAGCGGCGACGGGATCGTGGGTTGCCATCAGCAGCGTCACGCCTGCGTGATCGCACAGGTTGCGCAGGACACCCAGCACGCGTTCACCGGTTCGGCTGTCGAGATCGCCGGTTGGTTCATCGGCCAGAATGATCTGTGGGCGCGTCACTAATGCTCTGGCGATGGCCACCCGTTGCTGCTGGCCACCCGAAAGTTCATATGGGCGATGATTGGCGCGTTCAGCTAGCCCAACCGCCGCCAGGCAACGCAGCACCCGCCCATCCCATTCGGCACGCGGAACTCCACCACCAATGCGTAGGGCCAACTCGACATTTTCGTAGGCGCTGGCCGTTGGCGTGAGCGCAAAACTCTGAAAAATAAAGCCAATATTGCGCCGCAGGATCGCCAATGCCTGTGTGTTGAGTGAATCCAAACGCTGCCCAGCCACCGTTACCGTTCCTGCGCTTGGCCGATCCAGGCCACCAATCAGATTGAGCAATGTTGTCTTGCCACTGCCACTCGGCCCCATCAGCGCCACAAATCGCCCGCGTGATGCTTCCAGGCTGACATTACGCAGCGCAACAACTTCACGGCCATTTGGGTTGAATACGCGGTCAACCTGCTCGACAGCAATCATGCGCGTATTCGTCTGAGCGCTTATGCTCGGAATATGACTCGCACCGGCAATCATTGGTACGTCCATTCTTGATGGCCAAAGTCTAGCGATCCCGATATAGATCCAACAGATCTGCTTGTTCTGATTGTTCAATCATTGGCGCTTCATCGGATAGGCCCTCATCGCCTGGCCGAATCAGCAGCCCACCATCGACAATCTCAATCCGTGCCCGCCGCCCAATGCCAACCAACAGCCGCTGATCAGCAGGAATCTGGAGCCTTCCCGCCTGATCAACAACAACCTGCTCGAATGCGGAGCGGCTGCCCACCACTTCGGTGCTTACCTGCCCATCACGAATGGCGATAACTCGATCTGCCGTTGCCGCAACACGCGGATCATGCGTCACCATCACAACCGTCAGCCCATAGCGATCCCGTAGATCGCGCAGGAGTGCCAGAATCAACTGCGCGGTTGGCCAATCCACCTCACCGGTTGGTTCATCGCCAAGCAGGATGTGTGGCCGATTGGCTAATGCACACGCAATCGCTACCCGCTGCTGCTGGCCGCCAGAGAGTTGCGGTGGCTTGCGATGAATAAATTCCTGCGCCCCAACCGCGTTGAGCAACTCATTCGACCAGGCACGACGATTTTTGTGGCTCTGGCCAGCCAGGGTTGCCAAGAGTTCAACATTCTCCCTGGCACTCAGATACGGCAGCACATTGCGCGTCGTCTGTTGCCACACAAACCCGATCTGCTCACGACGATAGGTCGTCAGATCGCCCTGGCTGAGTGTTAGCAGATCACGACCACCAACCAGCAACCGCCCAGCCGATGGGCGATCCAGCCCACCAAGCGCGCTCAGCAGTGTCGATTTCCCTGAACCGGATGGGCCAACCAGGGCCACAAACTCACCGCGCTCAATTTCGAGATCCAGCCCTTGCAAGGCAACGACTTCGAGATTGGCGATCTTAAAGATTTTGACCAGCCGATGGGCACTGATGAATGGTGATTCGGTCATATGGTCGTAAGCTTTCAGCTCTCAGCTCTCAGCTCTCAAATAATCGATGTTTGAACACACGAGAGACGTTATCGGAGACGCTAGACGGATCATCTGCACCAGAAGCTGATGGCTGACGGCTCCTTATTAGCATAAACTGCGCCAGCAACATCCATGTTTGCGAATGTATCACAAATTGGCGTCGCCGAGTTTCACGGCTTGGTTGAGTTGTGTGCGCGCCAGGATCATCCCAAGCGCCAGGAGCGTCAGCAGGAGCGTAGTGGCAAACACCGCATAGATGATCGTCACTTCATCCCAGGCGATTTGGGCACCATATGCTGGTGTGCCAGGGTATGGCCCTGTGCCAACCTGCAATAATGGAACCACTAGCAGTGCTGCGACAAGCCCAATGCCGGTGCCTGCGCCTGTTCCGGCCAGCACGACCAGGGCAAGTTCAATGATCAATGCAATGGCAACCTGCCCAGCCCCCAGGCCAATCGCCTGCAACACACCAAGCTCAATCGCCCGCCGCCGTGCGCTGATCAGTACCGAGAGCAGGAATCCCAGCAGTGTAAGAATGGCTGCGGTGATGAAGCCAACCGATAATAACCCGAACAAACCCTGGCGGCGGGGCGCGGTTTGCTCACGGATTGTCAAATCGGCAGCATCAATCTGATCGAGGACGTTGATGCCCAGTTTGCGAACACCACCAACCAGCACATCCAGATCACTTGCCGGATCACGGGCGATCCAGACATCATATGGATACTGACCACCCATCTGATCGAACAGATAATCCAAATTGGTGATGATGATCGGCCCATCCTGGGGGTAAAACCCTGGAAACAGATCGACAATCGCAACGATCCGTAGCGTCGCAGCCCGCTGATCGCCAGCCAATTTGAGCTGCAATGGCAATCGATCACCGATCTTTAATCCACCGGTTAACGCATTACGGCTGACAATCGCACCATCTGGGTAGCGTGCCAGGACATTCATCAGCGCTCCAAGTGATTCGCCACTGGCCCAGGTACGCTTGAATTGTGGAATAACCTTCGGGAAATCGAGCCGATCAATGCCAATCAACTGTCCATCTTTGGCACTGCCGCCCGATTGCAAACTGGCCTCATAGATGCCGACCCGCGTTGCAGCAGTGATGCCCACCACACTCAGGTGATCGCGCACTGGCACAAACAGAAAGCGTGGCTCCTGCTGCCCATCCGCTGATGGTGCTGGCGTTGGTTGTGGGCGTGGGCCAGGGCTCTGCCCAGGGTTTTGGTTGCGGGCTGCCGTCTCGCCAGCCTCGATCAGCCGCGTTTGGGCACCAACCTGATAGCTGATCGCCTGGCGGATCGAGCCTTCGATGGTCGTCGCCATTGAAGCACTCCAGGTTGCCAGGCTCATTGTCAGGATCAGCAGCAGCAATGGCCCGCGATAGGCGGCTGGCTGGCGTGCAAGGCTGCGTAGTGCAACCAGTGGCGCAACCCAATTGGGGCGGGTGGAGAGGCGGGCAAGTAATTCCAGCAGCACAGGAATCAGCCGTACCGCCAATAGGCCAAGGGCAAAGCATAGCAACAGCGGCACGAGCACCAACAATGGATTGGCGAATGGATCGGCACCGGCCAGTGTACCAACCTGAATGCCACCACTGCGCTGCAGCTGATAGATGCCATACACAGGCGGGATCAGCAGTAACAGATCAAGATAATAACGCTGCCAGAATGGTGGGCGCAACTGCCGAGCCGCCTGTTGCTGTTCATCAACCAGTGTTCGGCGGGTTGCAGCAGTGACGGGGATCAATGCGGCGACCAGCGCTAGCACAACTGCGGCAACCCCAAAGCGCAATGTATCGCCGGTGATTGCCAGGGCCAGTGGTTCCGCAGCGTCATCAAGCTGCAGGAATGAGGTTGTGCGGCCCATGAGCGCAGCAAACCACAACCCCAAGGGTGGGCCGATCAGCATCGCCAGGCCGCCCAGGATCAGCCATTCAATCAGCGAAATCCCCAAAATCTGTGAATCGCGGACGCCGCGTGTCTTCAGTAGGGCGATTTCACCGCGCTGGCGCACAACCAACATACCTGCCACCAATGCGGCAAAGTACAATACCAAACCCAGGATTGGTACACTAAACACACCCAGTTGGATCGTCAGTTCGGTGGCACGCTTCTGGTAGCGATCAAGCGGATCGGCAGGGCTGATCTCAAGCCGCAACCCAGGAACAAGCCCAGCAGCACGTGCCCGTAGCGCTTCGACACGGCTGAGTAATGGCCCAGCCTGAGCGGCGGACAAACCGCGCCCACTCAAGCGGGCATACCACAGAACCTGGGCGACCTCGCCTTTCAGCGATGCTGCAACTGGCCCGGTAAAACTGGCTTCGGCGGTCAGGAAGACCTCATTCAGCGTTTCGGGTGCGAAGAACCAGGCGGGATCATTGGCATTGGCTGGCTCCCACAGCCCAGCAATCCGGATCGGCAGTGAGGCTGGGCGGCTGCCAGCTGCCACCAGCGTAAACCGATCATCAACATTGATGCCCACCTGATCGGCAAGCGAGCGTGAGACCAGTACTTCCAGTGGTTGTTGCTCGGTTGGCGGGCTGGCGAGTGGCTGTGGTGCTGCGCCATCATAGATATGGATTTGGGCATCCAGGCCGCCAATAAAGCCAAGTGCAACGGTTCGCAGGAACTGATTCTGGCCACCGCTGCGTGGCGGTAGAAACAGGCGCAGTTGATCGGTTCTGGCATGGCGGGCAAAACTCTCGCGCTCCAGGCCCAGGCTGTTTAGGCCATCACCAGAAAGATAACTATCCGCCGGTTGGACACGATCCCATTCAAGCGGGCCGCGCTGTGAGCTGACATAGCGAAACAGCAGTGCAAAGGGCGAACGGCCAGTCTGGCGCTCCTGGCGGATGATCTCATCGCGCAGCAGCCGTAAACTGGCCCCTTCGGCATAGATCGGCACACACATGGCTAACGCAACCGCCGCTACCAGCGCCAGCAGGGCACACAACGCCAGGCCCATGTTCGCACGCAAGCGATGCAGGGCTGTGGTGAGAATAGAGGTGATAGTGAGCAGTAGTTTCATGTATTCATCCGCAGATTACGCAGATTACCGACCCTCTGCTCACCGGTTGATGTGAATGAAGCACGTTGACTCCTGACTACCCCACCACGCCCGCAGGCTGAAGCCTGCGGCTATGGGCAACACCTCGCTCTGGGCAACCATCCCCTTGCCGCAGGCTTCAGCCTGCGGATTCGGAGGGCATCCATCGCGATGCGTCGCTATTGCCCAACCACAATATCGCCAACCTTCAGGCCATCCAGGATTTCGATCTGTTGTTCGGTGGTGATGCCAACCCGCACCGTCACGCGGCGTTCGCGCTCGCCCTGGCGAACAATCGCAAATTTGCGCCCCTCAAAGGTGCGGATGGCTTCGGGTGGCAATAATAATGCGCTGGCTTTGCGCTCCAGAACAATCCGAATTTTGGCCAGCGTTGCCCCTGGTTTGAACGTCTGGCC
>Ga0163144_10026472_pt1 | contig 11273 bp, 8 predicted proteins | sample OliLak19BULKMAT1_FD_123175 | JGI IMG/M metagenome (GOLD analysis project Ga0163144, IMG submission 123175) | Freshwater microbial mat bacterial communities from Lake Vanda, McMurdo Dry Valleys, Antarctica - Oligotrophic Lake LV.19.BULKMAT1 | ecosystem: Environmental > Aquatic > Freshwater > Lake... | reverse complement strand
TGGTGCCGAGGACGAGCGCGCCCGTGCCGATGTTGGTGCTGGCGAGCAGGGCTGCGCCATCGTCGCCGGCTGCTCCCGAAGCGAGAGTCGAACTGGTGATGGCACCGGCTGGCATGTTTTCTCGAAAAACCTCGGTGCCGTTGAGATAGACAACGGCGCCGTCGTCGCGCTGGACGCGCAGGTTCAGCGCGGTGACGAGGGCAGTGTTGGTGACGACGAAGGAGCGACGAAAATAGGACGTGACGTATTTGCCCGCCGAATTGGGACCGAAGCTGATCGTGGTGACAATCCAGGGATCGGTGTAGCCCAAGGGAGCGCCGCCGCTGAGCCACGCATTGTCATCGAAGGCCAGGCTCTTCCAGTTTTGCGCGCTGAGATCCACGCCGGTATCGAGGTATTTCCAGGACGACAGTGCGGGGATGAATTTGCCCTGGGCAGATGCGCGCGGGCCGAAGGGCACGAGGCAGAGCAGGGCGAGGAGGAAGACGGTGAACTTCTTGGTATGCATGGTGGAGGTGCGTTGAGGTGTGGTAAGAAACTTAAATTCTTGAGCAGGTTGCGGAACGCCCGCGCGTGGGACAGCCAGGATCGGACAGCTCGAGCTGGGTGGTACGGTCAGATTACGAAGTGGCATTGAGAAACGTCTGGATTGGAACGACGGGAATCTGCCCCCGATGAGGGCAAGTGGATACTTCGAGGAACATAGATGTCTGGGCTGTGAGTCCAAATTAACTGAGCCGCCGCTCTTAGTCCAGCACCGCGGCAATTCGGATCAGTCAACACCGTCTCCCTTCCCTATCGGCGGACTTTCCCATAGCTTTCGGCCCGGCTCAGGTCCGCGAGGTGCTTAAACCCTTTGCCGACTGTGCCGTTGAAACAGAGTCATGATTGAGCGCGACACCATAGAGTTGTCGATTGTGGTTCCGGTGTTCAGAGAGCAGGACAACGTCCCGCTGTTTCTGAGCCGCGTCGTGCCCATTCTCGAAGGATTGACCCGCTCCTTTGAAATCATCTTCGCCCTCGACCCTTCGCCGGACCAGACCGAGGCGGTCATACTCGACGCCCGCAAGGCCGATCCGCGCGTCAAGCTGCTGAAGTTCTCCCGTCGCGTCGGCCAGCCGATGGCCACGCTCGGCGGACTGCAATATTCCCAGGGCAACGCCGTCATCGTCATGGATGTGGACCTGCAAGACCCGCCGGAGGTATTGCCCGACATGGTCACCCGCTGGCGCGAAGGCTGGGACGTGGTCATGGCCCAGCGCCGCAGCCGGGATGGCGACACGCTCGCCAAACGCCTCGTCAACCGGGTCGGTTACGCCATCATCAACCGCATCGCCAATCCGCCCATTCCGCAGAACACCGGCGACTTCCGCCTGATGAGCCGCCGTGTCGTGAACGAATTAAACCGGCTCAAGGAATGCCATGGGTTCCTGCGCGGCCTTGTCGCGATTGTAGGTTTTCGCCAGACCACGGTGCAATTCGACCGGCCGCCGCGCCGGGCTGGCCAGACGAACTACAATCCGTTCTGGGGTTCGCTGCGCATTGGATTCAACGGCATCATCTGCTTTTCCAGCTACCTGCTCACGCTCAGTTCACAGCTTGGTTTCCTCATCGCCGGTTTTTCCTTCCTGCTGATGGCGATCTACCTGTTCTACAAGTTAATGGGCTGGGAAATTCTCTGGGGCAACCCGACGGTGGTCATACTCATCTCCTTCCTCGGCGGCGTGCAGTTGATCAGTGTGGGCATCCTCGGCGAATACATCGCTCGAATCTACGAAGAGGTGAAGGAACGTCCGCGCTTCATCATCGATCGCGCCGTGGGCTTTGAGCCGGCGGCCAATCCCGGTGAGCAACGCACCGGCACCGACGCCTGATGAACGCCGCGTCCTGGCCCAAGGTCATCCCGCCGCTGACGCCCGAGCAGCAACGCATCAGCGATGACTTCATGAAGCACTGGCACGAGGTGCTGCCGCAAAAATACGGCCTCGTGGATGACTTCAATCACGAGTACGCCGTGAAGCACGCGCCGCGCGAGTTCCGCACCACGCTGGAGATCGGCGCTGGGCTTGGCGAGCATCTCGCCTACGAAAAGCTCTCGGAGGAACAGGAGCGCAACTATGTCGCCTTGGAACTGCGCGAGAACATGGCCGCCCGCATTCGCGAACGTTTCCCCCGCGTGCAGGTGCGCGTGGGCGACTGCCAGCGCGGACTGGATTTTCCCGACGGCCACTTCGACCGCGTGCTGGCGATTCACGTCCTGGAGCATCTTCCCGATTTGCCCGCGGCGCTTCGCGAGATGCGCCGGCTCTGCCATCCTGAACGCGGCGTGTTCTCCGTGGTGATTCCTTGCGAAGGCGGGCTGGCTTACTCGCTGGCGCGGAAGATTTCCGCGCAACGGATTTTCGAGAAGCGCTACCAGCAGCCCTACCACTGGTTCATCAGCCGTGAGCACCTGAACGTCCCGCTGGAAATCCTGCGCGAGCTGGCGCCGCACTTCGACATTGTGCATCGCTCCTACTTCCCGCTGCTGCTGCCATGGGTCTTCTGCAATCTCTGCATCGGCCTCACGCTGCGGCCAAAGTCCGCGCCGTAGATTCGCGGACTGCTGTCGAAGGCGTAGCCTTGTCGAGTTGCATGGGCTGGGTGCGCGAGGCAAGCTGCGCGCATGGCGCGTGTGGTGCTCGATAATGTTTCTAAAAGTTTCCGCGATCCGAAAGGCGAAGTCTTCGCCGCGGTGCGCGGGGTGAGCCTCACCGCGGAGAGCGGCGAGTTCGTGGTTATCGTCGGCCCGTCGGGCTGCGGCAAGACGACGTCGTTGCGCATGGTTTCAGGACTGGAGCTGCCGGATACGGGGGAGGTTTTTCTTGATGGTCAGAATCAACGCAAGGTGCCCGCGGAGGATCGTGGCGTGGCGATGGTGTTTCAGTATCCGGCGCTGCTCCCGCATCTCTCGGCGCACGATAACATCGCGCTCGGCCTGAAGCTGCGGAGGGTGCCCGAGCCGGAGGCCGCGTGCCGCGTCGCGGAGGCCGCGGAGCTGACGGGCATCGCGAAGCTGCTGAAGCGTCTGCCAAAGGATCTCGCGGGCGGCGAGCGTCAGCGGGTGAGCATCGCGCGGGCGCTGGTGTTGCGGCCGAGGGTGTTTCTCTTCGATGAGCCATTCACCAATCTGGACGCGCCGTTGCGCGCTCAGATGCGGGCAGAGGTGGCGCGCATTCAACGAGAGCTCCGCGCGACGATGCTTTATGTCACGCACGATCAAACGGAGGCGATGTCGCTGGCGGATCGCATCGTGGTGATGAACGCGGGCCAGGTGATGCAGTGCGGCACGCCGGATGATCTTTACGAAACGCCGGCGACGCAGTGGGTGGCGAATTTCATCGGCTCGCCCCGGATGAATCTGCTGCCGGGCGAGATCGTGAAGGAGTCCGCAGGATGGCTGTGGCGTCCGAAGGTGGCGGGTTGGTGTGGTGTGGCGTTACCGCCTGCGGCTGCGGGCGCGTTGCGTGGATTTAGCGGCGGAGCCATCACGGTCGGGCTGCGCCCGGAGAATTGGAAGGTGTCGCGCGAAGGCGGCTGGCCCGTGACGCTGGAACGCGTGGAGCGCAGCGGCGCGGAGTCGTTCCTGCATCTCAAGGCGGGCGCGACGATGATCATCGCGCGCGTGGAGGGCCGATCCCGCCTGAAGACGGGCGAAACACTCACCGTGTCGCCGGAGTTGGAGCACGCGCATTTCTTCGACGCGGTGACGCAGGCGCGGCTCGGTGCATAGGTTGGCTGGTTTTACCTCCGAAGATTGGATTGAATCGTCCGGCGCTTCCCCTTTCCATCAGCGCATGAGATTTCAAAGCTGGCTGCTCCTCGCGCTCAACTTGGGCTTCTTCTTCCTCCATCCCTCCTTCGCCGCCGCGGCCGCGCCGAAACTGCCCGAGGCCTTTGACGTGCCGGCCATCGACGCGTAGCTCGCCGCGCAGATGAAGCAGCCCGGCCGCGTCGGATTGTCCGTCGCGCTGGTGAAGGACGGGCATGTCGTCCTCGTTGAGCGCGCTGATGTATCGCCAGCCGAGCGGCATCATCGAACAGATTTTCTTTGGCCAGGATTGAGGAAATGACCAAAGCCCAATGACGCAATGACCAGGGAATGCCCAGTGACCAAGGTCCAAGGCACGACGGGCCTTCGACGGGCGGGCAGTGGGCATTGAAGACTTGGTCATTCATCGGTCCTTGGTCATTGGCCACGGGTCATTTTCCAGTTGAAACCAAGGGCGCGGCATCCTCAGAGTGCGTGCGATGATTTTTGGCTAGATGAAACCGACCGACCTCCGGGGAATCCTCCAATACATTCCGCGCTTCCGCGAAAAGACGTTCGTCATCGCCATCGACGGCGCGATCGTCACGGATGAAAACTTCGCCAACATCCTGCTCGATATCGCGGTGCTGCGCTCATTGAACATCCGCGTGCTCATCGTTCACGGCGCGGCGGCGCAAATCGCGGCCCTCGCCGAGGAACGCGGCGTGAAGGCTTCCGACCTCGCGGGCATCGGCTTGACCGACGCCGAGACGCTCAAGCTCGCGCTCACCGCGGCCAACCGCCTGACGCATGAGATTCTCGAGGGCCTCGCCACGAACGATCTGCGCGCCGTCTCGACGAATGGCATCGTCGCGCATCCGCTGGGGATCCTTCACGGCATCGATCATCTCTTCACCGGCAAGGTCGAGCGGGTCGATGTGGAGTTGTTCCAGAGTTTGATGAGCCAGGGAATCATTCCCGTGGTGCCGCCGCTGGGCTTCGATGGCGAAGGCAAGACCTACCGCGTGAATTCCGATCACGTCGCGGTGGCGCTGGCTGATGCGCTCAAGGCGACGAAGCTGATCTTCATCACGACCGCCGACGGCTTGATGCATCAGGGGCAGCTCATCCGGCAAATGCTGGCGGGCGATCTGGATCAATTGCTCGCGAGCAAGAAAACGGATTTTTCTCCCGAGATGGTATCGAAGGCGACGCACGCTGCCGCCGCCTGCCGCGCCGGCGTTCCGCGTGTGCATTTGATTAACGGGCGCGTGGACGAGGGTTTGCTCGCCGAAGTATTTTCCAACGAAGGCATCGGCACCTTGATCTACGCCAACGAGTATCAACAGATTCGTCGCGCGTTGAAGAAGGACGTGCGCAGCCTGATGCTGCTGACGAAGAAGTCGGTGTTGACCGAGGAATTGGTGAAACGCACGCGCGCGTCGCTCGAGAAAAATCTTGGCGACTATTACCTGTTCGAGATCGACAAGAACCCGGTGGCCTGCGTCGCGCTGCACATTCATCCAGAGCAGAACAAGGGCGAGCTGGCTTTTCTTTTCGTCAGCCCGTCGCACGAAAACCAGGGCATCGGGCGCAAGCTGGTGCAGTTCATCGAGGCGAAGGCGCGCGAGTTGGGGCTGGCGGAGATGTTCGCGCTGAGCACGCAGGCCTTTACCTATTTCCAGACCAAGGCTGGCTTCGTCGAGGGCACGACGGATGACCTGCCGCCGGGTCGCCGCGAGAAATACGACCAGAGCGGACGCAACTCCAAGGTGCTGGTGAAGAAGCTGAGATGAGCTTGACCGCACCTTGGTCAAGCAGCCGCCACAGTGCCTGCTTTTTCTGAAAAGCCGTCCACTTGGCCTCGAAAGTTGACGCCTTTCGCCCTCACCTTGACTCCCCGCTGTTTTCGGTGGAATACCCTTCCCCGACAGCCCGGAGGGCGAAAGAAAACAGCCCAGCGATTCATCGCTGGGTCAGGAGTCCGTGCCGGTCGAAGTCCCGCAGGGACGACAGAATTTTGGGCGGATACGATCCGGCGGAAGCCACCTTTCTATCGTCCCTGCGGGACTGGACGGGAAGCCACCCCGGAAGAATCCTTCCAGCCTAGCCCGGACGGCTGAGGTCTATTCCACCGAAATCAGCGGGCAACCCGCGAAATCCGCCGCGCCAGTTCGTGAGCAAGGGCGGTCATCTCGGCGGCTTCGCGCTCCGCGAGGTGACGCCGGTTGTTGAACTCCCAGAAACCCAGCCAGTGCTGGAAGTGTTCCGGCTTCAATCCCAGCCTAAGATGCGCCGCGCCGAAGCCGCCGCGGTAGGTTGACGGACCGCCGCTTTGCAACGCCCAGAAGCCGGCGATCTTGTCGAGGTGCGCGGGCCAGTCCTGGATGTGCGCGTTGAAGATGGGGCCGAGGATGGCGTGCTGGCGCACGTCGATGTAGAAAGGGTGGAGGAGCTTCAGGATGCCCGCATGGCCGCCGAGCCGCTCGTAGAGTGAGGCGTTTGGATCCATTCGAGAAAGAACTTCGCGGCCATCGCCTCACGGCACGAGGAAGAAATCCACCGCGACGCGCCACGGGACGGCGGAGGTCGCGGAGCGGCTGCCCCACGCGAAGATGGGCACTTGCGTGTTGAGGGCGTCAACGCTCGCGGAAAACTTCATGCGGGCAACAACTGCTTCACGCGTTGCACCAGGAAAACTCCTTCGTCGCCCGCCGTGTTTAACCACTGTTCCTGAACATGCAGCCCATGTCGGCCGCAGAGTTCCTTCACCCGTTCCGGCGTGTGGCGGTACGAGAAGAACAGCCCGAACCGCTCGCCCCGTTTGCAGCGCCATTCCCGGCCGGCGTAGTTCAGCACGCAGGCTCGGTGGAAGACGAAGTCCGCTTCCACCCTCAGCAAGCCGCTGGCCTCCGGGCAACGCGCCACGCGAAACTCCATGCGCCCGTCCTCCAGCGCGACGCCGAGATCCGCGAGCACGGAGAACAGCCACCCGGCGGTCAGCGCGTTGTCGTAGGACGGAAGAATCTTGCGCACGCCGGCAGCGTAATTGTTTCCGGGCGCGAGATTGGCGCTCACCAGCAGCACATCCTGCGGCGCGAGCAAACCAGCGAGGCGCGGCAACGCCTCGGCGGGGGAAAAGTTTGGGAGCATCCCGAAGAACGTGACCACCCGCTGCACGCCCGGCGTCAGGACTGATTGCAATGCTTCACCCCAATCGCGCGCCCGCGCGAGATCGAGCACGAGAGGCGCGCAGTCGGCGGGTGACATTCCTGCCGCCAGCGCTGCTTCCCGCGCGACAAGGGTGAGGCTCACGCTGACATCCGTGGGCACGTAGCGCACGCGGCGCTTCGGGTGAAGCGTGCGCAAGGCGCGGAGTAACCCCAACTCCTTCTGCCCGCCGCCGCAGCCGAGGCTCACGACGTCGATGTCTCCGCGACCGGGCAGCCCTGCCGCCGCGTCCGCGCCCAGGTCGTAGGCGGCGCGGCAGGACAAATCCTGACGGGCCGGTGAAAACGCCTCATGCACCCGCAGCCAGCGCAGCGCCTGCTTGGGGGTGTCGTAATGAAACTTGTGGTTCATCCGCCGGCTCTGGAGCGACGCGCAAAACTCATCCTCGATGGCCGCGGGAAACTGGCTTGGATGAATCAGCACGGCGACCGGCGATTCCTTCTCGACGAGCGTCGGGTTGGAGCGACGACGGACCACTGTTCGCTGGCGCGTGCTCAGGCGAGCAATTCCTTCGCCTTCGCCAGCGCCTCATCCAGCTTGCTCGCGTCCTTGCCGCCGCCGCGGGCGTGGTCGGGTTTGCCGCCGCCTTTGCCGCCGACGATGGGCGCGATGGCCTGGATGATTTTCCCGGCCTGCACCTTCGCGGTGAAGTCCGGCGTGACGGCGGCGATCAGGGACACCGCGCCGTTGGCCGCGCCGCCGAGGACGATCACGCCCTTGAACTGGGACTTGAGCGCGTCGGCGATGATCTGGAGCGTGACGCCGTCCGCCTCGCCGAGGTTCGCGATGATGGCGGGCGTGCCGTTGAGGGTCTCGGCCTTCGCGAGCAATGACTTCGCGCTGCCGGCGGCGTCCTTCTGCTGGGCGGATTTGATCTGCTTCTCCAGTTGCTTTTGGTGTTCGAGCAGGGCTTCGACTTTCTTTTCGAGTTCGGCGACAGGGGAATTCAATTGTCCCGCGACGGAGCGAAGGAGGCGAAGCTGGTCATTGGCCAGGCGGTAGGCTTCGAGACCGGCGACGGCCTCGATGCGGCGCACGCCGGCGGCAATGGCGTTCTCGCCGATGATGCGGAACAATCCGATTTCGCCCGTGGCGCGGGTGTGGGTGCCGCCGCAGAGTTCCATGGAGTAACCGTCGAGCTTGTTCGCGCTGCCGCCAATCTGCACGACGCGCACGGTGTCGCCGTATTTGTCGCCGAAGAATTGCATCACGTCCGGGCGCGACTTCACGTCGGCGTGGGGCACTTCGGTCCAGGAGACGCTGGCGTTCTCGACGATGCGTTCGTTGACGAGCTTCTCGATGTCGGCGACTTGCGCGGGCGTGAGCGGCGCGCTGTTGAAGTCGAAGGTCAACTTGTCGGGGCCGACGAAGGAACCTTTCTGCGACGCTTCCTTGCTCACGACTTCGTGCAAGGCCGAGTGGAGAAGATGCGTGACGGTGTGGTGGCGCTCAATTGCGGAACGACGCGGCTTCTCGACGGCGAGGATGACGGCTGCGCCGACGGCTGGAGCATCGCCGCCCTCGACGAAGTGCAGGAAGGTGTTGCCGCTCTTCTGGGTGTTGGTGACGCGCCAGAGCTGGCCGCTGCCGGTGAGTTCGCCGGTGTCGCCGACCTGGCCGCCCATCTCGGCATAGCAGGCGCTGGTGTCGAGGATGACGGCGGTCTTGTCCTTGAGGCTGACGACTTCGAGCACCTTGGCGGGCGTCTCCAGCGTGTCGAAGCCGATGAACTTCGTGGGCGTGGTGGTCTCGACTTGGGAGAGGGAAATGACTTCCTTCTTCTGCGCGGCGCGGGCGCGGGCGCGCTGTTCTTCCATGAGCTTCTCGAAGCCGGCGGTATCGACGCTCAAGCCGCGTTCGCGCGCCATCAACTCGGTGAGGTCGAGCGGGAAGCCGTAGGTGTCGTAGAGTTTGAAGGCGAAGTCCCCCGCGATTTGGGGAGCGCGCCCGCCTCGGGCGCTGTTTCCCGCGCCCTCGCGGGAAACGTCGGAGGGCGTGGACTGGTCGGGGGCGTTCTGATTGGTGGACGCCTCACTGTTCCGCGCGGGGGCGCGCGGAACTGCGCCCGGGGCGGGCGCGCTCCCCGGGGCGGGCGCGCTCATCGAGGTCTTTGCTTCAGCGACAATATCAGGAGTCCACAGCCAGCGATAATTCTCCGTCAGTGGAACAACGTCGCTGTCCCAGGGATTTCCGCTAATGTAGTGAAACTTTTCCTCCAAGTCTGAATTGCTGCGCATCAAGCGGTCGAATGATTCTTCTTCCCAGACGTGAACTCCGGTCACTTTTGCCGCCTTGTTGATGCGATGGGCCGTGGTGGACTTGATGCCGTGCATGATTTCGCCGAGCGACCAGAATACGGGTTTGCCTTCGCTGTCCTGCTCCTTGATTTGCGGCTCGAAAAGAATGTGCGCATGGTCAGGCATGACGCACGCCGCGTAAAGTTGATACTGAAGATGCTCATGGGCGTAGAGGATGCTTGCCAGCACGATGTCACGTTCAGCGGGCGTAAGTTGCCGTCTTTCACGCGTAGAGAAGGTGACCATGTACTTGCCCCACGGACGCTCGAAGTGAGGGAGGCGTCTTTTCGAGTATTTCGCCCCTCGACTGTCGAAAGCGCCAAGGCCGACCGCGAGGGCGCGGTCGGCTGCGCCCGGGGCGGGCGCGCTCCCCAAACTTTCGCTTCCCGAGCCTTTGCTTCCCGACAGCTTCACTGCCTCTTCGTTAAACAGTTCAATCCCCCTATCCAACGTCTTGTTAAACGCCTCTTCCTCGCGCTGGATGGTTTCCTGCACCTGCTTCTTCTTCGCGCGGATTTCGGGGAAGACCTCGCCCATCGTGTCGGCGAGCACGTCCACGAGCTTGTAGAAGAACGGTTCGTGGAAGCCGAGGGTGCGTCCGTAGCGCACCGCGCGGCGCAGGATGCGGCGCAGGACGTAGTTGCGGTCGGTGTTGCCGGGTTGGATGCCGTCGGCAATCGCAAAGCTGAGCGTGCGGATGTGGTCGGCGATGACGCGGAAGGCAATGTCGATGGCTTCGGTGTTGTTTCCCGATGACTGAGAGGTATTTGCGGATGGTTGAGCTGGCGTTTCCTGACGCTGCGTCTGGTTGGACTGAGGCTGGGGTGCTGAATCCGCGTGCCGGGTTGGCAAATCCGAGTGCTGGGTTGGTAAATCCGAGTGCCGGGTTGGTGAATCCGCGTGCTGGGTTGGTGAATCCGACCGCTGGGTTGGTAAATCCGAGTGCTCCGTTCGTACGTCCGTAGGCCAGGTTGGAGCACCTTGACCCTCGGAAACGACGCCGGAAGCCAAAGCATTGAGGGGGTTGCCACCCTTTTGCCCGTTCCCAGGCAGGGTGCTGCGGTAGGTTTTCCCGCTCATTCGCTCCAAGGCATCAAAGATCGGGCGGAAGATGTCCGTTTCGTAGTTGGAAATCTTGGCGTTGGCGAAGTCGGTCAGGTTCTTCGTTCCTTGAATGATGGAGCAGACGCGCTCGAAGCCCATGCCGGTATCGACGTGCTGCGCGGGCAGGGGAGTGAACGTGCCGTCGGGGTTCGCGTTGTATTGGATGAAGACGTTGTTCCAAATCTCGATGCAGCGGGCGTCGGAACCGTTGACGAGTTTCGCGCCGGAGCGTTGCGCGTCGAGATCGGTGGCCACCGGGCCGGGGCGGAGATCGACGTGCATCTCGGTGCAGGGACCGCACGGGCCGGTCTCGCCCATCATCCAGAAATTATCCTTCTTGTTGCCGTTGACGATGTGGATGTCGGGGTCAAGTCCGACGCTGCGGAATTTCTCCGCCCAAAGGTTCCACGCTTCCTCATCGCGGTCAGCGGGATCGTTCTTCGACTTGTCGGGTTGATAGATGGTGGCGTAGAGACGCTGCGCGGGAAATTTCCAGACTTCGATGATGAGTTCCCAGGCCCAGTGGATGGCGTCCTTCTTGAAGTAATCGCCGAAGGACCAGTTCCCCAGCATCTCGAAGAACGTGTGGTGATAGGTGTCGAGGCCGACGTCATCGAGGTCGTTGTGTTTGCCGCCGGCGCGAATGCACTTCTGCGTGTCGGCGGCGCGACCGGGCGTGTAGGGGCACTTAGTCTGGCCGAGGAAGATGGGCACGAACTGGTTCATGCCGGCATTCGTGAACAGGAGGTTCGGCGAGTCCGGCATGAGCGAGGAAGAGGGGACGATGGTGTGCTGCTTCGACTGGAAGAAGTCGAGGAACGACTGGCGGACTTGCGTGCTGGTCATCATTG
>Ga0163144_10026471_pt1 | contig 11274 bp, 1 predicted proteins | sample OliLak19BULKMAT1_FD_123175 | JGI IMG/M metagenome (GOLD analysis project Ga0163144, IMG submission 123175) | Freshwater microbial mat bacterial communities from Lake Vanda, McMurdo Dry Valleys, Antarctica - Oligotrophic Lake LV.19.BULKMAT1 | ecosystem: Environmental > Aquatic > Freshwater > Lake... | reverse complement strand
TCTTCGCCGTGGACCGGGCCCACCGACTCTCCGCGCTGTTCACCCTCCCGCTCGCGCCGGTCAACGCCGTCGGGCGCACGAACGAAATCCCCGCCGGCCTCGCCGTCTCGCCCGATGGCGCGCGCCTCTACGTCGTGCTGAATCTCTCCAATCGCCTCGGCGAGTACGACGCAGCCACCGGTAAATTTCTCCGCAGTTGGGATGTCGGCGTCGCGCCGTACGACGTGGTGCTCGCGGGCCGCAAGGCTTACGTCAGCAACTGGGGCGGTCGCCGTCCCGACGCCAGCAGCGTCACTGGACCCGCCGGACGCGGCACGCTCGTGCGCGTGGACCCGGTGCGCCACATCGCCAACGAAGGCTCCGTCACCGTCATCGATCTCGCGGCGAACAAAGTCGTCACCGAAATTCTCACCGGCCTCCACGCCTCCGCGCTCGCGCTCACGCCCAACGGACGCCACCTCGTCGTCGCCAACGCCGCCAGCGACACCCTCAGCGTCATCGACACGCGCACGGACAAAATCATCGAGACCATCTGGACGCGCCAGACGCCCGCTGATCTCTTCGGCGCCGCGCCCAATGCCCTCGCCTTCGATCGCTCCGGCCGCACGCTCTACGTTTGCAACGGCTCGCAGAACGCCGTCGCCGTCGTCGCCTTCGACCCGGGCGAATCCAAGCTGCTCGGCCTCATTCCCGTGGGCTGGTATCCCGGCGCCATCGTTCACGACGCCGCGCGCCGCTCCGTTTATGTGGCGAACATCAAGGGCATCGGTTCCACGAAGAAGCTCAAGCCCGGCGAGCCGGCGAAGTTCAAGTCGAACCAATACTTCGGCACCCTCTCCCTCGTGCGCCTCCCCTCGGCTCGCGCGCTCACGTCGCACACCGTCGTCGCCTTGAGTAATTTCCGCCACGCCGCCGTGCAGGCTGCGCGCCTTCCGCCACGCGCCGGCCAGCCGCCGCGCCCCGTGCCCGAGCGCACCGGCGAGCCCAGTGTCTTCAAGCACGTCGTCTACATCATCAAGGAGAACCGCACCTATGATCAGGTCTTCGGTGACATGAAGGAAGGCAATGGTGACCCATCGCTCTGCGTCTTCGGCGAGCGCATCACGCCCAATCAGCACAAGATGGCGCGCGACTTCGTCCTCCTCGATAACACCTACTGCTCCGGCATCCTCAGCGCTGACGGCCATCAGTGGGCCAGCACCGGCATCACCACCGACTACATGGAGAAATCCTTCGCCGGCTTCCCGCGCAGCTATCCCGACGGCATGGATGACACCGACGTGGATGCCATCGCCTACTCGCCGGCCGGCTTCATCTGGGACAACGTCCTGGCCCACGGCAAGACAATCCGCAACTACGGCGAGTTCGCCATCACCGACAAATCGTGGAAGGACAAGACGCGCAAGGGAAAGATCAAGTGGCTCGACCATTACCGCGAATTCATCGACGGCACCGACACCATCCAGCTCAGCAGCCGTCCCGCCGTTGAATCACTCCGCCCGCACCTGAACACCAACACCGTCGGCTGGGACATGGACGTGCCCGATGTATTTCGCGCCGCGCAATTCATCAAGGACCTCCGCGAGTTCGAGCGCACCGGGGAGTTTCCCAACTTCATCATCATCTGTCTGCCCAACGATCACACCAGCGGCACCTCTGTCGGCGCGCCCACGCCCGACGCGCAGGTGGCGGACAACGACCTCGCCTTCGGCCAGATCGTCGAGGCCATCAGCAAGAGCCGCTTCTGGAAGGAGACCTGCATCCTCGCCATTGAGGACGACCCGCAGGCCGGCTGGGATCACGTCACCGGCTACCGCACCACCGCCTACTGCATCAGCCCCTACACCAAGCGTCGCGCCGTCATCAGCACGCAGTACAACCAGACCAGCCTGCTCCGCACGATCGAGCTGATGCTCGGCCTGCCGCCGATGAACCAGCTCGACGCCAGCGCCACGCCGATGACCGACTGCTTCGCCGTCACGCCCGACTTCACGCCCTACACCGCGTTGACGAACAACGTGCCGCTCGATCAGATGAATCCCGACCCCAAGAAGATCTCCGACCCGCTCCTGCGCAAGCACGCCCAGGCCTCCGCGCGCCTCCCGCTCGACGCCCCGGATCAATGCCCCGAGGATCTGCTCAACCGCATCCTCTGGCACGCGATGAAGGGATCGCAGACGCCCTATCCCGACTGGGCGATCACGGTGCGGGATGATGATTGATCCCGGCAGGGCGAGGCTCCTGCCGAGCCGTAATTGTATTCAACCTCACCTCACCCCAACCCTCACCCCTCCCTCCGAGGGAGCGGAGAGGGAGAAGATTCACGGCTCAGCAGGAGCCTCGCCTTGCCGGGTTGCCGCGACCGCCTCAACGCCCGTTCTTCGCCCGGTAGAATCTGGCGCGGTGCCCCGTGAAACCGCCATCCGTCACATTGATTGAGACACCGATCAGCAGGTTGGTGACGATGGGCGTCCACGCGATCAAGTTCGTCGAAGCCTCGGTGATGTAGCTGCGCCCCGGAGTTCCGGTCAGCCCAAGGCGCGGCGCGGTTTGATCAGCGTTCGCTGACCACGCGGTAGAAGCGCTGGGTCGAGAGGCCCAGGGTGTCTTCGGCGCGGGCGGCTTCGCCGCTGACGGTGACGGTGGCGGGCAGCGGGAGCCACTCGGTTGCGGTGAGGTCATCCGTGTATTCCACGCGATAGTTGCGGCCGGGTTGGGCGGTCCACTTGAGCACGACGAGATCGTTCTCAGGTTCCACGCTGACGGCGAGGGTGGGTGCCGTCGCGGCGGCGGGCAGGACCAGGGGCGAGAGGCCGTTGTAGAGATCGCTCACCAGCGAGGCGCTGAGCGGGCTGCCGTAAAGGCGCACGTCGTCCATCGCGCCGGGGAACCAGTGGCCCTGTGTCGTGTTGCCGCCGATTTGCAGCGGGTTGGTGGTGTTGTTCGGCAGGAACACGGAGGGTGTGGAGCCTTCGAGCACGCCGTTGATGTAGAGCTTCATCGTCACGCCGTCGTAGGTCGCGGCGACGTGATACCACGTATTGGACTGCCAGATCGAGGTGGTGGACCGGGCGTAGGGGCTGCCGCTGTTCAGTACGAAGGAGAGACGTCCGTCGCCGTTCGGGTAATTAAGGATGATCCAGTAGCTGAGGAATTTCTGGATCAGATCCTTGCGCCCGCTGCCGGCGTGGAGCAGTTGCGAGGGCCGGAACCACAGGCTGATGCTGAAGCGATTGCTAAGATCGAGCGAGTTGCTGTCGGGCACGTTGACGTAATCATTGATGCCATCGAATAGAGCTGCGCCGCCGAATTTCCCGGCCGGTTCGCGGAGGGCGCCACCCAGGAGCATGCCCGGATTCGGACCAGTGGAGTCGAGTGCGGCGCCGCCGGAGGATTCTTCGAACTTCCAGTGGCTGATCAACAGATTGGTGGAGGAACCCGGCGAAGGCGGCGGAGGCGGGACGTTGGTCACGGTGACAAGGAAGGTGTCGTTCGCCGTGAACACGCCGTCACTGACCGTGACGGCGATGATCGAGGTGCCCGTGAGATTGGCGGCGGGTATGACGCGCACGGTGCGGTTGGAGCCGGCGCCGCCGAAGATGATGTTCGGCACAGGCACGAGCGCGGCGTTGGTGGAGGTCACACTGACCAGGAGGTTGCTGGCTGCGGTCTCCGCGTCGCCAATGACGAAAGGAATGTCCCCGGTGCTGCCGTTCGCCCCGATGCTGCGGTGGGCGATGTCGGAGATGACGGGCGGGGTGTTTACCGGCGGTGGCGGAGGCGGGGTGTTGTTCGTGCCATTGAAGAGCGACTGCACGGCGTTGACGGCGAGGTTGGTGCAGAAGAGGCGCACGTCATCCATCGCGCCGGGGAACCAGAATCCTTGCTCGGTGTTGCCGCCGATCTGCACGGGGTAGCTGCTGGGCGCGGCGCTCACGCCGACGACTGACGAGCCTTCGAGCGCGCCGTTGACGTAGAGCTTCATCGTCACGCCGTCGTGCGTGGCCACGATGTGATACCACTGGTTGGAACTCCACGAACTGGTCGTCGAACGCACGGCGGGACCGCCGCTGTTCAAGATGAAGGAGAGTTTCCCGTCATGGGCGGGATAGTTGAGGATGAGCCAGTAGCTGAGGAATTTCTTGAAGACATCCTTGCGCCCGCTCGCGGCGTTGAGGTTCTGCCCGGGACGGAACCACAGGCTAATGGAGAAACGCTGAGGCACGTTGAGCGAGGCGCTGCTGGGGACATTGACGTATTGGTTGACGCCATTTAATTGGAGCGCGCCGCCGAACTTCCCTGCGACGCGGGCCGGACCGTTGAACAGCGTGCCGGGATTCGGCCCGGCAGAGTCGAGGGCGGTGCCGCCCATGGTTTCGTCGAAATTCCACTGGCTGATGGCGCAGCCGAGATCAACGGGCGCCACGGGCACGACGTTGAGCACGGCGCAGTTGGTCACGCGATTGCACGCGCCCTGGACGATGGCGCAATAAATCCCGCCGTCATTCGTGGAGACGCTGCCCAACAGGAGCGTGGCGTTGGTGGCACCGGGCAGGTTGGTGCCGGCGCGGGTCCACTGGAACGCCAGGGCCGGGCCGCCGACGGGCGTCACGCTGAGGGATGCGCTTTCACCGACGATGCGCGTAAGGCTGGCCGGGCCGGTGGCGGTGATGGGCGCGCTGACGATGAGTTGACCCGAACTGGTGGTGACGCTGCAGCGTCCGCTCACTTCCACGCTGTAGGAGCCGGCCTCGGACTGCTTCACCGACGGCAGCACGAGCACCGCGCCGGTCTGGCCGGCGAGGATGACGTTGCCGCGACGCCAGACGAACTGGAGCGGACCGGAGCCGGAGGCATTGGCGGCGATCATCGCGGGGGATCCAGCGCACGCGAAGACATTGCCCAGCGGCGGCACCACGACGTTGGTGTGCACGATGAGCGCGATGGAATTGCTGACCGAGCAGGAGCGTGTGGAAACATTCACGCTGTAATTCCCGGTGTCCGATGACTGCAACGGCCCGACGGTGAGGCAGCGATTGCTCGCGCCCGGAATCAACATGCCGTCCTTGAGCCAGGCGTAGCTGAACGGCCCGGTGCCGGTGGCGACGGTGCAGAAGGTGGCGAAATCGCCGGGGCAGCGATCCAGCAGGCCGGGGCAGCGCGCCTCGATGACGAGACGTTGGACATGGCGGCCGAGGTCGAGGATGACGGCGCTGACCTCGCCGGGCGCAGGCACGAAGCCGGACCCGCTGGCCAGCGCGTCGGCGATGAGATTTGAAGCGGTGGCGCTGGGCGGGAAATAGGCTCGATCCGATCCCGGCACCGGCCCGCCCATGAAGTGCCAGATGGCGTTCTGCACGTCGATGCCGTTGCCCTGCTTGTGATTCAGGATGTAGTTGATGTAGTCCCAGTTCGGACTTTGCAGATGCGCCGGCAGCGTGTCGTGGCTGAGATACAGGATCGGCTTGTAGGTAGGGCCGGCTTCGATTGAACCGGCGTACTCCACACACCAGGCGCGATACATACCGTTCGTCACGTAGAAGCCGGAGGGAATATTGGTCAGCGTAGCCTTGAGGTAACTGATGGGCTGGTTCGAGGCAAAGACCACGCAGGCAGGGTTGGTGAGCTGGAGCAACAGCGGCGTGACGATGCAATTGGTCGGCGGCAACGCATCCAGCCGCGCCGTCAGGTCGCAGCGGGGCTGGCAGTTTCGGTACAGGATGGTGATTGGATCGGTGCCTTCGCCTCCGAGGTCAGCGCCGCCGGCGACGATGAGATCGAGGTCGCCGTCCTTGTCAAAGTCTCCCCAGGCCAGGGCGCTGTCCTCCACAGGCAGAAAATCAAAGCCGCTGTCCACAAACTGGCATTGGCCGTTGTTGCGATAGACCCGGGTTAATGGACCGTCGCCAGACAGCGCCAGATCCTGGAATCCATCGCCATCGTAATCGCCCCAGGCCGCTGCGCCAGACTGCACGCCCGGCAGTCCCGCCATGCTGTCGAGGAGGTTGCCGCTGCCGTCATTGGTGTACAGAATCGTGGAGCGCGGGAAGCCTGGCTGGGTGGTATTCCAGCCTAGGAGGAGCAGATCGGGGAAACCGTCGTTGTTGCAGTCGCCCCAGGCAGCACTGCTGTCCTCAAGCTGGGCAAGCGCGACGCCGCTGTCCACAAACTGCCCCATCTGATTGTTGCGGAGCAGTCGGGTGAATGAACTGAAGGAGTCGTCATCACCCGTGAGCAGGATGTCGAGGAACCCGTCCTGGTCATAGTCGGCGAGCGAACCTCGGCCAAAGATGATCCCGGGCAGCACCGCGCCGCTGTTCGTGAAGCCACTCGTCGTGTCGTTCAGGAAAAGCGCAGCGGTGACCACGCCGTTCACGGAGTTGTATCCGGTGATCAACAGGTCCGGATAGGTGTCGTTGTTCACATCGCCCCAGGAGACCGACCCGTTGCGGGTGCCGGGCAGCGGCGCTCCGATGTCCACGAAGTTGGTGCCGCCCAGGTTGCGGTAAACCTTGGTGATCGTGTCCGGGAACCCCCGTCCGTTGATCACGAAATCGAGGAAGCCATCCTTGTCAAAGTCCGACCATGCCGCGTCGGCGTATTCCACGTAATCAATCACCGCGCCCGACGGACTGAACGTCCCGTTGCCGTTGTTACGGAAGACGTGTTCACCGTAGCTGCCCTCTCCGGCAAACAGCAGATCCGGAAATCCGTCATTGTCGTAGTCGCCCCAGGCCACCGCGCCGCGTTTGATGTCCGGGAAACCCACGCCGCCCGGCAGGAAAATGAGCGTGCCCGCCGGCGGATTGGTCAGCGTGAGCCTTGCGCTGTTCGTGACCTCGCCGCACTGGCTGGAAACCTTTGCCGAATAAACGCCCACAGACGCAGGCCCGACGTTGCCGAGGATTAACAGAGAGTTCGTCTCGCCGGGCAGCAGCACGCCGTCCTTGCACCAAGTCAGGCTGAACGGAATGTTCGCATTGACCTCCGCGAGGAATGCCGCCGTCTCACCGGGGCAGACCACAACATCATCCGGGCCGTAGAGATCCGCATACAACACCTCCACTCGCGTCCGGTTGGTCACTGAGCCGCAGGCATTCCGCACCTTCACGCTGTACTCCGCGTCGTAATAAACGTCAGGGATCAGGTAGGTGGTGTTCGTGGCATCGGAGATGTCATTGCCATCCTCACACCACTGCACGGTGTAGGGCAGCGCGCTGGTGACCGTCACGCTGAAGACGATGGGCGACAGATAACAGGCGTAATGGTTGGTCAATGCGTTGACGATGGGCGGAAGGCAGACCGGAGCCTCGAAGGCGCCAATGTCGATGATGCCATTGATGATGCGCGGGAAGCCCGGCCCGCGCTGGTCAGTGGCCGGAGCCAGCGCATTCGTGCCGGTGTCCACGGCCGGGCTGCCCGGCAGCAAGGCGTGCGTGAACGTTGGCCCGCCGTTGTTCTGGAGCGGACCGAGAAGCGGATCAATCGGACTGCCAGAAGTGCCCACCTGGTCGCCCATTGCGCCATTCGCAAAACCCGAACTGCCCGTGCCGTTGCCGATCAAATTGTGCCCGAGCGAGACCAGCATCCCTTCGACATCGGGAACAGACGGCGCCGCGTTGCCCGCCACGATGGTGTTCTTCAATTCCCCCTCGTCGTTTCCATCATCATAAATGCCGCCGCCTGCCGCCGCCGTGTTGCTGGAGATGGTGACGCTGGCCGCGACGAAGTCCCCGAAGCTGCGCAGGTAGATGCCGCCGCCATTGGTCGCGCTGTTCCCGCTAAAGGTGACATTGGTCAGCACGACGTCGCTGGACTTGACGTAGAGGCCGCCGCCGTCGCGCTCCGAGGAATTGCCCGCGATGACACTGTTGGCAACGGCGAGCAGGTTGCCGACCGTGTAAATGCCGCCGCCCCGGGCGCTGTTGGTCGCCATGTTTCCGGCAATCGAGCAGTCCACCACCAGCAGATCGGATTCGTTGTAGATGCCCGCGCCGCCTTCGCTGCCGAAGCTGGTGTTGCCAGTGACGACACAGTTGCTCAACACGCCGTTGCCCGTGTTGTAAACTCCACCGCCATCGAAATCGCAACCGTTGGTGATGGTCAGACCCGAGATCCAGACGATGTCGGAATCGTTCAGGTAAAATATGCGGAACCAATCGACCTGGGGTTCGGCGCTGCGGGTCACGGTGAGATTCGTCGGACCAGGTCCGAGGATGAACACCGGGTCGGACAGGCCGGGCAATTCGTTGGTCAACACGATGGTGCCGGTCACGTTGAACACGATGTAATTCGTGCCGGGGCAGGCATTGGCGATGATGATGGCCTCGCGCAGACTGCCGTGACCGGAGTCGGCCAGCGAGGTGACGGCGTTGGTGGGCACGCAGACAATCACCTCGAAGGTGCAGGCGTTGGTGTTGCCGGCGCGATCCGTGACCACGCAGGTGACGGGCGTCAATCCCCCCGCGAACACGCTCCCCGAGGGCGGCGTGCAGTTGGTCGAAATGACTTCACAATTGTCGAACGCCGTCGGCTCGAACGTGGCGACGGCGGAACCAGAGCCTGGCGCGTCTTCCTCCACGACAATCGTCGAACAGGCGGCCGATGGCGGCTGCGTGTCCACTACCGCCACGAGGAACATGCAATTGGTCCCGTCACCCATCGCGTTGGTGGCGGTGCAGGTCACCACGTTCGTGCCGACGGCGAAAGTTGTTCCCGAGGGCGGTGAACAAACCACGGTGAGTCCCGACATGCCGCCGTTGGTCGCCGCGACCGAGTAGGTCACGATAGCACTGCATAAAAACAGATCGTTGGGGGCGACGATGTCTGATGGACAATTGAGAAGCACTGGCTGTGCTTGCAGTCGCTCCATCGTCCCGGCCCCGCTCAAGACCAGTATTGCCAGACACACCCGGGCCAGCCGGCCCAGTCCAATTTGCTTAATCGCCATTTTCATGATTCAACATCTCTTACCCATTTGCCATGGCGTCATGGGACGCCCACCTGCATCCGTGCGGTTCACCACAAGAGGATCCTTCCTCGAAATTGAATGCCGCCGAGCAAATCGATTCCCGCCGCCGGGGTCCAGAGCAAACCCCGGCGCGAACCGCACCCTCAAGGAGTGATGACCACTCTGTAGAAGCGTTGCGCTGAAAGGCCCAGGGTGTCCTCGGCGCGGGCGCTGGTGCCGTTGACGGCCACCTCGCCGGGCAGTGGAGTCCAGTCCTTCGCCGTGAGGTCATCCGTGTACTCCACGCGGTAGTTGCGGCCGGGTTGGGCGTTCCACTTGAGCACGACGAGATCGTTCTCGGGCTCAACGCTGACGGCGAGCGAGGGTGCTGTGGCGGCGGCGGGCAGGACCAGGGGCGAAAGTCCGTTGTAGAGATCGCTCACCAGCGAGGCGCTGAGCGGGCTGCCGTAAAGGCGCACGTCGTCCAGCGCGCCGGGGAACCAGTAGCCTTGCGCCGTGTTGCCGCCGATTTGCAGCGGGTTGACGGTGTTGGCGGGCAGCAGTGTGGTCAGCGTCGTGCCTTCCAGCGCGCCGTTGATGTAGAGCCGCATGGTCACGCCGTCGTAGGTGGCGGCCAGGTGATACCACTGGTTGCTGTTCCAAGACGCGGTCGTGGATTTCACCAGTGGCGTGCCGCTGTTGAGGATGAAGGCCAGTTTACCGTCGTTGGCCGGATAGTTGAGGAGGATCCAGTAGCTGAGGAATTTTTGCAGCAGATCCTTGCGCCCGCTGGTGCCGTTGAGCAGCACGGAGGGCTTGAACCAGAAGGCGATGGTGAAGCGGTTGCTCAGGTCCAGCGAACTGCTGTCGGGCACGTTCACATGGTCGTTGATGCCGTCGAAGAGCAGCGCGCCGCTGCCAACCTGGCCGCTCACGCGCACGGGGCCGTTGACGAGCGTGCCGTTGTTGAGTCCGCTGAAGTCGAGCGCGGTGGGGCCGGAGCCTTCGTCGAACTGCCAGCGGCTGATGATCTGGTTGGTGCCGCTGGGCGGCGGGGGCGGCGCGTTGGTGACGGTGAGCAGGAACGTGTCGTTCGTACTGAGCGTGCCGTCGCTGACGGTGACGGTGATGAGCGTGGTACCGGTGAGGTTGGCCACGGGCGTGGCGCGGATGGTGCGGTTGCCGCCGCCAATCGTGCCCAGCACGAGGTTCCCGTTCGGCACGAGCGTGGTGTTGCTCGAGGTGGCGCTGACGATGAGGCTGCCGGCGGAGGTTTCGTTATCACCCACGGTGAAGGGGAGGTCGCCGGTGTTGCTGTTGGCCGCGATGCTGCGGCCGGCAATGTCGCTGATGGTGGGCGGCGTGTTCGAGGGCGAGGGCGTGATCGTGCCGCCCTGGTTGTAGAGGCCGGTGATGTCGCCCGCGGTCAGGGGGCAACTGTAGAGCCGGATCTCATCGAGGCCGCCGCCGAAGTAAATGCTTTGGTCAGTGTTGCCGCCGAACTGGAGCGGTGACGTGTTTTTGTTCGGCACGGCGACGGTCGCCACGCTGCCTTCGAGCACGCCGTTGATGTAGAGCTTGAGCGTGACGCCGTCGTAGGTGGCCACCGCGTGCTGCCACTGGTTGGCGGGCCAACTGGCCGTCGTGGAGCTGACGTACTGCGCGCCGCTGTTGAGCACGAAGGTGAGTTTCCCGTCGTTGGCCGGGTAGTTCACGATGAACCAGTAGCTGAGGAATTTCTTCAGAAGATCCTTCCGGCCGCTGCCGCCGTTGAGCAGGCTCGAGGGCTGGAACCACAGGCTGATCGAGAAACGGTTCGAGAGATCGAGGGAGTCGCTGTCAGGCACATTGACGTGGTTGTTCACGCCGTTGAAGAAGAGTCCGCCGCCGCTCAAGCCGGGCGCGCGGGTCGGGCTGCCGATGAGCGTGCCGGGGTTGCCGTCGGCCACATCGAGGGCGGTGTTGCCAGAGGCTTCGTTGAAGTTCCAGTGGCTGATCAGGCACGTCGTGTTCGGCGGCGCGGGCGCCATCACGTTCACGGTGAAGGTGTCCGCGTTGGTCAACGCACCATCGCTCACCGTCACGGTCACCGTGGCCAGGCCGGCCTGATTTGGCGCGGGCGTGACCTGGATGAAGCGGTTGGTGCCCTGGTCGGTGAGGACGAGGTTCGCGTCGGGTAACAGCGTTTGGTTGCTGGACTTCGCCGTGACCACGAGGTTGCTGGCGGGCGTCTGGCCGTCGCTCACGGTGAAGGGCAGCGGCAGGCTGCTCGAGTTGGTGATGAGCGTGATGCCCGCGAGGTCCGAGATCACCGGCGGCGTGTT
>Ga0163144_10026469_pt1 | contig 11274 bp, 8 predicted proteins | sample OliLak19BULKMAT1_FD_123175 | JGI IMG/M metagenome (GOLD analysis project Ga0163144, IMG submission 123175) | Freshwater microbial mat bacterial communities from Lake Vanda, McMurdo Dry Valleys, Antarctica - Oligotrophic Lake LV.19.BULKMAT1 | ecosystem: Environmental > Aquatic > Freshwater > Lake... | reverse complement strand
TTGAAACCCACGGCTACCATCACGTCGTCGCTCCGCGACGAAAATCCGCCGGAAAGAGCCCTGACCCAGCAGACAAATACTTTCCGAAACCCGGATCGTTAATTATATTCTCAATATATTCTCAATGTCCAACCCAACTTGATTATGAACGCACACCAATTCTCCCGTCGCACGTTTCTCCGAGGAGTCGGCGTCACGATGGCGCTGCCGTGGATGGAATCGCTCACCGTCTGGGGCGACACGCCGCCCGCCGGGATCAAACCCGCCAGCGAAGCGCCCGTTCGCCTCGCCGTGCTTTTTTCCGGCAACGGCTTTCACACGAAGGAATGGTGGGCCAAAGGCGAGGGCAAACAGATGGAGCTCGGCAAGGTGCTCGCGCCGCTCAACGATTTCCGGGAGAAGATGCTGTTCGTCCGCGGCCTCTACAACGAGGAGGCGCAGAAGGGGAATATCCATAGTTCGCAAACCGGTAATCTTCTCTCAGGCGCTCCGCTGGCGTCCGGTGGCGAGATTCGGTCCGGCACGAGCATCGATCAGTTGCTAGCGCAGCGATACGGGCACTCGACCAAGGTGCCCAGCCTCGTGCTCGGCTGTGAAAAATCGAATCCGTCGGTACACAAGAATTACTCAATGCTCTACAGCTCGCACATCTCGTGGACGTCACCCACCTCGCCGACGCCGCTGGAAATTTATCCCGCGCTGGCGTTCGACCGTCTCTTCAAGGACACGGCGAGCAAGGGCGACCAAAGCGTGCTCGATGCCGTGCTGACCGACGCGAAGGACCTGCGCCGGCACATCAGCGCCAACGACCAGCACAAGCTCGACGAATACCTGGAATCCGTGCGCGACGTGGAGCAGCGCATCGAGAACGCCGGCAAAAAGGGAGAGTTGCAGGGCTGGCGCCCGACACTCAGCGCGCCGAACATCCCGCGCCCCGCCGACGGCATTCCGCAGGACATCGCCGAGCACATGAGGTTGATGTGCGACATCCTGGTGCTCGGTTTCCAAACTGACACGACGCGCATCACCACACTGAAGTTGAACAACGATCATAGTTCGCTGCGCTTTCCGAACCTCGGGGTGGATTACATGATTCACCATCTTCTTTCGCACAGCGACACGGCCGACTGGCTGAAGGTGAACCAGTTCTTCATTGAGCAAGTCGCCTACATCGCGCGCAAGCTCGACGCAGTCCAGGAAGGTCCGCGCACGCTGCTCGACAACTCAATGTTGATGTACTGCTCGAGCATGTTGACCGGCAGTCATGACGCGACGCAGCTCCCGGTCGTGGTGGTCGGTGGCGCCGGCGGTCGGCTCAAGGGCGGCCGGGTGCTCGACTACAAGGAAAAATCCGAGCGCCAGATGTGCCGCCTCTACCTGTCGATGATGGACAAAATGGACGTGCGCCTGCCCAAGTTCGGTGACGCGACGAAGGCGCTGGAGGAGGTTTGACGGAAGCGGGGTGAAACGGTTTCTGGGGCGGGGCCGAAACCGGGAACAATGGAGCGCGGACATTTTTGTCCGCCTCGAGCACGTCTGGAATATTGAAAGGCGGACAAAAATGGCCGCGCTCCAATCGATGTTGATAGGGCGAGATTTCCAGATCAAGCGCCTGGCGAATCCTATTTCTTCTGTGCCATGACCGGTTTCGCGGCGCAAACGAACGCCTCGCAGAATGGTTTCGCGCGAGAGTCGGAAGTCGGCGGCGGTTACAGAATGGTTTGGGAAAATCCGGCTGGATTTCGGGCGAACGGACTCTGCGAGGATCGCTCACCGGTGGTTCCGCTTGATTGGAAGGTTCTGCTGGCCGAGGCAACGGGGCAAAGGCATCAGGCTGACAAGCGTCCATCTGTCCTTTGCCGATCGTGGAGTTTCGCGCCCTTCCGATTGCAAATCGGCGATACGGCAGGTTGGAGGAAACCTGCGCTACGGGTCGTCGTCTGGCGATCACACTTGGATAGGCTCGTTAACCGATGTCAGCGCGTTCAAAAATCGGCGAGTCGATTCGGTGGTTGCTTGAAACTGGATCCCGCAGTTGGGATGAACCACCAAGGCACCAAGATCAAAAACTTGTGAAGGGAACGACTGTTCGCCTGCTGGGTGAAGCTGGTCGGGGAGTTATATCCTCGACGACTCTTTGGCTCTCAACTTGGTGTCTTCGTGCCTCGGTGGTTGAACGGCGTTTCCGGGCGGGCCGGGCATGGCTGCAACCCGCGGCGCGCAGGGACTGACACGCCCTACCGCGCAAGGTCACACGTCGCAGATCTGCACGCCTTGTTGGAGTGAGGCGATTTTGTCGTCGCGTTTCGGAATGAATTCCTGCGCGACGAAGCCTTTGAAGCCGGACTCCACGATGGCCTTCATCACGGACGGATAAAAAATCTCCTGGGTGTCGTCGATCTCGTTGCGGCCGGGCACGCCGCCGGTGTGGTAGTGGCCGAACGACTCGTAATTCTTTTTGATCGTCGCGATCAGGTCGCCTTCCATGATTTGCATGTGGTAAATGTCGTAGAGCAATTTGAACCGCTCGGAACCGACGCGCCTGACCAGTTCGACGCCCCACTTTGACAGGTCGCACATGTAATCGGGATGATTGACTTTGCTGTTGAGCAATTCCATGCAGACGGTGACCTTGTGTTTCTCGGCGATGGGGGCGATGCGCTTCAAGCCTATCGCGCAGTTTTCCAGACCCTTTTCGTCGTCCATTCCGGCGCGGTTGCCGGAGAAGCAAATGATGTTCGGAAATCCCGCGTTCGCGACGAGCGGCGTGGTTTCTTCAAAAAACTTTACGATCTTGTCGTGGTTCTCCAGGCGATTCAGCCCGCTTTCGATGCGGCCGGGGACTCCGCTGACCATCGCGCAAGCCAGGTCGTATTTCTTCAGTGTCGGGAAATCGGAAACGGTCAACAGTTCAATGGAACGCAATCCCATCTTTTTTCCGGCGGCGCACAGGTCTTCCAGCGAAATATCTTTGTAACACCATTTGCAGACGGAATGGTTGATGCGCCCTTTGAGCTTCGCGCCCACGGCGTTTTCGGCGGCATCGAGGCGAAAGGAGAAGCTGGATGCGGCGGTCAGGGCGGCGGTGGTACCGGCAAACTTCAGCAGGGCGGAGCGGCGCGAGATGGGTTGATTCATGGAAGAATTTAACTCCGGATCGACGAAAATTTCACGAAGTTTTATTGGGTCGAGAACGGCGGGTTCCGGCGTAGCGACGCCGTGGGGCGTGCCAGGTTTCATAAATGAGCGGTGGAATATTCGGGGAAGGGGTAGGCCACTGGCCTGTCTCGTCCGGCGACTCGCCGGACGGAACGGGGGAGAACGCTTCAACCAAATAGGCAGGCTTTTTTCGTATTGACGCCCTTTCCCTTCCGGTCGGCGGGGTCGCCGACCGGAACAGGCCGGTGGCCTGTTCCACCCTTTTTCAGACGGATTCTCGGTTTTCGGGAATTAGCGGTGGAATTTTCAGGTGAAGGGGTAGGGCGCGTCACTCCGTGCGCGCCGCGGGTTGCGAGCCACGCCCGGCGCAGGGGACTGACGCGCCCTCCCGAGGGCTGATACCGATGAAGTGTTGGGACGTTGCTGATGTCACGGGGAATGCCTGCTCGTACACGCGAGTGAAGACCCCGGTCAATGGTTCGGTCGATCGGGCCGAGTCAACTCTTCCAGTCGAAGGCGTTCTTCTTCAGGGCGTAGAGGTAGCCGACGAACAGGATGCCGAGGAAAGAAACCATCGCGCCGAAAATTAATGGGGCGTTTTCCACCAGCATCTGCCGGTAAACCACTGCCCAGGGAAAGAGGAACACCACCTCGATATCGAAAAGGATGAAAAGCATCGCCACGAGGTAGAATTTCACGGACATTCGCGAGCTTCCGTCGCCCACCGGCAGCATGCCGCATTCGTAGGGTGTGTTTTTGATTTTCGACTCGCGCCGGTTTTTGTTCGCCCATTTTCCGACGACGACCGAGGCAATCAAGGTCCCGGCCGCAAACGAGACGGCGACGAAACCGAGAATCAAGATCGGGATATACTGGGACAACTGCGAATCCATGACTGGAAATTATGAACGGAGCAGGCTGTTGGCAAGTTGAGAATGGAGGCCATCCATAGGTCCAGCGGAGTGGAAGCCACGGATTGACACGGATTGACACGGATGGGGAAGAGATTTCAACGGACGGCTCTCTCACGTCAAAATCTAGGGCACGGCTGACAGTTTTTCAAAACTCTCTTCGATGAACGTGGTGTTTTGAATCCGCGCCAACTTTGCGTAAAGGCCGTTTTGCTCGAAGAGTTCCTGGTGTGTGCCGCGTTCGATAATCTCCCCGCGTCGCATGACGAGAATCTGGTCGGCGTTCCGAATCGTGCTCAAGCGATGGGCGATGACGAAGCTGGTCCGATTACGCATCAGCCGTTCCAGCGCCTCCTGGATCAGTTTCTCGGTCGCCGTGTCAACGCTTGCGGTCGCTTCATCAAGGATCAGGATGGGTGCGTTTTTCAAGAGCGCGCGCGCGATGCTGACGCGCTGTTTCTCGCCGACGCTCAGTTTCACGCCGCGCTCGCCGACGCGGGAGTCGTAACCTTCGGGCAAACGGGAAATGAACTCGTGGCAATTGGCGGCGCGGGCGGCGGCGAACAGCTCGTCTTCCGTCGCTTCGAGGCGTCCGTACAAAATGTTTTCGCGAACTGTTCCGTTGAAGAGGAAAGCCTCCTGGGAAACGACGCTGATATGGGCGCGCAGGGATTCGAGGGAAACTTCCGCGATGCTTTGGCCGTCGATGGTGATTTTGCCCGATGTGGTTTCGTAAAATGCGGGGAGGAGATTGACCAGGGTCGATTTGCCGGCACCGGTCGGTCCGACCAGCGCGATCATTTCGCCGGGGCGCGCGTGGAGCGAGACGTTGTTGAGCACCGATTTGTTTTCGCCATAGCTGAAGCTCACGTCCTGGTAATCAACTTCGCCGGAAGTCACGCGTAATTCCTTTTGACGGCTGGTCCCGGCGCGCTCCGTGGTGGCGTCGAGAATGTCAAAGACCCGTTCTCCGCCCGCGCGGGCGGCTTGCAGAATTTGATTCAATCCGTGCAGTCGAGCGATTGGATCGTAAAAGAGCGCGAGGAGAAACAGAAAACCGATCAACTCGCCGAGGGTCAGCGCGCCGTCAAGAACCTGCCGTCCGCCAACCCACAAAACCAGGCCCATGCCGAGTGACGCCGCGAATCCCATGGCCGGGGAATACATGGCCCAGACGCGCATGATGCCCAAAGTTCCGGTGCGCAAATCGTCCGCCCGTTGTGCGAAGCGGGAGTCTTCGTGCGGTTCGCGCGCGAACGATTTTATCTGGCGAACGCCCTGAAGATTGTCCATGAGCAATGCGTTCATCGCGCTGGAAGCTTCACGCTGCGCGCGGTAACGCTGGTGGGCGGTCAAGGTGTACCAAAGTCCGCCGCAGATGAGAATCGGCAAGGGAATCAACGCCACCCAGGCGAGGGTGGCGTTGGTCCAAAAGAGCCAGGAGAGCACGCCAACAACCGCAATAATCGCAACGGTTCCCTGTTCGGTTCCATCGATCAAAAGGCGCTCGACGGAGTTCACGTCTTCGATGACCCGGGTCATGAGGTCGCCGGACGCGCGCTGGTCAAAGTAATTCACGGGCAGACGCTGCAGCTTGGAGTAAACTTCGCGGCGCATGTCGAAGATGACGTTTTGCTCGAAGGTGTTGTTGATGCGGATACGGATGCTGTTGAAGAGTTCGCGCAACAGGAAAGAGCCGAGCAATCCGAGCATCACCGGAGCCAGCAACGAAGGTTGTTGTTTGACGATGACGTCGTCGATGATGACCCGGGTCAGCCAGGGGTAGGCGAAGGAAAACGCGAGGGACATCAACGCGCAGAACATGGTTCCAAACGCCATCAACTTATACGGCTTTAGATAGACCCAGACGCGCCGGATGATCTCCCCGGTGCCGCGGGACTTGGATTTGAATGAGGGATCGCTGTTGGCGGAAAGTTGCGGGTGTCGTGACATGGATGTTTAAATCGGCCCGGAATCATTAACGCAAAACAGATTGGAGTTCAAAGGGCAATTTGCATTGCCTTCCGGATTCATGAAGAATGTCCGGGAAAAGCCTTTGGTTTTCGGGGCGTCAATTTTGAATCGCCATTTCAATCTTGGGCGTGAGCATCGGAATGCTTGAGGCGACGACGTCTGGGTCGCCACAGGGCAGCGGGCTTTTCAGCGAGTGGCATGGGAATTTTTCGTCCGGCTGGCTGCACGGTGGCCGGTTCTGAAATGCGGAAGAATTCCGGTGGGCGGGCATCGAACGAGGCGGCGCGGTATTCCAAGAAGCGCGGTTTAAACCGAAAAAACGAAGTTCGACCCTGATTTATTTGAGATTCTCCAAGACGGCAATTTTGATTCAAGACCCCATAAACCGCTGAATGTTAGTTTGTTTAGTTCCACGGTTTTGCGGTCGAAAAAAAACTTTCCGGCGAGGCGACTTTTATTCGTGCAATTCCCGAGCGACTGTCTAGCTTATGATAAGTATGCCTGTAGATATTGACACGAAGCAGATTGCTGATGTGCAAACGGAGGTTCAGTCCATCTACGCTTCTGCCTTTCCGCAAGGCGACCTCGAATACGTTCCGAGAGTCTTCGGCTGGGCGAGCGATTGTTTCACCGGGAAGTATAGCGATTACCAGGCGATCGACGCGAGCTACCATGATTTCCGGCATACGCTTCAGGTGACTCTTTGCATGGCGCGGCTGCTGCGAGGAAGGCATTTCGCAAAGGCCACGCCGGTTCTTTCCCAGAAGATGTTCGAGCTGGGGATTCTGGCCATACTCCTGCATGACACCGGGTATCTGAAAAAACGCAAAGACACGGAAGGCACCGGCGCCAAATATACCTTGATCCATGTGGATCGGAGCATGGAGTTCGCGGCGGGTATGCTTCGTGAAAAGAATGTTCCCATTTCAGAGATCAGGTCGGTGCAAAACATGATCCGCTGCACCGGCGTCAATGTGAATCTTGGCGCAATTCCATTTCAGAGTGATCAGGAACGAATCACCGGGTTTGCGCTCGGTACCGGCGATTTGCTGGGCCAGATGGCCGCGCATGACTACATCGACAAACTGCCCGTTCTTTATTCCGAGTTCGCCGAGGCCTTTCACTACAACGCGGGCAAAATGGGCTCCGAAGAAATGTTTTCCAGCGTGGATGATTTGCTCCAGAAGACTCCCGCGTTTTGGGAAAAATACGTCAAGAACAAGATCGAGAATGATTTTCAAGGGTTGTACCGGTTTCTGAACGAGCCGTATCCCGACGGGAAAAATGTTTTCATCGAGCGGATCGAGAAAAACATGGCCCGCCTCCGGCGCCAGTTGGAAGCGGCGGCTTGTGCCCACAACGAAATCGACGAGCTGAAGCCGGCGCAGACCTCGCGATAGGCGGGCACCGTGGGCGTTGTGGCGGTTTGAAATTTCGGATCGCGGGTCTTGGGGCACAATCTAATCTTTAAGCAGCATTACTCCATTGGTTCCATGGAATCGGTCGCCAAACAAATTCGCCTGATGCAGTTTCCGCTCTCGCTGTTCGGAGCCCAGGTCGGGCGGAGAGTTACCTTGATACGCCTGAATTCGGGCGATGTGGTAATCCATTCGACGGCGCCGTTTTCCCGGGACGACGTCGCGGCGATCGCAGAATTTGGGCGTCCCGCCGCGTCGCTCGATGCAACCTTGTTTCACGACTCCTTTGCGCGGCAGGGGAGGGCCATGTTTCCTGATCTCCCTTATTTCGCTCCACAAGGGTTTGAAGCGGCCTCAGAAGTAAGGACGCTTTCCTTGTCTGAACCTCCGCCCGCTTGGCGCGGTGAACTGGATGTGCTGCTATTGGACGGAATGCCACGGGTTCGCGAACATGCTTTCTTTCATCACCCTTCCCGCACGTTGATCCTCGCTGACCTGTTGTTCAACTTCGGCCCGGGCGCGACCGGTTGGACGCGATTCTTTTTTCGGCACGTCGAGGGCATTCCCAATCCACCGGGCACGAGCCGGCTTTTCCGGTTAATAATTCGTGACCGGGAAGCTTTCGTTCGATCGCTGCGAACCATGATGGATTGGGACTTCGACCGGGTGATCGTCGGGCACGGCGACATCATCGAAACGGGCGGCAAGGCCAGGGTGGCCGCTGCCTTGCAAGGTTTCCTGCGGACAGGTCTTTCGTTTGCGTGATCGATTGCAGGCGATGTGCCGGGGCGAAGGTTGGCGGTGAATTTTCTTTCGCGGTGGGCGAAACCGGTTTTCAATTTTTCCATGTCGCGTGATTACATTTTGCAGCCGTTCAGTTCGCCCATCGAACTGCAAATTGATTACGCGAAGGAACTCAACGAACAGCAACACGCCGCCGTCACCGCGCTGCCCGGCCCGGCGCTGGTCATCGCGGGCGCCGGATCCGGCAAAACGCGCACGCTCACCTATCGAGTGGCTTATCTGCTCGAACAAGGCATCCCGCCCGAGAAGATTTTGCTCCTCACCTTCACGAACAAGGCGGCTCGCGAAATGATGCGGCGTGTGTCGGATTTGCTCGGGCGCGATCCGGCGGGTGCGGGGCTTTGGGGCGGGACGTTTCACTCAATTGGCAATCGCTTTTTGCGCCGCCACGCCGAGCTGGCCGGATACAAACCAAGCTTCAACATCATGGATCGCGAGGACGCGAAGGATCTGGTCAACGCCTGCATTGCCGAGGCGGAAATCGACGTGAAAGCCACGCGTTTTCCAAAGGGCGAAGTGTTGTGCGATGTTTTTTCCCTCGCGGTCAACATGCAAAAGCCGGTCGAAGAAATCCTGGAAGAGCACTACGATTACTTCGCCCAACTCGCGCCGCAAGTTGCCGACATTGAGAAACGTTACGCCACCAGGAAGCGCGCCACGAACGCAATGGATTTTGACGATCTGCTCGTCCTCTGGTTGCGGCTGCTTCAGGAGCATCAGGACGTGCGTGATTTATACCAGCGGCGTTTCCAGTTTATCCTCGTCGATGAATATCAGGACACGAACAAGCTCCAGAGCGAACTGATCGACCTGCTGGCGGCGCGGCACAAAAACGTGATGGTCGTTGGCGACGATTCGCAGAGCATCTACTCGTGGCGCGGCGCCAATTTCAGGAACATCCTGGAATTTCCGAAACGTTATCCCGGTGCGCAGGTTTACAAAATCGAGGTCAATTATCGCAGCACGCCCGAGATTCTTTCCGTGGCGAACGCCGCCATCGCCGCGAACATCCATCAGTTTAAAAAGGAACTCACGCCCGCGCGCAAGTCCGGGAGCAAACCGGTGGTGGTAACGTGCGGCGACGGCCGGGAACAGGCAGCGTTCGTGGCGCAGCGCGTTCTGGAACTGCGCGAGGAGGGCGGGAACCTCAATGAAATGGCGGTGCTGTATCGCTCGCATTTTCACGCGCTGGAATTGCAGTTGGAATTCACGCGACGAAACATTCCCTTTTCCATCACGAGCGGGATCCGGTTTTTCGAGCAGGCGCACGTCAAGGATGTCGCGGCCTACATGAAGCTGGTCTCCAATCCGAGCGATGAGCTTTCGTTCAAACGCCTCGTCCGGTTGTTGCCGGGAATCGGCGGCAAGGGGGCGGAAAAGTTGTGGAATAGATTTCTGGAGTCCGGAGTGGAGAGCCGGCTTTCAACCGGCGTTGAATCAAACGACGCGCAAAGCCGGTTGGAAACCGGCGCTCCGACCGAGCCTGCGAGGGAGAAGAGTTCGGACGCAGCGTCAAACGCCGGTCAAGAGTCAGGTGTGAAGAATCCAATCGCGACGCGGTTGCGGGGTTGCGTGGCAGCGGTTCCGAAGAAAGCCGCCGTCGCCTGGGCGCAACTGATCGCGACGATGGCGCAACTGGAAGTTCCTCCCGTGCGCGGAGATGCTTCGCGCATGATCCGGCTCGTGCTCGAAGCGGGTTACAAGGAGCATTTGCAGGAGGAATACGCGAATTACCGGCAGCGCCTCGAAGACCTGGAGCAGCTCGCCAGTTTTGCCCAGCAGTTTAAATCGCTCGAGGAATTTTTGACCCAGCTTGCGTTGCTCACGAACGTCGAGGCGGAAGAGAACCAGCCGGTGAAGGATTCTGAGCAAATCCGGCTCTCGACTATTCACCAGGCCAAGGGGCTGGAATTTGATGTCGTGTTCGTGATCATGCTTTGCGAAGGACTTTTCCCCTCGGGACGATCGATGGACTCCGTCGAGGGCGAAGAGGAGGAGCGGCGGCTTTTTTACGTCGCTGTGACCCGCGCGCGAAATGAACTTTACCTGAGCTATCCGTTGATCCGCATGATGTCGGGGGACGGTGGCGGCGACGCGATGCAGCAACCGTCGCGGTTTCTTGGCGAGATTCCCGGGGGTCTGGTGGAAGAATGGAATCTGCGCCCATTCGATCCGTACGGATGATGCGCCTCAGGCAAAATCCGAGAATGTCTCATTTCCGGCGCGCGTTCATCCCCTCTTTAAATTGCTCGAGCGTTAGGGCGCTGGAGGGATTGCGCAGATGGGCGTTCCAGCGTTCGTCCAACTGTCTCTTTTCTTCCCCGGTAACTTCCAGAGAATCCAAATCGCGAGCGACATCTTGCCAGAGGTCATCGACCAGTTGGAGTTTCTCGCGAGTGGACGAAGACCGGACTTGCGGAAGATCGGCGAGTTTCATGCCTGAACGATACCATTGGTCATTGGGGCCTCAAGCAACGATTTGGAAGGATCACGACTCTGGTGGCAGCGGTGAGATCATGTAGCAGCCATCGCGTTTCCTCGGCGAAATTTCCGAGGAACTGGTGGAAGAATGAAACCTGCGACCGTTTAATCCGTATGGATGACGAAAGGGCGGGAAATTCGGGAAAAGAAGTTTCCTAGCAGCCTGTCGGACTTAGCAACTTTAACGGACATAAAGTTCCAAAACGACCACCAAAAATGCCTCGGCTAAAATCAAAACGCCCCATATAGAATTTTAGAGCGTTGCGTTTCCTAAGTCCGACAGACTCCTAGCAGCCCGTCGGGCTTGGGAAAGGATTCTGGTGGCGCGATTCTATTGCCGTCCCTTGCGGCTCTCTGAATTTCATCGTTTGCCTGCTCGGCCTGGCTTGTATTGGCTTTGTGACGCGGTTCATCCCGGTTTCGGCCCCGTTCGACTCGTTTCCTTGGCTTTCAGCCTGCCGCAACCACGTTTTTGAGCGCGAACATCCGCTTGAGGTTGTAGCTCACGCAGACCAGCGTCCATTCCA
>Ga0163144_10026468_pt1 | contig 11275 bp, 10 predicted proteins | sample OliLak19BULKMAT1_FD_123175 | JGI IMG/M metagenome (GOLD analysis project Ga0163144, IMG submission 123175) | Freshwater microbial mat bacterial communities from Lake Vanda, McMurdo Dry Valleys, Antarctica - Oligotrophic Lake LV.19.BULKMAT1 | ecosystem: Environmental > Aquatic > Freshwater >... | reverse complement strand
GCGCATCGGTTGAACACGCGCCCGAGGAAATGTCTCGACTTTGCCACGCCCCTGGAAGTCTACGCGCAATGGCGCCATCATTCACCCGTTGCACTTGGAACTTGAAACCGCCCATTGAATTATTTTGGTCGATTCTCTTGCCAGCAATTGTTGCCAGTCAGATTTTCTTGTCCCGAAATTATGGCCTTTTGCTATTAGTCGGCCTTGTTGCCGCCCAGGTTTTCTTTCAGCCGGGATATTCTATTCACTATGGATTTGCATTTTATCTCGGCGCTGCTCTTATACATGCACGCCACGCGCGGTACCCTGGGTTCATAGCGTTAATAGGGCTTGCAATGATATGGGTGGTCCCGCTGCTGTCCGATGATCGTACGGTAAAGGATTTGGTTTTCGCTGTAGCGTCCGGCGCGATTGTGTTCGGCGTCGTCAATGCAAGAACCAAAATGTCCTTTCTTGAATGGTCCCCCGTGAGATTTCTTGGGAGAATTTCATACAGCTTTTATCTGTGGCATTGGATAGTTTTGTTTGAACTAACAGTTGTAATTCGTCACGTATTTCCAGAGCTCACCGGCATTTTCGGCAATGTCGTTCTTTTTGGTGTCTTGATTAGTGTCACGGTCCTTATTTCATCTTTCACCTACCAATTTATTGAAGTACCCTGCATGAACTTCGCCAGAAAGCTCAGTAAGACCCACCAAGCGATTGCTTGGGGTCGCCTCTAGCGGGATTAATGGTCCGGAAAACGATCAAGCCTACGGCAAGTGAGGCAAGCAAGCTGCTGATAAACTCTTTTTCTGGAAAGAAGTTACCTGGCCTGGCCCACTTAATTTCGAGTTGTAGCAGCGACCTGCGGTTTGTTAGGACTCCGGACGGGATACCGATGTGACCTGCGTCAATCTCTTGCACCACTCTGAATGTTAGTGATGGGCTCAAGCTGTCCCAAATCCTCATTCGGTTCCAGGTTTCTAGGCATCGATTTTCCCGGGCTTTTCCCTAATATTAATGAGTGGCCAGAAACAACAGTTATCGGTCTTGAACTAATAAGCGTCTTCTTTACGTCTTCACACCGTCCTCAATAGCCAGACACCAACTCCCACTGAAAGAAGCGGACGCGCGTGAAGCAGCAGCGTGCTTTACTAGCATCTTGCCCGCGCGCATGTTGCACCCTGAAAGGAAGTTCGGCGCCCCTTCGCTCTCTCGTTGGCTTGGACACATAGCGCCATCACCTTTGGTTTCTCCACTGCCATGGCGGAATGGGATCTTCCGTTCTCCATAGACCGACTCGCTTAGATCTTGCCCACCTTTCTAGCCTATTAAGCCGATGCTGTCGGGGCGTTGGCAGGTGACCGTAGTAGTTTCGCGCTACCCATGCGTGGCCAAGCATGACCATGCGTTCATTCACGTTCATCCACTCCGAACCGCGACTGTGCCACAGGTAAACCGTCGCTAGCGTTCGACCGTGTTCATCAACTCCATGCGTCTCGAGGTACACATAGCGGCCGCCAATCAGCTTGATCAGTCCGGCCTTTGAGATGTTGCCCCAATGTTGACCGTCTTCTGGACAGTCTATGGCATCAAGACGAATTCGAGTTTCAGTCCAAGACCTCGAAACAATAACTGTGTCGCCATCAATTACGTGTCGTACTTTGACTCTTTGAAGTTCGCTCGAAGCACCCGCCGGCGGAGGTGCTGCGCGGGCAGCCGCACCAGAAAACAGCGATTTGGCGATGATCGCCAAGGCGACGATTGCCATGAGCAGGAGGAACGCATCCAACATTACCTTGCCTTTGGAAGGTCATTAAAAACGTGTGCAACTGGTTGCATTTATCAAGCAAATGAAAGCGTCACATCTGAGACATTCATACCATCCCAGGTTAAATTCATTTATTTTTGAACCGACGGCCGAAACCTCTGAACCCTTTGTTTTCTTGAGTACTGGTTTACTCGTGCTCAATGACGTTTTTGACACGAGGCGGTTTCTAAGCCTGCCTGTGAACCAATTTCATTTCGATGCCATATATTTCTTCCGATACCATTCTAAAAAGCTACGTGCGTCAGCCGTCAGTCGTTCTCCAAACACCCGAACCCTATCTTCTCCAGCAACAGGATCCAATAGAGTTCTAAGTACTCTGCATCCGTATGCAGAAAGCCTCCCACCACGCTTCGCGCTAGCTGCTCGCTCGATCCAACCACAGATCTCTTCCATTGCTTGTGAACTCAAGAGAGCCTGATGTGTCTGAACACCGCCTGTCCAGGTCGGGTAAGAAGGTGACTGCTCAAGGATACTATCTCGAACGATCCAAGCTCTCCTTCCACTCAAAAAACCGAACTGTTGGTCATTAGGTGAACTCCACCGCGATTCATCGAAAACAGCTCTCACCTCTACCTGCCGCAGCCAAAGACCATTTAATGCTTCCTGCTGTGAGATTAATCCACGAAACTTTGAAATCGTAGTGGTTTCAAAGTTCGGCCCCTCTAGAATCCCCGCTTCTCGAAGAGCATGAATTGTCAGTCCCTCTTTAAGCAATGTTTGTATTGTCTTGGTTTTCCGGTCAAACCACCAGACAAGGCCGGTTACTAGTGCTCCGAGAAATCCTCCGGTCACTGCACCAATTAACAGAATTACAGCGTTGGCTGAGATGCTCTCAAGGTTCATCTAGCAATACTCTCTGGTGCATGAATTTGTGACGCAGGGATATTGGCTCAGAGGGAACTGGTTTCAGGAGACGCTCTCGCAAGCTCTAATAAAATGCCCACTGTTTCATGCCTGGAGATGTTCCTACCAGACAAGTGATTGCTTGCCTATATCTTGAAACGACATAGGCGGTTGCACGTGTATGTCCTTCCACAAGAATAAGAACATCTCCAGGTCCAGATACAGCAATTAGTTCCGGATGGCTGTGGCCATTTCTAAGGGCCTCAGTAACAGCGTTTTCATTCTCATTGATAGTTCCCGAAGCGTTTTCCAAGACTTGGATGTGATCGAGATTCCTGGCCCCGACTCCTACTAGCCGTGTGCCAGCAGATAGCTTCACCCACGTTTCATGGTTAGCGTACTTCATACGTTCCAGCTCAGTCTCAGGGAGTGTTCCGTGTTGCCGCTCCAACTCGGCGAGGGACTGGTCTCCGCCGTTGCGCGGATCGATGTCAAGGACAAGCAGGCCAGAGATTGCCCCAACGTGGGAACATCTGGTGGATTCAGTACTACGGACAGGGACAACTGTTCCGCGAGAGTACCCGCTCCCCCCTCAAATCAGCGGCAACCTCACTGCTGAAACTGAGAGAGGGTGAGATCGGACAGGGCCGACCCCCGGCACTGAAGGCCGAACGGACGACCTTTGAGGAATTGGCCGGACTGTTTCTGCAGGACTATCAGATCGATGGACGGAAGACGCTTCAGCGTGCCCAAGAATTGACCGCGACCTTGCGCAAGACGTTTGGCCGGTTCCGGGCTTGCCGAATTACATCGGAGCAGATCCGCAACTATATCGTTCGCCGCCAATCGGAGGGAGTAGCCAACGGCACGATCAACCGCGAACTCGCGGCCCTCAAGCGGATGTTTCGGCTGGCCGGTCAACAAACCCCTCCGTCAGTGATCACCACGCCACATATTCCCCATCTGCAGGAAATCAACGTGCGGCAAGGATTCTTTACCGAGGACGAGTACAAAGTGCTGCGGGGGATCCTTCCCGATCATGTGAAAGTACCGTTGATCATTGCCTACTGGACCGGGATGAGGACGGGTGAAGTGCTACGGCTGCAGTGGAATCAGTTAGACTTTGAGCGCGGCCTGCTCCGGTTAGAACCAGGAACAACAAAAAATAATCAAGGCCGACTGGTTCCGTTGATCAAGGAAGTGATCGAGGCATTGTGGCAATGGAAACAGGAAACGCTACGACACTATCCCACTTGTGCCTGGGTCTGTCATTACCGGGGAGAACGGCTTCGGCAGATTCCTCGAAAGCGATGGGAAAAAGCCTGTGATCGGGCTGGGCTAAAAGTAAAATTATTTCACGATCTGCGCCGAACAGCGGTTCGGAACATGGTGCGAGCCGGGATTAGTGAACGAGTCGCTATGGCAATTTCGGGACACAAATCTCGATCAGTTTTTGATCGATATGACATCGTAACCGAAAACGATATATTCATCGCAAAGGATCGATTGGAACCAATTCAAGCCTCTCGCCATCCAGCTTCTACCGATTTTATTGGAGTTCTGGAGAGGGGGAACTGATCGGCTTGTGCTGCTCTCTTATGTATTTCACAGCTTCGAGGACTTTTAAGAAAGAGTCTCCAATGTGTCCTTTTTCGTAGGGAACACATTCAAGATCGCCGAATAGGCCCGGTTCAAATCTCCCTCCAGCCTCAATGACAGGGACAAGAGGAATCATTTTATGTTTGGCAGTGGCAATCTCGTCCCTTGTCCAGAAAGACTCTCCATCTCCGCCAGCTAACAATACGATAAAATCTAAGTCATCATCCAGCCTTCCCATAATCTTTTGAGATACAGGCCTCGGTTCATAGGTATCGCCAGTTACAACATCAATCCCTAACCGGATAAGAAAACTGTGCAGCTTTCTTGCCGGATCTTCATTTTCTGGTGTAAACCGATACGAGAGAAAACAACGCAAGGTTCGGCTTGGGCCAAGGACGATTTTCTCAAGAACTGCTAAGCGTTCTGAAATTTCTTTCCTATTAGGACCATCCTGCTTCGCTATGGCTTCGTCCGAGGCCTCCTTGAGATCCAATCCATCCGTCAGCACATCAAGCATCACTCGCATGTCGTCCGGTGTATCTGCACTGGCATATACTACAATCAATCCATTGCTGACCCTCATTTGAAGCGATTGGTGTTTCCCGGAAAGAGTTTTCATTGAAACCCAAATAACATGGCCCGCCATATCACAGATTGTGGAGAGCCCTGAAGGTGAAGTGAGAGTATGAGATGCGTGACCACCGTCAGCAAGGGTCTGAGAATCTATGATATTCAGGTGTTTAGGCGTCTCTCCCACAATACTTCCCACTGCTTTTGCCAGGAGACCTGCTTCAAAGATTTTATGGGTAAACTGGCGGGTTTTTGAGAAAGACATTGAATACAGTGAGCACAAGTTAGAGCACAGTACGTTGATATCCTCGATTTTAAAAGCTGCAACCTCTTGAAAAATTGGTGCCCCCGATACGAATTGAACGTACGACAAACGGTTTAGGAAACCGCTGCTCTATCCAACTGAGCTACGGGGGCAGTCAATATTTTCAACTACTTAGCTTGGTGGGCTGGTTGGTCAGTTCCATCAAGTGTTCCCGGCGTGTTCCTCTGAAGGTATTTGTTAAGGGTTTTTGCCGCTTGCGTCAAGTCCTCCTCATCAATCGCATTGTATCGCTTCCACATCTTTTCCGACTTGTGGCCAACGATCTTCATTGCCGTTGCTGTGTCTACCCCTGCCCTTCTGAGGTTCGTTGAGGCACAGTGCCGAAGGTCATGGAATCGAAAATCTTCAATTCCTGCGTCCGTCAGCGCTGCCTTGAAAGACCGAGTAACACCCTAAAGCGCTGGCCTGCATAGGTGAAGACGTGGCGCGTGGTGAGTCTTCGTACCTTGGCGAGTTGTTGCAGAGCCGCTCTCACATCTGGCGTCATTGGCACTTGCCGAGCGGTCTTTGTCTTAGTATCGAGTGCTCGGAGCGTGATAAATCCGCGCTTCAAATCCACTCGATCCCACGTCAAACCGACAATCTCGACGAATCTTTGCCCTAGCTGATACTGCACTAGGAGTTGCCCCTCGTTTCTCGGATCGACCTGTAGAGTTCCTCTACGGCCGCCTCCTTGGTGAGTAGCATCGCGGCGCCGGCGTTTCTCATCGCCTCTTCGTTCACACCACCCGCCTGTACCGATAAGCCAATGACCATGACGCTCGGATAGCGGGATCTGATCTGAGCCGTAGCTTCGATCCCATTCATCTTCGGCATGTTAATGTCCATCACGACGATGGACGGCTGTAGTCGTTCTACGAGCGCTAGCGCCTCTTCGCCGTTCCAAGCCTCCCCCACGATTTCCACTTCCGTGTATGCTTCTAGAACGCTCCGAAGTCCCTGCCGCACCATGGCGTGGTCGTCCACCAAAAGGACGCGAATCCTCGTATCCTCTCGGCATGCTGAATGCTGGGGACTGCGTGCTGAGTTTTCGAGGTGAGAGTTGACACCTGCTCGGGAGAGTTCAGTGCTCAGCACCGTTGTCTCGGATTTACCGAGCGGCACATTGGTCTCAACACTTCGTGCCAACGGCAGCACGAGGGTTGCACAGGTTCCTTGTCCGACTGCGGATTGCAAATCGAACCAGCCGCCCAGGGCTATCATCCGTTCTCGAATACTGAAGAGTCCGAACTTCGAGGACATCGTAGTCATCGCATTGCCAACAGCAGCAAGACCGAAGCCGACACCCTCGTCCCGCACCTGAATGCGCAGCGTACCTGCTTCCTCCCTCAAACGAACCGTCACTTTGGGGGTCCCGGCATGTTTGATCACATTCATCAGCAACTCACGAACGGACTGGAACAGCAGCATCGCGCTATCTTCGGAGAGAGATAAGCTGGCTGAGTTCCCGATTTCCACCGACACTTTCAGGCCTCGATGCTGCATCTGCTCGCCGAGCCATTTGAGCCCGGCCTCGAGGCCGTGCTCCTGCAAGACGGGCGGACTCAATTCTCCTATCAACGTACGGCAATAGTTCAAGGCCTGGCTCAACACTTCTTCTGTGTCTCGGACCGTCTCCTCTCCTTTCGGCGACAAGCCGGTTCGTCGGAGCTGTCCGAGATTCAGACGGCAGAGCACCAGCAATTGTGCTAGATAGTCATGTAGTTCACCGGCCACTCGCTTGCGCTCGCGCTGCTCGGCGAGATTCAGCTCATTCGCCATCGCCCGCAGCTGCTCCTTCGACTGCCTGAGTTCCTCGGTACGCTCTTTCACCATGTCTTCCAAATGGCAGGCGAGGTCTTGCAACCGTGCTTGGCTTTCCTGTAGTGCGTGCTCGGCTTGTTTACGAGTAGTGACGTCCCGCATGATGCTCGATGCACCAATCACAAATCCCTCACGGTTCTTGATTGGCGAGACTGTCACTGAAACATTAAGCACCGTCCCACCTTTCCGCAAACGCTGCGTTTCATAATTTTCGATACCCTCGCCCGACGTAATTCGGCTCAAGATCTGTTGCTCATCGTCTAATCCTGGAGGAAGCAGAAGAGCGCCTCCCCGTCCGATGACTTCGTGGTCGGTATATCCGAACAATCGCTCGGCCCCCTTATTCCATGTTACGACCGTGCCGTCGAGCGTCTTACTGATTATGGCATCATTCGAGGACTCCACAATTGCGGCAAAGCGCCTCACCTGCTCATTGGTCTCGTGGAGAACGGTCTCGGTCTTAATGCGTTCCTGCACGCCAGCCGCGAGGGCCAGGGACATCACAGAATTCACGCCTAGAAAGGCTTGACTAAGTATGAGGGCATCATTTTCGGATTCACTCGTGAAGGGGCCGCGTCCATGCATGGTGCCCCATACGGCCCAGCCCGCCAGCAGAATGCTCAGCGTGGCGGTTTCCCGTGGATTGAAGCGGAATGCCGCCCAGATGAGGACCGGCACTAGGAGAAACTCCATTGGATAGTTTTTCTGCGTGCCAAAGAACGCACCAAAGATCATTGCACAGGTTGCGAAGAGAACAACTACCAAGAGCACGAGTTCGATGAGTTGGCCAGTCTTCCATTCTACCCGGGGGTGCCTAGCCCAGAGAATCAACGCTGGTGTGACGATTAGAATCCCAGCAGCATCTCCGAGCCACCAGGTCAGCCAGATGGAGGTGTACTGCTCCAGTGAGGCATAACTGCCCAATGTGAGGCTCGTGACACCAATCGTCGCACTCACCACTGGGCTCAGCAGTCCGGCAAAAACGGCAAATTTGAAAACGTCAGGAGGGGACTCAAATGTACGAACGCCATGCGCAAATCTTTGCACCAACAATGCGCCGAGCAAACCTTCGAGCGTATTACCAAGTGCGATGCTGCCCGACGTCAACACTGATCCCGATGTCGTTACATTCACCAAAAATGCTCCGATAAGTATAGTTGGCCACAGGGAGAAACCGAATAGCAAAATGAACGCCACAGCCATTCCAGCGGGGGCCCATACTGGTGAGGAAGTCAGGTGAATAGATGCGAAACCAAGTCCGATCTCCCCCGCCACAACATAGGCGAGCGTAACGAATACCATCACCACCAATCGCTTGGCAGCACTATGATTATGATATGGTGATGACATAGGGACTGGGCTCGAAAGAGCAATTAGGTGTGTCTATTATGAATGTTGGCGCTCTCTGATCCAAGCACAAATTGCCTGGGATAAGGGAATTTGGAAATAGCCAAATCGAGTTGGTTTGGCAGTAGGTCTGCTTTGCACCCCAAAGTACCCACTATCGAGTATCTGGACGCTTCCAAGAGATCGGTGGTGCTGATCTACATGGAGATCCGTCGGCTACTGATCAATGTGGTAAAGCACCACCGGATCCGCCTCGCGAGCCTCGCCCCCTCTTCGTCAATGGAGCAATCGTTGCTTTCGTCGGTCTATAGTGGGGCAACAGAATGGTAAGACAAAGTTTTGAGACATACCCACGGCCTTTCCTAAATAGAAACCCTACGTGTTCCCGGCGTGTTCATTCAAGAGCATAAAACGCCAAGAAGCGGCTTCACTCTACCTGAACAGAACCAAGTGGTAAAACGAGCGCGACGCCTCTCTAGGCGAGGCATTCACCTCTCTTTACGCTAGTTTGTATGGAGGTACTGGAAAGGCTTAGGAAACCGCTGCTCTATCCAACTGAGCTACGGGGGCGTGGCTTGAATTTAGCCTACTCACGGGTGGATTGGAAGGGGAGATTGAGGGTATACACGACCTGCCAATCCTCATATCAGGCGCAAGAGTTGGGTCCATCCGTTATTTGTCTTAGTCAGAACGTTACTGATTATTCACGGAAAGATGCATGGTGACTCGCCCACTCTGCTTCACGTCAATAAAGTGCACGCTGATCACCGAATTCGCTCCAGGTTTACTGGCCATGAATTTGTCTGTCTTGGTGTACAACTCTGTGTCAGAGTCCTGATCGAGATCCGTTGCAGTCCATCCTTCAGGCAAGCTGTTGCGCAACCGTTTCACAATGTCCTTCACCGCTTCGTCGGCCTCCGACCTGTCTGAAAATTTGAACGTACAACTCCACCTGCCTCCATCGACATCGTCCTTATCTCTCACCAGACATTGCTTGGCGCCGGCAAAGGCCACGTTGGGCCGCCATGTTGTCCCGGTATGATCGACTGATTTATGTCCGGTGCGTAAGGTTTTGAAGTCTCCGGAGGCGGCGGCGAGTACGGATTGAATCACCTCACGGTCGTCTTTCCCTGTAATGCTACCCTCAGCTTGGAGGTTGTCGGACGGACAACCCTTCCCTGTGCAGGTAATCCTGTACATCGTATGGATCCACTTGATCTTCGAGCGAAATCGTTGGAAACCGACCTCGTATTGACCCTCATTTTCTCCCGACATATCCATGTTTGGTTGGTAGGGGTTCCCTATCCAGAGAAAGCGGTCGTCTTCGAAGGGGAACGGATCATTCACAATCAGCTTAAGATCGCCGGAGCGATCGTCGTAACCAACGATAAGAGCCGTATGTTGAGAAATTCCATCTATCTTGAACCCGGATGGGGACACTCCCGCGATAATCGGGCGGCCCTCATTGATCTCTTGCTTCACTTCCTCCTCGGAAAGGCTGCCGGCCTTCGATTGAGCTGCCAGCCCGACATCTCCAGCCGCACCATCCCGCGTAGCCAGTAATGAGTACTGTTGAAGCATGTTCATCATGCTGGACTCATCGCCGACCGGGAGATCGCATGTCACGCAATTCGGTATCCCTGTGCAAAGGTTTCTCGTCTGCACAATCCCACACTGATAGTCTGTCCGATGAACAGCGGGTACATAATAATATTTGAAGACCATCTCTCCCACGGCTGCCCAGCACCAGCTCGGACGTTCCTGAAACACCGGAGGAATATGGAGCCTCACCTCTCCCGCGATGGTCGGAGCGATGGGTGCCATCAGAGAAAGACAGAGCCCGATTCCGAATGCTGTCATTCTGTGTTTCACTGGTTTCCACTCCTTTGTTCCTGATCCGTCTTACCCACGTCTCAGTTCCCTTCTCAACAGACTGATTGCGCCCACTTCTTTATGCGTGTGTCGCTCCCTTCGACATTCTCTCCGGTCTTATTATATTCGATAAGGATGCGGCTCCGATAGCCATGGACTCTCGTGTGGAGCATAGGTAGCTCAGAGGCATGCCTTTACCTGCTTGATTCAGAGCGTGCGAAGACAATCGCCGATCCGCTGCGACGACAAGCCTTCGGTCGGCAGGCTCACAGTGGCGTGCAGCAAATCGTCGCCATGCATGGTGTCGATGAGGGATGATTCCACTGAGATGGGAACCCGGGGTTCACGTGACGTGGACCGTGAAGTTAGTCATACCACCGAACGTCTTGTTTGGCGGTCGACTTGACGGCGGAGTCGACACAGGAAAGAGGAGCCGAGGCGAGCACTTCATGCACCAACTGCATCATGATCTCAACAGAAAATGGCTTCTGGAGAAAGGGCACCTGATCGGTAATGGTTTGGTACGCCTTCCGTTCATGATACGACAAGCTCGACATGAGGATCACGCGCAATGTCTTCTTTATCGCCAAGGCGCGCTGGATGACGTCGTGGCCATGAACCCTCGGATATGGGTTTTGGGTAGAGGTGAGTTGAAGACCGGGCGGAGGCAGCATGAGATCGGTCAGCAGAAGATCGATGGGCTCCTGGTAGGTCGTCAATACCTGTAATGCCTCAGAGCTACCTTCCGCCTCAAGGACTGTAAACCCTTCCGCACGAAGCGTTTTGACACAGATCAACCTCATCGATGGATCGTCGTCGACGACTAAGATCGTTTTCGCAAGGGATGGGGATTTCGGTGTCTCTGTGTCCATGCGGACCTCCTGAATTGGACGGGTACTGAACCGTCTGAACTGACGTGTGCCTCCATCTGCAGACGATGCTCTGAGTCTGTATCGGTCTGTGGCTTAAAAACTTAAATGAGGACAAGGGCACGCTATGGGAAAACTAGGGGGGACGAGAAGACTTCGGTGGTCCTAACGTGCAGCCCCGCAAAAAAGCATTCCACGCAGGATGCTCAAAACGGCCGTCCAGCAAGGCCGCAG
>Ga0163144_10026467_pt1 | contig 11275 bp, 7 predicted proteins | sample OliLak19BULKMAT1_FD_123175 | JGI IMG/M metagenome (GOLD analysis project Ga0163144, IMG submission 123175) | Freshwater microbial mat bacterial communities from Lake Vanda, McMurdo Dry Valleys, Antarctica - Oligotrophic Lake LV.19.BULKMAT1 | ecosystem: Environmental > Aquatic > Freshwater > Lake... | reverse complement strand
GCTCCTGAATTGCAAAAGGATCTTAAGTGGTGGCAAGCGGTGTTCGCGCGTTGTCAAGAATGGCAATTGCACGGTGCTGCGATTCGTTCACTTCAGTTGATGGCTGATGGAATTGCCTCGGGCGAGTTGGATGCTTCAGTTGGTTTTCTGACTAAGTTGCTGAAAGACCCAGTGCCGGCCGTTCGCTACACGGCGCTCGAAACACTCGCGAAGCTCGATCCTCGGACCAGCTATTACGGTAACGAATGGGCCATGGAAACGGCTGTCGAAATGACTCGACTGCAATCCGGTCCGCATGCGCTCGTCATTGGACTCCAAAGCGAATTGCGGCAAGCGGCTCAGCAGCAGATTCAATTGCAAACCAGCAGCGATGTGACAGCGGTGAACTCTGGTGTGGCGGCTCTCAAGGTGCTCGATGAACCCATTCCTGTCGAAATGATTTTAATTGTAGACCGCGTCGCAGATCAGACCATCTCGCAACTGGTCCAGCGGTTGCGCAATTCAGAACGGGGTCGAGCGCTGCCGATCGCGATTTTGACTGAGCAACTTTATAGCTACGAACGCGAGATCATCGACGAAATGCCAGGCGTGATCACTTCGCTGCTGTCTCGCAATGCTGAACAAATGCAACGTGTCATCGAAATGCTAAATTCCACGGTCGATACAACTCCGTTGACGCCGACTGATCGGGCTAGTTTCAGTGCATCCGCCAGCCGATTTTTAGCTCATATCGCTTCCAATCGCGAGCATTACGCTTTCTATCCATTGTCCAGTTGGCACTCAGCAATAGTGGATGGTAGCACGCAGGTTTCCGGAACGACGCAAGTTGCTCTGTTGTCGGGACTCGGCTCTGCGGACGCTCAATGGAAATTGGCTGGAATGACTGCTCAGCCAACCCTGCAAGAAGATCAACGAATGGAAGCTGCCAAGGCTTTCGCCCGTTCGGTTCGTCAGTTTGGAATGAACTTGCGTCGCGAAAACGTGTTGCAAGCTTATCAGATGTACAACGACGTTGGACCAAATGATCCTGTCGCGGCGAAAGCGATGGGGCTGGTGCTCGATGTGATCGAAGCACAAGCTGGAAAGGCTCCCTGGCCAGAGGGGCTTTAGGAATCGGACGAGATTCGTATGCCGAATCTCCCATGACACTCCTAAAAGACGGCCAAGACACATAACGCTTCAAGGCCGCAGGAATGTCAAGGTACGGATTCCAAACTCAAACTCGCGATACGGGTTCACCGGTTGCCGGGATCATTGGCACTTCTCCAGCGATGGAAGAAGTCTATCAAATCACGCGTCGCGTCGCGAAGAGCAACGCTTCTGTTCTGTTGCTTGGTGAAACCGGAACCGGCAAAGAGTTGATCGCTGGTGCGATTCATAAACTGAGTGGCCGAAGCAGTGGTCCGTTCGTAAAAGTGAATTGTGGCGCGCTCAGCGAAAGCTTGCTGGAAAGCGAATTGTTTGGTCACGTGCGCGGTGCGTTCACCAGTGCTGTAGCCAATCGAACCGGCCGTTTCGAAGCGGCTCACAGCGGCACGATCTTCCTTGATGAGATCAATAGCACCTCCCTGATCCTGCAAGTCAAGTTATTGCGAGTCTTGCAAGAGCGCGAATTCGAACGCGTGGGTGATACCAGTACCATCACAGTTGACACGCGCGTTATCGCCGCCAGTAATCGCGATCTGGCTCAGGAAGTCAAAGACGATCGTTTTCGCGAGGACCTTTACTGGCGACTGAACGTTGTCCCCATTCAGATTCCGCCGCTCCGCAAACGCGTTGAAGACATTCCTGATTTGGTGGCTTTCTTCCTCAATCATTACAGCGAAGCCAATCAGCGGTTTGTTGTCCACATTCAGAAAGAGGCTATCGAAGCGATGCAGGCCTATCACTGGCCCGGCAACGTACGCGAGTTGCAGAACTACGTCGAACGAGCGGTTGTGATGGCGGACGAAGATGAACTGACTGTCGAATTACTGCCGACTGTGGTCCGCAGCGGAGGCAGCAGCAGTCCCGGGACCGTTAACCTGCGCGGACTAGATCTCGATACTCTGACTCAAGAAGTTGTTCAGCAGGGTATCCGTGCTGCCCAATTAGAGAAAGCCGAACTGCATTCGTTCGTCGTCAATCGTGTCGAGAAGGAACTGATCTCGCAAGTACTCTCAAGCTGCAACAATGTTCAAACGAAAGCGGCCGGCAAGCTTGGCATCAACCGCAACACGCTTCATAAGAAACTAAAGGAATACGGTCTCGAAAGCGCCGAAGGTGAGCTCGATTAACCGCGCGGTTGGATTAACCGAGTGGATAATGATGCTATGCGGCCAGACGCTTTGAGTTTGATCGTATGCGGCGCTTGAGCATCTGTTGAAAGGCGCTAAAGACGCGCTTCATTTGTGGAGCCTTGTAAGGGAAAATATCGACGTGGTCCATGCAGTGAACCACGGCGCCGCTGTCGAGTTCAAAGACCAATAAGCGTCCGTCAGTCGTCTCTGCACAGTCGATCGAATAGTAATCGAGTCCGATGCGACGATCGATTTCTTGCAATGCCAGGTGATGCTTAACCGCGAACGTTGAATCGAAGCTGTGCATGAAGGCAGCTTCTTCATCGCGATTCTTGCTGTTCTGCAACATGTCAGCATTCAGGTAATGCACCATCCAGTTTTGTGAGATGGCCATGTGAGCGGCGAAGGATTGGCCTTGGACTACCGCGATTCGATACTTCCGAAACCAACCATCGGCGCTGCGGTAATCGATAAACGGGGCAACGAAAAACTCCTCGCTCGCTTGCGTTTTCAAGAACTGAATCAAGTCGGCTTGGTTGGCAAGTTTCTCAAGCCCAAATCCCGCATGTGAGTTAACAGGTCGCGCGATCAGTGGAAAGCAATCGCAGTTCGCGAGCGTGCTGGTTTCGGCGCGGGTCAAGCGACGTGCATCGCTGGCAACAAGTCCCGCAATCGTCGCGAGGTTTTTGCTGACATCATTGCGACTTAACTGAGCGATTGCGGAGGGGGCGTTAATGAATGGCTTGGGCCAGTGTTGCATCACTTCGTTCAGGTCGTGCAGCAACTGCTGATTCTGATCCGATTCACACACAGCGACAAAGGCGACATCGTGTTCAGGAAGATAGGCTGGGACGGGCAGGCCTTCACCCAAGTAAAGCAGTTCGAGCGACACGTCCGATTCTTCGATGAGAAACTCGATCGGTGTATTCGCCATCACTTCGCCTGGTCCCATAATGGCGAGTAACCTTAAGGTCGGTCGAAGCGAGTTGCTGGCGAGTCGATAGTACTGATGCAAATGCAGGGCTTGCGATTGGAGTTCGAGAGCCACATCGGGGTGAGCGTTCAGTTGCATGACGATGGACAAGTCCAGGAGAGCCGCGGCGTCGCTCTCGTCAGACTGAATGCGGCCGACCAGTTCATTTGTTAGAGCGGCGAGGTTGTCGCCGCTGAAGGCCATACGCATGATTTTAGCGAGTCCGAGAACTGCTGGCGTTTCAGATGCATTACTGTGTGCTACCGAGACAACTCTCATGGACGTGTGCCTATGACTTGGAATGCAGGTTTTCTGTAAGCAGTTTGCCGTATCGAAGAACTGTGCCGACGAGATTGTCAATCTCGAGTTCTGTCGTGCGATGATTGAAAATTGCAGCGCGAATGGCAAAACGACCGTTGATGGTCGTCGAGGATGGCGCCGCGATGCCGGATTCTTGAATGGCGACTACGATCTCCGAGTTGAGGCGATCGCTGAATTCGGGATCGGGATTTTGATCGGGATCGAGATCTTGATGGCGAAAGCGAAAGCCGACGATGTTGAGCGTGACGGGAGCGAGCAATTCAAGTTCTGAAGTGCTGGCGATGCGGTCTGATAGATAGCGCGCGAGGTCGCAGGTGCGGTCCATCATGCGACCTAGTTTCTGAATACCGTAGACCTGCAACGTGAACCAGACTTTAAGGGCTTTGAAGCTCCGCGAGAGATCGGGCCCGAAGTCGCAAGGCCAAGGAGAACCGGCGGCCAGACCTCGTTCTTCGCGACGAAGATATGCGGCAGGTGACGCGAAGGTATCGTAATGCACTTGCGAATCGCGAATCAAAATGAAGCCAGCATCGTAGGGGACTTGGCCCCATTTGTGAAAGTCGAGCGCGATCGAGTCAGCTTGTTCAATTCCTCGCAACTTGACGGCAATTTTAGGAGACATCATGCCGAGCGCGCCGCAGGCTCCGTCGACATGAAACCACAACTGTTCGCGAGCTGCGATGGCGGCGATACCCGCCAAATCATCGATCGCTCCGACATCGACGGTACCGGATGTACCGACGATGCAAAACGGAATTCGGTCGGTGGCTTTGTCTGCAGCGATCATGCGTTCGAGATCGCCGAGATCCATTTGATGAAGATGATTGACGGGAACTTTGCGAAGTTGATTTGAACCAATGCCGGCTAGTTCGAGAGCTTGCGCGATGCAACCGTGCGCGTCGGCTGAAGTGTAAACCGTGAGTTTGTCGGCGATGTCGGCTAGCCCTGTAGCGCGAACTGCGGTACCGATCTTCGCGGAGCGAGCGGAGAGGATGCCGATGAAGTTAGCCATCGAAGACCCGGTCACAAACAATCCGCTTGCGGACTCGGGGAACTGAAAGAGTTCTCGCATCCAGCGAACCACTTGCTGCTCGACAGCGATCGGAATGTGATCGCGACCTCCGAGATTCGCATTTAAGCCAGCGGCCAACATTTCGGCGAGCATGCCTACCGTTGAACCGCCACCATGAACCCATCCCATAAAGCCCGGATGCGCATTGCCGACAGCATACGGCAGAATGTGCTGAAGAAAAGTATCATGGGCGGCTGAGAGGCTGGTCGAGGTCAAAGGCAAAGGTGCCCGAAAAACGTTTTCGGTTGCTTCGGGTGCAGGGTGCGAAACTGGGCGTTCACGAATCTGCGCGACATAATCCAGCATGTCGTCCAGCATGCGATGGCTTTGAGTTCGTAGTGATTCCCAATCGCGTGGATCGAGAGTTGTCCCCGAGTCAAACAAGTAGGCCTGCAACTTCCTTGAGAGCATTAGAGAAGCGTCACAGATTGTTTTATCGGCAAAGTCGCTCGCAAGATTTCGCCAAAACGAAGATTGATACTAAGCGAGGTAGAAAATGCCAGCTCGATCAGGAATGCTGTTAAATTGATAGCAATTGCGGTCGTGCTGGAAGTCGCACTCTAGTGCTTTGGCCAGCCTGAAAGTTGGGAGTGTCCGGTTTCGGAGCGCGGACGTCCCGTCCGCAAAAACGGGAAGAATGCGGGCGGGACGCCCGCGGTCCAACCTGGACAAAACATTAGCTGTAGCGATGGTCACCTGTGGCGAGATGCTTGGCTGCGCGAAGCGAAAGTAGCCCAGTGTACCTATTTGAATCGATTGATTTTGAAGTTCATTGAACCCTCAACTATTCAGTTATCCGGTCCGTGGCGGGGAGGCATTCAGACGCTGCTGGTGGTCGCCTGCGCAGCAGTTTTTCTTGCGACCGCCTACCGCAGTGTCAGTAAGTATCATGAGCCGAAGGTTGGCGAGCTTAATCGCGCGACGCAGGGTCTTTTCGATTTTCATAACGGCATCTATTTTCCAGCGGTGGGTTTAACTGCTGGCTACGATCCTTATGGGCCTAAGTTTGCGGCTGATTTTCCTGTCACGCGTCAGATTCCACCCTATTCGCCATTGGCCTTAGTTATTCACTGGCCATTGGGTTGGATGCCATTGAGGTTGGCCGAGATCGTTTACTATTTCGTCACACTTGGGTTTTTGGTAGCGATAGGAGTTCTGGCAGTTAATGCTCTGCCAACTGTCAAAGAACGCGCGACGTGGACATTGTTTGCTGTGCTGACAGTGCTGGCGAGTCGATCGGGGCATTCGACATTATTTACCACTTACTTCACTGGTGAATTAGTAGTTGGATCGATGCTCGCGCTGCGTTTTGCTGAATCGCGACCGGTGATCAGCGGGTTGGGAATTGCGTTGGCATCGATCAAACCGAACTTCGGGATACCCTTGATACTGATGATGGCGGCTCGGGGGAATTGGCGAGCAACAGTGTTGGGGGTGGTTTTTTCAGGGGTCGGTGTGCTCTTGGGGGTGACGATTTTGTTGCAGCACGTGGACTTGGCAACATTGATTAGCGATGTGAAATCGAGTGACAGTGCGCACGTTGGGGATGACTATGAATTGCCGGTAAACACATGGACTCGAGTCGATATTCTGGCGGTTGTCGCCAAATGGACTCGCCTGAATCCTGGTGCACCGATTGCGCTCGGAGTGATGCTGCTGCTGCTGATTTTGCCATGCGTTGCGTTGGCTCGACTTAGCAAGTTGGGCGACAAGACTGGCGATCAAAGTTACTCGGGAGTTTTAATTCTCGCGACTGGAATGGCGGCCCTTTATCACCACGCTTACGATGCAATGCTATTGATTCCGGCGGCATTTTCGTTAGTCTTGGATTCGCAATGGCGGAGGTGGTTTACGCCGACCGCGCGAGTTGGTTTGGCGGCTGGATTGATGTTTGTGCCTTGGAATTATCTAAGTTCTGAAGTCGTTTTGAATCGCTTGAAACTGCCTAATACGGTTGAGCAGATCATGACGAGCTCCAGCGGCGTGGTGCTGTTGGTTTGTTGTTTGATATTGACCGCGAGTGCGCTACGAAATCCGGTTCCGCATCACTAAAAGCAACCAAAAGCGGTAGTAGTGGTCCTAGATTTGCAAGTTGAGAGTCGCTCAGGCAGGCTGCTCGAAACGGCAGTCTTCGGTTATAATTGCCTTCAGACCTGCGTTAGAGTCCTCCCGCAGTAACGATATTCTAGAGACATTGACCGACAAACATTCATGACCCAGCCAGCCGATCGACCAACGACCAAAGCCCGAGACGTATTCGATATTGAGAACGCGACGATCCCAGTGCCTCCTGAACAGTTGGAGCACTCTCTACGATTGGCGAAGTCGATTGTGAGGGCGGCGGCGGAGAATCGTGGACAGAATATTGTGGTCTTGGATTTGACCGAGCACACGTCGCTGTTTGATTACTTCATTATCGCGTCGGGTTCCAGTCGTCGTCAGTTGTCAGCGATGGCGACTGAAATTGACCGAGTTATGAAGACGGAATTCGGTGAGCGGAAGTTGAGTGTATCCGGCTACGAGGAGAGTCGCTGGATTGTGCTCGACTTCGGTAGCGTAGTGGTTCATCTGTTCGATGAAGAGACTCGCAACTTCTATGATCTTGAGTCGCTGTGGGGCGATGGCAAAGCGGTCGACATCGGAGATATTGTCGATCAAGCTTCGGCGCAGATGGCGCGGTTTGCTGAATAGTTTAAAACATCCCAGCGGCGGTGCGCCAATTGCGCACTGCCAGCGAAGTGGATCTTCTTTCGCATTCAATCGTTTCTAAAACGTAGATGGAATTGCAATGCAGCTTCTGACGTTGATTCGTAGTCGTTTTGAGCAGGCGTTAACTGGCTGGGTCGAAAACCCCTCTGAACCTGCTCAGCGAGTTTCGCTTTCGCGCGAACCGCAGTACGGTGATTACCAGGCCAACATCGCAATGCCGCTCGCCAAGCCGCTGGGGATGAAGCCTCTGGAGATTGCGCAGCGATTGTGTGAGCGTCTGAAGATCGATGATATTTGCCAGCCACCGGAAATAGCGGGGCCTGGGTTTATCAATCTGAAACTGCGCGATGACTTTATTGCCTCGCAATTATCTAAAGCGATTTCAGATGAGCGTTTTGGTGTGGATCGCTGCACCCCCAAGACGTTTGTAATCGATTATTCGGCGCCGAACGTTGCCAAGCCGATGCATGTGGGGCACATTCGTTCGACCGTCATCGGTGATGCATTAGCACACATCTTGCGATTTCTAGGCCATCGTGTGATTTCGGATAACCACCTGGGCGACTGGGGCACACAATTTGGGATGGTTATCTATGGCTACAAGCACTTTGTAGATGAGGCTGCGCTGGAGGCTGGGCCGGTCGCTGAGTTGAGTCGGCTGTATCGGCTGGTTCAACAGATTATCGGTTACCAGGAGGCGAAAACAAAGGTTGCGAAGGCTCAAGAGCAAATATCTTTCGCCGCTGAACAAGTCGAGAGATTAAAAGCGAGCGACGGTGCGGATCCGAAAAATGCAAAACTACTAAAATCGGCTTTGAAGGACCTAAGCGCTTATGAGGAGGGGCTGGATTCCCTGCAGCAGAAGATCTCAGCGGTAGAAAATGATTCGAAACTAGCCAAGTTGGCAGTTGAGCATACAGATATGGATTCGCGTGCTCAAATGGAGACCGCGCAGTTGCATTCGGGTGACGAGACCAATCTATCACTTTGGAAAATGTTTTTGCCGGCCTGCATTTCGGAAATCGAATCCGTATATCAACGCCTCGGTATTCGCTTCGATTACCAGCTTGGAGAGAGTTTTTACCATCCAATATTAGGGGGGCTGGTTGAGCGTCTAGTGCAATCAAAGTTGGCGGTTGAGAGTGACGGAGCGATATGCATATTTTTGGACGGATATGATGCGCCGATGTTGATTCGCAAGCGGGATGGCGCTTTCTTATATGCGACTACCGATTTAGCGACGATTGAATATCGAATGGGGCATTTCGCGCCTGATGTGGTTCTGTACGTGGTGGATCATCGCCAGAGTGAGCATTTCGGGAAGTTGTTCGCAGCGGCTCGGGCGATTGGATTCGATCAAGTGCAGATGCATCATATAAGTTTTGGGACGGTGCTAGGGCCTGACGGAAAGCCTTTCAAGACTCGGTCGGGAACCATCATTGGTCTTGAGTATCTGTTGGATGAAGCCATTGACCGCGCTTATCAAGCGGTTTGCAGTCCGGATCGACTGCAGAAGGCCGGCTTGGCAATGACTGAAGATGAGAAGCGTCATATTGCCGAAGTGGTTGGTCTGGGTGCGATTAAGTATGCGGATTTGTCTCACAATCGAACCAGTGACTACGAGTTTGATACTGAGAAAATGGTGCAGCTTGAGGGGAACACTTCGGCTTACATTCAGTACAGTTACGCAAGAATATCAAGTATTCTCCGCAACTCGGGCGTGGCCATAGATGAGTCAAATGCCTCAGAATTCGAGTTCAAATTCGTAAAATCCGCAGAACGAAACTTGGCCCTTTTGCTGCTTCAGTTCGAGGACGTTATCCACCTATGTGTGGAGGAGTATTACCCTAGTGTCTTGGCAACCTATTTATTTAGCATCGCCAAGCAGTACTCGTCATTCTTTGATCAGTGTCCAGTGATCAAGGCTGAATCGGACGAATTAAGAAACAGTCGTCTGGGGCTATGTTTTGCGACCGGTCGGGCATTGAAATTAGGGTTAAGCTTACTGGGTATCTCGGTAATTCCTCGCATGTAGAAATGATTGCTGGGTGCTTCGGTCGATTGCAATATGTAATCAATTGCCGGGTGATCTTCCGCCAAAGCTTTTGTAGGCTATGTACAGTTGTTGACAACTCGCTATATTTCGACAATGGTTGTTAATAGCCAGAGGCCTACATGTATTCGGTCGATACCTGTGGTGTTTACTCGGGTGCAAATGCTTGGAAGCAGGATGTTCGCTAGGAAGCAAAAGTTTCAATAACGAGTGACGAACTGCGACCGGAAGTCGTCGACTCATGCTGTGCGTGGAAGACCCGCGAAATTCAGCAGCAAAAACCCCGTTAAAGCGAGCGAATGATGGCACGTAAAACGAAGAGCAAGATCAACAAGTCCAATGCGATCCGCGAAATCAAACGCGCGAATCCAGAAGCTGGTCCAACTGAGATTGCTCAAATGATTCAAGAGCAATTCGGTGTAGAAGTGACTCCAGCGACGGTCAGCACAGTTCTGTCGACTGACAAGAAGCGGAATGGCAAAGTTGGTCGTCCAGGTCGTCCAAAGGGTTCGAAGAATGGAGCTAAGGCTCCAGTTACTGCTTCTGCCCCTGTTTCTGCCCCCGCCCCTGCCCCTGTTTCTGTTTCCGCTTCTAAATCAGTTGCTTTAAACGGAAATCATGATGCATTCTTGCAAAGTTTGCTGAAGGCAAAGCAATTGGTTTCAGACATGGGTGGCATCTCCGAAGCGCGAAATGCACTGAACGCTCTCGAGTCATTGATGAACGCAGTTTAATCTGCACAGTTCGATCTCGGGTCTGGGGTTTCATCAGACCTGTGATTTCAATTTAGAAAGTCGAGCCCGGTGCCCACGGCTCGACTTTTCGTATTTGGTGAGCGAAGTGTTTGAGTGAATTTGGGTTGCTGGACCGCGGGCGTCGAATCGTGGATGGCTGGTTTTTTATAAAGCGGCTATGATTTCGACTCGCGAAAAGCAGAACCGGCTCAAGCGATGCAGGCTTATCGAAGAGCTTAAGTGGTTAAGGCGGTTGCGAGAAACGGGAACGCACTCAATTCTGGAATTCGTTCGATGGAGCAGTCCTTTGTAGCATGGGCGAAAATGCGGGCTCGCCGATTGCCTCAGGTGAAACTTGGTATAGGTGATGATGCAGCCATTCTTGCTGGGTCGCTAGATGATTGCGTGGTGACCACAGACACTTTGATGGATGGTATTCACTTCAGAGCGGAAGAAGTCTCAGGAGAGAAGATCGGTCGGAAACTGATCAGTGTCAACTTGAGCGATCTGGCTGCGATGGCTGCGGAACCTGTGGCGGTGTTTCTAAGTCTATGTTTGCCGCGGGGCGAGTCGCAGCAGATGGCTGCTGATATCTACGAAGGTGTGTGCCAGGTTGCGGAGCAGTTTCAGATTGCGTTGGCTGGTGGGGATACCAATTGTTGGGACGGGCCGCTGGTCGTTAGTTTAACGGCGATCGGTCGTACGGTTGGCGGAGTGGCTTGGCTGCGCAGTGGTGCTCAGCCGAACGATGCCATCGTCGTGACAGGGCCGTTGGGAGGTAGTATCCTCGGAAAGCATCTCGATTTTCAGCCGCGAATTCATTTAGCGCGATTGATTCGTGATCGGGTTCCGATTCATGCAGCGATGGATATCAGTGATGGGCTTAGCACCGATTTATTGCGTATGTGTGATGCTTCGCATTGCGGAGCCGTTTTGGATTTAGATCGGATACCAGTCACCGAACAAGCGGTGCAGCTTGCGGGTACAAGTGGCAAGTCACCGGTTGAGCACGCGTTGGGCGATGGCGAGGATTTTGAATTGTTGCTGGCCGTATCCGAAACGGATTTGCCAACGTTGCTCTCCGTTGTTGGTCAATCACAATGTCATAAGGTAGGGACCTTCACAAGTCGGACT
>Ga0163144_10026466_pt1 | contig 11275 bp, 9 predicted proteins | sample OliLak19BULKMAT1_FD_123175 | JGI IMG/M metagenome (GOLD analysis project Ga0163144, IMG submission 123175) | Freshwater microbial mat bacterial communities from Lake Vanda, McMurdo Dry Valleys, Antarctica - Oligotrophic Lake LV.19.BULKMAT1 | ecosystem: Environmental > Aquatic > Freshwater > Lake... | reverse complement strand
GGGCCCGGGTGAGGCGGGTCGAGGTGGCGTCGCCGCCAGGGCGATGGGCGGACTTCGGCCCGGCGAGTCGGGCTCCATCCGCCGCGACGAGGACGCGGGCGAGCCGGCCTGAACGTGCGGACCCGGTCCGGCACCTGCGCCGGGGCCTCCGGCCGATCTGCGGGAGTCAGGTCGGGCCGGTACCGCGCGAACGGTCGCCCACCCGGGCCAGGGCGATCCGGACCCGGCGGACCCACCGGAGGCGCGCCCATCGCCGGACCTGGCGACGCGCCCGCTTGATCCGACCGCTCAGGCCGTGTGCGGCCACCAGCGAAGCCATGGTCACGGCAGGCGGGAAGGGCGTGGCCGCCATCCGCGTGGCGAAGTCGGGCTCCGGCGCCGGTGACCGGAAAGCGTGGTCCAGCCCGCTGCGCTCCAGGAACCCCGTGAACGCCGCGAACCGCGCGGCATGACCGCGATTGAAGGGATCAAAGTCGGCCTCCGCGTAGAGGTCGGCCGCGTCCAGGTCCGGGCCGACGTCGGACATCAGGCGATGCGGGATCTCGAAGTAGCGGGCGAGCTCCAGAGTCCGCGAGTCGTGGGCCAGGACCACCGCGGGGGTCCTGGCGATGAGTGCCGCGATGTTGCCGTGGATCCGCGTCCCGAACGAGAAGTCGACCCCGGACAGGAACTTGAACCAGGGCGCCGGATCCACGAAGAACCGGACCTTGTCGTCGCGAAAGAGGGGGTGCGCGAGGTGGATGGGGCGAGGGTCCGTCGGGTCGACCCCGTCGTGGGCCTCGCCCGGACCCCACAACAGGAGCTCCAGCGTGTCCAGGTCCTGCGGGATATAGGTCAGGTTGGGATAGCGCTCCACGTGACGGGCGATGATCGGCCCCATGGCCCTGACATAGGGCGAGACGTTGATGGCCAGACGGGCGTCGCGATCCAGGGCGGGCAGACGCTTGTGGATCACGAGGTCGCCGCCGTGGATGAACAGCGAGGGACAGCCGATGACCTCCACATCGCGAAAGCCGAGCCCGTTCAGGTAGTCCAGCGTCAGCTCGCCGCGGACACCGATGGATGGTGAGCGGTCCAGGACCGCGGACACGAACGCCTTCACCGTCGCCTCGATCGGCCGCAGGCGCGCCGTCTCGTAGCGAACGTTCGACTGGGCACCGACGCCCAGGATCACCACGGGGATGCGCAGCTGACGAACGAGCTGGGTCAGTCGGATGAGGATCGGCTCGTAGCTCAGGCGGAAGGCGTTGGCGAGGGGGATCACGTATGCGTCGTAGCGCTCGTTGATCCGCCCGGCGCCCCGCGACTCGATGATGAATCGGTCCGCGGTCACGGTCGTTTCGGCGGTCTGGAGGATGCGCTGGGACGCGACGGAGAAGATGAGATTGCCGGCGTTGGTCCCGATCACGTTGCGGAGCAAGGTGTCCTCCGCGGAGACCACCTCGAACGGGCCCTTGCCGGCGCGCAGCAGGATCTGTTTCATGTGCCGGTAAGCTTATCGGAGCGCGCGAACGGCGGCGGCAGCGCGGCCGCTGGACCGATCCGCGCCGTCGTCACCCGGCGGCCAGGATGGCGCCCAACTGGCTGAGCACCCGGGCGGTCGCGCCCCACACGGAGAGGCCGTCGACCTCGTAGTGACCGTAGCGCAGGGGCGTCGCGCCGATCGTTCGCTCCACCACCTGGATCGGCGCGTCCGGCAGGAACCGTTCGAGCGACGGTTCCAGGATGCGCGCCACCTCGGACGCCCGGGGCACCAGGTCGGGCTGGCGGTCGGCCAGGGCGAGGATCGGGGTCACCTGGAAGTCGCTGACCGGGATCCAGAAACGATCCAGCGGACTGATGATCCTGATTCCCGCCTGATCGGCTCGCAGCCCCACCTCCTCCGCCGCCTCGCGCAGGGCCGTTGCCACGAGGTCCGCATCCTCGGGTTCCGCCTTGCCGCCCGGGAAACTTACTTCGCCCGAATGGTGCCCCTCGTAGGTGGGCCGTTCGATGAGCACGACCCGAGCATCGCCACCACGATCCGGGTAGATCAGGACGAGGACCGCCGCCGCTCGCCCGGACCATCCGGCCGGCGGCTCAAGCGGGGGCCGGCGTTCCAGGCTGCCGACGATGAACGGCATGAGCGACTCGGCCGGTGCCGGCAGCTGGTCCGGCAGCGTGGCCAGGCGTGCTACCACCGCGTCGAACTGCATCAGTGATCGCCCGCCTGGCCCGGGTGACTCAGTTCAGGAGCTCGCCGTCGTCGTCCGACCGCCGCTCGGCGATGTCCGGCAGGTCGAAGGCGGTGCCCTGCCGCCGACCGCTTCCGGCACCGACCGGGGTCTCGGCATCGGCCCGGCGCGTCCGGGCATCGCGCCGACCGCCGTCTCCGACCACGGTCGCACCCGCGCTGGAGAAGACCAGGCTGCCCGATCCAAGGTCCGCCTCGGCGCTGACCGTGTCGCCGGGCCTGAACTCCCCGGCGACGAGCGCCCGAGCGAGCTGGTTCTCCACCAGCCGCTGGATCGTGCGCTTGAGTGGTCGTGCCCCGAATTGCGGGTCCGTCCCCTCGCGCACGATGAGCGCTCGGGCGGCAGCCGTCAGGTCGAGCGTGATGTCCTGCTCGGCAAGGCGTCGGCCAAGGTCGGCCAGGAGCAGGTCCACGATCGCCCCGAGGTCCACCTCGGTCAGGGCGTGGAAGACGATGACCTCGTCGATCCGGTTGAGGAACTCCGGCCGGAAATGCGAGCCCAGCGCGTCGGTCACCTCGCGCTTCATCGCCTCATAGGCGGTGTCGCCCGCCCGGGCGCTGGTCGCCGCGATCGCGGCCGAGCCGATGTTGCTGGTCATGATGATGACGGTGTTCTTGAAGTCCACCGTGCGACCCTGCGAATCGGTCAGGCGGCCGTCGTCCAGGACCTGGAGCAGGACGTTGAAGACGTCCGGGTGGGCCTTCTCGATCTCGTCGAGCAGGACTACCTGGTATGGCCGCCGCCGGACGGCTTCGGTGAGCTGGCCGCCTTCCTCGTAGCCGACGTAGCCCGGAGGCGCCCCGACCAGCCGGGACACGGCGAACTTCTCCATGTACTCGCTCATGTCGATCCGAACCATGGCGTGCTCGTCGTCGAACATGAAGCCCGCGAGGGCTCGAGCGAGTTCGGTCTTGCCCACGCCGGTGGGACCCAGGAACAGGAACGACCCGATCGGGCGGCGCGGATCCTTCAGTCCGGCACGGGCCCGGCGGACCGCATCGGAGACGGCCTGGACCGCCTCACCCTGTCCGACGACGCGGTCGTGCAGGCGCTCCTCCATGTGGATGAGCTTGGCCGTCTCGCCCTCCATCAGGCGGCCGACCGGGATCCCGGTCCAGGCCGCGACGATCTCGCCGATATCGTCCGCCCCGACCTCTTCCTTGAGCAGCGTGTCCGGACCCTGCAGCGCGGCCATCGCGGCCTCCTGCTCCGTGAGTCGATCGGTCAGCTCCTTGATGGTCCCGTACTTGAGCTCCGCCGCCGTCGCGAAGTCGGCCTCCCGCTCTGCCTGCTCGATCCGGACCTGGAGCTGTTCCAGCTCCGCCCTGGTGGCGCGGATGGCGCCGATGGCGGCCTTCTCCGCGGCCCATCGCTGCTTCATGCCGCCGACCTCCTCTTCGACGTCGGCGAGTTCCCTCTCCAGGGCGCCCAGGCGCGCCTTCGAGGCGTCGTCGGGTTCCTTGCGCAGGGCTTCGCGTTCGATCTCCAGCTGGATGCGGCGGCGTTCGAGCTCGTCGAGCTCGATCGGCATGGAATCGATCTCCATGCGCAGCCGGCTGGCCGCTTCGTCGACGAGGTCGATGGCCTTGTCCGGCAGGAAGCGCTCCGTGATGTAGCGGTCGGACATGGTGGCGGCAGCGACCAGCGCGGAGTCCGTGATGCGGACGCCGTGATGGACCTCGTAGCGCTCGCGCAGGCCGCGCAGGATGCTGATCGTCTCCTCCACGGTGGGCTGGTCCACCAGCACGGGCTGGAATCGCCGTTCCAGGGCGGCGTCCTTCTCGATGTGCTTGCGGTACTCGTCCAGGGTCGTCGCCCCGATGGTGTGCAGCTCGCCGCGGGCGAGCATCGGCTTGAGCAGGTTGGAGGCGTCCATGGCGCCCTCCGCGGCCCCTGCGCCCACGACCGTGTGCAGCTCGTCGATGAACAGGACGACCTGGCCGCTGCTGTCCTTGATCTCCTTGAGGACGGCCTTGAGGCGCTCCTCGAACTCGCCGCGGAACTTGGCCCCGGCGATGAGCGCGCCAAGGTCCAGTGACCAGACCCGCTTGTCCTTGAGGGTCTCGGGCACGTCACCACGGACGATCCGCTGGGCCAGCCCCTCCACGATGGCCGTCTTCCCGACGCCGGGCTCACCGATGAGCACGGGATTGTTCTTGGTCCGCCGCGACAGGACCTGGATGGTCCGGCGGATCTCATCGTCGCGCCCGATGACCGGGTCGAGCCGGCCGGCGCGCGCTTCCACGGTCAGGTCCCGACCGTACTTTTCCAGTGCCGCGTACGTGCTCTCCGGGTTCTGGGACGTCACGCGCTGACCGCCCCGGACGCTCAGGAGGGCCTGCAGGATGGCCTCCTTGCCCGCCGCGTGCCGATCGAGCAAGGCCTGGCCCTCACCGCCCGCCTCGGCAACGCCGAGCAGCAGGTGCTCGGTGGAGACGTATTCGTCGCCGAGTCGGCGTGCCTCCGCCTCTGCCCGCTCGATGACGTCCCGGGTTCGAGGATCCATCGACAGCGACCCGCCCTGGACGCGGGCGCGCCTGGCCAGGGTCGCTGCCACCTCGCCGCGGAACGCCGGCAGGTCCACGCCCAGGCGCCGGAGGGTCTCCGCCGGGATCCCGTCGTCCGGCTCGACGAGAGCGCTGAGCAGGTGCTCGGCGTCGAGGAGCGGACTCTGCAGTCGCTGTGCCGTGGCCTGGGCGGCGACCACGGCCTCCTGGGCCTTCTGGGTGAATCGATCGAGTTGCATGTCAGGTCTCGCTGTTGCGGGGGTCGGGTTGCTCGGTCAGCTCGATGAATGGGTGTGCGGCGTCGCGGGCCGCGTCGGACAGGTCGGTCGGCAAGATGACGCGGGCCCGGACGTACAGGTCGCCATGCCCTGTCGCCTTGAACCTGGGCATGCCCCGGCCGGTCAGACGGAACGTGCGCCCGGGCTGGGTGCCTGGCGGGATCGTCAGCAGCACCCGACCTTTTGGCGTCCGGACCAGGACGTCCGCTCCCAACAGCGCTTCGCCGAGGGTGAGGGGCAGCTCGCGCTCCAGGTTCGCGCCCTTTCGGGTGAAGGTCGGGTCCGGGAGCTGCTTGACGACGACGTGGAGGTCGCTGCCGCCCGGGGCCTTGCCGGTCAGCCGGATCCGCGTGCCTGTGTCGGCCCCAGCGGGGATCTGCACCTCCAGGCGCTTGCCGTCGATCTCCACGCGACGGGCGGTCCCGTGGAAGGCCTCCTCCAGGGTGATCTCGGCGACGGCCTCCGCGCCGGGTTGCTGCTGCGGGCGTGACGAGCGTGCGGCTCCCTGGCCGGCGCCGGTACCGCCCGATCCGGACGGGGCGGAGGCCCTGCCGTCCAGTCCCATCCCGGCCAGGATGTCCTCGAAGCTCGGTCCGCCGGTCGCTCGACGACCGCGCCCGGGCCCACTCGCGCCCGCGCTCGCGGCGCCGGATGGCTCCGAAGCGCCGGCGAAGAACACGTTGAAGAAGTCGCTGAAGTCGCCCGTATCGCCGGACCCGTGGAACTCATGGCGAACGCTGCCCCCGGGACCGCCTGGGGATCCCGCGAATCGTCCCCCGGCCCCGCCGGTCGCGCCCCGCGCCGCGCCGCCGCCGGTGCTGCGCCCGCCAGCCCCAGACGCGGCGCCGGCCCGGGAATACGACTCCCAGTCTGCCCCGAGGCGATCGTACAGGACGCGTTTGTCCGGATCGGACAGGACGGCGTTGGCCTCGTTGATCTCCTTGAAGCGCCGCTCCGCGGTGGTATCCCCAGGTTTGGCGTCCGGGTGATGCTGGCGTGCCAGCTTGCGGAAGGCTTTCTTGATCTCGCTCTGTGTCGCGGTCCTCGGAGCGCCGAGGACCGCGTAGTAATCCTTGTATTCCATGGCAGGTTCTCCGGGCGGATGCCGCCCGCCACCTGTTACTTGCGCGGTCCCTGTCCTACGCCTCTCGCACGACGATCGGTGGCTGGTCGGTCGGCGGGAAGTCGGAGCGTCGCACGCGCGGCGCCGGCGACGGCTCGATGGGGCCGCCGCTCTTGAGAATCCTGGGTGGGTCGACGATGAGCGGCTTCGGCTTGCGCCGGAGCGCCGTCTCGAGGACCTGCTCCATCGTGTCGACGAGGACGAGCTTCATCGACTTGCGGATCTCGTCAGGGATGTCGCGCAGGTCCTTCTCGTTCTTGCGCGGCAGGATGACCATCCTGGCGCCGGCCAGGTGAGCGGCCAGGATCTTGCTCTTCAAGCCGCCGATCGGGAGGACCCGACCACGCAGGGTGATCTCGCCGGTCATGGCCACGTCCTTGCGGACCGGGATGCCGGTCAAGGCGCTCACGATCGCAAGGGCCATGGTGATCCCGGCTGACGGACCGTCCTTGGGGATGCCCCCTGCAGGCACGTGGATGTGCAGGGTGTTCTGTTCGAACGTTTCGCGCGGGATGCCGAGTTCCCGGGCATGCGCCCTGGTCCACGAAAGCCCGGCACGAGCGCTCTCGCGCATGACCTCACCCAGCTGGCCGGTCAGGATGAAGTCTTCTTTGCCCTCCATCTTCGTGACCTCGATGGCGATGACGTCACCGCCGACTTCGGTCACCACGAGCCCCGTGGCGGAGCCGATCTGGTCCTCCGGCTCCAGCTCGCCGTACTCGTAGCGCTGCGGGCCCAGGAGATCGGCCAGCTTCTTCTCGTCGACGATGGTCTTGCGCTTGCGGCCCTCGGCGACCTGCCGGGCGGTCTTGCGCATGACGTTGGCGAGCTCGCGCTCCAGGTTACGGACGCCGGCCTCGTGGGTGTACGAGCGCACGAGCTCGGTCATCGCGCCTTCCGTGATCTGGATGTGCTTGTCCTTGAGGCCATGGTTGGTAAGCTGCTTGGGGATCAGGAAGCGCCGGCCGATCTGGACCTTCTCCTGCTCCGTGTAGCCCGGCAGCTGGACGACCTCCATCCGGTCGCGCAGGGCGGCCGGGATAGGATCGAGCAGGTTGGCCGTGGCCACGAAGAGCACCTTGGAGAGGTCGAACGGCACCTCAAGGTAGTTGTCCTGGAACGTGTTGTTCTGCTCCGGATCCAGGACCTCCAGCAGGGCCGACGACGGGTCGCCCCGGAAGTCCATGCCGATCTTGTCGACTTCATCGAGCATGAACACCGGGTTGTTGGAACCGGCGGTCTTGATGCTCTGGATGATCCGACCGGGCAGGGCCCCGATGTAGGTGCGCCGATGACCGCGGATCTCCGCCTCGTCATGGATGCCGCCGAGGCTCATCCGGACGAACTTGCGGCCCATCGCCCTGGCAATCGACTTGCCCAGCGACGTCTTGCCCACGCCGGGAGGGCCCACGAAAGCCAGGATCGGGCTGCGGATCTCGTCCGCGAGGGTCCGGACCGCGAGGTACTCCAGGATTCGTTCCTTGACCTTGTCGAGGCCGTAGTGGTCCTCGTCCAGGATCCGGGCAGCCTCCTTGATGTCCAGCTGGTCGTCCGTCGACGTGTCCCAGGGCAGCCCCACCAACCAATCCACGTAGGTCCGGATGACGCCGACCTCCGGGCTGGCCGATGGGATCCGGCTCATCCGGTCGATCTCCTTGATCGCCCGCGTCTTGATCTCGTCCGGCATGCCGGCGGCTTCCACCTTGTCACGGAGCTCGTTGATCTCCGCCTGCTGCGGATCGTCTTCGCCGAGCTCGCGCTGGATGGCCTTCAGTTGCTCGCGCAGGATGTACTCGCGCTGGGTCTTGTCCATCTCGGACTTGACCTCGGACTGGATGCGGCCCTTGAGCTCCAGGATCTCGATCTGGTTGCTCAGGAACTCCGTCACGAGCTTGAGGCGCTCGACGACGTCGATCGTCTCCAGCAACTCCTGGCGCTGCTCCGTGGTCATGTCCGGGCTGTACGCGACCATGTCCGCGAGCAGGCCGGGCTCCGTGATGTTGCGGGCGGCCACAGCGGCTTCCGGCGGGACCGGGGCGCCGTTCGCCACGTACTGCTCGATCTGAGCCTGGACCGTGCGCATCAGCGCCTGTATCTCGATCCCATCCGGGGTCTCGTCAGGCAGCTCCTCGATCGTCGCCCTGAGGTACGGGCCGGTCTGGCTGAAGCCGTGGACGCGCAGCCGCGATTGGCCCTGGACGATGGCCCGGACGGTGCCGTCCTGCAACTGCACGACCTGGGCGATCTTGGCCAGGGTGCCGATCATGTAGAGCTCCGACGGGTCGCCGATCTCTTCCTGTTCCGCATGGCGCTGGGTGACGAGAGCGATGGGTCCACCCTCGGCGACCGCGGCGTTGAGCGCATTGACGCTCTTCTCGCGGCCCACCTGGAGCGGGACGATCATCTCCGGAAAGATGACGGTTTCGCGGAGGGCGACGAGAGGCAGGTCACGCACCCCGCTCGTGGTGGGGGTGTCCTGCTCCTCGACCGGGGCTGACGGTCGCTTGGCCATGATTCTGGTGCTCCTAGTGTGCGGTGACGAGGTCGGCAGGCGGGTGCTGCGCCGACGGATGGTTCGGAGATCGGTCAGTCAACGGTCTGCCGTCGAGAGATCGAGCGGGGCGGGACGTGTGGTCGGGCGAGCCGGCGAGGCGTCACCCGTCCCTTCGGCGTAGAGCGCCTCAAGGATGCGAGCGCCGAGACGCTCCTCGAGTTCGAACAGGATGCGGATGCCGGCGAGGTTGACGCCGCGCTCCTGCGTCAGATGCCGGATCCACAGGATCCGACGGATGTCCTTCTCGCTGTAGAGGCGGATGTTGGAGGGCGTCCGGGCGGGGCAGAGCAGCCCCTCCTCCTCGTAGATGCGCAGGGTGCGCGGATGCACGCTGACGATGCTCGCGGCCACGCTGATCACGTAGACCGGTCGTTCCGGATCGCGCTCCGGCCGAGGAGATGCCATCTGGATTCAGGCTTCGGAAACTCTCCCGGCAAGGGCCGGGAACGTGGTGCAGCGTGTCATGTCCGGATGCTAGAACGTTGACAATCATGTTGTCAAGAGTGTTGCGCGTTCAGGGCATCGAGATCGACCCGCGCGGGGTGGCGGCGGTCCATTGCTGCCAGATCGTCATGGGCTGGCGGCTGGGCACGGAGTTTGCCGTCCGCGGGCCGATCAGGGTACGTTCCGTGGCGTGGTCGTGCGAGGGACTGGCAGAAGCGTGAACCAGGACGCCGTCGTCGGATCCGTTGATCGAGCCGAAGCGTTATCGGGTCCCGATATGGCAGGGATCGGGGACGGCCCATCGTGAACCTGCGCCTGCTCGGCTCAGCCTGGCGGCTCGGCACCCAGGCAGTTCAACCCGCGCCCGCGGCCTCCGGATCGCCGATGAGCTGCCGATGCAGCATCGACTCGCATTCCTGCTTGCCGATGGCGATGATCTTGTCGCCCTCGCGCATGACGCTGTCCGGGCGGAGCGGCGTCGCCACCCCGTCGCGGATGACCGCGAACAGCGAGCAACCCTCCGGCAGGTCCAGGTCCCGCGGGGCGCGGCCGATGGCCGGCGACCCCGGCTGCAGATGGGCCTCGATGATCTCCAGATCACCTTCGCCGAGCGCGGCCAGGTGGAGCAGTTCGTGGACCGGGATGTCCTGCTCGATGGAGCCCAGGATCATCCGGGTCGGACTGACCAGCTCATCGACGCCCAGATGCCGGAAGAGGACTTCGTTCTTGGGGTTGTTGACGCGCGCGATCGTGCGCGGGACATCGAAGTGGTGCTTGGCCATCTGGCAGATCACGAGGTTGTCCTCGTCGTCGCCGGTCACCGCCGCGACCACGTCCGCGCGGTTGCAGCCGGCCTGGCCGAGGTACGTGCCTTCGCAGCCGTCATGGGCGATGACGATGGAGCCGATCTCGTCGGCGATCTGCCGGGCCCGCGTCGGGTCCTTCTCCATGAGCGCGACCTCATGCCCCGAATCGATGAGTCCCTTGGCCAGGTAGTACCCGACCTTGCCGCCGCCGACCACCAGTACGAACACGATCAGGCCTCCACGGCCGCGCCCGCGGCGGCCTCGATGTCCGACGCAGCAGCACGCCCGTGGGCGCGTGCGTCGCCGACGTGATGATGTCCCGTCGGAGCGAGCATCCCGGCCAGCTCCGATCCGGGTAGCTCCAGGTGGGCGCTCAGGGCATCCAGCATGAGCCCGGTCCGGCACAAGGTGCCGATGCCGAGCTCAGCGTAGGCCGCGGCCCGCAATGGGTCGTTGATCTTGGCCACGACCTTGCCGATGGCCAGGGCCTCCACCGCCAGCTGGGCGGACATGATGTTGCGGTTGTCGCCCTCCGTCAGGGCCAGCAGGACATCCGCCCCTTCCGCACCGGCCCGGCGCAGGACATCCTCGTCCGTGCCATCGCCACGGATGGCCGTCCCCCCGAAGCTGGATGGCAGGCGTTCGAATGCCCGCGTCTCGACATCCAGCACGATGACTTCGTGACCGGCAGCGTCCCAGATCTCGGCTGCGCCCGCGCCCACGCGCCCGCACCCGACGATGACGATCTTCATGCTGACTCCTCAGGCATCGGCTCGCGCACGACCCAGACCGCGCACGGAGCGTTCTGCAGGATGTAGGGGATGGTTCGCCCGATGGCGAACTCCCCGCCGAATCGCTTTCGATAGGGCAGGCCGACGACAAGCAGGTCCGCGTCGCGCTCCGTCGCCTCGTCCACGATCGCCGCACCGACGTCGCGGGCCTGAAGCAGGACCGGTTCCATCGTGACCTTGCATTGATCGGAGATGGTCTCGGCGGTATCGAGGACGCGCTGCACGGCTTCCGAGCGCCCGGCGATGTCGGCGTCGAGCGGAAGCGTCCAATCGATCTCCACGACGTGGACCGCGATCACTTCCGCCTTGGTCCGGGCCGCCTGCGAGGCGATGAGACGGACGATCCGCTCGTCGCTGGTCCCGCCGTTGAGGGCGACGACGGCGCGACGGAATGCCGGCTGTTCAGTATCGGCCATAGGCACGCCACGATACCACCGTGCGGGCTAGCGGTCGGGCGTCACGTTGGGGGCTCGGACTCCGGGGCGTCGCTCGGTCGGTCGCTCGGTCGGTCGCCGGGTCGGTCGCCGGGTCGGTCGCC
>Ga0163144_10026463_pt1 | contig 11275 bp, 8 predicted proteins | sample OliLak19BULKMAT1_FD_123175 | JGI IMG/M metagenome (GOLD analysis project Ga0163144, IMG submission 123175) | Freshwater microbial mat bacterial communities from Lake Vanda, McMurdo Dry Valleys, Antarctica - Oligotrophic Lake LV.19.BULKMAT1 | ecosystem: Environmental > Aquatic > Freshwater > Lake... | reverse complement strand
TCCGGCGCCCTGAGCTTCCTCCAGCGCCGTGATCGCTTCAGAGCCACCCGCCACCGCCGTCGCCTCGAATTTCTGCGAGGCCAGGATGTCCATCATGATCTCTCGGGCGCGTGCGTTGTCATCGACCACCAGTATCCGCAGTCCGGTAACGTCTTGATCAAGCTGGGTGCGGATGCGTTGCTCGGCCTGGATGCCAAACCGGGCAGTGAAATGGAAGGTACTGCCGACGCCGGCCTGGCTGTCGACGCCGATCTGGCCATCCATCAACTCCACCAGGCGCTTGCTGATGGTCAGTCCGAGTCCCGTGCCGCCGTATTTGCGCGTTGTTGAGGCGTCGGCTTGTGAAAAGGCGCTGAAGAGCTTGTTGCGTTGTTCCTCGGTCAATCCGACGCCGGTATCGCTGATCTCGAAACGCAGGCGAATATCGGTGGGCTGAGTTTCGGGATCGAAGTCTACGGTTTGAATAGCCACGGTGATTTCGCCGCGATCGGTAAATTTGATCGCATTGCCGACCAGATTCAGCAGCACCTGCCCCAGGCGCAAGGAGTCACCGATCAGGGCCGTGGGCACGTCGGCGCCGACGTCGAACAGCAGTTCCAGGCCCTTGTCCTGCGCCTTGATGACGGATATATCGGCCAGATTCTCCATCACGTCTTCAAGATGGAATTCGGCTGTTTCAAACTGCATCTTGCCGGCCTCGATCTTCGAGAAGTCGAGAATGTCGTTGATGATTCCAAGCAGATTGCGGGCCGCCGAATCCACCTTTTCAATGTAGTTGCGCTGTTTCGGGTTGAGATCGGTTTGCAGGGCCAGATGCGACATGCCGATGATGGCGTTCATCGGCGTGCGGATCTCGTGACTCATGTTGGCGAGGAAATCCGATTTCATGCGGGTGGCGTCCTCCGCCAGTTCCTTGGCCTCCCGCATCAGTTCGGCGGCCTTGCGCTCGGCCGTGACGTCGTCGAACATCCAGACCGAACCCCGCGACAGATCGCCGGGGTCGATGGCGCTGCCGGAGATCCGGCTCCAGAACGGCGAGCCGTCCTTACGCGCCACTTCCTGCGTGCTGTTGTGGATTTCTCCGCGCTTCACGTCGGCATAGGGGCCCTCAACCAGCTTGTCCGAATCCGGGTACCAGATGTGCGGGCTCTGGCCGATCATTTCGCCGGGCCCCCAGCCAAACAGCTTCTCCAGCCGGCGATTGGCGCGGATGATGGTCCACCCCTTGATGAAGGCAATGCCCAGCGTGGCGGATTCGAAAATCGCCGTCTGTTCCTGATTGGCAAGTTGCAAGGCTTCGGCCGCCCGCTTGCGTTCGGTCACGTCGTGAACCGAAGCGATCAAAAGCGAACGTTCGTCGTCTTCGGCGACGTAGATCGACACTTCGACATCGACAGATTCGCCATTGTTGCGCAAATGCGTGGCTTCGAAACTCATCGGGCGGCCGCTGCTGCGCAAGGTCTCCAGCAGGCGGCTTACCCGATCTTCGCTGAAATGCTCGGCGAAGGGAGACGGGACGTGGCAGCCGATGCATTGTGAGGACTCAAGTCCCATATGGACCAGGGCCGCCTTGTTCGCATAGGCGACGACGCCGGTCTGGGGATCGATCCAGAACATCGGCTCGGCGTTTTCCACCACCGTGCGATTGAACAAAATCCGCTTCTCGTTTCTCTTGCGCTCGGTGATATCCACCATCCAGCCGAGAATGCCGGGTTCGCCCTCGTAGTCGGTCGGCAAGTAGGTCACCAGCAGGTCACGCACGGTTCCTTTATTGCAGTACATCTGGATCTCCATATTGCCAACGCTGCCATGGGCTTTCAGTTCGGCAACGATGCGGTCTCGATCCTCGGGCCAAACCAGCGCATTCGGCGCCTGGTCGCCGACTTTCATATTCAAAAATTCGGTAACGCGCGGATTGGCAAAACGAATGATGCCCGCTGAACTGACCGCAACGCCCACTGGCGCCGTGTCGAGTATGTTCTGCAGGCGATTGGCCTGATCGTTGAGCTTTCTGATGAGCGTGCTAAGCGTCAATCCGATCAGCGACGCATTCACCAGCAGAAGCACCAACAATTGCGCCCACATGTAACGCGCGAAATGCTTGACCTTGATGGTGTCATCCAGGCTACCGTCGGCGGTCATCATGGTGAAGGCGTCGTCCAACGCTCGCAGGATGAACAGAATGCCGGCGGCGGCGACCGGCCACATCAGTGCAAACCGGGTTGACCGACTGTAGGTTTTGCGCAGTTGCTGGTTGCATTCGTAGTAGCCCAGCAGGCATATGCAACCGGCGGTGATGTATATGCCCGCGACCATGGCGTTTTGGTATTTCAGGGCGTGGGCGACCATCATGATGGTGAAGCTGAAGGCGCCCACCAGCAGGAAATCCCGCCGCGATGTGCATTGCAGGCCATGAAGTGCCCGCATGCCTGAGCGGAACAGGATGGCGCTGCCCAGTATCATCAAGTCGGACATGTTGAAGGCTTGGTAGAAATCGAGGAAGCTGACCGTCGGGCCGCGGAAGAAGGCGACCACGTCGCTGGTCACCAATAGCAGATTGGCCAGGCTGAAATTCAGCGCGGCCCCACGCGAGATGTTCAGCTTGAAGCCGAATGAAGCCCAGGCCAGGCCGTAAAGGCCGGCGACCATGGTCATGAATCGGGCCAGGAGTTCCGGTTCGCTCATTGAAATTCCTTCACGGCTATCTAAGGGTGTTGCCTATTCGCTGGCGTTGGCCGACGGGCCCGGCAGGGTGACGGAGATCGTGGTGGTGCGGTTCTCGTCGGAGACGTCCATGGCAATGTCGCCGCCCTGAGTCCGGGCGATCAGCTGGGCTGAAAAGGTGCCCAATCCGGTTCCGCCCTTCTTGCCGGAGGTGGTGAATTTGTCGAAGAAGCTATCCCGGATATCCACGGGAACCGCACCATCATTGGTAATTAGGACGGTGATCTGGTCAGCCGCGGCTAGCAGATTGATCTGTATCACGGTGTTGGCGCCGGCGGCTTCCATCGCATTCTTGAACAAATTGCTGAACATCGAGTAGCACAGCAGCTCGTCGCCCAGCGCTTGGAGTCCCGACGCCGGCTCACCGACAATTCCTTCGTTCATGAACTGAATGCGAACTTTGCGCGAGGACAGTTCGGAGGTTTTCTCCTTCACGATGCGGTTCAGCAATTGGCTCAGATCGATCGAATTCGGATTGAACTCATAACTGCCCTGCTCCATCTTGTAGAGATCGAGCGACAGGTTGACCATGTTCAGCACGCTGTAGGCCGACTGTTCGATGTAGCTGATCATTTCCTTATGATCGGGGTTCAGCGTTTCGTCGTCGCGCAGCATCGAGGCGAAGCTGATGATGCCGCCGATCGGATTCTTCATGTCGTGCTGGGAGATGCGCTCGACCTCGTCGCGCAACCGTAGGTTGTCCCCCAGGACGGCGTGCTGCTCGACCAGCGCGGCGTGACTGCGCTTGACCTCCTCAAGCGAGCGTTTGAGCCTGAGGTGGGTGCGGATACGCGCCTTCAAAATCGGCGGGTCCGCCGGTTTAGTGACGAAATCGACCGCGCCGAGTTCGAATCCACGCGTGACGTCGGTGACCTCGCTCATGGCGGTCAGGAAGATCACGGGAATATCGGCGGTGGCTGGGTTGGCCTTGATACGCCGGCAAACCTCGAAACCGTCCATGCCCGGCATCATCACATCGAGCAGGATCAGATCGGGGAGTTTTCCGGAGGCCAGAATCTTCAGTGCCCGCTCGCCGCTGTTGGCGGCCTTGACGAGGTACTCGTCGCCGAGCAGTTCAACCAGAACATCGAGGTTGTCGCTCATATCATCCACCGCCAGCAGGGTGGCCTCGCGTGCGAGTCGGCTCTTGAACTCCTCGCTGAGGATGATGGCAGGCGGCTCGGAGATTGCCGAGGGCCCCGTCGCGCTCGGGACTTTTGTGCGGCCCGGTCGCGCCGAATCCGCCTCCGCCGGCAGCGGCGTGCGGATCACATTCTTCAGCTTGGTTTCCAGGCTGTTGGCGCTGAACGGCTTGATGATGAAGTCCGAGGCGCCGGCTTCGATCGCGACCTTGACCTGATGGCGCTCCGTTTCTGCCGTCATCATCAGCACCGGCAGCGTGCCGAACTGAGGGCTGGCGCGTATGGTTTTGAGCAGGCTCAGGCCCGACATGACGGGCATGTTCCAGTCGGTAATGACCGCGTCAATCGGCTGCGACTGAATCATGCGCCAGGCGTCCGCGCCGTTGTTTGCCGTGACGACGTTCTTCAGGCCCATCTGATGGAGGTTCCTGACCACGATTCGACGCATGCCGTCCATGTCGTCGACCACTAGAAAGATCATGTTGTAGTTCATCCCGCCCCTCTGCTTGAACCGACGCCGCTTCGGTCGCGTGACTTGACGGTCGGCGCGACACCCATGAGCGGTGAAAACGTGAGTTTGAGTTTAACGGCTTTCAGTCGCCCGCGTGGGGGGGCGGTGTTCGTCCCTCACGGGACTTCCGTTGGTCGTAGGTCGGGCTTCAGCCCGACGCTTTTCCGTTGCGCCAAACGTACGGCGTTATTCCAGCAGCCCCGTATCTTCGTAGATGTCTTCAAGCGTCAACGTCAGGCGCGCGTCGCCGCAGACAATCGGCAGGGTGTCTTCGGCTGAGAGTTCCTGCTCATACCATTGGCCGCTGTCATCCCTGGAATAACACTTCGCCCAGACGCGTTCCGCATCGACCAGCAGGTAATAGCGCAGACTCGGCAGCGCACGGTAAGACTGCCACTTCTCGCGCAGGTCGATCTTGGCCGTGGCCGGCGACAGTACTTCGGTGACGAGGCACGGCGACTGCTTGTAAATGGGGTGGTCGTCTGCGGGATCGCACACCAGCATCACGTCGGGGTAATAGAACAGCGGCCCTTGGCCCAACCGCAGTTTCATGTCGGCCATAAAGGCGCGGCAGGCCTTGCGCCGTGTGGCAGAACGCAGATGAAAGAATACGTTTCCGGCGATTCTGTTGTGTCGCTCGCTGGCTCCGGCCATGGCATATAACTCGCCGCCGACCAGTTCATGGCGCGTCGTGGCGGCGGCTTCCCGCGCCAGATAGTCGGCTTCCGGTAGCGGCTGGTAGGCGTGGGCTTGAGACATGGCGAAACTCTCCCTCGGGGACGTTGGCCTATTCTAGGCGCGCTAGCGGCTGAGCCGCGCGACGCGCTTTTCTAGTCTCGCCAGATCGTCGCGCAAGCGGTCGATGTCGCTTGAAAATTCCTCGATATCGCCACGGCGGGCGATCATGGGTTGCTCTTCGGTGAAGTATTCGGCCAGATTTTCGGCAAGGTTCTTGGCGGCTTGTTGTTGCCAGGAGCCGAAACTACGCGTGCCGCCGACCAGGCGGTGGGCCACGATGTCGCCGAACATCTTGGACAGGTCTTCCTCCACGTCCCAGCGCAGGTGGCGGACGACAAAGCCCAAGGCTTCGGCGAACTCGGCCGAGCCCTCCAGGCGTGCGGCGCGCATTACCGCGTCGGTGCCTTGCAGAAACAGCAAGGGCGCCGTTGCCGGGAGTGAAATTGTGACTTCTGGCTTGGCGCCGGGAGCCGGGGCGGTTAGCTGGCCGCCTTCAATAACGGTGAATGCACCTTCGAACGGGGAAAGCTTGATTTGTGCCGTGTGGCCGGCAAACGGGGCGAGTTTGGCACCCGCCCACGATGCCTGTCGCAACACGTGATTGACCGCTGCAAGCAGCGGCCCCGGTAAGGCCAGCATCCGAAGGAGGGAGGTGCGGCGAACCTAGGCTTGCTGAATGCCGACTACGCTCCAGCCTCGGCTACCGTCGTTCGGTTTGCTCAAGTGCCAAACTTCACGGAAGCTTTCCACCGGTGCATCGGCTTGTTCCCGCAATTGTCCGTGGAAGCGCACGCTGGCCAACTGGCGCGTGGCTTCGACGCTAACGTCGAGCAAATCGGCATTCAGTTCGATGACGTCTGTCTGCTGCGTCTTGCGGCCACGGTCCTGGTACTCCAGCTGGACCTCGGCGAACATTTCCGGTGACGTGAACTGGCGTATGTCGTCCATGTCGCCGCGATCATTGGCCGCCTGAAGACGCACAAAGTTGAGCTTGGCCTGGCGCAGAAAGCCATCCACGTCGAAATCGGCCGGAACGTGGGCGCTTGCTACGCCGCCAACACTAGCTGCCGTAGTTCCAGCTGTAGTTCCAGCTGTGACCCGTGAAGCGTCGAAGGCTGCGGGAGTGGAGGCCGGTAAGGGCATCGGCTCCAGGCGCGGCGGAATCGTACTGCCAGAGCCGGCATACTGCATGCCCGCAGGGGGTTGAGCGCTATTGGCTTGACGCTTGTTCATCAGCCAGCGCACGACGAACACGGCGGCCAGGGCCAGCGCGATCATCATCAGGATATTGCCCATGGCGCCGCCCATGCCCATGCTAGAGAACAATGATGCCAGTCCAATGCCGGCGGCGAGACCGGCCAAAGGCCCCAGCCAGCGGCTCATGCCCGGCTTGGGCGCGGCGGCGGCAGCGGCGCCGCCTGCCGAGTTGGGTGCCGCTGCCTGTGTGGGTGCAGCCGGCTTGGCCGGTATCGCATCCCGGCTTGTCACAGACGAATCACGACTCATGCCGGAGGTTCGACCACCCCCCAGGCGCTTGGCTTCGGCGTCCTGAACCATCATTCCAAGACCAATTACGGCGGCAAATGCGGCGATTGCGATGCGTTTCATTGCTTCTCCCAGAAAATTTTCGTCAAACGGGGCTTCGTGAATGAAGTGAGCCGGACGACGCTTTACAAACCAAGACACGATAGTGACACATAAGATGGTGACACACGCCGGAAGTTCAAGCTATCCCAGCTTGTAGCCGCGATGCAGGGCGACCACGCCGGCGGTCATGTTGAATACGTCGACACGTTCCAGACCCGCCTTTTCCATGAGTGCCTTGAGCGCCGCCTGGTCCGGGTGCATTCGTATCGACTCGGCCAGGTAGCGGTAGGACGCTTCGTCGCCGGCGATTTTCTTGCCCAGCCACGGCAGCAGCTTGAAGGAATACAGATCGTAGACTTTTTCCAGCGGCTTCCAGACTTTGGAGAACTCCAGCACCAGCAGGCGCCCGCCCGGCCGCAGAACGCGGCGCATTTCGGCCAGGGCCTGATCCTTGTGCGTCATGTTGCGCAGACCGAAGGCGACGGTGACGATGTCGAAGTGATCACTCGGAAAAGGTAGTTTCTCGGCGTCGCATTGCGCCACCGGGGTCAGTATGCCTTCGTCCAGCAAGCGGTCGCGGCCGACGCTGAGCATGGCATGGTTGATGTCGGTCAGCCAGACTTCGCCGCCTGTCTCGGCATAGGTGCCAACCCGGCGGGCAAAGGCGGAGGACAGGTCGGCCGTGCCGCCGGCCACATCCAGCACCCGTTCGCCGGGGCGGGGCGCGGCGATCTCGATGGCGAATTTCTTCCACAGGCGATGCAGACCGACCGACATCAGGTCGTTCATCACATCGTAGTTTTTCGCCACCGAAGAAAAAACCCCGGCGACACGCTCAGCCTTATCCTTTTCGTCCAGTTTCTCGAAACCGAAGTGCGTCTGGGTCATGGCGTCCGTTCCTATTTAGCGTGAAATACGCTGTACGGAGCGCCCCGTGACAATCGAGCGAAGCGAGCCAACAGTCACCCTCGCCTGGGGTGTAGCAGGGGTTTCGTGGCGCATGCGCCGCGCCTGCGGAACGGCACAGGCATGCAGACCTGTGCGCGCCCTGCAAGGGAGGGCCGGGGAGTGGGGGCGATCAATTCTGCTTTTGCGTCGTTTCATCATCAGGGGTGCGCTAAGTACGCATGAAAGTTAATGCTTATGGCCGCAGCTACCGCCGGCCTTGGGCGTGATCACGGTCAGATCCATATCCCGGCTGGCTCCAGCTTCTTCCAGGCGCTCGAGATATTCTGCCCAAAGCGCCGCCTGATTGGCGCCCAGATAATGCAGGATGTCCCAGGAGTACAGGCCGCTGTCGTGTCCGTCCGAGAACACGGGCTTGACGGCATAGTTGCCGACCGACTCAAGCGAGGTGATTTCGACCAGACGTTTGCCGGTTTGCAGGACTTCCTGCCCCCGGCCATGGCCGCGGACTTCGGCCGAGGGGCTCCAGACACGTAGAAACTCGGCGGCAAGCTTGAAGATATTGCCGTCGTCAAAGCTGACCTCCAGCACCTGCGATTTCTTGTGCAGGGTGATGGCGGTCGGGGATGGCGTGTCGCGATTGAGGCCTGGCATGAGCTTTACGGTTCAGTTAGTGGCCGCTTCGGCCATCTGGTAGGTGCAACGCTCGAAGTCGTTGCCACGATCAAGCAACTGCGCCAGCTTGACCTTGATGCTGGTATCGCCCGCAAGCACCTCCATGGTGCGGCCGATGCGGAAGGTGCCGACCGGCGTCAGCAGGCTGGCCGGTTCGCTGGCCGACAAGGTGGCTGCCGCTGTTGCCGAAAGCAGGAAGCCGGGCTTGAAGGAACCCGTGACGCCGGGGCTGTCGATCGGGCGGACGGAGGCGAAGCGCGGCGTGCCGGCAAAAAGCTGAACGCCGAGCGCCAGCGACTGGTTACTTTCACGCAACACCCAGCGCGCATTGCCGAGCATGAAATTTTCGGCACCGAGCGTCTTGATGGCGACCAAGGTCCCCGGCGCAATCCGCGCGCCGTCCTTTAGCGGACGTGTCAGGCGCACACCCGTGGCCGATTCGTCCAGCAGACGCCAGTCGTCGCCCACTTCCCAACGTTCCGTGCTGACGCCGGCCAGCGGAGCCACGGCGTCGCGGTGGCCGCGTGTGCCGAACATCAGGTATTTCTCCTGCTCGCGGCGCAAGGCGGCGTCGTCAAGGCTCTGTTTGTGGGTCACGATGCCGCCGGACAGTTGCAGATGCGCGGGCTCCATGCCAGCGACCAACTGGCAGCCGCCGCCGGCCACACGTCGTTCCTGACGCCGCGGGGCGCCGCCCTTGCACCAGCGTACCAGCACGCGATTGAGAACCTGACTGGCGGTCGGCTGAGTGACGTCGTCGCCCAGTTGCAGATCGGCCGGCGCGCGGCCCTGGTCCAGCAAACCGATTCGTGCGGTCAGACTCTTGCGCAGTTCGGTGGTGTCCAGCCAGCGTCCGCCCGGCGTCGGGCGTGGCTGGTAGCTGGTCGGTTGATCGGCTTGCAGATCGATCCAAAGCGGCACCGCGCGCGTTCGTATGTCGTCCGGCGGGGCAGTCAGCAGTTCGACCTTGATGCCCCAGCGTCGGGCCCAGCGCGCGACCCAGGTCAGATGGCGCGCGGGCAACTCGAAGGGGCTGGCGCTGTACAGTAGGTGGCATTCGGCGTAAGCCGCCAGCGGCCGCGTCGGTGTGCTGCCATGGCGCACCGGGTCGTGGACCGCCGTGGTAGCCAGCTTTTTCTGTTCGACCACGGCGAACACCTGGTTCAGCGCGGCCCAATAGCTGGGCTCCGGAAGCTGGCCGCCGCGGCACAACGTCACCTGCCAGTCGGCGAACAGGGAAAAAGTCCGTTCGGCCACCGTGGCGGTTTGGGCAACAAGGCCGGCATCGCCCGTGCGGCAGGCGTCGAAGCAGCGCAGATACCCTTGCGCCATGGCCTGCCAGATCGCCAGTGACCCATCCAGCGCCGCCTGTTCAGGCGGTGCCAGAGGCAAGGCCCGACCGACAAATTTCTTCAGCACTTCTTCCTGGGCGTCGCTCACCGGCGCCAGCAAGGTCTCAAAAATCGCAAACCGCATCGCCGCCGGCAAGGTGTAGCGATGCAGCAGGTTTAGCTGGCCCAGCAGCATCGATTGCGCCTGCGTGGCGTTGGTCGCCGGGAGCTTCGCCAGCCAGCCACGACAGGCGTCGGCGGTCAGAAACGCCGGGGCCTGCTCGGTTCCAGTGGCGGGTAGGTCGAGACTCATGGGCGCAATGGGGCGAAGATGGGGCGAAAAGGGGGCGAAATGGCTGGGCGACGGCGGTCAGATGCGGAACATCGAGACGGTACGATCCATCTCGTTGGCGACGCTTCTGACCTCGGATGCATTCTCGGCGATGCCCTCCATCTGGCCGCTGGTGCTTTCGGCCATCCGCGTGATGGCGGCAACCTGCTTCGCCACGGCCGTGGAGGATCGTTCCTGGTCCGCCAGCGCGGCACTGATTTCCTTGATGATGTCGGCCGCGCTCTGCGCCGAGGTGCCGATCATGCTCATCACCTGGTGCGCCTCGGTGGCGATCATCGCCGAGGCCGAGACCTGTTTGGCGCTGTCCTGCATGTGGGCGGAGACACCACGGGTCGACGCGCGGATGGCGTCGAGCATGGCCGAAATCTCGTCGGTGGCGTGCGCCGTGCGCTCGGCCAGCTTGCGTACCTCGTCGGCCACCACGGCGAAGCCGCGGCCTTGCTCGCCGGCGCGCGCGGCCTCGATGGCGGCGTTGAGTGCCAACAGGTTGGTCTGGTCGGCAATGCCCTTGATGGTCACGGCGATGCGGGAGACTTCCTCGGTCTGGCTGCTGAGCTCATCCATCTCGCGCGTGGTAGTAGCGACCTGTTCCGAGACCTTCATGATCTGCGACACCGCGCGCTCAACCACGGCACCGCCCTCGGTCGAGTTTTCGCTGGCGGTCAGGGCGCTGGCGCGGGCATCGCCGGCACGGCGGGCGATGTGTTGGATGTTGTCGGTTAACTGGCTCACGGCGCTGGCGATGGCGGCCGTTTCGGTGCTTTGGTCGCTGGAGGCGCGGAACACGGTAGTCGAGGTGCTGACCAAATTTTCGGACGCGGTCCCGAGTTGGCCGTTGGCGGCCTTGAGTTGGCCGACAATATGTTTCAGGCGGTCCTGCATGACCTGGGTGGCGCCCAGGAGGCGCATGATCTCGCGGTCGCCGACCACGCGAATGGCTTCGGTCAGATCGCCCGTAGACACGCGCTCAAGGGCCTTGAACGACCGTTCAATGGAGCGCGACAGGCTCCGTTGCAGCGTTACGCCCAAACCTACGGCCACCATCGTGCCGACAATCATCAGTCCGGTGACATGCGCCACCATGCTCGACAAGGCATCGCCCAGTTGATTGGCAGGCAGGTGCTTGAGGCCCGCCGTTTCAAACAACAGCACCGCCAGAACGACCAGGTTGCCGGCCGTAATCATGCCAACCAGAAACCACAGTTTGACGTTTACGCTTTTGTGAAAATGCATTCAAGAACCTCAGGCGATCAGCGCAGAACCGGTGACTACGGGCGCAATAGCGAAATAGTTTATAGCAAGACGCGCT
>Ga0163144_10026461_pt1 | contig 11276 bp, 11 predicted proteins | sample OliLak19BULKMAT1_FD_123175 | JGI IMG/M metagenome (GOLD analysis project Ga0163144, IMG submission 123175) | Freshwater microbial mat bacterial communities from Lake Vanda, McMurdo Dry Valleys, Antarctica - Oligotrophic Lake LV.19.BULKMAT1 | ecosystem: Environmental > Aquatic > Freshwater >... | reverse complement strand
ATGCAAAAATTTTCTTTTAGTCTTAGTTATATGGAATTTTTATCTAAAAATTACGATAACGAAAAAACTAAAAATGTTCAGCGCTATGCTCGTTTCCACGAAAGACAAAGTGTTTTAAAATTTGAAAATAAATCAATGTCCATTAATGAATATAATGATTTAGAAAAATCATTTACAGATATTGAACAGGTATATGGTAGTGAATATTCTACAAATGCAATCGACTTGGCCATCTCACAAGGAATTGATTTAATTGTGCCGAGTGCACATGCTAATCCCATGAGCTTTTGGACGAAAACGGCGGGATTAAGTGTCGCCGCCATTGGGATTTTGGTTGGCTGGATGGCATCTAATTGGGTTTTTTATGATAACTTTCTCGCGGCACCTGGCAGACGCGCCATCGCCTTTGGTTTAATGTCTGCTTTAGCATTTTCAACTTCCGAAGTCGTGACTCCGAAAATTATTGCGAAAATGGATTCAAACATAAATAAAGTAAATGCCATTTTGGCGCAAATGAAAATATCTTCCGGCCAAGCGAATAAGGTGAATAACACCGCCATCGGTGGTCCAAAAAATAATGCGCCTATAAATAGAGCTGGGCAAAGAGTTGCGTCATCAGCTGTCACTGTCTCAGATGATCCAAATGAAAAATTTCCGTGCGTTGCTCCAGGTGAAAATGGCAAGTGTAGTAAAATAAGTAACATTATGGATTCTAAATTAAGTGAGATGCAAGGAGTTGATTTAGGTGGGATGTCGCAGTTTAGTAGTAATCTGGCAAAATTTGGCGATGGCGTTTCAGGACAAAATAAAGTGAGTGGTGCGACCATGGATACTGCTGCGACCTTAGCTCAAGGTGCTTTAGGTATGAGAAAAATTCAAGAAGATAATGAAAAGAAATTAAATGATGCTCGTAAGCAAGCAGGTCTAGCACCCATCGACTTTAAAAAAGATCGCGATGATTTATTTAAACGATTATTTAATTCGACAAAATCTCAATTTGGAAAAACTACCGACAAAGGTGCTTTGGCTTCGCTTATGGGAAATTTAGATCAAGGCGCTAAGACTGACGAAAAGGCCAAAGGCAACGGCCATAACGCTGCTGCTTTTAAAATGCCAACCTTTACCATGCCGAGCATGCCATCCATGAATCCTGGCCAATATAAATCGGCGCAAGAAGACGCTCCAGCGCAAGTTGCTGTTGAAGAAAAGAAGGCCGATGGACTTGAAGCTTATGAAGATAGCTCGGCGCAAATTGTAAAATCTCCAGAAGTTTCTATTTTTCAAGTCATCTCAACGCGCTATTGGAAAACGGGATTTGATAAATTATTAGAGCGTGAAACAGTCAAGCCGCCACTTCTTAAAGAGTAGGTACGTGATACTTTTCATGAGCAGTGCGGCATTTGCGCGCTAAGGTATACCGGGAGTATAACCTTGGGCCAATGATCATCACGATTAACCAGGCCACTTAAAAAGAGCGCATTTCTTTCATCACAATTCTAACTGGTGAGTCAAATAAGCCCAATAAAATTAAGTGTTTTTGTAACTAAACGCTTTACCGCGCGAATCTAAAATTTGTTCACGCACAGGCACTTTGCGCATTTTGCTAGATGCTGGTTTGGCCAGTTTTTGCATAGTGATTAAAGCTTTTGCGATAGCAGTGCCCAGAGTCGGTGGAACTGCATTCCCAATTTGTCGCCACTGCGCTGAGAGTGGCCCTTTAAAAATAAAATCATTGGGAAAGCCTTGCAATCTGGCGGCTTCGCGAGCGGTTAAATAACGATGCTCCGTCGGGTGAAAATAATTATGACGATGAGTCATGATGGTCGGTGAGGGTTTTTGGCCATCTAGTCTTTGATATTTAGTTTGGCGAAAACGGCCTTCGGGTAATTTTTCCCAATCAATATTTAATTTTAATTTTTTTGGTAGATAATTTTTTTCATCAACGGCGTAACGAATGCCTTTGCCTTCGGGAATATGTTTAATGCGTGCTAAATCTAGTTTTGATTTGATGGCAGCGGCGCTCACGTCGTGATTAAAAGTTTGATCAATGGTTGCGGCCAAATTTTTCAGTGCTTCGCCAACTGTCACGGCAACTTTATGGGTCTTAACTGGAAATTGTACTTCTACATTTAATCGCGTGCCTAAAATAATGGTGCGGCGACGAATTTCTGGCGTGCCGTATTGTTCAGAACTTAAAACTTGCACATCTAAATGAAAACCCAAGTTTTCAAATTGCGCAAAAATCGCGCGCAATGTTTTTTCATTTTTTTTGGCGAGTAGTCCGGTGACATTTTCAATCACTACAAATTGCGGATTGGTTTCGCGCACCAGTCTTACAAATTCTAAAAAAAGTGAATTTCTTAAATCATTTGGATTGCCAATTCCAACGGTGGAAAAACCCTGACAAGGCGGGCCGCCCACGACGGCGTGAACTGCTTGGCCTTTTAAAAGTTTTTTTAAAAGCGTGGCATTTAATTTTTTTACGTCGCCGCAATAAGTTTCTGCGTGACGATGATTTTGCGCAAAAGTTTCTATGGCGTAGCGATCAAAATCGATGCCCAGAAGGCATCTCAGGCCTGCTTGTTCCATGCCGCAAGATAGGCCGCCAGCGCCAGAAAAGACGTCAATAAAATTGAAGGTTGATTTTTTCATGTATTACTTTAATTAGAAGGATTTAGATAAAATTTGTCAATTAATTTCAAGCGGCTTTTTTGAAAATTTCTGGCATATGCGTAACGTTGTTTACCGCCACTTCAGTCACCACAAAACGCAAATCACTCTGACGAGAAACAATACGATTTACTTCATCGCTCCACAGCATAAAATGCTGCGAATGAATCACTGCCACTTGCTGGTGAATTGCTACTTGATGGCGAATGGCCTCTTTTAATATACTCAGTACATCTTTAAATAAATAGGCCTCAGGATTTTCTAAATAGAGATAATCCGCTTTACGAATCATTGACTTAATCAAAGCACAAATCTTTCGATCTTGATCGCCCGCTTGATGCGGATAAAGGTTGAGATCTTGAATATGTTGATAGAGTCCCAGTAAATGCTGGTTACCAGTTTCTTCTAGAAATTTATGCAGTTGATATTCTTTGCTATTTTTCAAAGAAACCGGAATGGCCTCAAGTAAAATATTATCTTTTAAACTTAAGGTTTCAATCAGCGAAGCATTTTGGTCAACATAAGAAAATTTATAAGGGCCGCGAATATTTTGACCTTTTAAAAAATAAATAAAATCTTTTAGCTTGGGCGACCACGTCACCTGGTCCTCGTCGTGCTTAAAAAAATAAATGTCAGAAGGCAGTTTGTTCATCTTGGTTTATTATCGGTAAGGATAGATAAAAAAATGATCAGTCTGGTATGGCACAGCAAAAAGTTCCTGCTATAATAGTTAGGTATGGAAAATGAGGCCCTATCTAAATTGAATCAACAGAGTGTTTTAGTCAGCGTTAGCGGCCGCATTGAATCGATGGTGGCGCTCTACTTGCTTAAAAAGCAAGGTTATAAATGCATGGCGGTGAGTTTTGAATTTCACGGCAAAGAGCATTTAACTAAGGGAGAAAAACATCATCTTAATTCGCGCTGTCAGATTGAAGATATTTATATAGTAAAGACTCTTTGTGAAGAATTAGAAATTCCATTTTTTGTAGTGGATGCGCGCGAGGCCTTTAAGGCCAAAGTGATGGAGTTTGTGGTCAGCTCCAGAATTAATGGCAGCATGATTTCCCCTTGTGTTTTGTGTAATCAATTGAAAATGGAATTGTTGCTGGATAAGGCGAATAAATTAAATGCTCGTTATATTTCTTCGGGACATTACGCTAAAGTGACTCACTCGCAATCAACCGGAGAGTATTATTTACATTCAGCGGTCGATAGTAAGCATGATCAGTCACATTTTCTATCCATGATGAAGCAAGCACATTTAGAGCGCGTGATTTTTCCGCTGGCCGATATGAGAAGAGAGGACGTACTTAAAATTGGTGAGGGCATGGGATTAAAATTTAGCAATGATTATGTGTTAAAAGATACTAATCAAATTTACCAAGAATGTTTTGTGCGCGATGAGAATTTAGGTTTTTTTGTCGAGAAGATGGCGCCTAGAGCACTACTGCCTGAAGGCGAAATTTTAAATGAAGCTGATAGTCGCTTCGTCGCTTCTATCGAAGGCGGTCATCATTATTATTTAGGACAAACAAAACTTAGACCTGCACCCAATATTAATATCGACAAAGATTTAATGGTGGTTAAAAAACAATTTTTAAAAGGACAAGTTTTTGTGGCGCCGGGAAGAGATAAACTCTACCAAGCACTGACGCTAGAGCATTTTCAATTTTTAAATAAGCTGGATCAAACCAAGCCGTGTAAGTGCTATATGCGCACGACGCCAGAGGCAAAACCGGTGGAAGTGCGTTTGCAATTTAAAAATAATCAAGTCGCGGTGATAGAAATTATTGATGAGTTTAAAGCACAGCTTTATCCAGGAATGACTTTTAGTTTTTATTACAAGAAAACGCCGGGAGCAAAATTAATTGGCTCAGGGGTTTTAGTGTCAGGGGGAGAACTTGAAATCGAAGATCGAATCTACAATAAACAATCACTGCCACATGACGATGAAGAATTGGCCAAAATTCGCGCAAAAAAATTGGAAATGGATTTTAAGTTTTAGTCTTTTTTGCCAGCTTAATGCTCACAGTTTTGAATTACGAAAAACTGACCGCGCGCCAAAAAATCTTTATCAAGTGCAAAGTGCCATCGGGACATTAGATCGCAAAACATTAGAAAAACATTTGCGCGAATTTATCAAAGCGGCAAGACCTAATCGTTATATTGGCGGCGCAGGGCATCTTAAGGCACGTGATTATTTAGAAAAAACTATTTTAACTTTAGACGTCCTTAAAACGGGTGTGTTTTCAGTGCAAGAATTTACTCCCAATACAGATTACGCTAAAAGTTTTTACTTAGATGATTTTAATCAAAAAGTTTTGCCGCATTTTCCACCCAATGATCCGACTTATAAAAAATGGCAAGGCTTTACCATGGAGATGGTCAAGGAAGTGCAAAAACTGGCGAGCATAAAAGGCAAAAATTTTATTTGGGAAAAAAAAGGTAATAAAAACCCTGAGTCAGTGTTAGTTTTTACCGCCAATTATGATAGCGCGGTGATGGATACCAAGACCTTAAAAATAAAACCAGATGCTGACGGCCCTGGCGCTGACAACAACGGCACCGGTGTGGCGATGATGCTCACCATGATTGAATTATTTCAAGCGATGGACTTTCCTAAACCGGTGCGTTTTGTTTTTTTAGATTACGGTGAGCTGGCCTATTTAGGCGCGCATGCTTATGCAGAATCAATCGTTAAAGAAAAAAAACCCATCGGCATACTTAATTTTTTAATGTTAGGTCATGACACTAAACGCGATAAAGAAAAACGTTTCGGCAATATGAAAGTCTATATGCGAAAACCTGATGAGGCCGGTTACGATGAAGACGCGGCGCTGGCGGATTTAATTAACAACAAAGGCGCCAAGATTATTTCTCAAGTTAAATTCACACCGGTGAGTAATGGTTTTGATTCTTATGGCCACACTAATTTTTGGAAATTGGGCATTCCTAGCATCGTTTTTACTCAAGACTGGGAAGATGATTTTAATCAAGCGCGCTATCATACTTCAAACGATTTTCCGGAAACTTTAAACCTTCGCACTTTTAATTATAGTTTTGAGTACTTAGCTGGCGCGGTTATTTCCTGGGCCTTTGACATTAATCGCTAAAAGTGTATAAATCCTCCCATGTCAAAACGTGTCGTCGTCGGGATGTCGGGTGGGGTTGATTCCTCAGTCACGGCCGCAATTTTAAAAGAACAAGGTTATGAGGTCATCGGACTTTTCATGAAAAATTGGGAGGAGCTGGATGATTCGGGCGTGTGCCAAGCCGCCAAAGATTACGAAGACGTGATCAAGGTTTGCGAAAAAATTGATATCCCATATTACAGTGTAGAATTTATTAATCAGTACCGCGGCGAAGTGTTTGCGCATTTTTTAGCGGAATTAAAATTAGGCCGCACTCCCAATCCAGATGTTTTATGCAACCGCGAAATTAAATTTAAAGTTTTTTTTGATGAAGTTAAAAAATTGGGCGCGGATTTTTTAGCGACTGGTCACTACTGCCAAACAGTGGATACAGTTCACGGCAAAGCACTGGCGAAGGGTTTTGATAACAACAAAGATCAGAGTTATTTTTTGCACGCCATCGACGGAAGTGTATTAGAGAAAGTGCTTTTTCCTATTGGTGATTTACCTAAGCCGACGGTGCGCGAGATTGCGGCAAAATATGATCTGGCGACTAAAAATAAAAAAGATAGCACTGGCATTTGTTTTATTGGTGAGCGAAATTTTGGAAAATTTTTAGGGCAATTTATTCAGTACCAAAAAGGCCTAATGAAAACTCTAAGCGGTACCATTGTGGGAGAGCACACAGGTGTGGCGTTTTATACTTTAGGTCAGCGAAAAGGGCTGGGTCTGGGCGGTCAAGGCGAGCCGTGGTTTGTGGTGGGTAAAGATTTGGCCAAGAATGAACTTTATGTGGAGCGCGGAGAGTTTCATCCGGCGCTTTATAGTAGGGGTTTAAAGGCCTCTGGTTTAACTTTGATTCACTCTCAGATCGATATTACTAATCGCCCGCTAATGGCCAAAATTCGCTATCGTCAGGCGGATCAGGCCTGTATCGTAACTAAAGATTCAAAGGGAGATTTGTTAGTGCATTTTTCTCGGCCGCAAAGGGCAGTGACGCCGGGTCAGTCGGTGGTTTTTTATGACGGCAATATTTGTTTGGGCGGCGCGGTGATTGATGATGTCATCGATAACTTATTTACTCATCCCCATAGTCATAACCAGTTTTTGCTGGCGTCCCAGACGGATCAGACCTCTTCGCCTTCTCTTTAAAAGCTTCACATTCTTTTCCCGAATTTTGCAGCACTAGCGTTGACGGCATGTCGTAGGATTTAAAATGAAATTGACGGCAACCGCGGGGCAGGTCTTTGTCCCAGGTTAGGTAGTAATACTGGCATTTATTGCAGTTAACTTTCTCCATAGTTTATTATGACAGCTCCTATAAGTTTCCACAAGTTGAGAGTGTTGTTGCCTGCAAATTAGGCAGTTTTAGAAAAAACTTCCAATAGCGAAGGTTTATAGCGTTTTTTAGTTGGGAGCAGATTAAGATTTGTGAGGGCGCATAGTTAACCCAAAGGACTGATGAACATATGAGTAGTTTAGACAATGAAGTGATCGATTTAGCACAAAGAAGACAGAACAAAAACGCTATGATGTTTCCTAGTTCGAAAAATTTTCCTGAGATTGGATCTGATCCGATGCAGGATTTAATGAACGAATTTAATGTATGGGAAGAGATGGATCGTTTGATGGAAAATGATGAAGCGCCAGTTTCTCATATTAAAAGTGACATGAATTTTAACTCCTTTGAAGATTGCTTAAATTATATTGAACAAAAAATGAGTGGAATGAGCGAGAGTCTGACTAGATTGCAATTTTACGCTCGAGAAATCGAAAATAATCTACCTAAAAAAAGCTAATTAAATTAAACTAGTTTAATGAGATGGCTCATTACATGTTTTGATTCGCGTCCCGCCCTGCGTGGGGGCATTGCCACTTTTGGTCATGAGTTATCAAATGCACTGGCACAAATTCCCGGAGAAGAAGTTTTGGTGTTGGCGCCAACCTGTCAGGAAGCGGTAGAGTTTGATAAACAACAAAATTATAAAACTAAACGAGTCGATTTACCGCGAAAATCGATCCGCGCTATTTGGCCACTTCGCCGACATTTAAAGCAGCAGATTAAAGAATTTAAACCCGATATTATCGTGAATTTTTTGTGGCTCCCAGAGGGAGTTTCTACTATTGGTTTAGGTGTGCCCAGAATTGTTATTGCTCATGGAGTAGAAGTACTGGAGAGTTCTGCTACTTTTAGAAAAAAAATGAGACAGACTTTGGTGCCCTTTAAAAAATGGGTTTTTAAAAAAGCATTTTTAACTATTGCTGTCAGTCGCTACACCGCTGACCTGCTGCAAAAATATTGCGGCTTAGAAAAAGAAAAAATATTAATTATACATCCCGGTGTGACAGCAGCACCAGAGCGTCCCCTCAGAATTAAAGAGGCACCTCTAAATTTTTTGACGGTGACGCGGCTATTACCTTATAAGGGCGTTGATGTGGTTTTAAAATCACTAGCGCTGCTAAAAAAAACCCATACTAATTGGCATTATAATGTAGTTGGTGGCGGGATTGATTTAGAGCGATTACAAATCATGATAATGGATCTGGGATTAGAGAAATTTGTCACACTTTTAGGTCAGGTAGATGATAAAACTTTAGAAAAATGTTATCAGCAAACTGATCTTTTTATTTTGTGCTCAAGAGCAGATTTAGTGACTCCAAATGTAGAAGGTTTTGGCATTGTCTTTTTGGAAGCCGCGATGCTGGGAATTCCTTCCTTAGCGGGAAATTCAGGCGGGATTTCCGATGCCGTATTAGATGGCGAGACAGGATGGACGGTTGACCCAGAAGATAGCAATGTTATTGCACGAAATTTGAGTGATATTATCAATACCCCACAGGAATTAGCGCTAAGAGGCAAGAAGGCACGTGCACGAGCGCTGCTCGAGTTTCAGTGGGGGCAAATTGCGGTGAAATTAAAAGACGTGGTGCAAAGTAAAAAAAATCATTTGAAGTGACGAAATTTTTTTATAACTTCGGCCCCCAAGTTATTTTAAAATAATCGGATTAAATTTATACATCTGTAAAAATTTGTTTTTAATCTAAAAAATGCCCGCGCGACCAATTCACTTCATTGTTATTAAATTCAGTGCGCACTGCAGATCTTTTTTTATCCGTCATCTCCACTGATCTTGGGTCATAATAATACATCGGCACTTTTCGTAAATAGCATACACCGGTGTAGAGATTTGCTTCATAATCAAGATAGCTTTTAATTTCGGGACAAACGGTGCCAGTTCTGCCGGTGTTTCTTTCGTAAGCGCCAATAAAATCGGGCATCGTGTACCAGTCATTTAGTTTGGTAGGTTTATAGGTAAATTCCCGGTCCATGACCATATCTTCACCATCGACTTTTACATAAGGAGCGACGTGAAACCACCATTTGCACAATTGGCGATCATTACAATCTCGATTGAATTTGCGAGTATAAAATAAAAAAACTTTCATGGACTGAACGCCAGTGCCATTTTGGACCTTAACCAATTCTTGATATTTTCCATGATCAATAGGATTTTTCTCAGCGATTATGGCATTCATAGGTCTTAGGACAAACATATCATAGGCCCAAGTATGTGCTCGCTTATAACATTGACTGGTAGCAGTATCGCGAGTGTTTAAAACATTAAAAAGTACAGTGGCATCTTCGATGGAAAGAGGAGTGGGAGTATAACTAGAGTCGTCATTGATCAGATCAAGCTGCGCCAAACTTAAATCTTTTTCGTGGCCCATAAAGCTAGGTAATTTTTCAATTCTTGTCCCCAAGCTCTTAACATCTGTGATCATTTCATCTTTATAGATTTCAAGCTCAACTTCTTCCCCAAAACTCAGTGATAATTTTAACTTAGAAATAAGCTCCAAGTTTTGCGCATCCACCCAATAAATGCGGCCATTGGAATTTGAGTAAACACTATATTCACTCTCTAGACTTTCGGGATTAGTCACGTCGTGAAGACTGGTTTCTAAAGTCGTGACCTCACTCGCCAATAATTTTGCTGAGGCGATGGTAAAGAAAAAAAGTGTGGATAAAATATAATGCTGCATAAAACTCCAGGTTAATAAGTAGTTCACTACCCCTTACGCAACATTAAGACCAGCTATTTGGTAATAAATTTAAAGCACTTACCCCATCTTATTTTTAGTCATGTGGCAAATTTCCTCGTTTTTACTTGGAAAAAATCCCCATTATTTTATTGGCAATAACCAGCACCTAGTACAGTGATCTCTTGCGCTTCTAAATTAACTAAAGCGATAAAGCCGCCGTAAGTAAAAGAGCTTTGTTGATCGCCAGTAAAAACCATTAATCCATCGATTAGATCTTCATTGATAGAAATAAAAAGACCTTCTAATTTATCATCATATTTATGATAGAGTTCTTCACTGCCTTCAAAGTCTAAGTTTTCATAATTAGTGGCACGAATGACAAGCTCTGTTTCATTTAAACTCTTAGGCAGAGCTCAGAACTTGTAATTCTTCAGCAAAATTCGAATGGGTTTGTGCCATCGCTTTTTAATCGTCATGCGTAGGGGTTTTAGTATCGGCCAAAGTTAGTTTCATAAAATCTCCTATGTTGCGGATACTGCCCTAGATTTTCATTGATGAAAATAATAATGGGTAAATGCTATCTATCTAATTAAAAGATGCATCGAGAGGCGGGTAGGTGTAGATGGAGTTAAGTAAATATGGCCCTCAGAAATTTTGCTTAAAATAAAGTGAATGTCTTATTTAAGGACATGAATCTAGTATAATAATATAAATATTAGTAAACTAAACTCCATGAAGCTATATCGCGAATATTGTCCAGCATGTTTATTTGCTAAAAAAGTTTGTTACTGCTCCGAGATCAAACGTTTTGATCCTAAAATAAAATTTGTTATTTTAATTCATCAATTAGAAATCGAGCGAAAAATTGCCACGGGTCGTCTCTCGCATTTAATTTTAGAAAATTCGCTTTTAATTCGCGGGCATGATTATTCTCAAAATGAAAAAGTAAATGAATTAATAGAAGATAAAAAAAATCACTGTGTGGTACTTTTTCCCGGAGACTTAAGTGTTGATGTCTCCGCTTTAAGTTTAGCGGAAAAACAAAAACAATTTCCTCTTAATAAAGAACTGGTAATTTTTGTTATCGATGGTACATGGGCAACATCTAGACAAACCATGCGCTTAAGTGCCAATCTTGCTTCTCTACCGCGTTTTACTTTTACTCTCTCAAAACTTTCTAACTTTCGTGTGCGCAAACAACCTCGGCCTGAATACTGTTCGACTGTCGAAGCGATTTACGAGTGTATAAATCTTTTAGGTGAGAGTCGTGGATTTGATATTGGATCAAATGTTCAAGAAAACTTGCTCCAGGTATTTAATTTTGTAGTAGAGCAGCAGTTAAGCTTCTTTAATAATCTAGCTAAGTTAAAATAGTAGCACTTTTTCTAATTTAGGTGCGCAAATCCTTTGCAACTGTCTGCTGCCGTGACGTTT
>Ga0163144_10026460_pt1 | contig 11276 bp, 2 predicted proteins | sample OliLak19BULKMAT1_FD_123175 | JGI IMG/M metagenome (GOLD analysis project Ga0163144, IMG submission 123175) | Freshwater microbial mat bacterial communities from Lake Vanda, McMurdo Dry Valleys, Antarctica - Oligotrophic Lake LV.19.BULKMAT1 | ecosystem: Environmental > Aquatic > Freshwater > Lake... | reverse complement strand
TGCCCCTGTAAGAGCCAGCGAACCACCCCCAACATCCTTACCGACGCGATCACGATCTTCCGATGATGGTTCCACCTTTCCTGCCTCTATGCAGCAGCAGCAACCACAACAGCAACGTCGTGCTCGTGGATTGGCCGGAAAAAACAATCGCGGAGCCGGAAGCAGTGCCAGTGGTCATGCACCACAAGGAGTCGGAGCACCGGGACTCCGTCGTTCCAAAACGGCCGATGAAGCCACCTTTCCGAGTGGCATGCGTCGTCCCGCCGCCGGCGCCGGCGGGGCAGGAGGCATACGAGGAGCCGGAGGGATGCGACAAGGGCGCATTCGTGGATTGGCCAATAAAAGTTTACGCCAAGATTCCATGGGTGGCAGTAGTACGGGTGGCGGCAGTGTGGGTGCCCGGAGTCGAAGCAACAGTCGAGAGAATAGTCGTCTGGCGGCCATGGAACCATCGGCGACGATTTCTCGAGAACCCAGTGGAGAATTTAGTATGGATGGGAGTCGAAAGAGTATGGATGGAAGTCGAAATATGGATGGCAGTCAAAGTCGAGAATTTAGAATGGGTGGCAGCACTGGCAGTTTCAACAACAGTTTTAGTCTGCCAGAACCATCTGTGCCTCTTACTCTTCCCGGCGCTTCTTTGGTGCATGGTCCTCCTCGTCGTCATAAATCCGCAGAAGGAATTCCCAAAAAACAACGACAAGTTGACTTGGAAGGCGATAGTCTCAACAACAGTCGGGACTTCAGTCTGGCGGAACCATCTGTGCCTATTACGCTTCCAGGTGCATCTTCCGTACGTGGCCCTCCTCGTCGCCATAAATCTGGCGGAAGCGTCCCGACACAATCATCCCACGAACAAGCTGACGAAGATGGCCTGCGTAGGGGTTCCACTCCCATGCCGGGTGCCACTTCGGTACGTGGCCCCGATCTTGGTCGTGCCCAGTCGACGGAAGCATCTGTCCAACGCGGATTGCGAAGTCGAAGTCCGACACGGAATGCTACGGGACTACGCAGTGTAAGTCCGACACGTGCCAAACCTCCTCCGGATGCTCCCGGTGCCACGGCTGTACGGGGTGGTCCTCGTCGGCACAAATCCAGTGAAGGAGTCCCTGACTATCAGAACGGTCGCAGTGGTCGAGGACTGGCCGGCAAAAGTGGTCATGACGAAAAGGACGCTACTGTCCAACATGGGTTGGCGACCAGACCCAGTGCCAAATACAGTGCGCGTAGTTTGAGTCCTGGGCCCACGAGAATTTCCAGACGCATGCGTGCGTCGGATACGAGCAGTGGGAGCCTCATAGGAGGATCCACCGTTCAAGTGGGAGCCTTTGCCGCGACGGGTGCTTTGCCCACTAAAGGGTTGTCTCGAAATTCGGGTATCAGCAGTGCCAACAATAGTGCGCACAGTGGTCATAGTAGCAAGGGCTACTACAGGAGTGGCAGTCTAACCCCAGGTTCCAGTTTTCATTCGGGTGTTTATAGCACCGACAGTGGGGCTCCCGGAGCCTTTGCGGGTCCTCCAAATGTCGCACAGCTGCCTGGGAAAAGTCTTTCGGGACACCGATCCTCCGGTACGATTGCCGCTGCTGGTGCTGGTGCTGTTAACGCAGCAGCAGCTAGTTCCTTTAGCAAAGATCAGAGTGGTCGCAGCGATTATGATTTACTAAATGAAAGCGTCAGCTCTTTTGCTGGGGATCGACTTCTCCACGGTGATGCCGATTTCGTGTATGGATTAGATGGGTCTGGTAAAGATCGGCCACCACAAATGCTCACAGTGCCAGAAACGCAGGTATCCCAGCATACACAGGAAGATTTACACAATTATGGCAGCAACGCAGAAGCAGAAGAAAGACACGACAACAATGCTCGTACAATGCCGGGAGTTGTCCCCATGTGTACAGATCCCAGATTGGACCGAAAATTTGATTTAAATTACAATAACAGAAGCAACCATAATGTTATTGGGAATAGCCGTGATGACACTGGTGGTGAAACTGAAATTGTTATTGGTGGCGCGAGCAATGGTAACAGTTATCAATACCCCCTTGCTTCCGGTACTCCCGCTGGTGTTGCTGCTTTTGGTGCAGCTGGCCATGACGGTTTGGACAATGTGCACGAATACCTCGATAACATCGGCTCCGAAAGGGATGCCATGAGGGATCGCTCCGATCACGCAGCCATGTCCGGTAGTTATGGAGCGCAGCCCTTATCATCCACACGGGCGGCTGCGGCGGCAGCAGTAGCAGCAGTAGCAGCAGCAGATGGTATCCGTCGTACTTCTGGCGCCTACAGTACTCCCGCCAGACCGTCTCTACCCGATCCCGTCACCACTGTTCCCGGGACAGCACATGTTGCCGTCTGTGTGGAAACCGCTATGAACGACCCCAACATGGATGCAAGTATGAATCAGATCGGAATTGATGAAATGGGTAATGCAGGTATTGCCAGGAAAAAGAAATATGAAATTCGTCAGAAACATAAAGTATGCGCATGGTTGTCCGCATTCTTGTTGGTTGCGATTGTGGCGGGTGTTGTGGTAGGCGTTCTTGTGTCAAAGGGTGGTGATAATGATGCGGTAGCGGCTGTGAATGAAGGCGGTGCAAATGTTACTGACGTTGACATTGATTCGGAAGACTCAAGTTCCGATGAAGATATCGTCGCCACTCGTCCACCAGGGGTGGATGCGGAGACGTATCTTCTCTCCACACTACCTGGAGCGACATTCGATGCCATTGGTGGTGGAGAATCCGGCGATTCACCGCAATGGAAAGCTTGGGTGTGGCTTGTCGCAGATCCTCAGATTGAACGGTATTCAGTAGAGCGTTTGTTGCAACGCTTTTCCTTGGCGACAATGTATTATGCTACGAATGGAGAGAGCTGGCCCAAAAAGGACAATTGGCTATCCTACGAACATCATGAGTGCAGTTGGAGCGAAGTAAAGAGGATGTGTGACGAAGGTACCGACCTCAGCAACGAGGAGTTTGACTTGGGAACGATTACGGAGTTGGATCTTTCTGAGAATATGTTGGATGGAAACATCCCGAGAGAAATCGGATTGATGTCCAAATTGGTAACGGTCACACTGTCCAACAACAACCTTCAAGGATCCATTCCTTCTGAGATAGAGAAGTTGTCTAGATTGGAAAGGCTTTACTTGCAATTCAATCAACTCACAGGGAGTATCCCTGATTTACGTGCTATGACGAACATGAAGGACATCTTCCTGGACGACAACAAAATGACCAACTCAATCCCTGCAGCCATTCTGGGTGGACAACTGAAGCAATTGAACCGTGCCCAATTTTCGGACAACCTCTTCACAGGATCGATCCCCGCTACTGTAGGCTCTTTGTCTACATTGGTTGTTCTTGCGTTGGATGGCAATGCTATCGTAGGGTCCATTCCATCTGAGCTTGGAGAAATATCTACACTGCGACAGCTAAGCTTACACAAGAACAAGCTCAACGGCCCGATCCCCTCTACTTTAAGTGGTCTGTCGTCTTTGGAAAGGCTCATCCTTCACACAAATTCGTTGACATCGACCATCCCAAAAGGTCTGACAACCAAATTGAGAGAATTCTCTTTGGACAGTAACGAGCTCACCGGAAGCATCCATACCGAGCTTGGCCTTTTGACAAATCTTGGGATGGTGTGGCTCTTCAATAACGAATTGACAGGCCAAGTGCCATCCGAGCTGGGGCTGTTGACCAAATTGGCGGTTTTGACCTTGGATCAAAATCCCTTGACAGGGAGTTTGCCATTGGAGCTGAATTTGTTGTCGTCCATGCAAAATTTTAATGTGTCCTTCACGCAGCTGACCGGCACGTTTCCAGAAGCATTCTGTGAGATTGAAAAACGAGAATACACTTGCAGCCTTGGTCTGATGTGTGGTTGCTGGTGCCCATGTCCACCAGCGGGTGTGTCAACAGGAGAGGACAATTCCACGCGATATTTGTATTAATGTTGTTGCATTGCTGGTCGCAGCGTAAATTAGGCAATGCCATCTTTATAAGATTTGTACAATTTTTTTTTGTTAGTAGTGTAAAGCGAAAATGCCAAAACAGTTCAATTGAAGCTTCTGGTCTGAAGCATAGCAGTGCATGTCCTGACCTCTTATTCAAGGGAGTAATGTGAATCCCAACAGCTGCTTTTAGAATCTTAAGTCTTGTCAAATTCATTTGGTCTAAAAGAAACTAAAAACGGTTGTGCCCTGGCAGTTGCAGCCACGGTTTTCAATCGCATTGCTGATCATCGAAGAACTGAAGTTTGGCACCAGTTTGATAGAAACTATGACATCTTCATGAATGTTAACCAGCAATCGCACAAAAACTGCACAATCATTTTTGAACTGCCCAAGCATTCATTGCTGGGTGCTTGAAAGCAACATACAGCTATGGCTCAAAATTTTGCTGACCTGGTGTTAATTGTCTGCTTGACAAGGCCAGAACACAAACTTGTGATGATTGCTCCAAAATCCCACCTTGAGACTTTCATTTGGTTTTCATTTGCACGTTTTGTGGTGAAGTGCCATGCTTTTGCATTGTGCAAGAAGTTGTGAGGTGTTTTTCCAAGAGCAGTTGAACAAGTTTGTTTATCTCAGTTTCTTTCGTTCTTAACCATCATCATTTAATTCCTCAAAATGAGACCAAACAAAGCAAGGCTCTCATCCATTTCATTTCTTTCATAGACAACAGAGAATCATGTCATCAATGTTGCAATAGTTAAAACACAGTAGTTTTTGTTAACTGAACTTGAGCTGAACAAACGCTCAATTGTTTGTTTCCCGGTGATTAGAAAAAGACACAACACACACCAAATGTTGTCAACAAACAGATTTAATTTTCTCTTCCTCATCCTCAGAACTTTCCTATTAATTAGCTCATGGTTTAAAGCATAAAAAGCAGCTTTGCCAAGATAAACAAAGTCAGTCATTTTGGTCATTGGTTTGTGATGTCACATTCTTGTGTTTGAATTCTTGGAAAACACATGTTTTTCTGCAATGGATGACATTATGGACACATTTTTATTTGGCATTTGGGGCTGTGCTCATTGTAACGGATACCACTTGCTACAAGGAAAACAAGGCACAAACCTTCATCATGTTTGTAAGGATGGAAGTGACTTAACATTTTTACATTGTCACAAACTCATCCATCTGAAAGCTGACATCAAGTGAGCCTCAAATGAGCTTCGAGAGTCTCTCCTGCTTTTTTTTTTTTGCTTTCTTGAGCAAGTTTGAGAAAAACAGCCAGGTAAGCTTCCAAACCAACTTTTCATAGGGAACCTTAACACCCACAAGTGACTTGCTCAACAAGGTTGATAAGAACAGTTACCATCCTCGGTCAAGTGTGCGTGAGTGTTTATGATACCCGACTCACTCATCTTTTTAAAAACATTAAATCTTTCTGCGAAGTGGTGTTGTCGCACCGGTGCACACAGCAGGATTGTTCAGCACGTGTCGTTCGGTGCACGCTACTGTAATTGACCAAATCATCGATTCTTTTCTCTACTCCGAGTACGTCGTACGACGTGTTCATTCATGCAGCATCAGTTAATTTTAAAAGTCGCGTGCAGGATCGAGCTCTTTTGCTGCAATTCATTGTGTTGCTTGAAGTAATGAATCAATCGAAGAATCAATCGAATGGATGCATGACGATAACCTGCTGACGATACATTTTTGGTGAAAGCTAAGTTTAAAAGTATCTACTAGCTAGCTAGTAGCTAGCTAGCAGCTGAAGTTAAGCTACAAACCATGGCAGAGCCGACGAGTTTAGTCACGACGTCCGTGACGGCGGATGTGCAGTTGGCTGTGGTAGAGCCCGCAGCAGCAGGAGCAAATGGCACAGCTGCTACTGGAGACGGAATGGATGCGTCCAGTAATAGGCGAGGGCCACAAAGAAGAAGTGATAATGTCGTCATGGATGCTTCCAGTAACAGCCGCGGGCCGCAAAGAAGGGGTGCGAATGTTGTCATGGCAGATTCTTCCTCTCGATCTGAAACAGAAAGCACAAGAATTGCCGGAAATCCTCCTTTTTCTTTTGTTACGGCTGCCAACAGGGAACCATCTCTTCCACTTACTACTCTCACGGCACCAGTTAGTGCTCCTGTGCGCCCTGGGGCATACTCTGCAAGTGGCTCTGGTGCCACAGGAAAGGGAATGCGTTCTCGTTCTCCTCCTCCTTCTCCTGCTTTGAACAACAAGGCATCGGTTATTCCAACAGCAGCTTTGAGTTCCCCTGGTGCCTTTTCTGCAAGTGGTAATGGTGCTACAGGAAAAGTAATGCGTTCTCGTTCTCCTCCTCGTTCTCCTGCTTCGAAAAACAAGGCATCGTTTATTCCCACAGCAGCGTTGAGTTCCCCTGGTGCCTATTCTGCAAGTGGCACTGGTGGAAAAGGGCTTTCTCGCCCCTCACCTGTCACTGGAAGAGCTAGTAGTGGTCCCTCCCCTGGTGCCTATTCTGCCAGTGGATCTGGTGCTGTGGAAAAAGGGCAACAGAGAGGTCTACAGGGGAAAAGAGATGGTGCTCTTCCTGGTCCTCCTCCTCTCACAGCAAGAACAAGTAGTGGTCCCTCCCCTGGTGCCTATTCTGCAAGTGGTTCGGGTGCGGTAGAAAAAGGGCTGCAGAGAGGTCTACAGGGGAAAAGAGATGGTGCTCTTCCTGGTCCTCCTCCTCTCACATCATCAGTTGGTGCTCCTGTTTACCATCACTCAAGTGGTACTACGGGAGAAGGACAAGGCGACGTCGTTTCAGTTGTTTCTCGCCCCCCTACGCTCACAGAAAGAGCTAGCAGTTGCCCCGGTGCCTATTCCGCAACGGGTACCGATACTGCTGAGACTAGAAAGGCTGCCCGTGGCTTGCGAAACACGCAGAGCATCGGAGAGGGATCCTCGCACTCGCAAGACAAGTGCGCGTTGTCTCCTGCCAGGACTGTAACAAAGGGGCGTCGTGGACTGGGCAAATGGAAAGATGGAGCAGGGACAAATGACCAAGAAGCAGATGATCTGAATGAAAGTCAGTCAGGTGTAAGCTATGGAGGGCTAGAGGACAGCGCGAATTCCAACATGGATGCCGTCCGCTTCTTGCCGCGCAAAGTTCACGACCAATTAATTGCTGCATCGGTCACTGTCCAGGTACCCAAATCTGCTGGACTTCGCAAGAATATAGCACCGGCCAAAACTGACAAGATGGGAGAACGAGTCATACCCAAAACGCACGCGGTATCCGAAGTGGCCAAACCGGGTGTGGAATATTTTGGTGGCGACAACAATAACAATAGCGATGATTATGATGTCGCGAAGGGGTTGAATCCGAGAATTCCTCCCCGCCATTCCGATAGTTATGATTTGCTGGTGCATCTGGTGACATCTGGTGCGATTGCATTGAACCAACAAAGTAAAACGGCGAGTGTCAATGCCCAAGATTTTAGATGTTGGCGGGAAGAACAAAAAGTTTTGGAGTTTGATCAGGCGCACGGTGATCATGACGGTACTGACGCTTTAACACAAAAGTCAGCAAGCTACGAAATGTTAGCGCACCTGGTAAAGGATGGTACTATTCAAATCAGCAGTCACGATGGAACTATTGCATTGCTAAAGGACCACGGCCATGGCAATGATGATCCCCAGGGCACGCGAAATGATGGTTTGCCTTCGTCGCCTGAGAATAGTTATGAAATGCTGATGGAATTGCTCCAAGGAGATAAGATGGATGCAAGACCGCTTAACGGTAGCTCACAGTTAGGGAGGGAGCATCCCGATTCTGATTTGTATATGCCAGCGTCCTGCTCGGGCAATGCCGCAGCGGGATACAATAGCCTCCCTCCGCCGGGTTCGCGATCCTTGTCGATTCAGTCGGACGATGACGTATCCATGACTCCTAATCAACTTTCTCAAACTAATAGCTACCAGCCAGTGGAAAGAGTAGTCGATGGCGGGTTTGGCAGTAGTGGTCTCTTTGTTGAATCGGTTACTGGACCAAGGCCCTCAAAAATAGAAAACGTACCGGTACCTCATGACGAGGAACAAGGTCCGTCCACAATGGATACGCCCTATGGCGTCAAACCCTCTGACAAGGAAGCAGGTTCTTCCAAGAAAAGGTTATATATGGCGCTGGCAGCACTTCTAGTAGTAGTTATTGTCGTCGTGGTCGTGGTTGTGGTTGTCGCGGGGGGCAACGATTCCGGCTCGGCGGAGAGCCCTGTGGCGGAAACAGGCGAAGCCAATGGCGATGTCCAGCAGCAAGTAGATGACCCAAAGCTAGATTTCGACGCAAGCATTCTTCCCCTTCTTCCCGACATCACTGTGCAAGCCATACAGCAAGACATCCAATCTCCACAAGCCATGGCATTTGCGTGGTTCGCCGAGGATTCCAACTGGAGCACCCACGAAGAGTGGAAAAAGTTACAACGCTTTGCCATGGCTACCTTTTATTACTCCTTCGGCGGAAGCAGCTGGCCGACGGACAACGATCAGGCCAAGAATTGGCTCCGAGTCGATCTGGACGAGTGCGAGTGGTTGCCGTATAACAATTCCTGCAACGAGAAAGGGGAAGTCCTCCTCTTGAATATTACACGATTATCAGGCTTCAAAGGCGCAATCCCTCCGGAGCTTGTTTTATTGCAAAGCCTGGAAGAGGTTGATTTGTCGGACAACAGACCTGGAAGCGATTCGAGTCTGTTGTTTCCTCTGAGCGGCTCAGAAGTATCGCTCCCTTCTAGCCTGAAGAAGATCTGGTGTTCTCGGTGTGCGCTTGGGGGGACGATACCAACTCAAATGTTTCAGGTCACACAACTCGAGAGAATTTTATTAAACGGAAACAGACTCTCTGGCAGTCTTCCATCAGAGATCGGGTTGCTGACTGCCTTGCAATTCTTGATAATGATGGAGAACTCTATTACAGGAAGTTTACCTACGGAAATTGGGATGATGACGACTTTGAGAGATCTTGGGCTTGACAGTAATGACATTGCTGGCACGATTCCAGACGAAATTGGTAGCCTCCAGAACTTGTGGTGGTTCGGTCTGGCGGCCAATGCCTTGACGTCCTCCATTCCTTCAAGCATTGCATTAATGAGCTCGTTGAGGTTTTTGGACGTTGGAAAGAACAAGCTTTCCGGGACGGTGCCCACGGAGTTGGGTCTTTTGCCACACCTTCAAAGATTAGCCATGATGAGGAATGGTTTTAGTGGACCATTGCCAAGCGAATTGGGGCAACTGTCTGCCCTATGGCACCTATCCATGTTTTACAATTCCCTGACGTCGACCCTGCCAACGGAACTAGGGAAGCTATCCGAGATAAAGACAATTAGTTTATGGTCGAATCAATTTACGGGCGGCCTCCCAAGCGAATTGGGATTGCTCACATCCATGCAGATGCTGGCGACGAAAAATAATGATCTGAACATAACTGTTCCAAGTGAAGTTCAGGCTCTGCCCAATTACAATTTGTTTGAGTTATGATGAGAAAGCACGACGAAAGGAGTGATACACTGAAGTTCATGTGCATGCATTGTAAGCATTTTTAGCCCCACTGTTTTAAAAATACATAAGACTACTATGATGTGATTTGATTTTTTTGCAGGTAACGAACTTGGCTCAATTCTTGTGCAAGCCAGTTGAGTAGGCAAGCCACCTACTGGCTAGATACTACATCTACTACTAGATGCTATCTGCTTCCTAGCTAATGCTAGCAGCAGCTAGGTAGCTAGTGGAGACCACAATGTTTTTTTTTTACAATGTCCATTGTGCCGTGTCCTTCTCGTTTTTGGAACCAAAGGGTGCAGGTGATGACGTGGACATCAAACACAACCTGCTGTTGACACTCCAGGACACGGAACTGACTGAGTGTCTGTTGAACGTCCCTGAAGTTGCTCCAGAACGTCCATTTCTGCTGGATTGCGGCACCATAGCCACAGCTCAAGCTGATGACGCAGTGTTACAACCGTTCATCAAGCACAAGCCTGAACAGTGCCAACTGAAAGACATTGAAAAGGGAATGTCCTTAGTGACATGCTGTGAGACACCGGAAAGCAAACCAAGAATTTGCTTACCCAATTCGATGATCGATGAGGTCATCGCCCTTTGTCACAAGGTGCAAGGACACACATGCATGGATTGACTGCTAGTGGAATGAAGTCTCCGTCAGCGACACGAACTTCCATCGCTGAAGGACAAAGTGCAGGAAAGAGTCAAGTGCTTTGACCCTTGCCAGTGTTGCAAGAACATCCGCGCTGAGTGCGGTGAACTGCCGGAAAGAGAAGCGCATCTCGTCCCATGGAGTGATGCACTGCATGTTTGCTCGGTGCTGACAGTCACGAGTGACACAGGACTCGAACAGCTGAAAGTCAATGGATGTCACTCGGTTCGTCTGTGCAAATTAAGTCGTGGCGAATCGATCTGTGTGATCTGACAGACCACTTTCTATGCAGCGATTGGTCCATGGAAGACACGTGACAAGCATGGATTCAATCACGAGTTCACAGCTCTTGCTGTCATCGACACTGTCACCAGCTGTGCAGAAATCATAAGATTGGAGAACAAGACAGCCAAACACGTGTCGGAACAGTTTGAGAACATTTGGGTGGCTCGTTGTCCCAAACCAAACAGCGCCATCTTTGATCCCCAGTCGGCAATGAGTTCAAGCGAGAATTCAGGGACACACTGGTGCGATTAGGAATCACACCATTTCCAACCACGGTGAAGAACCGGCAAGCAAATTCCATTTGTGAAAGATTGCATCAATCTGCAGCGGAAGTGATTCACACAGTGATCTGCAAGGATCCACCAGAACACAGGGGACGAGCGTCTCAAACAGCAGACAACACATTGGCTGCAGCAGCCTGTGCTGCTCAAACAGCCCTTCATTCCACACTGGGACTTTGTTGTTGGACATCCAAGTGGTTGCTGACTGGGAAGAACTTCAACAGAAGCGACAGCATGTCATCAAAAGAAATCTTGATGCTGCCAACAGGAAAAGAGTGACCCATCACGACCACAACGTTGGAGAAAAGGTGTTGAAGTTGGTGTGCAACCCCACTTTTTCGGAATCGTTCATTCGACACTTGACTGGTCCCCAGCCCTACAGCAAAACAGCACCCAACCACACAGCAAAATTCGCGAAACGCAATGTCACATCCCCGCTGCTAGCTAGCTATGTTTCCCTTCTTATCAGCATGTCTGTCTTTGGCTCTCCTGTTAGCACAGGATGGAGCTGTTGGCATCCCCATTGTCAGTTGTCTTTGTCTGTTTTTAGAGTCGATTCAGTCATTAGCCCTTG
>Ga0163144_10026457_pt1 | contig 11277 bp, 11 predicted proteins | sample OliLak19BULKMAT1_FD_123175 | JGI IMG/M metagenome (GOLD analysis project Ga0163144, IMG submission 123175) | Freshwater microbial mat bacterial communities from Lake Vanda, McMurdo Dry Valleys, Antarctica - Oligotrophic Lake LV.19.BULKMAT1 | ecosystem: Environmental > Aquatic > Freshwater >... | reverse complement strand
GTGCCTGCGCAGCCCAATGCCGTACTCCGACTCTGGCTGGATCGGCCTTCGGGTTGCGGCTTGCCGGGATTCGTCGTCACGGCAAAAGAGCGACTGCTGGATGCCGTCACGTTCTATCATCTGATCGAGGAGGCCTCGGCGACCTGGGCCGAGGCCTCAGGCGGGAGTGTGCTCGAGCTGCATTGCTACGCCGTCCCGGATGGAGTCGGCGACTCGGAGATCGCGGCGACGCTGAAAGACGAGATGTTCGGGTACTTCCCCGCGCTACGCTCGGCGACGATCATGGGCGAACACCTCCAGATCAATCGCAACTTCACCGCCTTTCACACGGGCATGCACGCGCGCCGACCCGTCGTGGAAACCGAGCATCCTCGACTCGTATTGGCCGGGGACTGGGTCGCGCTTCCGCAGCCGGCGATGTTGATGGAGGCGGCGGTGACGGCGGGCCTCGAGGCGGCAAACGCCATCTTGTGTCGCGAAGGTGTCCGGGAGGAACCCGTCTACTCCGTTCCCCCGAAGGGTCTGCTGACTCGCGGTCCGCGCACCATCTGACGGGTACGATTGTTGCGTGGTCGAGCGATCGAGCACTTCGCCTAGCCCGCTGGCAGAGGCGTTAGCCGGCGCTCGCCGCGGATGCGACGGCAGCGGGGGCTGCCGCCGCGCCCGCGACTTCGCACACCGGCACGGCACCGGCGGAGCGACGACGCGACTCCTTCACCAGAAGACCCCGCCGCGTGACGCGCACCGGGCTGTCACTCCCGCGACGCCAGGCGAGCACGGCGCGGCGGAGCGGCTCCCACGCGATGTCGAGCGCCTCGCACACGTTCACGAACGAGCACGGCCACTCGCGATCGTCGGAGCGAATCCAGCGCTCGGCTTCCCGCAGCTCGATCGACGCGTGCCGGGGGGCCGTCGCGAGTCGACGATAGCGAACGATCGCATCCGAGAGGACCGCGAACAGGAGCCGGCGCTCCGGCTGCGAGACGTGCTGGACGGCGGCGCCAAGGCCGTCCGTCGGGTCGACTTCGGGCAACACCATGCCGTGCGATGCTTCCCAAGCTTTGCCGCCTGAACGGTCGTGCGCGCTCGCGATCATGGATGATCCTCCGTGGTGGGGAGACGTTGCACGCGCCGTGCCTGGTCGAGACGGCCCGCGCGCCGAGCGTCTTGCGGTCTTCGCGGCGCCGCCTGGCGTGTCGATTCGACACGCCGGGCCGGAATGACCCGCGCGGACGGTTCGGGGGGCCATTGCTTGACCCGGTCTGCGCTTCTGACCTATCGCGGCAAAGATCCCGTCGTTCGGGATCGGGACCCCCATGAAGCTCGCACGCAAGATCACCGTCGCCATCGCCGCCGCGATCCTCGTCATCATGACGACCCACGCGTACGTGCTGCTGAACCGCCAGGTCGTCCTCTTCGACGCCGATCTGGCGCGCAGCCTCCGTCTCAAGCAGGCGCTCCAGGCGAGCATCGCGAAGGTGTGGGAGGCGTACGGCGACGCCGCCGCCCAAGAGCTCGTCGAGCGCACCATCACCGAGGCCGTCGACGGCGTACGGGTGCGCTGGGCCTGGCTCGATGCCCCACCGGACGATCCGCGCCATCTCGACCTCGCACCCGCGCAGCTCGCCCAGCTCCGCAACGGCGAGCGCGTCATCGTGCTCCGCCAGGAGAACGGCCGGACGACGGAGCGTCTGAGCTACGTCCCCGAATCGATTCCGGGGGCCCGACCCGCCGTGCTCGAGTTCATCGAGTCGATCGGCGAGCAACATGCCTTCGTCGAGGCGAGCCGCTGGCAAATCCTGGTCGCGACGCTCTGCATCCTGCTCGCGTGCGCCGCAGCCGTGTACTGGTGCGGCGTCCGCTACGTCGGCCGTCCCGTGCAATCGCTCCGCGATCGCGTCCGCGCGATCGCCACCGGCGACCTCGAGACGCCGATCGTGCTCTCGCAGCGCGACGAGATCGGCGATCTCGCGGCCGAGATCGACGGCATGCGCCGCGGTCTCCTGGAGACCCGGCGCGCGCTCACCGTGGAAACCGAGGCCCGTATGACCGCGTTGGAGGCCCTCCGCCACACCGATCGCTTGACCACGATCGGCCAGCTCGCGGCCGGCGTCGCGCACGAGCTCGGCACGCCGCTCTCGGTCATCAGCGGCCGCGCCGAGATGATCGCCTCGGGCGAGGCCGCGGGTGAGCGGGCCGGCCAGAGCGCCAACGTCATCGTCGAGCAGGCGCACCACATGACCGAGATGATCCGGCAGCTCCTCGACTTCTCGCGCCAGCGCGGCCCGCGCTTTGGGCTCACCAGCATCCACGCCATCTGCGGACGGATCGTCGACACGCTGACCGTGGTGGCGCGGCGGCGCGGCATCACGATCGTCGCTCAACTCGACAGCGCGCCGCTCCTCGTGTCCGCCGACGAGCATCAGATCCAGCAGGCGCTCGTGAACCTGGTCGTGAACGCGATGCAGGCAATGCCGAACGGCGGCCGCATCGAGATCGCGAGCGGCGAGCGCCGCGCGCACCCACCGGGCGAGGACGCGCGCGAGCGCATGTACGCCTGCGTGACCGTCACCGATCACGGCACCGGCATTCCGCCCGAGCACCTCGCCCACCTCTTCGAGGCGTTCTTCACGACGAAAGAGCCCGGCGAAGGCACGGGGCTCGGCCTGTCGGTCGCGCACGGCATCGTCCGCGACCACGGCGGCTGGATCGCAGTCGAAAGCCAACCCGGCCGCGGCAGCAGCTTCTCGATCTTCCTGCCACCGGCGGCGCACGCGCAGCGGCCGCCCCATCGGGCCGCGTAAAGAAAACCCCCATGACCTCCCCCACCCCCGACCCCACCGCGCGCGTCCTCGTCGTCGACGACGTCCAGAGCATGTGCGAGATGCTCGCCGAACGCCTGCCGCCGCTCGGCTTCGGCGTCGACTGGCACACCTCACCGGCCAGCGCCCTCGCGGCCCTCGCCACGAGCGAGTTCGACGCCGTCGTCACCGACATCAACATGCGCGAGATGGACGGCCTCGAGCTCTGCGCCCGCATCGCGAACGCCCATCCCGACGTGCCGGTCGTCGTGATCACCGCGTTCGGCAACCTCGACGCCGCGATCGCCGCGATCCGCGCCGGCGCCTACGACTTCCTCACCAAGCCCTTCGACATCAAGGTCCTCGCCCTGTCGCTCGAACGCGCCGTGCAGCATCGGCGCCTCCGCGTCGAGGTGAAGCGGCTCCGCCAACGGGTCGCCGACGCCGGCCGCGTCGGCGACCTGCTCGGCACGAGCGCGACGATGCAGGAGGTCTACTCGCTGATCGATCGTGTCGCCGACACCGACAGCTCCGTGCTGGTCTGCGGCGAGACCGGCACGGGCAAGGAGCTGGTGGCGCGCGCACTGCACGAGCGCAGCCGGCGGAAGCACGGCCCCTACGTCGCGATCAACTGCGCCGCGGTCCCGGAGACGTTGATCGAGAGCGAGCTCTTCGGGCACGCGCGCGGCGCGTTCACCGACGCGCGGGCCGGCCGCACCGGCCTCATGGTGCAGGCGAACGGCGGCACGCTCTTTCTCGACGAGATCGGCGAGCTGCCATTGGCGCTCCAGCCGAAGCTGCTGCGCGTCCTCCAGGAGCGCAAGGTCCGACCCGTCGGCGGCGACGCCGAGGTCGCGCTCGACGTCCGCATCGTCGCGGCGACCAACGCCGACCTCGAAACCGCCATCGAGGAGAAGCGCTTTCGCGAGGATCTGTACTTTCGCCTGAACGTGATCACGATCCCGTTGCCGCCGTTGCGCGCGCGTGGCGGTGACGTCTTGCTATTGGCGCAAGCGTTACTCGAACGGGCCGCCGCCAAGAACGACCGCGCCCTCACCGGCATCGCGCCGGAAGCGGCCAAGCTGCTCGCGGCCTATCCGTGGCCGGGCAATGTACGCGAGCTGCAGAACTGCATCGAGCGCGCCGTCGCCCTCGCCCGCTACGACCAGGTGACGGTCGCCGACCTGCCCGAGAAGATCCAGCAGCACCGGCCGTCGTACGTCGTGCTCGCGGCCGACGATCCCTCCGAGCTGATCTCACTCGAGGAGATGGAGCGACGCTACATCCTCCGCGTGATGGAAGCCGTCGCCGGCAACAAGACGCTGGCGGCGCAGATCCTGAAAATGGGGCGGAAAACCCTGTACCGGAAGCTGGATCGGTACGGCGCACCGTAGGACGGCCGGCTCTCGCTCGGTCGCTCCGCGCCGTATCATTCTGCGACCGTGGGTCAGAACGACACGCCGACCCGACCGCCGATGCGTGGTCTAACGCGCTTCCGCACGCGGCACGTCCCCTGCACTGGGGAGCGTCATGATTCTCACGATCCTCTTCGTCGTCACGGGTGGCGTCGGCCTCGCCGTCTTGGTGGTCGAGATCGGCGGCGTGCTGCATCGCCGTCGCGTCGAACGCGAGTGGCGGGAAAAAAATGGCCGTGATCGCGACTGACCAGATGGGCGCGCGTCCCGTGTCCGGCCCGTCCGGAGCCGCCGATGGCCCCGACGCAAGCGCGCCGCTCGACCTCGCCGCCCGCGCGCGCAACGACCTCCCCTGGTCGGCGCGCTCGTTCACCAGCTGGCTGCGCGCGCGTCTGATCGAGCATTGGCAGGGCGAGTGTTGCTGGCACGAGCTCGATCGGGGCGACTTCGGCATCCTCCGCCGTCCCTTCCATCCGAATCCCGGGCTGGTCGCCGACGTCGTCGCCCTCCTCATGTGCGGCGCCGAGAACCTGACCGTCATCGCCTGGGCACTCGAGACCGATCAACCGCTCGACGACGTCGTCGCGATCCTCACCACGCTCGACGTGAACTCACGGCGCGCCCCACGCTTTCTCTGGCTCTTGGCCCCGCCCCCGCTCGATCGCCACGCCGCGGCTTCCTGATCGCGATCACGCGCAGGAGCTTTCGGACCCGGCAATTTTGCTGATAGGGCTCCGCCGGTTCTCCCATGATCGGTCGCCTTCTGCGCGAGCCCCTGGTGCATTTTCTCGCGCTCGGGGCCCTGATTTTTCTGGCCTCGGCGTTCCTCGGCGGGCGCGTGCCCGACCGCGCCGACCGTATCGTCGTGACGGCCGGTGACGTCGCGCACATCGCCGACGGCTTCGCGCGCACCTGGCAACGGCCGCCGACGCCGACCGAGCTCACGGGTCTCGTCGACGAGTACGTGCGCGACGAGGTCTACTATCGCGAAGCGCTGACGCTCGGGCTCGAGCGTGACGACACGGTGGTGCGCCGCCGCCTGCGGCAGAAGATGGAGTTCGTCGTCGAGGACGCGGTGGCCGGCGCACCGCCGTCCGACGCGGAGCTCCAGGCCTATCTCGATGCCCACCCCGACGCCTTTCGCCTGGAGCCGGCGGTGAGCTTCCGGCACGTCTATCTCGATCGCGATCGGCGCGGCGCGCGCGCCGCCGACGACGCCCGCGCGCTCGTCGCCACGCTCACCCGCTCCGGTCCCGACTTCGACACGAGCGGGCTCGGCGATCAGATCATGCTGCCATCCGACTTCGACCACGTGAGCGAGCGCGAGGTCGGGAAGACGTTCGGCGACGACTTCGCGCACACGCTCGCGACGCTGCCGGAATCGACCTGGAGCGGACCGATCCCGTCCGGCTACGGCCTGCACGTCGTCTTCGTCCGCAACCGCACGGCGGGCCGCCTCCCCGCGCTCGCCGAGGTGAGCGACGCGGTCGTGCGTGAAGCGACGACGGCGCGGCGGAAGGCGATGGTCGAGAAGGCCTACGCCGCGTTACGGGCGCGCTACGACGTCGTGATCACGGCGCCGAACGCCGCGGCGGGTGCAGTGCCCTGACCGCCATCGCGCGCCGGTCACCGAGCCGGCGGCTCGCGCTCGGCGGCTGCCTGCTCGTCGCCACGGCGATCGTGCCGGCCGCATCGGCCCACGAGGTTCGTCCGGGATACCTCGAGCTGCGCGCGATCGACGCGACGCATTTCGCGCTGCTCTGGAAGGTCCCGGCCCTCGGCGACCGCCGCTTCGGCATCGGCCTCGACCTCCCCGCGGGCTGCACCCGCACGGCCGACCCGATCGCAACCTGGACCGGCGACGCGTACGTCGAGCACGCGACCCTCGCCTGCCCCGACGGCCTCGACGGCGAAACGATCGCGATCACCGGCCTGACCGCGACGGTCATCGACGTGCTCGTGCGGGTGGTGCGCGCCGACGGCGCCGTGCAGGTCGTGCGGCTCACGCCGTCGCGTCCCGCTTTCACGGTCGTGGCCGCGCCGAGCTCGCTCGGCGTCGCGACCACGTACGTCGGCCTCGGCATCGAGCACATTCTCTTCGGCGTCGATCACCTGCTCTTCGTCCTGGCCCTCCTGCTCCTGGTCGGGGCGACGCGGCGCCTGGTCACGACCGTCACCGCGTTCACGCTCGCCCACAGCCTGACGCTCGCGCTCGCGACCCTCGGCGTCGTCCGCATCCCGCCGCAGCCCGTCGAGGCCGTGATCGCGCTCAGCATCGTGTTCGTCGCGGCCGAGATCCTGCACGGCATGGCCGGTCGTCCCGGGCTGACGGCGCGAAAGCCGTGGCTCGTCGCGTTCACGTTCGGGCTGCTGCACGGCCTCGGCTTCGCGGGCGCGCTCGCGGCGGTCGGCCTGCCGGCGCAGGCGATCCCCCTCGCGCTGCTGTGCTTCAACGTCGGCGTCGAGCTCGGGCAGCTCGCGTTCATCGCGGCGGTCCTGGCCCTCCTGGCGCTGCTCGGACGCCTCCAGATGCGAGGGCCGAGCTGGCTGCGCTACGTCCCGCCCTACGCGATCGGCTCGGTCGCGGCCTATTGGACGCTCGCGCGCCTCGCGCTGCTGTGACCCCACCATTTGCGTCAGCCCGGCTGCGCGCCCATACCTTCGGCCCCATGACCCCCACCAACGATGACGCCGCGCGCTTCCTCGCCGCGCCGCTCGAGACCGTCGACACCGGCACGGCCCGCGTCGCCTACCGCCGCTTCGGCACCGGGCCGGCGCTGCTGCTCGTGCACGGCTTTCCGCTTGCGGGCTTCACCTGGCGAAAAATCATCCCGGCGCTCGCCACCCGCTACACCTGCTACGCGCCGGACGTACCCGGCATGGGCGAGTCGACGTGGACGGAAGCGACCGACTTCAGCTTCCCGGGCCAAGGCCGCACCCTGAAGGCGTTCGTCGACGCCCTCGGCCTCGCACGCTACAGCCTGATGGCGCAGGACACCGGCGGCACCTTCGCCCGCTTTTGCGCGCTGGAAGACCCGGCGCGGGTCGACAAGCTGATCCTCCTCAACACCGAGATGCCGGGGCATCGCCCGCCGTGGATTCCGCTGTACCAGTTTCTGATGGGCGTACCCGGGACCCTGACGGTGTTCGGAAGGTTGCTGCGCTCCCGCGCGTACCTGCGCTCGCCGATGGGCTTCGGCGGCTGCTTCGGCGATCGCGACCTGATCAACGGCGAGTTCCACACCCAGTTCGTCCAGCCGCTCATCCGCTCCGACCTCCGGAAGGTTGGCATGCAACGCTATCTCCGTGGCGCGACCTGGCCGCCGGTCGACGCGCTCGCCCGTGAGCACGCGCGACTGACCATGCCCGTGCAGCTGATCTGGGGCGTCGACGATCCGACCTTCCCGATCGGCCTGGCGCGCGCGATGGTCGCGCAGTTCCCCGACGCGCGCCTCGCGGCGGTCACCGGCGGACGCTTGCTCGTGCACGAGGAGCGCCCCGCCGAGGTAACGCGCCTCGCGCTCGCGTTCCTCGGCTGACGATCCGCCGCGCGTCCCGCGACTAGCGCACCGCCGTCGACATGCCCTCGAGCATGCGCCAACGATTCGGCGACGGTGGGGCGGTGTCCCGCGTTCCCCAGCGACGGCGGCCGTCGGGAAACGCGGATGGTGGCGGGGATCGTCGGCGGGTCTTACGGAGCCGGAGCGCGCGTACGGCGCATCGGCGGGCGCGGGCGGCGCATGAGGCGATCGGCACGTTCAGGGCGCATGATTCTCCTGGGGCGGTCGGCGCGTCGCGCACGACTTGCGAGGGTGCGCTCCTGACCGAGATCAGACCCGCCGACGAGCCCCGCCACCATCCGCCTCGAGCAACGGAAATCGCAAGACGGCTGACTTGGAACCGCGCCGCGCGTCTTCCGAGTTGCGCCGATCAGGGCGTGCGGTGGAGGGGGCGCCCGCGGGGGCGATCTCGGTCAGGAGCACTTCCCCGCAGCTCGCCCGTGCCGCGGTGGTCGCCCTGGGAGCATCATGCGCTACCGCGACGCCGATCGATCGATGTGCGCCGGTCGCACGCGCCGCGCCGAGCGCAGTGCTCCGGCTCCGCAGCACCCGCGGGCGCCCCCTCCGCCGCACGCGTTTCCCGACGGCCGCCGTCCCAGGGACGCGTTGCCGCCCCGGCAGCGACACTGCACCGTCGGAAAAGCACCGGCGCAGGCGTGAGGGCATCTCAACGGCGGTGGACTACTGCGCGGCTTGCAGGTGCAGCAGCAGGATGCGACGCACCTCGGCGATCGTCGTAGGATTCGACTGGCACGAGTGCGGCGAGCGCACGACGATCTCGGAGACGCAGTCGGTGCGGTGCGCGCTCGAGTACATCACGACGCCGTCGCCGAGGGCGTCGTACGGCGGGTCGCCGTCGACGGCGACGATCGAATGGGCCGCGACGCCCGGCGCGACCGGCATCGGGCCGAGCGCCTTCACGAACGGATGGTTGGGCGTCATGTTGTCGACCGCGCTCGGGATGCGCCAGTTGGCCAGGTCGGGGCTCCCCTTCGCGATCTCGGCGCCGGCCTCGAGGATCTTGCTCGGCATCGTGATGAGGCGCGCCACCTGGTGCGCGATCCAATTGCCCGCGACGTAGCTCCCGCCGTGCGGCGTCGCGATGAAGATCAGGCGCTTCACGAACGGCAGCGGCTTCACGAAAGCCAGGCTGCGCAGGAGCTCGCGGGTTTTGTTGCTGAGCAGCATGTCGTCGATCTTGGTGCGGAAGCCCCAGAGCTTGTCGCCGCTGTCGACCGCCATGAGCTTGGTGATGAGCCCGCCCTGGCTGTGGCCGATGATCACCATGTCGTGGAGCGCGGGGTCGGCGCCCGTCGGGTCGATGCGGTTCACGGCCGCCGTCAGCAGGTCGCGCAGGCCCGCGGCCGAGTAGAGGATCGGGTTGCCGGAGTCGTAGGTAAAGAACCAGAACTGGAAGTGGTCGCGCACCGCGGGATCGATCATCAGATCGTTCACCAAGTCGGCCCAGCGCCCCGGGCTCGAGCCGGTCCCGTGCACCAACACCACCGGAATGCGCCCACGAATGTACGGCTGCGAGGCCGTCAGCTTCATGGGATCTTTGCCGAGCACGGCGGAGCCGAGGAGGCTCTTCAGCTCGAGGTCCCAGAACTTCTGCTCGGCCAGCATGTACGCGAGCGCGGCCGTCGGCTCGACCTCGAGCGGCACGACGCGCTCGTTGATCGTTATCGATTCGGTGACGAGGGCGTCGTAGAGCTCGAGGTTGGCGTGCAGCTGCTTGGCGCCGAGCTGTTTCCGCGGCTCCGGGATGCGGAGGATCGCCGTCATCGGCACGCGGGTCTTCGGGTCGACGAAGTCCTCGGGCTCGTGGGCGGGATCGAGCGGCGCCGTCCCGGCGGCGAGCGGAACGCCGAGGCCCGGCCGGCGATAGCGCTCGGAGAGACCGTGGACCTCGAGCTCGGCGGCGGCGATGAAATCGACGAGCTTACGGTCGCCCCAGCGCAGGCTGGCCTCGTCGAAGCGGAGCTCGATGCTGCCGAACGGCAGCGGCAAGCGGTCGGCGGCGATCGCGACCTTGGTGTCACCGGACGCCGGCAGGCCGAGCGTGACGCCGCGGTTGTAGAGATCGGCCGCGATGCGGACGCGCGGGTCGAAGCGATTCGGCACTTCCGCCACGTCGTCGGGGAAGAGGAACGCGTAGGCGTAGATCGCCGACGCGAGAAAATGCGACGTGCGCTGCCAGCGCTCGCCGGGTCCTTTGTGGCCGTGCTCGCCGTGATGGAACGAGAGCTCGGCCAGCGCGAAGACTCCGTCGGGGCCTTCGGCACCCGCGACCACCCGTTCGTGCAGGAAGGTCAGGACCTCGTCGGGGCGCGTGCGGTACGCATCGACCTGGCCCCAGCGGTGCAAAAGATTGTGGGTGTGCTCACTCAGCTCGCCGGTGGTGAGCACGCTCCGCGTGAGGTCGCGGTGGACCTCGCGGATGTCGGCGCGATGAACGCGGACCGCCCCCGCACAACCGCCCGCCAGGACCAGCAGCACGACGAGGGCGATGAGGCGTGATCGGGCGTGGTTCATGATGCGTGGGTGCCGTGCATATGCACTCGGGCGGCGACCGGCAAGGCCGCGGGGATCACGTCGGCCGCGACCGGCGCGGCCTCGCGGGCGACGGACCCGATCAGCGCCCGCGCGAAAAATCCGCTTGTAGAAATCCGCTCTGTGCAACGCCGACGGGACGCAGGTGGTCGCCGACGCACTCGAGCGCAGAGGTCCCGTTCCGACTTCGTCAACGTTCATCGGGGGCGGCGCGGGCCGCGGTCGCGTCGTCGAGCGCGCGAGCGTCCGCGCGGCATCCGCCGTGCTCCTTGCGATCCGCCCTACGAGAAAAGCTGCACCACGAAAGAGATCCGCATGAAGAACGATCAGATTGCGGAGCTGCTCTATCAGGCGCTCGAAACGGAGCTCGGCGGAATTCAGATCTACGAGACGGCGCTCGAGTGCGTCCAGAACGACGACCTGAGAGAGGAATGGGAGAAGTACCTGGTGCAGACGAAGCACCACGAAGAGGTGCTTCTGGCGGTGCTGGACGTGTTCGAGCCTCGATCCCGAGCGCGAGACGCCGGGACGCCAGGTGGTGCGACACATCGGCGCGTCGCTCGTGAAGGCGATGGAAATGGCGATCGAAGCCGGCGATCCCGCCGCGGCCGAGGTCGTCGCGTGCGAGTGCGTCGTCGAAGCCGAAACGAAGGATCACGCCAACTGGGAGCTCATCGGTGAGGTCGCGAAGCACCTCAAAGGACCGCAGGCGAAAGCGCTGAAAGAGGCGTACGCCGAGGTCGAGGACGAGGAGGACGAGCACCTGTACCACACGAGCGGTTGGTGCCGGGAGCTCTGGCTCCAAGCGCTCGGCATGCCGGTGGTGCTGCCGCCGCCGGAAGAAGAGAAGCACGTCACGACCGCGATCGGCGCGGCGCGGGCGAAGGCGCAGCGCGAGCAGATGCTCTAGGGAGTGCTCTGGGGAATGCTCTGGGGAATGCTCTGGGG
>Ga0163144_10026456_pt1 | contig 11278 bp, 11 predicted proteins | sample OliLak19BULKMAT1_FD_123175 | JGI IMG/M metagenome (GOLD analysis project Ga0163144, IMG submission 123175) | Freshwater microbial mat bacterial communities from Lake Vanda, McMurdo Dry Valleys, Antarctica - Oligotrophic Lake LV.19.BULKMAT1 | ecosystem: Environmental > Aquatic > Freshwater >... | reverse complement strand
TGGACTGTTTGGCCTGGACTGTTTGGCCTGGACTGTTTGGCCTCGAACCACATCGTCGTGACCCAAGAGCTGATCGCCAACGTGCTGGGCGTACGTCGGCAAGGCGTGGCCGCGGGTCAATTGCTAGCACTGAATCAAGCTCAGCGGCACGTCGGAGCCGCGCAACGTGAAGACAGCTCAGCGCGCCTGTGCGGTTGGTGCGCTGTCGAACGCGTGAGTGCCCCTTGCGCTCCCGAGCGGGGCAAGCTGGAGCAGAGCGACGGTGCGCTCGCGAACAGACAGCGTCCATGCCGCGACCTATCTTGCTGCATGCCACGCAACCGCATGGCGTACCTGCCCGCCAAATCCGCGGGCGACCGCATTAGGAGACTTACATGAACTACCAAGAACGCGATCCCTATCGCATGTACAAGGTCCATCCGTCCGTTGTGGACGACGCGGCGCGCAAATATGGCCCCGGCCCGGAACTGATGGGTGCCGCTACCTTGACCGGTAACGACGTCGTAAATCAACAAGGTGATTCGCTGGGCGACATCAAGGAAATCATGCTCGACATGCGCTCCGGACACGTTGCGTACGCTGTGCTTTCATTCGGTGGCCTTTTTGGTCTGGGCGACAAGTTGTTTGCAGTGCCGTGGAGCGCTTTGAAGCTCGACACGGACAACAAGTGCTTCGTGCTGAATGTCGAGAAATCGAAGCTGGAGTCGGCACCAGGATTCGACAAGGACGCGTGGCCCAACATGGCCGATTCGACCTGGGCGCAGGGCATCCACGCCTATTACGGCACCAAACCGCACACCTTCGACTCCTGAAATCCGCTGCAATCCTCACTGGGGTGTGCCTGCCCGCGTCGGCAGCGCCGCCCCAGCTTTCACGTCGCGTCAGTGGTGTCGCACCCCGTCACTGCAGGGAATCGTCAGCGGTTCCTTGAAGTTTCGGACAGTGATTTACGCCAGCGATGAATGTTGATTAACGAGTCGAATGGAGGCCTCATGCCGCAGAAAGCCTGGAGCGCGAAACGCAAGCGCCAATACGCGCACGTCAAGGAGAGTCTGATTGAGCGAGGCAGGCCGCTGCCTTTGGCCGAGGAAATTGCCGCGCGGGTGGTAAATAAAGAGCGCGCACAGCACGCCGAGTCCGTGCAGGCCAGCCCGTCTTCGATCAACGACATGTCCGCCAGCCGGCGTGGAGGTTTGCGCTCGCATCAGGGCGCAGGTGGCCGCACCTTGCTCCAGCTGCGTAACGAGGCGCGGCAGCGTGGACTAAAGGGTCGCTCCACCATGAACAAGGCGCAGCTTGAGCAGGCGTTGACGCGATGAACGCGCAAACGCCGAAAACTCAGATGACTCAAATTGCCCAGGTGACTCAGATCACCCAAATTGCCCAGGTCACTCAGATCGCCGGGACCCCCAGCGACGTAGAAATTCCACCCGTCGCAGCTGCAGAGGCGCGTGCTGTCGCGCCTGCCCGGGTTAGCGCCATCGACGCGGTCGCGAGGTCGCGCCTGCTTACGGTGGGGACGGATGCTCTGCTGGTCGAGGTGGCGGCGCTGCTGTCGAGCGCACAGATCGGCGCCGTCGTGGTGTGCGATGGCGCTGGCCTGCCGGTGGGCACCATCACCGAGACGATTCTCGTCCGCCGCTTGGGGCTAGGTCAGGCCGACTTCTTCACCACGCGCGCTGGTGACGTCATGACGCGCCAGATCACCAACTGCTCGCCTGATGATGTGTTGTCCGAAGTGCTCGCGATGATGCACCTGCGCGGACTGAACCATGTTCTGGTGGTCGACGCCGAGCACAGGCCGCAGGGCATGCTCAATGCGCCCGACGGGCTACGCGCATTACTGGCAGCAGGCAATTACGAGGAGGAACTGCTGCGCAACTACGTGATGGGCGTGGGCTACCAGTGAAGGCGGCAAACAGTGGGTGACGTAGATGACGCGACATTTCCACGTAAACACGTCGCGACCGACGCCGCTGTATTTGCCCACCGCGGGCGCCATTTGAAGAGCACGGCGGGATTTTTTTCAGCGCGCGCGTTGAGGAGCTGCGCCCGGCGGACCGCAAGGTGTAGTTCTGAGAAGGCGCGCGAGTAGGCTCGGGCGACTCGGTGCATGTTGCCGGTCGATTGCGCCATCCAAATCCAACCAGAACGCCAGAGGTGTCCGATTCGGAAGATCCATAATGATGTCCAGTTCGGGGCATCCGGTGGAGATCCAGTTCGGGACATCCAGTTCGGGACATCCAGTTCGGGACATCCAGTTCGGGACATCCAGTTCGGGTCATCCAGTTCGGGTCGTCCAGCCTGGGACATGCATGTACCTGCTGGGTCGACGCGTCAGGCCGCTACGGCACGGGGCGGGCGAGCACGCGGCGGCGACCGAGCTTCTGCGCTACTCAGGCCATCATCTTCGCAATGGCCTACTCAACGCGTCAAGGTAAGCTGGACTTTTTTTCGATCGCTAGATGCCCATCTTGTAGTCGCATTCGCGGGCGCGCTCCGGACTTGAGGCCCTTGGCGCCACCAGCTGCTTTAGCAACGACAATTTGGCCAGGTTCGGCCAGGGCAATGTCTATGGCTACCATTCGGCACCGCTGAGCTGCAGCCATTAGGCACCGCTGAGTTGCAGCAATTAGGCATGTTGCCGGTGAGATAAAAAACCGAGCTCAATCTCAGTCTCAGTTCAATTGTGGTAACGGTTACGGCTGTAAACCATCCCGGAGCATGAAAAGCTTCTCCAAGATCGCTAATGTCAATGCCCGTCATCTGGACCGCAGGGGAGATCCGCAATTTTGGCCTATCATCTCGGCAGTGCGCTTTATCGAGTTCACCGCTATGGGCGCCAACGCACAGAGCTTTTGTGAAAAAACCGTGCATGGTGTTCGCAACGCAGCATGCCGTGCAGGCAATGTCCGTTGAGACGCCCTTATGAAACGAGCATCCCGCAGGAAGCTAAGTGCCATGGCTCCAAGCCACCCCAGAGCAAGAAACACGCCGCGATGACCCTGAGCTCCTCTTGTTTCAACCGCGGGGATATATCTCAAACCGGCCAAAACGCAATTTGTCGCTTCGGTAGATATGCTAGAGACGGGCGAAATGTGAGGGTCAGTAGAAATGAGAGGGCGGGCCGAAAGGTCAAAGCCGCCAAGCGTGATTTTTCACGCAGCGCTCAGGCGCACTCGCAGAATCCAGTGCTGCCAATGTCGGCGAAACTGAACGAGTTTCACGCTAACTTGGTCTGGTCGAAAACATGAAAAATGAAGCGCAGCACCAAGTCGACCTGCTCAAGACCGGTGCGCTGCAGACCGCGATCCTGAACAGCGCAAACTTTTCCAGTATCGCGACCGACGACCGCGGCGTCATTCAGATCTTCAACATCGGTGCCGAGCGCATGCTGGGCTATGCGGCCGCCGATGTCTTAAACGCGATCACGCCCGCCGACATCTCGGACCCGAACGAAATCGTGCTGCGCGCCCACGCTCTGAGCACCGAGTTCGCTACCGCCATTGCGCCGGGATTTGAAGCGCTGGTGTTTAAGGCCTCGCGCGGGATCGAAGACATTTATGAGCTGACCTACGTTTGCAAAGACGGCAGCAGGCTGCCGGCCGTGGTCTCGGTTACGGCGTTGCGCGACGTGGGCAACGCGATCATCGGCTACCTGTTAATCGGCACCGACAACACGGCACGCAAACGGGCCGAAGAGGCGCTGATCAGAGCCGGCGCGCTACAAAACGCAATTTTCAACAGCGCCAACTTTTCCAGCATCGCAACCGACGCCAGGGGCGTCATCCAGATCTTTAACGTGGGTGCCGAACGCATGCTGGGCTACGCGGCTGCCGATGTGGTGAACAAGATTACGCCGGCCGATATTTCTGACCCGAAAGAAGTCATTGCGCGCGCCGAGGCGCTCAGCACGGAGCTCGGCACGATCATCGCGCCCGGCTTCGAGGCGCTGGTGTTCAAGGCCTCACGCGGCATTGAAGACATCTACGAGCTGACCTATATCCGCAAGGACGGCAGCCGCTTTCCCGCCGTGGTTTCGGTCACCGCTTTGCGCGACGCTGAGAACGCCATTATTGGTTATCTGCTGATCGCAACCGATAACACCGCGCGCTCGCAGGCCTCGCAGTACGCCCGCAGCCTGCTCGAAGCCAGCCTCGACCCGTTCGTCACCATCAGCCCGGACGGCAAAATTACCGACATCAACGAGGGTTCGATCAAGGTCATCGGCAGGTCCAGGACGGAGCTGATCGGCACCGACTTCTCTGACTACTTCACCGAGCCTGCCAAGGCGCGCGAGACCTATCAGGAGGTCTTCGCCTTGGGCTCAGTGATTGACTACCCGCTGACCATCCGCCACCGCGAGGGCCGGCTGACCGATGTGCTCTACAACGCCAGCCTGTACAAAGACTCCAGCGGCACCGTGTTGGGGGTGTTTGCCGCCGCTCGCGACATCACCGCGCGCAAACTGGTCGAAGCCGAACAAAAGCGGCTGGATCAAGCCCTGCGCGAGACCAATCTTGAGCTGCAAGCGGCCAAGGTTGAGGCCGAGCGCGCCAATTTGGCCAAGTCAGACTTTCTGTCCAGCATGAGCCACGAGCTGCGCTCGCCGCTAAACGCCATTCTCGGCTTCGCGCAGCTGATGGATTCAGACGTGCCGGGGCCGACGCATAAACAGAAGGCCAGCATCGACCAGATTCTTCAGGCGGGCTGGTACTTGCTTGAGTTAATCAACGAGATCCTCGACCTGGCGCTGATCGAGTCCGGCAGGCTGTCGCTGTCGCTGGAGCCGATGTGCCTGAAGGCAGTGCTTACCGATTGCCAGTCAATGATCGAACCGCAGGCGCGCAAGAGTGGCATCCAGGTCAGCTTTTCGCATCCCGAGCGCCCCTTGTTTGTGCAGGCGGAACGCACGCGGGTCAAGCAGATCATCGTGAACCTGCTGTCCAACGCGATCAAATACAACCGCGTGGGCGGCAAGGTTGAGGTGAGCTACCGAGCGCGCCCGGGAGGTCGCGTTCGCGTCAGTTTTCAGGACACCGGTGAGGGCTTGAGCCCAGATAAACTGGCGCAGCTGTTTCAGCCTTTCAACCGGCTCGGCCAAGAAGCCGGCGCCGAGGAAGGCACCGGCATCGGCTTGGTTGTCAGCAAGCAATTGGTCGAATTGATGGGCGGCTGGATTGGCGTGGAGAGCACGGTGGGTGTCGGCAGCGTGTTCTCAATCGAATTGAACGTGACCGACGCCAACCTACCGGATCAAGTGGCCTTGGAGCCGACGGCCGCATTGGCTTTGGACTGCGCGCGCAGTGCGCCCCTGCGTACGGTGCTCTACATTGAAGACAACCCGGCCAATCTGATGCTCATCACGCAGCTGCTGGCCCGTCGCCCCGAGATCTGCATGCTGAGCGCGCGGGACGGCCGCAGCGGTATCGAACTGGCGCAAGCCGCACAACCCGATGTGATCCTGATGGACATCAATCTGCCCGGCATCAGCGGCGTTACCGCGCTGGCAATTTTGGCCGCCGACCCGATCACCGCGCACATTCCGGTGATCGCGATCAGCGCCAACGCGATGCCCAGAGACATCGAGAAGGGCCTGGACGCGGGGTTCTTTCGCTATCTCACCAAACCGATCAAAGTGAACGAGTTTATGGAGACGCTGGACTTAGGCCTTGCAGTGGCCCGAACTCGGGGCGAGCCGGTCGCGCATTGAGGTTTTCAGGCAGACCGCGGGTAGGAGATGGCGGCGTGCAGGATCGCCCCAGTTTTGGCTTGTTCTGGTCTTTCCTGGCTTGTTTTGGCTTCCGTCGAGGCCAAGAAATGCCAAACTGCGGTTCACCGCGGCGTCATGAATTCCCGGCGCAGCCCATTTAATAGCACCATTTATCGCGTCCGAACCGGATCGACGAAGGCTCGGCTGCTGTGCGCGCCACCGCTGCAAAAAGCCCCGGCAAAGCGAGCCCGCGCCAGACCTTTCAACGCTTCGACAATCCAATCATCAGGCAGCATTAGGCACCATCAGGCAGCTTCAGGGCGAAGGTGAACGGATTTGACGCCTAGCCTAGCTCGCTGAACAGGAAGGAGCCAATCACGCTAGCTAGCTAGCCGGGCGGCCAGCTCATCTGCCGCCCGCCGAGCAAATGCAGATGCACGTGGAATACGCTTTGGCCGCCGTGCTCGTTGCAGTTCATGACCACTCGATAGCCGTCTTCCGCAAAGCCTTCCGCTTTCGCATACGCCGCCGCCGCGAGCAGCAAGCGACCGAGCACGAGAGCGTGCTCAGGGCCGGCCGCGTTCAAAGTGGGGATAGGCTGTTTCGGGATGAACAGCACGTGCATGGGCGCCTGGGGATGAATGTCCTTGAAGCCGAGCAAATCGTCGTCTTCAAACACGATTTGGGCTGGAATCTCACGCCGAATAATCCGACTGAACAGGGTTTCACTCATCGCTTGCGTTCTCCCATGCTTGGCGACTCGCCCGCGCGGGCCGCGCGAGCGTGAACGTTTTGAGCATATCAGCTTGGCTATGCAGGGTCTGGCGCAAGGCGCGCCTCGACTATTTCCGCGTATCCAGCATCAAAGTCGTCACGATAAAGGGCCTTACCGTCGTCGCTGAGATCGAAGCCCTGCTCGCTTGCAGCGTTCGGCGCCGCACTGCTGGCGCGCGTGACCAGACCGAACTCGCTGAGCATCTCGCAGCGGTCACAGCCAAGCAACGATTTGCTCGGCCGCCAGGGAAACGGGCCCTGATACACGCAGAGCGGATCGAACTCCTTCAGCGCCTGAGCATAGTGTTGTTTGACAGAGGCCTGAGCTTGCTCGGAAACCCCACCGCCGCCGCAGCCAGAAAGGATCAAAGCGCACAAGCACAGCACGGACATACGCAGCATGTAGTGACCTATCGAACGAACCCGTCGGCAAGCATAGCGCTGGCCAGCGCCAATTGCCGGCCGAGCTTCCTTCGCGCACTATCCGCGCCATGAACCCAACGTTTCCACTGCTCATCGCCATCACCGGCGCGGTTGGCACCGGCAAAACGCGCACCCTGACGCAGCTTGCGAACGCGCTTGCAAGCGAGCATCGCGTCGACGGCTTTCTTGCCCTCGCCGGAGCGCGCGGACTCGGCCCTGAACGTGGCGCCGATAGCTACCAGTTGAGCCTGATCGGCGGCCCAGCCATGCCTTGGGCGGAACGCCACATTGGGGTGCCGGGCTACCAGTTCCGGCCCGAGACGGAAACGGCGCTCGACACCTGGCTTGCCCAGCTTGTAAATCCCAAGGTTTTGCTTCTCGACGAGTTCGGATCCCTTGAGGCGGCAGGCAAAGGTCACTACCGACTGTGGCCCGGAATCCTGGCGAAAGCGCCCGAAACGGTGATCATCGCCGTGCGCGAGAGCCAGATCACGGCGATTGAACAGCGGCTGCAGCACCCTTTCGATGCCCGTATTGACGCCTGTGATCCGCGTGCGCTTGAAAGCATCCGGCGCCTGCTCGACCAACGCACCGATTTTGAGCGCATTGGCTGGTTCGGCGCCGCCGGCGGCGCACTGGAGATTGGCGCCGGCTCCATCGTGCATGGCGCCAACATTCCGCTCGGCGGGTTGGGCATGGTGAGCACGCAATGCTTGCTTCTGACCCAGGCCGCGGAAGGACTCAAGCAGCCCGGGCGCGTGGCCTGGGTGGCGCAGATTGCGGCCGGCATGAAGGCACTCTCGCCGGCCGGACAGCGTATCCGCCCGATGGTCGCCATTTCGGTTCAGGGCTGGCTCTATGGCCTCTCAATACGCGTGCTTGGCTGGAATGTGCTGGCCGTCATCGTCGCTGGCGCCCTGATGGGCGCCTGGGCCGGAAGCCAGGGCATGCTCTTGCAATGGCTGCTGGTCGGCAGCGACTTCGTACGCGCTCTGGAACGCATTTTGAGTGAGCTGGGCCGGGTTCTGCCACTGCCAGGCTTGACCGTGCCAATGCTGGTCGCGATCTATCTCGCAATCCACGCGCTTGGAGTCAGCATCGCTGCGGCAATCGCTTGGCGCCTGCGCCGGCGCGATCCGGACTTCGCCCGCTTGCAGCGCGCCTCAATCCTCGCGCCCTCATTCAGGCGCCGGGGCTCGCCCTGGTTACACGCGCTGCGCGATCTCGCCAAACCCTCGTTCTGGCTGCCACTGTCGATCATCATGCTGGCGCTCAGCATGGATGGGCGCGACATGGAAGCCCTGTTCTGGCTGGCGTTTCGCGCCTTCACCATTGCCTGGCTGCTGTTTGCACTGGTGCGCCAATTGCCGCTCGACCGCGCCAGCGATTGGCTGCGCGCGCGCGGACTCACCGGACCCGCCCACGCCTGGACCCGCAGCCTGGAAGTACTCGGCGCAAGCAAGCGATCGCGCATGGACGATCGCTAGATCATCCGAATGCATTCAATGCACGCACTTTGGTGACTGCACAAGTCGCGGAGCGTTGGCTACTAGACCCGTCCCGTTCGGGTTTTCCGAGGCGCGCGATTGGGGCAATCAATGAGAATACACATCGCTGCGGTTCGTGCCTCACCGGCATCCTACGCGGGCGCGTCGAAGCCCATGCCCGAGTTGCGAAGCGCGCCGAAGCGTGCAGGCAGCCGCACCCCAAATAGAGGCCCCAAGTAGAGGCCCCAAGTAGGGGCGCGATTCATCGGCGGCTTTCTCACCAAAATGCGCACAAGTGATTTAGGAGACGGCTTTGCCCGCGCCTTGAGTAACGCCAGCCCTGCTCCTGCATACATGCTGATGCGCGTGCGGCGCATCGGCTAAGCTGCGAAAGCAGCCCATATCGTTGGGATACGCTTCGCTTACCGCACGGCTTCGGTCATGGGTTGGCGGTGAGCGCAACGAACCCCAACCGTACGTTCGGTCAGGCCCACCGCAGCGCGTCATTGCAATGGACTGCTGCTTGGCCAAACGTTGTCGGAAAAATTTGTTTCGTAGCTGCCTGACGGGGTCAGCATTACCACCGAGAGCTGGGTAAGTCCGGGATTCTGAAAGCTATAGAAGGCAGACTGAGAATCACCGCGTACGCGAACATCCACGAACGATCCCGCCTCGATACTCAATGCATCCGGGACTTCGCGCATGCGGCAGGCCGCGATTGGGGTGCACCCAAGCAACTCTAGTGAGGCAACCTGACCGACAGCGAAGCCGTGCGCCTGCTCAAGGCCATGCGCGAAACCATGGGCGGCGCGCGGCGCCGCATTGATCGGCATCGACCTTCAGAAATCGCCGGCGCTGCTCGAAGCCGCCTACAACGACGCCGCCGGCCTCACCGCCGCCTTCACCCTGAACCTGCTGGTGCGCCTGAATCGCGAGTTAGGCGCCGGCTTCGAGCTCGACGCCTTCCGCCACCGCGCCGTCTACGTCGCCGAGAATGGCCGAATCGAAACCTTTATTGACAGCCTGCGCGACCAAGTCGTGAGCGTGCACGATCGTTCCTTCGCGTTCGCCGCCGGCGAGTCCATGCAGGTCGAATACAGCCACAAGTACACCGACGAAGGCATCGCTGCGCTCGCCGCGCGCGCGGGCCTTGCCGTGGTGCAGGGCTTCAACGACCCGAAAAACTGGTTCGGACTGCGGCTGCTGCATCCGGCGTGACGGCGAGCGCGTAGACGCGAAGCGCGCAGACATTAGCCGCACCTATGCCACCGCGCCGAGCGAATGGCCGCGCGCCGGATTCGTTCATAACCAGCCGCTGATCAGCCCAATTGCAACGCAAAACAGCAGCAGCGCCACCACGCGCTGCACGCCCGGCAGGGTCATTTTTTGAAAATAGCGGTTGCCGAGCCAGGCACCGGCAAATGCGGACACGACGGCGGCGGCCAGTAGAGCCCAGTCGGTCGATCCGCTGTGCGCGACGATGGCATTGCTGTAGACGCCCAATCGGCTGACATCAATTAGGCAGGCGATCACCACACCCGTGGCGATGAAAGCCTGCTTGTCCAGGCCGGCACGCAGCAAGAAGGCCGAACGCAGCGCGCCCTGCATGCCACTTAGGCCACCAAAGAAACCGCTGAGCGCCCCACCAAGCGGCAATAGCCGTGCCGGGAAACTGAGTTTGCGCAGCGCCGGAATCCATTCGAATAAGGCAAAAATAGAGAAGCAAGATGCCAATGACCAGCTTGATCGCGGTCACCTGCAGTGTCCGCTCGCCGACCTGATAGCTGTACCACACCGGCAGGTCGGACAATTGATCCAAGAGCCACGCACCGAGCACCGCAAACACGATGGCCGGCAGGCCAAAGCGCAGCAAAACACGGCGGTCGGCGAATCGACCAACCAATGTCAGCTTGAACAGACCATTGAGGAAATGCACCACTGCAGTCAGCCCGACCGCCTGTTCAATCGGCACGAACAGCGCAAACGCCGGCAGCAGCAGCGTGCCCAGACCAAATCCGGAGAAAAAGGTCAGCGCTGAGGCAAGCAAGGCAACGCTGCAGATGATTAGAAAGCTCATGCAGGGCGGACACTGCCGCTGCCATTGCCGTTGGAGTTGCCGATCATGCCCGTGCCTGCCGCGCGGGCGCGACCTTTATTTGATAGCCGAGTTTAATAATCGAATCAATCGTCGATTTCACTTTGCATCACGGCGCCGCTGGTGCCGTCTAGCTTGAGCTCGACCCAGCGGCCTTCAGCATCACGCGCTTCGGTTTCCAGCATGCCGTCATCAAACTCCAGTGCACGCACATCGGTGTAGCCCTGCTGCTTCAGGCTGCTCTGTACCTGCTGCGCCGTGACACCACCGGTCGCTTCAGGATTCAAAATGGCGCCATTGGTTGGATCGATCTTCAGTTCGATCTCGAAGCCTCTGGGTGAGATGGCGTCGGCTTCCCATAGACCATCGTCGAATTCCAATCCACGGATGTCGCGATAGCCAGCCGCTTCCAGCGTTTGCACCAGCTGTGTAGCACCGATGGTCGGTGGGGTGACTTGCGTCTGCGCCAGCAGGGGCGCACTCAATGCAACGATCAACGCTGCGGCGATCGGAATGAGAATGGCGGTTCTCTGTTTCATGTGGAATCCTTAGATGAGATGGAGCGTTATTGCTCCGGGCTTATCCTGCGCGGCCATCCACTAACCCGTTGTGGCCGACTGGTTCATACTCTGTTTAGACCGTGCTGCCGGACAATCGCTCCTCTTACCGCTGCGAGTTTCGACTGATGATGTGGCGCCTGCTCACTGCGATGATGCTGTGCATGTCAACGCCTTTGGCGATCGCTGAATCCGACCATGATCAGGCGCGCAGCGCGGTGCAACGTGG
>Ga0163144_10026454_pt1 | contig 11278 bp, 6 predicted proteins | sample OliLak19BULKMAT1_FD_123175 | JGI IMG/M metagenome (GOLD analysis project Ga0163144, IMG submission 123175) | Freshwater microbial mat bacterial communities from Lake Vanda, McMurdo Dry Valleys, Antarctica - Oligotrophic Lake LV.19.BULKMAT1 | ecosystem: Environmental > Aquatic > Freshwater > Lake... | reverse complement strand
CGGTTTCCGAAAAGGATCTACTGGACTCAAGCAGATACCCGTGGCTGAATGGCTACCCGCTTGCATTCATCCTGATTGCATCGTACGATCATCACCAGGAGCATCTGGAGAAATTACAGGGCTAACAACAAGGCGCTGACATTGGGCGAACACAAGATTCGCCCCTATCGCATGGTGGTTAGGGTGCCAAGGATTCACAATGGAAAATCCCCCTCTCCCCGGCGTGGGAGAGGGGGCAGGGGGTGAGGGCAATTACGCCCGTGCGCGTACCAATGCATCGCTGATCGCCCGCTTGGCATATACCTTGACCATGGCCTGGCGGTATTCGGCGGAGGCATGAATATCGCCAAGATACTCATTGCCCTCACCGGCTGCCTCGGCTGCCGCTGCAACTGCTGCATCGCCACCATCACTGCCAATCAGGGCCGCTTCTGTTGCTGGCTGGCGAACGGCCATTGGCCCTGCACCAGTGACTGCGACGCGTGCCGCAACCACTTTCCCGCCATCGAGCTTGACATAGGCGGCAACGCCAACAATCGCATAGCGCGATGCTGGATGGCGCAGCTTGGCATAGGCCGCACCCTCACCAGCGCCCAATACAGGAACGGTGATTTTGGTCAGGATCTCGCTCGGCTCGATCGCGGTTGTGAAGATCGAGACAAATAGCTCATCGGCGCTAATATCACGGCTGCCATTCAGGCCCTGAACTGTGACGGTTGCGTTGAGCGCCAATACAACGGCTGGCAGATCGGCGGCTGGATCGGCATGGGCAATCGCCCCGCCAATTGTGCCGCGGTTGCGAACCTGAATGTCACCGATCTGGTTCGCACACTCGGCCAAAACGGCACAATGCTTGAGCACATCGGCAGATGTCGCAATCGTGTGATAGGTCGTTCCGGCCCCTATCGTCAGCCCACTGCCAGACGAAATACCCTTCAACTCAGCAATTGTGCTGATATCGATCAGGGTGGTTGGCTGGGCAAGCCGCAGCTTCATGGCTGGGAGTAACGAATGGCCGCCGGCCAGTATCTTCGCATCCTCACCATGCTGCTGAAGCAGGTTGACTGCCTCCGTCACTGATTTTGGCGCAAAGTAATCGAATGATGCTGGGATCATGCTCGCAACTCCTCGTACATAGCAATTACATATGTGATCCGGGTTTGATGTGCAGCAGTTCGCTGGTTCTGTAGCGGTACGCAACCCAAAACCTCGCGTTGTGCTGAATCCATGAACTCGTTACTTCGGCTGCATGACGCGCCAGACGCGCTCGGCGGTGGCGGGCATCTGCAGATGCTTGACATTAAATGGCGTCAGGGCATCAATGACTGCGTTCATCACAGCCTGTGCGCTGGCAATCGTACCAGCCTCACCAGCACCCTTGACACCCATCGGGTTGACGGGGCTGGGCGTGACGGTGTGATCCAACTCGAATTTCGGCAGCATGGAAGCCGTTGGAACGGCATAATCCATGAGTGTGCCAGTCACCAATTGCCCGTTGTCGTCGTAGATACCATGCTCATACAGCGCCTGTGCCACACCCTGGGCGATGCCGCCGTGGATCTGGCCCTGCACAACCAATGGATTGATCTGATTGCCACAATCATCGACGGCGACATAGCGTTTCAGATCGACATGGCCGGTGTTTCCGTCCACTTCAACAATGGCGATATGTGTGCCAAATGGGAAGGTACAATTCGGCGGATCATAGTAGGTCGTTTCGTCCAGAAATGGCTCCATGCCATCTGGCAGGCTGTAGGCCAACGATGCCTGGAGCGCCAGATCGCCAAACGACTTCGATTGATCCGGCGAGCCCTTCACAAAGGCCTTGCCATCCTCAAACACAATATCATCTGGGTTGGCTTCGAGCAGGTGGGCGGCCAGTTTCTTGGCCTTTTCCTTGATCTTGGCCGTGCTCTTGTACAATGCCGTCCCGCCAACTGCCAGCGAGCGGCTGCCATAGGTGCCATAGCCGAATGGCGTGCCAGCCGTATCAGAGTGTTCAACCACCACATTCTCGTAGGGAATACCGAGTTCATCGGCAACGATCTGTGCGAAGGTTGTTTCTAAGCCCTGGCCGTGTGGTAACGAACCGGTGGTAATCACAACTTGGCCAGTTAGATGCACACGAACATTGGCACTTTCGAACAGGCCTGCGCCCCAGCCCTGGCCTGCCGCACCGATCCAGGCGCTTGGGGCAACACCACAGATCTCAACATACGAACTGAGCCCAATGCCAAGATACTTGCCCTGTGCGCGAGCCGCAGCCTGTTCGGCACGGAAATCGGCATAACCGGCCAATGCCAATGCCTTATCGAGGGCTGGCTCATAGTTGCCGCTATCATATGGCAGCAAACCAAGGCCATTCTGATAGGGGAACTCATCTGGCTGAATGAAATTCTTGCGCCGAACCTCGGCTGGGTCCATACCGATTTCAGCAGCAAACCGATCCACCATGCGCTCAATCAGGTAGCTGGCCTCGGGTCGCCCTGCACCACGGTAGGCATCGACCATTGCGGTATTGGTATACACACCCTGGACGTGGCAGTAGGCGGCTGGGATCTTATACACGCCAGTGATAATCCGGCCATACAGGGTCGTCGGGATGCCAGGTGCAATCGTCGAAAGGTACGCACCCAGGTTGGCATAGGTCCCGACCCGCAGGCCAGTAATGCTGCCATCCTTCGTGCCACAGATCTCCGCTTCGGTAATATGATCGCGCCCGTGAGTTGAGTACTTATAGTTCTCGGAGCGATCCTCAATGAACTTGACCGGGCGGTTGATCTTGCGGGCGATCCACATCGTGAAGGCCATGTCGTTATAGCAGAAGATCTTCTGCCCGAACCCGCCACCAATATTGGGCGAGATGCAGCGCAGCTTTGGCTCGGGAATCCCGAACACAAACGCCGTCAGCAGCAAGCGCATCACATGCGGTGCCTGCGATGTCATCCACACCGTGAATTCGCCAGTGGATTGCTCATAGCGCGCAATCGACCCGCGCGTCTCCATCGGGGTTGGTATCAGGCGCTGATTGATGATCTCTTCTTTGACGGTCACTTCTGCCGCCGCAAAGGCCGCATCGGTCTTGGCCTTATCGCCGCACTCCCAATCCATGACGATATTATTGGGTGCGTTTTCGTGCAGCTGCGGAGCACCAACCAGAGTTGCCTTCTTGGCATCCACAACCACATCGAGCGGCTCATAATCGATCTCAATCAGATCGGTGGCATCGCGAGCAATATAGCGATCCTCGGCGACAACCACCGCCACGCCTTCACCAACAAACCGGACGAAGCCAGTTGCTAATGCGCGTGGGGTATTGAGATTATTCTTGACACCGCCAGCCGCCCATGCACAGGGCATCGGGTTGATATCAAGCATATCGTCGCCAACAAATACCGCAACCACACCAGGATGCGCGGCGGCTTTGGTGGTATCGATCTTGGCGATCTTCGCGTGGGCATATGGGCTGCGTAGCACAGCACAGTGCAGCATCCCCGCCAGCTTAATATCGTCGAGGAAATTCCCTTGACCGGTGATCAGTTTCGGATCTTCGCGCCGTTTGAGCGCCTGACCAACCATTTTCGTCGTGGCAGCCATCGTTGCTGTTCCCCTTTAGCGTCATTCATTGACGTGACGATCTATCCATGCCCCGCAGGCTGAAGCCTGCGGCCAGGGTTCATCGTCCCCTTGCCGCAGGCTTCAGCCTGCGGATGGAAGAGCATCCATTGTTCCCCGATTATTTGGTCAATGTTCATCAATACGCACCCATATGTTTACGCCGGTACCGCATCATCGCGCATCTTCGCTGCCGCATACTGAACCGCTCGCACGATATTGTGGTAGCCGGTGCAGCGGCACAGGTTGCCTTCAAGGCCATGGCGCACTTCATCATCGGTTGGATTCGGGTTCTGCTGCAGCAGATCGTAGGCGGCAATGATCATGCCTGGTGTGCAATAGCCGCATTGCAGGCCGTGGCATTCCCAGAACCCTTCCTGAAGTGGGTGCAGTTGGCCATTGGTGGCCAAACCCTCGATTGTTGTGATTTCGGCTCCATCGGCCTGAACTGCCAATATGGTGCAGGATTTCACACTCTGGCCGTTCACAAGAACGACACACGCGCCACACTGGCTGGTATCGCAGCCGATATGGGTTCCGGTGAGATTAAGGCTCTCGCGCAGGTAGTGAACCAGCAGCGTCCGCGCCTCAACATCGTTCTTGTAGGTTCGGCCATTCACTTTTACGGAGATCGTGGTCACGTTGAGCACCTCCTCATCGAAGCTTCTTCCAATCTAGAGACAGATATTATGAGCGCCGCCCAGATTTACCAAGCAGGTAGCCGATCACAAATGCAACGGCAACCCAGACGATCCAGGGCCGTTCCTTATACAGATCCACAATCATGCCACTCACAACCGATTCCGGCTTGAGTTGCTCGGATTCGGGCACAATCACGGTTTTGCGCGGTGCTGGTTCAGGAATTGGTGCTGCGGAAGGGGCCGCTTGGTCAATATCTGCACTCAATGCCGAATCGTGTGCATGCACAACACCATTCGCTTCTGGGCTAACAGGAGCGGCTACTGCCGCAGCTGGGAGGGTTGGTGCAGTGGGGACAGATGCTACCTGGGCCGCCTGACGGCGGAGAGCAACCTGTTCTGCCAAGGCTTTCAGCGATTGGTTGATCAACTGGCGCGATGCCCCTTCAATCAGGCGTTGCCCAACGCTGGCCAGTACCCCACCAATCTGTGCCTCGCCACCATATGTCAGCAGCGTCTTCCCATCTGGCTGTTCGGCCAGATCGACAGTGCCGCTACCATCGACAACGCCATTAGCGCTCTTGCCATTGGCGATCAGTTTATAGTGATGCGGTGGCTGCACATCGACAAGCCGAATCCGGCCACCATAAACACCACGAATGGACTGAATGCCGATCTTGACGGTGCCCTCGAATTCGTTCTCGCCGTGCTGTTCCAGCTTTTCGCAGCCAGGAACCACCCGTGCAAGCACCTCAATATCGTTCAGCGCCGTCCAAACCTCATCCTGCGAGGCATCAAGTGTGTAGCTGCCCGAGATTTTCACCCAGCGCTCCTTTCGAAAAGCTCAACACTGAGCAGAGTGAACCACCGAATGAGGCGGCAACTCTTACAAGCTGCCGCTGTTGTCGTACAGAGAAAAGCCCGCCGCAAAGCCCGCGGGAGTCATATCAAAGTTGGGGTATTTCTGATTGTAATGCGCGTAATCAATTGGACATATGGCATGGTAATCGAATTTGTCAGTATTTGTCAAGCGCAGTTCGCAATGATCGTAGGGGCGGTCCGCGAACCGCCCGCACTGCCAAGATTGCCCGCCGTGATGGTCGGTTCACGAACCGCCCCTACCCATGGTGCTTCTATGCCAGGTCCATCGCAAAATAATACGTCGCACCATCATAAAAAGGCGCGAAGGATATCTATCCCTCGCGCCAATTGGCTCATCAGATCGGCATACAGCGTGTTCGCATCATCAGCAGGCGTCACAACCCTGAATGCCACGTGCACTCAGCAGGCTATTCAGTTTTTGTAAGCCGAGCCGCACCCGGGTTTTGATCGTCCCTAATGGCCGATCCAATTTGGAGGCAATCTCCTGGTGCGAAAGCCCGCCAAAATACATGAGTTCGACCGCTTCGCGCTGCGAAATGGGCAGAAAGTCCATGGCCTCATTGATCATGCGGAGCTGCTCACCAGCCCATGCTGCTGCCGGAACATCGCTGTGCTCATCGACTAACTGCCGGATCACAGGATTATCGACCTGCTCATATACCGGATTTGGCCGCGAACGCATGCGCCGCAATTCATCAATACACAGGTTATGGGTAATGCCAAATAGCCACTGCGCCACACGGCCACGATCACTTTCGAAGCTTGAACTGCGCCGCCAAACACGCCAGAAGACTTCCTGGACGATCTCCTCGGCCTGCTCGCGGTTCTTCAAAATCCGTATCGCCATGCGAAATACAGTCGTCGCATATCGGTCGTAGAGCGTCTCGAGGGCGCTGCTATCTCCAGCTGCGATCGACACGACTAGTGCCGCATCATCTGGTGCCTCAAGCATTTGCACAGGTATCGAATCTGCACGGTAGATACTCTCGGGCTGGTAGTCGTCAAGATGCTGTACAGCCATGACGCTCCTACTCCTCTCTCAACCAGTGGTGGTATATTCTCTTTCAGATGTCTGTGAGTATACTCTACCTACACAGTGTCGTCAACATTTTGTCCATAGATTGCAAGGGTTCTCATCCATTCTTAACGTTCGGTCAACCTTCATTATTCGGTTAGCCCTCGACCATCACAGCATCGGTGCTTGCTCCCCTCATCCCCCTGCCCCTTCTCCCACGTTGCGGAGAAGGGGTGTGGTGCATTGTGCCGCGCTGTGGAGCACCTCTCCCCGTAGTGGGAGAGGGGTTGGAGTGAGGGGAAGAGTGGCCATGTGATCCTTATCTGAAAGGTATTGCACCTAGCCCTCGACCATCACGGCATCGGCACCAAGCACCTCACGCAACCCATTAAGCAGCGGCCCGGTGCATGTGACCAGATCGCGCTGCTTGAGCACCACCGTACCAGCGGCACTTGGCAAGCGAATAATCACTTGGTCGCCGTGGTCGTGAACGGCGCTCTGCTCCAACAAAACGCGCACCTGCTGCATCAGCCGCACCGCCTGATCATAATCTTCCAGCGCTGGCATCAACAGCATCAACCGACGCTGGCTTCCATCACCATTGGTGTTCCCGTTGCTACTCATATACTCGCTGCCATTTCCATTACCCTGAGCCGAACTCTTACCATTGCCATTGCTATGACCATTGCCGTTGCTTGCTGGTGCCTTGGCACGCGGTCGAATGATGCTGACTGGCTCCACAGCTGGTGCAGATTGCTGCAGCTCAGTTGGTTTTGGCCTTGGTGATGAAGTGTGATCGCTGCGCGGTGGCGCTGCCTCCGGCAATGGCGCATCATCAGATGTTGCCATGCCACCATCAGCAATCATTGGATCATCAACAACTACCCGAAACTCACTCGCTTCATCTTTGATCATAGCTGGTTGTTCCGGCGCTGCCTGTGCTGCAGCCGAGACATCAATAACTGTTGCGCCTTCCAGCAGCAGCGAGAAGCCCTCACCACGCCGATCGCGTTCCACCTTGGCCTGTATGCGCAGCAGCGCCTCTTCCTTCAGCACATCCTTGAACTTCTCGTAGGATTTCGGGAAGGCGACCAATTCATATGGGCCACCGCTATCATCTTCAATCTGGACGATCAGCATACTATCGCCCTTTTTGGTTGTCACCTTGCGTAGCCCGATCACCAGTGCTGCAAATGTGTGTACCTTGCCAACCAATTCCTCGGCATCTTCGGCATTGCCAAGCCGCGCCAGGGCCGTCATGCCGGTCTTGTCCATGCGATCAAGCGATTGCATGGCTGGGTTGAGCGAGAATGCGACGCCAAGCAACTCTTTTTCCCATGTGATCTGCTCTTTGTCATCATCGCGGCTGCGGTTCAATACTGGCAATGGAATCGCGGAGACCGATGTATCGCCACTTTCGACTAAACCGCCAAACATGTCGATCTGACCGGACTCACGGTTCTTCTGAACTTTCACGCCCGATTCAATCGCCTGTTCCAGTATGGCCATTTTCTGATGGCGCGTGCCTGGTAGGCTATCCATTGCACCAGTTTTGACCAAACCCTCAACCACGCGCTTGTTCAGTGCGCTGCGATCCACTCGTGCGGCAAAATCTTCCAGTGAATTGAATGGGCCGCCAGCGCTGCGCGCCTTCATTACCAGTTCCATCGCGCCAGCGCCAACACCCTTGATCGCCGAAAGCCCAAAACGGATGCCGCGCTTGGTTTCGTTGCCATCGCGATAGCTCTGGATCAGGAAATCGAGCGCACCATTATTCACATCCGGTCCAAGCACCGCAACCCCACGCAATCGGCACTCGTTCACCGCCTTCGAAATATCCTCAGTCAGCCCGCCAGCGCCTTTCAGCACCGCAGCCATATATTCAACCGGATAATAGACCTTGAGCCAGGCCGTCTGGTAGCACAAGCGCCCATACAGCACTGCGTGCGAAAGGTTGAATGAATAGCCAGCGAATGGCAGCAGCAGATCCCACAACTCATCGGCCTGTTCGCGGGTTAGGCCATTGTTGAAACAGCCTTCCTTGAAGCGCGGCTCCTCCTCGGCCATCAATTGCCGGTTCTTTTTGCCAATCGCCTTGAGTACAATATAGGCTTGGCCAAGGGTATACCCGGCAATCGCCTGGAGCAGTTGCATAATCTGCTCCTGGTACACAATCACGCCATAGGTGTCGGCCAGGATGGGCCTGAGGATCGCATGCAGATACTTAATCTCGCGCGAGTTGTTCTTATTCTTGATATAGACCGGGATCTGTTCAAGTGGGCCAGGCCGATACAGCGCAATCATGGCATACAGATCTTCGACCCGGTTGGGCTTGAGTTCCTTGATATAGCGCGTCATGCCAGCTGATTCAAGCTGGAACACATTACTCGTCTCACCACGGCCCAGGCTATCGAACACCGCTTTATCATCAAGCGGAATATCGGCAAGCTCGATCTTCTTGCCAGTGTACTGCTCGATATAGGCCAGCGCATCCGCAACTACGGAGAGGTTGGTCAGCCCGAGGATATCCATCTTCAACAGGCCGATTTTCGCCAGCATCGGCCCCTCGAAGGCGGCCATGACCGAGTTTTCGTCCTTGGTGGTGCGCTGGAGCGGCACAATCTCTTGCAGCGGCGTGCGACTGACGACGACGCCACAGGCGTGGGTGCCGACATTCTTCATGCGCCCTTCGACCTTCTGGCCCCAGTCGATCACCTCCCTGAGCTGCGGTTCGCTATCATAGATCCGCTTCAGTTCGGGAACTTTCTCTAGTGCTTGTGCAATTGTTGTGCCAACCGGCAGGCTCGGGATCAGCTTGGCGATCCGATCAATATCCGGCAGTGGGACTTCCAGCACGCGCCCAACATCGCGCAGCGCCGCTTTGGCACCAAGCGTGCCATAGGTAATGATCTGGGCTACATTCTCGCGGCCATATTTGCTAGCCAGGTATTCCAGAATCTCATGGCGGCGGCTATCGGCAAAATCGGTATCGATATCTGGCATCTCAAGCCGTTCTGGGCTGAGGAAGCGCTCGAACAGCAGCTTATTGGCCAATGGATCGACATCGGTAATGCCCAGGCAATAGATCACCAGCGATGAGCCAGTTGAACCACGCGGAATACAGGGGATGCTACGGGCGCGGGCATATTTCACATAATCCCAGACAATCAATATATAATCGGGGAAGCCGGTTTTGTTAATAACATCAAGCTCATAGGCCACCTGCTGCACATACTTCTCGGGCGGGTTGCCATTGAAGCGCTGCATCAGGCCTTCTTCGGCCAGGAAACGCAGATAGCTCTCGGCGTCGTGGCCTTCCGGCAGATCGAAGGCTGGCAACTGCACCCGCCCAAAATCGAGCTTGAGATTGCACATCTCGGCAATCCGGCCAGTATTCTCAATTGGCGCAGTGCCATAGCGTTTGAAGCGCTGCCACATCTCTTCACCAGACATAATGTGGTAGCTTTCGTCCATCTCATAGCCCTTAGCACAGAACTCCTTGAGCGTCATGTTGAAGCCCATGGCCATAATCCGTTTATGGGCCTCAACATCATCGGCGCGCACAAAATGAGTATCCGCCGTCGCAACCAGGGGAATACCCAGTTCATTGCCGATGCGCACGATCTCCTCGTTCAATTCCTCTAGTTCGGGCGCATTGTTATGCAGTTGCAGTTCGAGATAATAATTATCCGATCCCAACAGATCACGATGGTAGGCCGCAATTTCACGAGCCTTCTGGCGATCCTGCTCAACCAGCGACTGAATGAGTTCACCGGCAATACACGATGACGTAACAATCAGACCCTCACGATGCTCCTCAAGCAGCTCGCGGTCGATGCGCGGGCGCGCAAACACACCCTTGCCCATACCATCAAGATGCGAGCGGGTCGTCAGCTTGACCAGATTGCGGTAGCCGGTTTCGTTCTTGGCCAGCAATAGCAGGTGATAGTAGTTCTTGGCTCCACGGGTGGTTGGATCGGTGCGCGAGCCAGGGGCGATATAGGCCTCCATACCGATGATCGGGCGCACGCCGGCCTTTTTCGCAGCAGCATAGAACTCCATCGCGCCATACATCACCCCATGGTCCGTCAGCGCAATCGAATCCATGCCAAGTTCCTTTGCCCGCCCGGCAATCGCAGTCGTTGAGGCATAGCCATCCAGCAGGCTATACTCAGAATGAACATGTAAATGGACAAACTCTTTCATCGGGCGCTCCTGGCGCAACCGGCATCTCACAGCCGAGGCGTAAAACACTTTACACTACGACGGGTATTCGTAGCCTTCAATAACCTGGAAATGCCTACCCTATGGGCTAGATCACGATCAAAAATGTGGAGAGGTTGATCTGGTTGTATTCCTTAGACATAACGAATCAATATCTGAGTGCCATTCTCAATCGGCACGCGCATTATAGCATGATCAGATGCCACATGAACTGTGGATAACCTGTGGATGTGTAAGCAATTTTATTGATAGTATGTGGATAAGTGCCGCTATGCGCGGCAGGCACCAGGAAACCAGACGGCACAGTTTCCTGGACCTTCCTGCGGTCAGGCGCGACGCCCTGGACTCGTATTGGGGCTATAGCTATACGCCCATACTCTTGGCCCGCCAACACCCTACGGTCATTCCTCGGCTACGGATGGCAACCACGGTGGCATGAAGATGGTGGCATCGCATCCAACGAACGTAGGGGCGATACCAAGCCACCGATATTCGGTCACTAGCGTCAATTTCACTACGTGGCGTGTGTTCGCCCGCACCGAATGTCGCGTTGATGCGCGATGGGCAGCCATGAAAATGCCGCTGTGCGCGGCTGGCACTATGCTTCTTCATGCCGCTGTGCGCGGCGGGCACCAGGGAACCGTTCCCTTCTTCATGCCGCTGTGCGCGGCAGGCACCAGGAAACCGTGCCGACTGGTTTCCTGGACCTTCCTGCGGCCAGGCGCTACGCCCTGGACCCATATTTGATGTTCGTGGTCTACCAAACCAATTTGCTCATGCCTCGGCTGCGATCAATGTCAGTTGGTGGCAGGTTGGGGCGTAGCGCATACGCCCTGCTTGTTCCCTTGTTCAGGGTGCGGTTCTTGGTTCTCGGTTCTATCGGCTATCGGTTATCGGCTATCGG
>Ga0163144_10026449_pt1 | contig 11280 bp, 9 predicted proteins | sample OliLak19BULKMAT1_FD_123175 | JGI IMG/M metagenome (GOLD analysis project Ga0163144, IMG submission 123175) | Freshwater microbial mat bacterial communities from Lake Vanda, McMurdo Dry Valleys, Antarctica - Oligotrophic Lake LV.19.BULKMAT1 | ecosystem: Environmental > Aquatic > Freshwater > Lake... | reverse complement strand
TTTGGCATATCCGGCGGTTGCGCCAGGTACAGCGGCCTTTGTTGTCGGGCTGGGCAATGACGCTGGTGGTGTGGCTGGTGTTTGAGCCGCAGCCAATGACACGGCAGCCACAGAAACCAAGGTAGCCAGTACATCTGCCAACGAATAATTTTTACGCATGTGAATCACTTTAGGGCTTGAGATGTGAACCTGGATTAAAAAGAAGGTGAAGGCTGGGCATTGCGCTAGCGCGGTAGGACCGTCGCCTTTTTGATGGCATCAACCGTGATTTTAACAATCGCATCCACCCCCAGTTGGCCGTTGGCAGCGCTCGATGCGCGCGGATCACCCAAAGTGCCTAAAGCCCAACCGCCACGCGCAGCTTCTGCAAAGCGCTCCGGCCTGACCATGCCGGGATCAATCGCCATCAATAAAGACGTGTCAGCTGATCCCGCATGGGTCCCGATCTCATCACCGCTCAGACCTTTGGCTCTCAGAGCGTCAAGGTAGGTGCTTTGGGTGCTTCGGTAGTAGTCCACTATGTAATGAACGCGCACGTTTGATCTGGCAGGCTCGCGATTGAATTGCGCAGCCACTGCGGCCAGCGCCTTTTGGTAGTTGCCGCTGTCGCCGAGCAGTACCACATCGGTAAAGCCATGCTTTTTAAAACTGCGGGCCGTGCCCAGCAAGATGTTTTTAAACGTCTCTTCTGAAATAGAAATCGTCCCGGCAAAGCCCATATGTTCTGTCGGCGGGTCAATATTGCCTTCCGGGGTGTAACCAAGCACAGGCGCGACCAGCGCATTACCTAGCGCTTCGGCAATTTTGCCCGCCAAAACCTTGGCGCGCACGTTGTGCTTGCCAATCGCCATATGCGGGCCGTTTTGCTCGGTGCCACCAATCGGAATGAGAACGATTTTTTTACCCGCCTTCAGCGCTGCGCTGACTTCGTGGGTGGTCAGTTCTTCAATAAAAACGCTGCTTTGGGCTGAAGCAAACCCTGGCATGCAAACAGCCACCATCCAGACCAACGCCACCCACCAACGACCTTTCGGCATGCCTGCTTCCCAAAATAAAACCGGTATTGTCGCTGGCTAAGACGCCGGTCATCACTTCCCGGCACAATCGGGAGCTCTTTTGTTCACAGATTTCATGCCCCGCATCCTCTATTTCTTCGCCCTTTGTAATCTTGTCATTGGCAGCGGCGCATTCGTACTGAGCGGCATTTTGCAACCGCTGGCCCGAGAACTCGGGATCAGCGTTGCCGCTGCAGGTCAAGTCATGACGGCATACGCCATCGCCACCGCACTGCTGGCGCCAGTGTTGATTTTATTGACTGCGACATGGCCGCGCAAACGTGTCATTCAACTGGCTTTGGGCTTGTTTACCCTGGGCAATCTGGTGTCTGCGCTTGCACCCACGTTGGCGGTGCTGCTGCTGGGCCGGGTACTGATGGGCGCAGGTGCGATGTTTACAGCGGCGGTATCGGCCTACGCAGTGACACTTGTGGCACCCGCCTTGCGTGGCCGGGCTTTGTCAACTGTTTTTTTGGGTATGAGCATCAGCTACGCCGTCGCCTTGCCCATTGGTGCGTGGCTGGGTTTTGAGTACGGCTGGCACACGCCAGTGTGGCTGTGTGCAGCCGCCAGCCTGGCAGCGCTGCTGGCTGCAACTGTTCTGCTACCCAAAGGCGTGGTGACGGTCAGCGCAAGTTTTGCAGGCTTTAAAACGGCTGCAAAACAAAGCGCTGTGCTGCGCGTCTGGCTGCGCACGCTGCTGTTTTTTATTGCCATTTTCAGCGTGTTTGCTTACGTGGGGCCGGTGCTGCAGGCCTTGAACGCCATGGGCGCCACACAACTGTCGGTGGTGCTGGCTATTTTTGGCCTGGCGGGTATTGCAGGAACGCTGCTAGGCGGCTGGGCCACTGACCGCTTTGGTTCACTGCGCACAATAGGCGTGCAACTGACGGTGCTGATCAGCATGATGTGCCTGCTGCCGCTTACCCAGGGCCACCCGCTGGCGACCATAGGCACACTGGTGGTATGGGGCATGGCAGGCTTTGGCATGACAGCACCTCAGCAAAGCCGCCTGGTCAGTTTGTCGCCCACGCAAGCTCCGCTACTGCTGAGCTTGAACAGTTCCATGCTGTACCTGGGTACGGCGCTAGGGGCCGTTATCAGCGGCGCGTTGATCCAGTCTGCAGGCTTTACCCATCTGAGTTGGGTGGGCGCACCGTTTGGCCTGGCAGCGCTGCTGACGCTGGCATTTGACCGCGCGCCAGCGGCCAGCGCATTGCCGCAAACCAGCTAAACATGGCGCAGGCGCACAACCAAAGAAGCGCCACAAGCGCCAACCACCCACGCTACCGCAAAATTTTGCGGATTGCGCTGGTTGTTAATCTGGCCATGTTTTTCATTGAAATTGGCGCCGGCTTCAAGTCGGGTTCAACCTCGCTTTTAGCCGATGCTATTGACTTTTTTGGTGATGCAGCCAACTACGGCGTCTCATTGGCAGTTCTATCAGCCGGTGTCGTGTTGCGAGCAAAAGCCGCCTTGCTCAAAGGCGCTTGCATGCTGGGCTTTGGCCTGTTTGTGCTGACTCGTGCCGCGTGGATGTTCAGCCAGGGCATTACACCTGAAGCCTTCACGATGGGCAGTATTGGCTTGTTGGCCCTCGTCGCCAATGTCACGGTAGCCGCCATGCTGTACGCCTACCGCGAGGGCGATGCCAACATGCGCAGCGTGTGGTTGTGCTCACGCAACGATGCGATTGGCAACATCGCTGTGATGCTGGCGGCATTGGGCGTATTGAGCACAGGCAGCGCCTGGCCTGATTTGCTGGTGGCGTGCGGTATGGCTGTGCTGGCACTTAGCGGGGGTTGGTCGGTACTGCGGCAGGCGCGGCAAGAACTGCGCCGGGCCAGCACGGTATGAACTTCCCTGTGCGCCGGCAAAGCCACATTCCATGCGCGACTCCGGGGCTTTCCGTGCTGTTAATATCTTGACCGTGAATCGCCTGATCTGCACCTTCCTTATCGCCTGGCTAGCCCTGCTGTCCATAGCTTCGCACGCCTATGCCGCGGCAGACGCCGCGCATGAGATGAGTCACTTGAGCATGCCTGAGACTGGCGGGGCCGATGTCGCTGGGGGTCACAGGATCGCGAAAGCCAAGGCCGACCCGGCGCACGGACATGATCACGCCGATACCTGCAGCCACAGCCACCAGACGGGCGTGCCGACAACCGCGTACGAAGGCCTGGCCGATGCAGGCAGTACCGCACCGCTGGCCACCCTGCAGCCCTGGGACAGCCGCGAGCGACCCGACAGCATTGAGCGCCCCAAATGGATTCTCACCACGCCTGCCGTGGTGAACTTTTCGAGCTAGCGCGCCAGCATTGAATTGCCGCGCCTGGCGCGAAGGTTCACCGAAGTTTGATTGACTTCGGAGAACATGTTTGTTTATTTTTTCTTTTACCAACAAGCCCCAACGTTTGCGGATTTCGCTGGCCATACAGTTGGCCCTGCCGTTGGCCATGTCGCTTGGGCTTGCCTTGCTGGCCTGTAACGCAACAGCACAAACCGCCACCCAGGCACCCAGCTTGAGGCAAGCACTCGATGCGGCATGGCAACTTAGCGGCTCGTCTCGTGCTGAAAGTAATCGCCGCAGCGAGCTGACCGCCAAAGAAAAGGCTGCCAACAGCTGGATGTCAGGCGAACCGTCCCTGGGCGTTGCACACCGCACAGACCGGCTCAATCGAAACGAAGGCTTTCGTGAATATGAAGCTGAAATCGAACTGCCCTTGTGGAACCCCGGTGTACGCGCTGCTGCCCAAGCCGATGTTTCAGCCCAGCGACTAGGTTTTGACGGTCAATTTGCGCTTGCCAAACTCAAACTTGCCGGCGAGCTTCGCGCGCTCAGCGCCAGTGCCGCCACAGCGCAGGTCGAACTGGATTTAAACAGGCGCAAGTTGCAGGATGCGAATGCGCTCGCCGAAGACTTGAGCCGCCGCATCAAAGCGGGTGAAAACGCGCGCGTTGATGGCCTGCAAGCCCAGGTGCTGGTGCAGCAGGCTCAATCGGCCATAGCCCAGGCTGAAAGCCAGTTGCTGCGCTTGCAAAACCAGTGGCGCAGCCTCACCGGGCTGGCAACAGTTGCACTGCTTGACGAAAAGCCCGCAAATTTTGCCGCCAATGAGACGCCAGGTGCGCCTGTGTCGCCAGATCACCCGGCTCTTCGCTACGCCCAGGCGCAGTTACGAAGTGCCCAAGCGAAGCTGGCACTGGCCGAGGCTGACAAGCGCGATCCGATGTCGATGGGTGTCGGTGTAGGCCGCGAGCGCAGCAATTTTGCAGCGGCCAATGAGACCAAGCTGCGCATTGCCTTGCGCATTCCGTTAGGGGGCGAGAACCGCAACGCACCGCGCCAGGCCGCTGCCAGAGCCGAACTGGACACTGCGCAGGCCGAAGCCGATGGTGTGGAGCGGCAACTAGCCGCCGAAGTCTCTGCCGCCAGCAGTGACCTGCGCGCCGCCCGCGTCACCCAAATTTCCGCAAGCGAGCGAGCCTGCCTGAGCACTGAAGTGCAAACGCTCATCACCAGGTCATGGCAGCTCGGCGAAAGTGACCTGCCGGCCCGCCTGCGAGCTGATAACGAACAATTTGAAGCCACTGTGTCACTGGCTCGCGCCACCGTTGACGTGCAGCGCGCCATCGCCAACCTGAACCAAGCCTACGGATACCTGCCATGAACACCAAAAAAGCCGTTTTTGCCTGTTTTTTCCCGTCAAATTGGCCTTTAACCCAATTGATACGGGCGCAATTAGCTACTATTTTAATAGCGTTTATGGTTGTCTTTATGGCCTTCCTTAATCCCGCTATGGCAGGCCCAGGCCATGACCATGGCGACGAACCCGCAGCCGCCGTTGGCGCTGCGTCACCTAGAGTCAGCACGCATTCTGACTTGTTTGAGCTGGTCGGCAAGGTAGAGGGCAACAGTTTAAAAATTTACCTGGACCGCTACGACACCAATGAGCCCGTCACTGACGCGCAAATTGAAGTCGAAGTCGGCAGCATCAAAGGCATCGCGCTTAAGCAGGCAGATGGCAGCTACAGCTTTGTCAATGATGTGTTTACCAAGCCAGGTGACCTGGCCGTGAGCTTTACCATCCTGGCAGGCAAGGACGCTGACCTGCTGGCGGGTGAGTTGAAAATCAGTAACCCCACAGATGACCATGCGCATGATGACGCCGCCAAACCCTGGCTGCGCTGGGCTGCCTATGCAGGCGGTGCTTTGCTTTTGGTGCTTATCGCGGCAGGGTTCTTGCGCAGACGCAAGAGCAGCTCTGGATTCGCTTCAAACGCGTCATTTTTTCTAGCTGCTTGCGCCCTTTTTATAGGCGCTACAGCATCTTTTGACGCCAAAGCCGGACCAGGCCATGACCATGGCGACCAAGCAGCCCCGGCTGCCAGCGGTGACGCGCCCAAACGCCAGACCGATGGCAGCGTGTTTTTGCCCAAAGTTTCACAACGCCTGTTGGGCATACGTACCATCGCCGTGGTTGAAGCGACCCTGCCCAAGGCAATTGAACTGACTGGCCGTGTGGTGGCAGACGCGAATGCTGGCGGCAAAGTGCAGCCGACCCAGGCTGGGCGGGTTGAAGCGGGCCCGCGCGGCTTGCCCACCCTGGGCCAGGCCGTGCGCAAAGGCGAGGTGCTGGCCGTGGTGCGCGCATCAACCAGCGCCATTGAACGCGCCAACCAGCAATCACAAAGCACTGAATTAACCAGCAATTTAGACCTGGCCAAAAAGCGCCTGACCCGGCTGGAGCAGCTTGAAGGGACCGTACCTGCCAAAGACATTGAAGCCGCCCGGCTGGACGTGAGCAGCTTGCAGCAACGCGCAAAAACCATTAATGCCAGCGTGGTCGCGATGGAGGCGCTGGTGGCACCCGTTTCAGGCGTGATCGCTAGCGCCAATGTGGTGGCAGGGCAAGTCGTGGATGCCAGAGAGCTGCTCTTTGAAATTGTTGACCCTACGCGGTTAAGCGTAGAAGCCAGCGCGTTTGACGCGGCCTTGCTAGGCAATATTGCATCAGCCACGGCCAGCCCGGCGGCAGGCGTGAATGTGCCGCTGGTGTTTGTTGGTGCGGGCCGCGCCTTGCGTGAAGGCGCGATTCCCGTGTTGTTTAAAACCGCCACGCCTAGAAGCGGTAGCCCAGCGAGCGTGGCATTGGCCGTCGGCCAACCCGTCAGAGTACTCGTGCAAACCAAAGAACAGGTCAAAGGCTTCGCGGTGCCTGCCAGTGCAGTGGTTAAAAACGCCAGCAACCAGGACATGGTCTGGGTGCATACCGATGCCGAGGTGTTTGTGCCGCGCGCAACGCGTGTGGTGCCGCTTGACGGCGCAACGGTATCTGTGGTGGATGGCTTGAAAGCCGGTGACAGAGTGGTGACGCAAGGCGCGCCTCTGGTCAACCAGGTGCGATAGGGCGGCAACACTTATGTTTGAAAAACTCATACGCTCATCTTTGGGCAACCGATTGATGGTGATCGTGCTGGCCGCAGTCTTGATGATTGCTGGCGGCATGACCCTCGTCAAAATGCCAGTCGACGTGTTCCCCGATCTGAACAAACCCACCGTCACGCTGCAAGCCGAAGCGGGCGGCATGGCGCCTGAAGAAGTCGAGCAACTCATTACCGGGCCGCTGGAAATAGCCATGAGCGGCATACCGGGTGTGGAAAGCATCCGCAGCGTGTCCAGCGTGGGTTTGTCTTTTGTGTACATCACCTTTGACTGGTCTACCGACGTTTACCGAGCCCGCCAAATGGTCAGCGAACGCCTGCAATTGGCCAGAGACCAGCTGCCGAAGGATGTTCAGCATCTGGGCATGGGGCCCATCACTTCCATCATGGGCGAGATCATGCTGATTGCCATGCCGATTGACACTGCAAAAATCAGAGCGATGGCCGTGCGTGAGTACGCTGACTTTGTAATGCGCACCCGCTTGCTGACCATCCCCGGCATCTCGCAAGTCGTGCCGATTGGCGGCGAGGTGCGCCAGTACCAGGTGCAGCCTGACACCGCCCGCATGGCTGCACTTGGGGTGACGATAGAGCAAGTCGCTGGCGCATTGAAAGGGTTTTCAAGCAACACCAGCGGCGGCTTTTTAGAACTGAATGCCCGCGAATATCTGATTCGTAATATCGGCCGCACCACACGTATTGAAGACCTGGAACGCCTGTCTGTGGCGTTTACCAACGGTAAGGCGATTCAACTCAGCCAGGTCGCCAGCGTCAAGTTTGCGGCCGCCATCAAACGCGGTGATGCCGGTTTAAACGGCCAGCCCGCCGTGATCTTGGGGATTCAAAAGCAGCCCAGTGCAGACACCGTCAAGTTGACTCGTGAAGTAGAAGCGGCATTGGACGAGCTTAAAAAAGGCATGCCAGCCGGTATTGGCCAGGCAAAAGTCACCATGCGCCAGGCCGACTTTATCGAATCATCTGTCAATAATCTGAAGAGCAAGCTCTTGCTGGCGTTTGCCGTAGTGGCAGTGGTGCTGTATTTCTTTTTGGCCAATGTCCGCACCACAGTGATCTCGCTGGTGGCGATTCCTATTTCTTTCATGGTCACGGTACTGGTTTTTAAATACCTGGGCTTGTCGATCAACACCATGACGCTGGGCGGGTTGACGATTGCGATTGGCGAGCTGGTTGACGATGCCGTGGTGGGCGTCGAAAACGTGCTGCGCCGCTTGAAAACTAATCGGGCCGCAGACCCCGCCAAGCGCCTGGGCCCACTGGAGCTGATTGCCAAGGCCACGCTCGAAGTACGCTCGGGCATTGTGATTGCCACCTTGATCGTGGTGCTGGTGCTGGTGCCGCTGTTCTTTTTGCCGGGTATTGAGGGACGCCTCATGCAGCCGCTGGCCATCGCCTACATCGTCGCCATGCTGGCGTCGATGATGGTGTCAATCACCGTTACGCCAGTGATGGCCTACTACCTGCTGCCCAACATCAAGGGGCTGGACCATGGCGACACACGGCCGCAAGCCTGGCTTAAAAAGCATTACACAACCGGTCTGCAGAAGGTACTGAACGCGCCGAAGTCATGGGTGGCAGCAGGTGGGGTGGCTGCGCTGCTGGCTATCGCGTCGGTGCCGTTTTTCCCCACCACGTTTTTGCCACCTTTTAATGAAGGCAGTGCGGTAGTAGGTTTGCGCCTTAACCCCGGTACGACCTTGAATGAATCGGTACGAATAGGCGCGATTGCTGAAAAAGCCATGGGCGCTGTGCCTGAAGTCGAACACGTTGGCAGGCGCTCGGGCCGCGCCGAGCTGGACGAGCATGCCGAGGGCGTCCATGTGTCTGAGCTGGATCTCAAGCTCAAGCGCAGCGAGCGCAGCGTCGAGCAAATTTATGCTGATATTCGCAGCCGTATCGTGTCATTGCCGGCCGCCATTGGCATCGGCCAACCGATCAGCCACCGGATTGACCACATGCTGTCTGGCGTGCGCGCCCCCATCGCCATCAAGATTTATGGCGACGACCTGGACACGCTGCGGGCGCAGGCAGAAGCTCTGCGTCAACAATTCAGCACCATAGCTGGCCTGGTTGATCTTGAAGTCGAAAAGCAGGTGTTGACGCCTCAAATCACCGTCAAGGTCAACTACGACCGCGCCTTGGGGCTGGGCATCCCGCCCGCCAAGCTGCTGCAAGAGCTGCAAACCCTGATTGATGGCGAAATCATCACCCAGGTCATTGAAGGCAGCCGTCGCTTTAACCTGGTCGTACGACTGCCTGAATCATCGCGCGGCATTGAAGGCTTGAGAGTCATGATGATTGACACCCCCGGTGGCCGCGTACCGCTGGCGCAACTGGCCGAGGTCGCAGAGTCAGACGGCCCCAACCAGATCAGCCGCGACGATGGCCGGCGGCGCATCGTGCTGTCAGCCAACGTGCAAGGCCGCGCTCTCAGCGATGTGGTGGGCGACTTGCGCACCGCTGTCAACGCCACGCCGCTACCTGAGGGCTACTTCATCACGCTGGGCGGGCAATTTCAGGCGCAAGAAGAAGCGTCGCGCTTGATTGGCTTGTTGTCGCTAGGCTCGGTTGCGCTGGTGTTCTTGATTTTGTACACCCGCTACCGCTCAGCCGTGCTGGCGGGCATCATCATGGCGAATATTCCGTTGGCTCTGGTGGGCGCAGTGATTGGCCTGTGGGTATCCGGGCAGCCGCTCTCGGTTGCAGCGCTGGTCGGCTTCATCACGCTGGCGGGCATTGCAATCCGTAATGGCATTTTGAAGGTGTCGCATTACATCAATCTGTGTGCGTTTGAAGGCGAAGCATTCAACACCCAGATGCTGCTGCGCGGCTCGCAAGAGCGTCTGACGCCGGTACTGATGACTGCTCTTGTCGCCGCGCTGGCGCTGGCACCACTGCTGTTTGAAGCTGAAATGCCCGGTACTGAAATACTGCACCCCGTCGCCGTCGTCATTTTTTCAGGGCTGTTGACATCGACTCTGCTGGATTCATTTTTAACCCCAGCGATGGTGGCGCTGTTTGGCCGCAAACCGATTGAGGCGCTGGTTGCCGATTCGGGAACGGAGAGTTTTTAGGTCCTGCTGCTTCCCTGCTGGGGGAGGGCCGGTGAATGTGAATGCTCCCACCCCTTCCCCCGCTGGGGAAGGCCGGGATGGGGGTAAGCCAGATTGGGTATCGATTTTTTCATTAACTTTTAAAGGTATTTTTATCATGCGTCAATTTTTGAATATCCGCTCTGCAATGCTGGCATCACTAGTGGCTATCGCGAGCGCTTCAGTAATCGCTTCGGGCAGCTATGACCACAGTCCCAAATTTGGCGGTGTGGTCGTAGAGACCAAAGCCGGCGATGTGGAAGTCGTGGCCAAGCCCGACCGCATTCAGATCTACATCACCGACCACGGCAAATCCATGAAACTGGACGGCGCAAAAGCCAAGGTCACTTTGCTGAACGGTACTGAAAAGTCTGAAGCTGAACTGGTGACGGCGGGCGACAAGCTGGAGGCTAAAGGGGCTTTCAAGGTTGTCAAAGGCACCAAAGGCATCGCAGTGGTCACCCTTGCAGGCAAGCCGCCCTTCACCGCGCGGTTTGAGATTAAATAATGAGCGTCTGGCCCCTGCAGCTTGACCTTGAAGGTGATTGACGGTTTGTACTCTGGGCATCTTGACACGAAATGCACAAGTCCGGATACCGTCACAGGTCGGCACTGAGGCGACGCAAATCGGTATGGTGACGACAGCGGCGGAGCTAATGGCGATGAGCTCGCGGTACCTTCGTAGGCCTTTTTCTTACGTGCATAGCTGCTGTCCGCCTACTCGCAACTCGCGCCGCCAACTCGCAACATAAAGCAGGTCAAAACCCTTTGTCCTCGACTTGATGTCGTATTTTTCAAACCTTGGAGTATCCGGATGGCTCAGCATAAATTTACCGCCTGTATTGAGGCCTGCAACGCCTGCGCAGCAAGCTGCAACCACTGCGCAGCCTCTTGCCTGAAAGAAGCCGATGTAAAAGCGATGGCGCGCTGCATCGCACTCGATATGGACTGCGCCGCGATATGCGCTTTGGCAGCCGCTGCGATGGCGCGCGATAGCGAACACGCGAAAGCTATTTGCGCCTTGTGCGCAACTATTTGCCAGTCCTGTGGCGATGAGTGCGCCAAGCATCAGATGGATCACTGCCAGGATTGTGCGAAGGCATGCCGGGCTTGCGCTGAGGCATGCCGCAAAATGGTCGCGATGGCGTGACCAACAACAGCCAGATCCCGCAACACGACCCTTTCTTACCCTCGAATTCGATGGCTCTGTGAGTGGATTGAAGGCCAGACGCAACATCCGTCGCTTTCGTTGCGCTGACCGGAGCGCTGCTTTAGCTGCTGACTTGCCCAGCAAGCGCAGCATTAAACGTGCCTGCCTGGGCGCTGTGTACAAGCTGCCCTCACGATTGTGCAAGACCTCAACTTGGTAGCGATGGCGGCGTGATTGGTTGCTGCAGACCTGACGCGTTCAAAGACTACTTTGGCACGTGGATAGCCGTCGCCCAACCAAGCGCAACGCACGCCATCGAAACACAGCAGGTTACTGGATAGCCCGCAGTTCGGCTGATTTGCGTTTTGTTGACGCCAACGCAAAGGCGACGAATCACTCGCAGAGATTCATGGCACTACCTTAAGCTTTCTCAGCGCCAGTATTTGATCGCGGGCCTGCTGCCTGGGCATGGTGAGAAGCGGCAGCGGCTTAGGTCGCCTTTTCTTTGCACGAGGCTCGA
>Ga0163144_10026448_pt1 | contig 11280 bp, 7 predicted proteins | sample OliLak19BULKMAT1_FD_123175 | JGI IMG/M metagenome (GOLD analysis project Ga0163144, IMG submission 123175) | Freshwater microbial mat bacterial communities from Lake Vanda, McMurdo Dry Valleys, Antarctica - Oligotrophic Lake LV.19.BULKMAT1 | ecosystem: Environmental > Aquatic > Freshwater > Lake... | reverse complement strand
TCCGGCACGTTGGCGGCGCGCAGCACCTCGCGCACTGCGCGCTCGTGCCGCGGCACGCGCCGCAGCCAGCCGGCCATCAGCGAGCGGCCGCGCGCGTCGTCCTTGAAGAAGCGCAAGAAGTCGACGACGCGGCTGTCCCAACGCACCGGCAGATCGGGCAGCGCGAGGCCCTGCAGATACGCGAGATCGCGCTCGCCCGTCGCGCGCTCGCCGCCGCTCGGCGGGAGCTCGGAGGTCAGCGCAAGCGGCATCTCGCCATTCGCGAGCGTCTGCGGACCGCCCGCCGCCGGGCCAAACATCTCGAGTTCGGCGAGGCGCAGCGCGCGCAGCTCTTCGGACTCGTCGCCGACGACCAGCGGGTCGGCTGCGGGCGTCGCGCGCGCGCCGTCCGTATATGGCGCCGCGTCCTGCGCGTGCGCGGCCATCGGCGCGAGCAGCGCAGAGAAGACGAGGAGCACTGACGCGCGACGGGACATCGCTGCGGATCGTAGCGGGGCGCGGCAGTGCGCCGCCAGAAAGTTGAGCGGAGGGCGCAGCGGCAGCCGACGCGCAGCGTCAGTCGTCGCCGCGGAACACCATGTCCGCCGTCGGGAGCCCTTTGTAGCGGCGCACTTCGTCGGGCATCGCGTCGAGCGCGGCGCGGACGATGGTGCGCTGCGCCGCGTCGAGCGTGTCGAGCGCATAGAGATACGTGCGAATCAGAAACACGCTGGCGTCGGCGTCGGCCAGCGGCACGGTGACTTGCCGCTCGACGCGCAGAAAGCCGCGCGTTTCATTTCGTGGCGGCAAAGTTGGCCACGGCGCGCGCAGGCCCGAATCCGGGTGATGGTCGAGCGCGTCGTCGACGCTCAGCGTCCACACGAACCGCACGTAGGGGCCGCGGTCGATCATCGCGCTGACCATGCTGCGCGCGGCGGCGTCGGGTTTGGCGAACGACGGCACCGGCGCGTGAATGTCCGCGAAGCTCGCACCGGCGAGGCGCTCTGGGCGCCAGCCGCTTGGAAAACAGACGTGCACGACGAGCGTGCGGCCTGCGCCGTCGGGACCGCGATCGAGCACGGCGAAGTCCTCTTGCACGGCACGGCCGAGCGCATCGAACGGATTGAGCGCTGCGGAGTCGCCGTCAGCGCGCGCGAGCTGGGCGGGAGCCTCTGCCGCGAGCGTCGCGCGCATCCACGCGAGCGCCGCGTCGCACGCGCGCTCGGCTGCTGCGTCGAGCGGCGACCACCTCAGGTGCCGCGCCGCCGGCGCTGCGCGCTTTGCGGCGAGCGTCGACTCGAGCCGTGCGTCGATCTGAAAATAGCGGCTGTCCGCCGCGCCATTGCCGAAGTCCGTACCGAAGCGCAGCAGCCCCGCCTGCATGCGCAACGGCGCAGCGACGACCGGAAAATAAAGCGCCGGAGCGAGTTCGCTGGGCATCGCCGAGGCTCGTAGCACGCGCTCGACGAACGCGTATGCTCCCCTCCGTGCCCGGCGTCCGCCACGACCGCCGAAACATTTCGTACCCGCCAGGCGTCTGTGACCCAGCCCTGCGAGCGCGTGGGCTGTCTACCAGCCGATGAGCGACACCACTCCCCTCCTGCGTCCCGTTCGCGCCGTCACGCTGCGCTTGCGTCTGCAGCGCGCACTCGACGCCGCAGCGACGCTCTCGCTCGCCGGACTCGGCCTCGCGGCCGCGCTGGTCACGGCGCTGAAGACGGGCGCGATCGGCCAGTCGGAGGCGCTGCCATGGCTCGCTGTCGCCAGTGCGCTGCCCGCGCTCGGAGCGCTGCTCGGCGCATTGCGTCCGGTGCAACCGCTGCTCGCCGCGCGGCTCCTCGATCGCGCGCATGACCTGCACGATCGGACCGCGAGCGCGCTCTCGTTCGCGGCCCTGCCTGACGCGGAGCGCACGCCGTTCATGCGCGCAGCGATAGACGACGCCGCTGCGCGCGCTGCGACGCTCTCGGCAAAGCGTGCGCTGCCGCTTCGTCTCCCTCGCGATTTGGTGTTCGTCGCTGGGCTTCTGATCGCGGTGGCCGGCCTCGCGCTGCTCGAGGTGCCCACCATCGTCACCGTGCGACGCCCGCCCGCGCGCCTGCCGACTGTTGGGCTCCACGCCGACGACGTCGACGCGTTTCGCAGCGATGTGCGCGAGGTGCTCGACGACCCTGAGCTCGCGCGCGACGTGCGCGATGCGGCGGAGCGCTTCGATCAGCTGGTCACCGATCTCGCCGAGCGCCGGCTCGATCGCACCGAGGCGCTGCGTCGCCTGCAGCAGGTGCAGCAGTCGCTCGAGGACGCGCGGCGCGCCGACTCGGACGAGATGCGCGAGACGCTCGCGCAGGTCGCGCAAGAGCTGGCGCGGTCGAGCCAGACGCAGGCCGCGGCCGAGGCGCTGCGTGAGTCCGACGCGCGCCGCGCTGCGCAGGAGATGCGCCAGCTCGCCGAGGCGCTGCGCCAGAATCCGCCGAGTCAGCGCGAGCTCGAGCGGCTGCGCGAGGCGCTCGCGCGCGCCGCGGCCGCACAGCCGCCCGCGCCTTCGGAGACGGAGCTGCAGCGTCGACGCGAAGAGATGCAGCGCTTGCTTCAGCGGCAGCGCGAGCAACAAGCGCAGAAGCAGACGCAGCCGGAGCAGGAGCGTCGGCTCCTCGAACGCCGGCGTCGCGAGCTACAGCGGCTCGAGCGGCAGCACGCGGACTCGCAGGAGCAGCAGCGCAGCCTCGAGCGTCTGCAGCGCGAGATGCAGCAGGCCGCGCAGAGCCTCGAGCAGCAGGATCGGGATCAGGCGTCACGGAGCCTCGAGCGCAGCGCCGAAGAGCTGAATCGCATGGGGCGCGAGCAGATGAGCGAAGAGCAGCGACGCTCTCTCGAGGAGCGCCTGTCGGAGCTGCGCGAGCTGGTGCGGCGACAGCGCGAGCAGCAAGCGCAGAACGGCCAGCAGGGGCAGCAAGGGCAAGGCGGCCAGCAGCAGGGCGGCCAGCGGCAGGGCGGCCAGGGGCAGCAGCAACAGGGGCAAGGCCAGCAGGGCCAGGGCCAGGGACAGCAAGGGCAGAGCGGGCAGCAGCAAGGTGGGCAGCGGCAAGGCGGCCAAGGGCAATCGCGCATGGACCGCTTCGTTCAGCGCGCGCAGGGCCAGCAGGGGCAGAGCGGACAGCCCGGCCAATCAGGACAAGCCGGGCAACCTGGACAAGGCGGGCAGCCGGGACAAGCGGGACAAGGCGGCCAGGGCCAAGGGCCCGGCCAACAAGGTCAGAACGGGCCGCGCGTAATGATGCCTGGGCAAGGCGGGAGCGCGGTGCTCGAGATGCCGGGAATGGGTACGCGACCGGGGCAAGGCGCGGAAGGCGCTGGCCAAGGTGGCCAAGGCCCCGGCGCCGGCACCGGCCACGATGAGACGACGCTCGACGATCCGACGCGCCTCTCTGGCTCGCGCCAAGCGACGCGCGTCGAAGGCGAGCAATCCGGTCGCGGGCCAACGCGCAGTGAGGTGATCCTCGGCGCGGCGGAGCGCGGCTTTGCCTCGCACGAATACGAGCGCGTGTTCGTCGACTACGAATCGCATGCAGAAGAAGTGATCGAACAAGATCAGATCCCCGGCGGTTATCGGTTCTACGTGCGCCGCTACTTCCAGCTCATCCGACCGAGAGACACCCAGCCATGAGCGACAGCAAACAGCCCTCCGCCGAGGTCGCCGCGTTCGGGCGCGACGTCGCCATCCTCCGCGCCGAGATCGGCAAGCGCATCGTCGGCCAGGCGCCGATCGTCGACGGCGTGCTGACGTGCTTGCTCGCGGGCGGGCACGCGCTGCTCGAGGGCGTGCCCGGCCTCGGCAAGACGATGCTCGTGCGCACGCTCAGCGAGGCGCTCGCTCTCACCTTCTCGCGCGTGCAATTCACGCCCGACCTGATGCCGGCGGACATCGTCGGCACCACGGTGATCGACGAGAACGACGCGGGGCGCAAGGAGTTCCAGTTTCGTCCCGGGCCGATCTTCGCGAACATCGTGCTCGCCGACGAGGTGAACCGCGCGACGCCGAAGACGCAGAGCGCGCTGCTCGAGGTGATGCAGGAGCACTCGGTCACCGTCGCGAAGACGACGCACAAGCTCGAGCAGCCGTTCTTCGTGCTCGCGACGCAGAATCCGCTCGAGATGGAGGGCACCTATCCGCTGCCCGAGGCGCAGCTCGACCGCTTCTTGTTCAAGCTGCACGTCGAGTTTCCCTCGCGCGAAGAGCTGCACATGATCCTCGATCGCACGACCGGCACCGAGATCCCGCAGATCAAGCCGGTGCTCGACAAGCAGCGGGTGCTCGCGATGATGCGCGTCGTTCGCGACGTCGCGGTCGCGCGGCACGTGCAGGACTACGCGATTCGCCTGGTCGAAGCGACGCATCCACCAACGCCAGGACGCGCCAGCGCAGGGCCCGACCTCGTGAAGAAGTTCGTGCGCTTCGGCGCGAGCCCGCGCGGCGCGCAGTCGATCCTCGTCGCGGCAAAGATCCAGGCGCTGTTCGGCGGCCGCTTCGGCGCGTCGGTCGACGATGTGCGCGCCGTCGCGAAGGCGGCGCTGCGCCACCGGATGATCCTGAACTTCGAAGGCGAGGCCGAGGGCGTGCGCACCGATCAGGTGCTCGACGAGATCCTGCGCGTCGTGCCCGAGACGGCGCCAGCCTCGAAACCGGCGTCGAAAGCCTGAGGAGCCGAGTGTTCGGCTGGCTTCGCGGAAAAGGCATGAGTGGCTCGGCCGCGACAGCGGTGGCGTCGACGCGCGCGCGTCACGGCGACGACGACCTCTTCGACGAGCAGTTCCAAGCGAAGCTCGAGATGCTCGCGCTCGCCGCGCGGCGGATGCACCAGGGCCGCACGCGCGCCGAGCGCCGATCGAAGAAGACCGGCAGCGGCATCGAGTTCGCCGACCACCGCGAGTACAGCGCGGGCGACGATTTTCGGTACCTCGACTGGAACGTCTACGGCCGCTCCGGGCGGCTCTTGCTGCGCCTCTTCGAAGAAGAAGAAGACCTCTCGGTGTACGTGCTGCTCGATCGCTCGCGCTCGATGGCGTTCGGCGATCCGCCGAAGCTCGACTACGCCAAGCGCCTCGCCGCGGCGCTCGCTTACGTGTCTCTCGCTGGCCTCGACCGCGTCTCGCTGGTCAGCTTCGACGACGCGATCCGCGGCCGCCTGCCGCCGACGCGCGGCAAGAACCGCATCTTCACTGCGTTCAAGTTCCTGCGCGAGCAGCAGGCCGATGGACCGACGGGCCTCGCCGACGCGCTGCGCATGTTCGTCACGCAGAACAAGCGCCGCGGCGTCGCGATCTTGATCAGCGATCTCTACGATCCGAGCGGCTTCGAGGACGGCATCAACATCCTCCGCTATCAGAAGTTCGAGACGCACGTGATCCAGGTGTTCGACCCGACCGAAGTGCGCCCTCCCCTGCACGGCGACGTACGTCTCGTCGACGAGGAGACCGGCGAGGCGCGCGAAATCACCGTCACGCCGCGCGTCCTCGATCGCTACGCGAAGGCGCACGACGCGTACCGCGCGCGCATCGAGCGCTTCTGCGCAGAGAAGCAAGTCGCGTATTACCCGGTCGAGACGAGCACGCCGTTCGACGAGGCGATCCTGCGCATACTTCGGCGCGGCGGGATGCTCGGGTGAGCGCGTGATCGAGCTCGCAGGCCTGTCGCTCACGCAGGTGCTCACGGTGCTCGGCGCCGTCGGCGCCGTCGTCGTTGGGCTGTATCTGCTCAAGCTGCGCCGTCGCCAGGTCGCGGTGCCGTTCGTGCGGCTGTGGGATCAGGTGCTCGCCGACGAGCGCACGACGCGCCTGTTCTCGCAGCTGAAGCGCTTGCTCTCGCTGCTGCTCGCGCTGCTGCTGGTCGCGCTGCTCGCCGGTGCGCTCGGCGATCCGCGCTGGAAGGGCGCGAGCGCCGAGGGCCGCAGCATCGTGGTGCTCGTCGACGCGAGCGCGTCGATGCAGGCGACCGATGTGCGTCCGTCGCGGCTCGCGAAAGCAAAGGACGAGGTGCGCACGCTCATCGACGGACTTGGTCCGAACGATCGCGTGCTCATCGCGCGGATGGAGGCACACACGACGCCGGTGTCGCCGATGACGGACGACACAGCGGTGCTGCGCGAGGCGCTCGATTCCGTTGAACCGACGGAGGTCGCCGCGTCGCTCGCGGCCGGTCTGCGCTTCGCGCTCGACGTGCTGCGCGATCAGCCGCACCCCGAGGTCGTCGTCGTCTCCGACGGACACCTCGGCCCGGCGCGCGACGGCGAAGGTGAGGTCGCCCTCGGCGCGGTCGCGCTGCGCTACGTGAAGGTCGGCCGCGGCCGACGCAACGTCGGCATCACCGCGTTCAGCGTGCGCCGCTATCCGCTCGACAAGAGCCGCAGCGAAGTACTCGTCGAGCTGCGCAACGCCGGTGATCGCGATGAGTCCATCGAACTCTCGCTGCTCGGCGATGGGCAGGCGATCGACGTGCAGCAGCTGCAGCTTCAGAAGGGCGAGCGCATCGCACGCTTCTTTCAGGACATCTCGGGCGCCGATCGCACGCTCGAGGCGCGCATCACACTCGCGGGCGGAGCGCACGATGATCTGCCCGCCGACGATCGCGCCTACGCGCGGCTGCCCGAGCGGCGCCGCGCGCGCGTACTCTGCGTGTCGCGCGGCAACTTGTATCTGCAGGCTGCGCTGCTGCTCGATGAATACCTCGACGTCACCGAAATCGCGCCCGAGGCGTATCCGCCCGCCGGTCGCCACGACGTGATCATCTTCGACGACTTCGTGCCGTCGACATTGCCCGACGCGAGCGCGATCTATCTGCATCCGCAGCCGGCCGCGGGCGGCGTCGGTCCGCTCGAGATCACCGGCGCGATCACGCGTCCGCTGTTCGAGCAGATCGATCGCCGCCACCCTCTTACGCGCTGGACGGCGCTGCGCGACGTGAACGTCGCCGACTCGCTCGCGGTGCGCCTCGCGCCCGGTGACAAGGCGGTCGCCGGTGACGCGCGCGGGCCGCTCATCGTCGCTGGCACGCGCGGCGGGCGAAAATTCGTCGCGCTCACGTTCGATGTGCGCCACAGCGATCTGCCGCTGCGCGTCGCTTGGCCGCTGGTGCTGCTCAACGCGATCGACTGGTTCGTCGAGGAGGACGCGTCGTACCTGTCGAGCTACCGCACCGGCGAGACCTGGCGCGTGCCCGTTCCCGCCGGAGCGCGCGAGGCGACCATCGTCGCGCCGGATGGTGACACGCGCACCGTGCCGGTGCTCGAGGGCCGGGCGATCTTCGCGGGGCTGCGCGCGGGCTTCTACACGCTGCGCACGCGCACGGCGTCGGGCGCGACGGCCGAGCAGGTGTTCGCGGCGAACTTGGCGGACGACGCCGAGCTCGACATCACGCCGGAGTCGCGCCTCGTCGTCGGTGCGACGACCGCCGGGCGCGTGGTCCCCGGTCGCGCGGGCCTGCGCGCCGAGCTGTGGATCGCGCTGGTCCTCGCCGCGCTCGCGCTGATCTGCATCGAGTGGGTCACCTACCATCGACGGGTGACCGTATGAGCCCGTGTCGCGTTCGCGCGGTGCGCCGATGAAGCGACGCATCGCGCTCGAGGCGCTGTTCTTCGGTGCGCTCTCCGCCGGCGTCGCTGCGCTCGTCGCGTGGTACGTCGCTGTCGGCCCACGCGAACTTTTGCGCGGCGAAGACCGCTACACGCTGGTCGCGCCGACGATCCTATTCGCGCTCGCGGTCGTCCCGCTGCTCGGCTGGGCGCTGCGCCACTCGCTCGCTGATCTGCCGCCGCTGCAGCGTGTGCTCTCGCTCGCGCTGCGCTCGCTGCTCATTACCGCGCTAGCGCTCGCGCTCGCGCGGCCCGCCCGCACCAGCGAGAGTTCGCTCGTCAGCACCGTGTTCCTCGTCGATGTGTCGGAGTCGGTGACCGACGAGTCGCTCGGCGACGCACGCGCGATCGTGCAGGCGGCGTGGCAGGCGCGCGGCGAGAACGACGTGCGCTTGGTCGCCTTCGCGCGCCACCCGCGCGTCGTGCCGATCGACGATGACATCGAGGCGATTCCAGCGATCTCGCGGCATGCCTCGGCCGCAGGCGCGGTGGAGAGCGCGGGCGCCGGCACCGATCTCGAGGCCGCGCTGCAGCTCGCGTACGGGCTGTTTCCGCCGGGGCATCTGCGTCGCGCGGTGCTCGTCTCCGACGGCGCGCAGACCGAGGGCGACCTGCTCGCGGAGGCGAGCCGCGCCAAGCGCTTCGGCGTGCGCGTCTCGTACCACGCGTACAAGCGCGGCGTGCCCGCGGAGGTTGCGGTGCGCAGCGTCACGCTGCCGGATCGCATCGAGGTGGGCTCGACGTTCATGGTGCGCACGCGCCTGTTCGCGACCACACCGACGAAGGTGCGCGTGCGGCTCCGCCAAGACGACGCGGCCAACGCGCTCGATCCGTCGCGCGAGCTGGAGCTGCCGCGCGGCGAGACCGAAGTCGAGATGCGCAGCATCGTGCGCGTGCCGGGCCCGGTCACGTACACGGTCGATCTCGACGTCCAAGGGCCGGACCGCTTCCGCGCGAACAACCGCTTCGCGACCAGCGCCATCGTGCCCGGACGCCCCGCGGTGCTGCTCGTCGAGTCCGATCCGTCGCGTGCGACCTACCTCGCGCGCGCGCTCGTCGCTGGCGAATACGAGGTCGACGTGCGCGGTCCGCGTGAGCTGCCGACCAACGTGCGCGAGCTCGAGCGCTTCGACTTCGTCGTGCTCTCCGATGTGCCGGCGGACGCAGTTTCGCTCGGGCAGATGGACGCGCTCGAGCGCTACGTGCGCGATCTCGGCGGTGGCTTCCTCATGGCCGGCGGCGAGCAAGGCTTCGGCCTCGGCGGCTGGGGCGGCACGCGCATCGAGCAGCTGCTGCCGGTGCGCATGGACGCCGAGCGACGACGCGATCAGCCCTCGCTCGCGCTCGCGCTCGTCATCGACAAGAGCGGCTCGATGACCGGGATCAAGATGGAGCTCGCCAAGGACGCCGCGAAGGCGACCGCGGAGATACTCTCCGCCGAGGACTACCTCGAGGTCGTCGGCTTCGACTCGCAGCCGGTGCGCGTCGTGCGCATGCAGAGCGCGGCGAATCGACTGCGGATCCTCACCGACATCGGTCGCCTCGCGCCGTCCGGCGGCACCGCGATCTTTCCGGCGCTCGACATGGCGTATCAAGATCTGGCGGTGACGCGCGCGCGCATCAAGCACGTCATTCTGCTGACCGATGGGCAGACGCAGGAGAGCGGCCTCGAGACGCTCGTGCAGGCGATGCGCGCCGAGAGCATCACAGTGTCAGTCGTCGGTCTCGGCAGCGACGTGAACCGCTCGCTGCTGCAGAGCATGGCGAACCTCGGCGGCGGTCGCGCGTACTTCACCGTCGACCCGCACAACGTGCCGCGCATCTTCACGCGCGAGACGAGCACCGTGTCGCGATCGAGCGCCGTCGAGGAGTACTTCCAGCCGATCGTCGCATCGCCCGCAGACTTCCTACGCGGCATCGACGTCGGCAGCGCGCCGTTCCTGCACGGCTACGTCGCGACGCAAGCGAAGCCCTCACCCGCGCAAGTGATCCTGCGCTCCGAGCTCGGCGAGCCGCTGCTCGCGCGCTGGCGTGTCGGCCTTGGCTGGTCGCTCGCGTGGACCAGCGACATCAAGAATCGCTGGGCCGTCGAGTGGCTGCGCTGGCCCGGCTATCAGCGGTTTTGGTCACAGCTCGTGCGTGAGCACATGCGCCAGCGTCGCCGCCAGACGCTCGATATGCGGGCGAGCATCGAGGACGGCCAAGTGCACGTCGAGGTCGACGCGATCGGCCAAGACGATCGCTTCATGGACGGCCTCGAGAGCCGCGTGACGCTCACCGGCCCGCTCGGCGCGCGAGCGGATCGGCGCACTCAGCGACCGACGAACGATGGCGGCTCGGCCGCGCAGAATGGCGCCGCGCAGGATGGCGGCGTCGCTGCGCCAGACGAGTCCGCGCGCGAAGAGACGCACCCACTACGACAGACCGCGCCGGGGCGCTACGAGGCGCGCTTCCCGCTCGATCGCTACGGCGCTTTCGTGCTCGAGGCGGTGCATACCCGCGACGGTCGGCCGATCGCCGAGAGCCGCGCGCAGGTCGCCAATCCGTACCCGCGCGAGTACGCCACCATCGAGCCCGACGAGACGCTCCTGCGCCGCGCCGCGGAGCTCACCGGGGGCGACCGTGAGCCAACGCCAGCGCGCCTCTTCGATCCGCGCGGCGAGAAGGTGCGCCACAACGAGCCGCTCTGGCCGCCGCTGCTCTACGCGGCGCTCGGCCTGTTCGTGCTCGATCTACTGCTGCGCCGCGTGCGCCTGTTCGATCGCGGATTCCGTCCGCGGCGGCGTGCCGGCTCGTGATGAAGCGCGCGCTCGCGACGACCGCAGCACCACGCCGTCGACGTGCCGAGCGCGTGACAAGCCTTGACGCCAAGGATGAGAGAACTATGCTCCCACGCTCTCCGTCACAAGGGGTCGAGGGATGAAGAAGACCGAGCTCAAACGGTTCAAGAAGATCCTCGAAGAGAAGCGCGAGGCCTTGATCAAGAATGCCCAGCAGACGATCGCCGAGGACATGACCCTCGACGCCAACGATCTGCCGGACGAGATGGATCTCGCGTCGAGCGAGTACATTCAGTCGTTCACGTTCCGCCTGCGCGGGCGCGAGAAGTCGTTCCTCGACAAGATCGATCGTGCCCTCAAGAAGATCGAGGACAACACGTTCGGCACTTGCGAGTCGTGCGACGAGGAGATCTCAGTGAAGCGCCTGGAGGCGCGTCCCGAGACGACGCTCTGCATCCGCTGCAAAGAAGACCAAGAGCGTCAAGAGCGAGATTTCGGATAAGGCCCCTCCCCAGCCCCTCCCTTATAAGGGAGGGGTTCTCGTAAGGCCCTCCCCAGCCTCTCCCTTAAGGGAGGGGTTCTCGGGGGAGTAAATACACGGGGCGGGCATCGCAGGATGGTGCGTGTGCGGCTCTGAGCGGCGCTGGCGGCGTTGGGGAGTCGATGTGATTTCGCGCCATGCGCGTGATGGATCGTCTTGCGCGTTTACTGCGCGCGGCAGATCACATCAGCCGCGTCTCACCGCTTGGAGTCTCGCCACCGGGCGCGCGCTCCGATGCGCTCGCGGGACCACTCACGGCGGGCAGCGCAGGCGGCGGGGTCGACTTGCTCGCGGTCGCGGGAAGCGAGAGAGGTGCGGCGCGGGGCTGCGGGAGCACCACGGTGAACACGGTGTG
>Ga0163144_10026447_pt1 | contig 11281 bp, 13 predicted proteins | sample OliLak19BULKMAT1_FD_123175 | JGI IMG/M metagenome (GOLD analysis project Ga0163144, IMG submission 123175) | Freshwater microbial mat bacterial communities from Lake Vanda, McMurdo Dry Valleys, Antarctica - Oligotrophic Lake LV.19.BULKMAT1 | ecosystem: Environmental > Aquatic > Freshwater >... | reverse complement strand
CTGTTTGAGCTGAATAAATGGTTTCCGGCTATTCTTTCATCCAGTTCGTCTCGACCCAAAAAGCATTGATCTACGGGGCCAAAACAGCCTGTTCGCGCATCAGATCTGCGAAAGTAGGGCTAGATTGCGCAGTTGAACGCGCTCGAGCGGGCGGCGATGCGGTGTGCTGGCAAGGCCATGCGCAGGCGTGCCCTGCGCTTCGCTTGGGCTGGACGCTGCGGGCTCATGCCCGCGAGAAGGAGTAACGCTGCCAGCGCGCCGTAGCGCTGCTCGATCGGGCGCGTAGCGCAGTCACCCAACAGGTGAACGTGCTCGTGGGCACAAAAAGCAGTGTTCATGTGCTGTCACCAGCGGTAGCGAGCAGTCAACTGCGGAATCCAGGTTGAAAGCTCAGGCCGCCTGCGGCAGCACCCAGGCGTGCTGCGGGTTCCAGCTCAATTGAACCCGCTGGCCTGGCGCCAGGCCGAGGGATTCGATCTCGTGCTGCTGCTTCTGCACACGGAACTCGGTCTCGCTGCCTGGCACCTCGATGAACACCGTCTGTGTGGAGCCGACGAACTCCAGGCCCAACACGGTGCCATGCAGCCGCGCGTGGCCCGACGCGGTATCGCCTGCGCTTTCGCCCGCCAGCGCGATGCGGTCGGCGGCGATCACGAAGCTGACTTTGTCGCCGGCAGTGAGTGCCGAGGCAGCGGCTGGCACCGTGAAGGCCCCGATGGGACTGTCCAGCTCGACCTGCCCGCCGGCCATTGCGCGGACCTTGCCGTTGACCAGGTTGTTGGTGCCGATGAAGTTGGCCACGAAGGCATTCACAGGGGCGCGATACACGTCTTGCGGGCGGCCCGTCTGCTGGATGAGGCCGTCGCTCATGATGACCATCCGGTCGGCCAGCGCAAAGGCTTCAGACTGGGCGTGTGTGACATAGACGAAGGTGATGCGCAATTCACGGTGCAGTCGGGCCAGCTCGGTCTGCATGCGCATGCGCAGGTGGGTGTCGAGCGCGCTCAACGGTTCGTCGAGCAGCAGGATGGACGGCTCGGTGACGAGCGCGCGCGCCAGAGCCACGCGCTGGCGCTGGCCGCCGGACAACTGCGACACCGTCCGATCGCCCATGCCGCCCAGGCCCATGCGCTCGAGCCACTCACCGGCGCGCTTGCGGCTGGCGTCGGCGCCCAGCTTCTTCCTGCGCAGCGGGAACTCGACGTTTTCGGCCACGGTGAGGAAGGGGAACAGCGCCAGGCTCTGCCAGACCATCGGTGTCTCGCGCTGGAAGGCGGGAATGCCGCGCATGTTGCGCCCACCGATCCACAGCTCGCCGGCAGTCGGCTCGTCGAGTCCGGCGATCATGCGCAGGGTGGTCGACTTGCCGCAGCCAGATGGTCCCATGATGGCAATGAACTCGCCGGCGGCGATGTCCAGGTCGATGCCGCGCACGGCATGGTGGCCGGCGAAGCGCTTGTCCAAACCCTTCAGTGAAACGAACGGGAATTTCATGGTCGGGAGGGTGAACTCAAGCCGTGGCCGTGGGCTGGCCGGTACGCACGCGCATGAAGCGCTGGGCCAGCAGCACCAGCGTGATGCTGACCACCAGCACCAAGGTGCCGATGGCGTTGATCTTGGGGTTCACCTGGCCTTGCAGCAGATTCAAGATGCGCACCGGCAGCGTCTCGTGCACGCCGCCAACGAACCAGGCAATCATGAACTCGTCGAACGACACCGCCGCAGACAGGAAGAACGACGCGATCAGCGCCGGCTTGCAGAACGGCACCACGATAAGCAGCACAGCCACCGAGGGCGACGCGCCCAGGTTCCAGGCTGCCTGCTCCACCTCGGGGCCCAGTTCGCCCAGGCGCAGGCGGATCAGCGCCATCGCGAATGACGTGGCGAGCACGACATGACATGCCATGATGGCCTCGACGGTGCCGAACAGGCCGATGCGCGACAGAAAGGCAAGCATGGCCATGCCGAGGATGGTGACCGGCACCGCCGGCGGCATGGCCACCAGCAGCACGAAGGCCGATTGGCCGCGGAAACGCCAGCGGTAATCGATGTAGGCCGCCGCAAAGCCGAGCACGGTGGAAATCACGGCAGTCCCGAAGCCGACCTTCAGGCTGTTGAGGAATGCGTCGGCGATCATCCCGTCTTCGAGTACCGCACGGTGCCATTTGAGGCTGAAGCCGCCCCAGGGGATCGCCGGGAACCGGTTGGCATCGAAAGAGAACACCACGACCACCAGCATCGGCGTGGCCATGAACGCGAACAGCAGCGCCAGGAAACCGTACTGCGCCAGCCGCGACAGGCGCGTGCGGCGCTGGCGCGCGGCCATGTCATCGTCGACGACCAGAGCCGGTGTGGCGGCGGTCATGACGTCTTTGCCTTCGGGCGGCGCTCGGCGCCCAGCCAGCGCCCGGCGCCCACCACCACGACCAGCACCGCGAGCATGGCCACGCCGACCACCGAAGCGCGTGGCCACTGCGATCCCGACTTGACGGTGTCGACGATCAGGATGGACAGCGTGGGCGGCTTGCTGCCGGTCATGAACATGGGGCTGACGAAATCGCCGAACGCGAGCAGGAAGGTGGTGGTGGCGGCCAGGATGAGCGCAGGGCGGATGGCAGGCAGCAACACGTGCAGGAACACGTTCAGCCGGGTGCAGCCCAGGTTCTCAGCCGCTTCGACCAGCGTGCGGTCGATGCCGGAAAACGCAAAGACGAGGATCAGCACCGCGATGGGCAGCGTCAGCGTCAGCAGGCCGATCTGCAGCGAAAACGCGCCACCCAGCATGGGCAGGGCTGGCAGGCCAATGGCGGTGATCAGGCTGTTGGCAATGCCTTGCGGGCTGAGCACCACCTGCCATGCGTAGATGCGCACGATGTAGCTGGAGAACACCGGGGCGACGAGCGCGGCAACCGCGATGTCGCGCTGGCGCGCGGTGAGCCTGAAGGCGATGGTGTAAGCCGCCGGCACGGCCAGCAGCAGCGCCAGCACCGTGGTGATGGTGGACACCTGCATCGTGTGCGCGAGTGCCTTGTGAAAGGTGTCGGAACCGAGGATGCGGGACCAGTTGTCCCAGACGAAGGCTGGCTCCAGGCGAAAATTCCGGACTTGCCAAAAGGTAATGACGACCAGGAAGGCCAGCGGCGCAGCGAAGAACACCAGTTGCCACAGCAGCACCGGAAGTCCCAGCACCGTGGGCAGCGCGGCGGGCGACGCCGCGTAGTTTGGTGCGCCCAGACCCCAGCGGCCCGGGCGGGCCGCTGGGCGAACGGCATCGCCCCGAGTGGCCTCGGCCGTCTGGCTCATAGCGCCTTGAACTGGCCCCAGGCGTCGTTCCAGTCCTCGATCGACTGCTTCTGTGGCAACTGGCGCAACTGGATTTTCTTGGCCTTGTACTCGTCCATCACATACGGGCCCTTGAGCGTCATGCGCAGGATCTCGGCTTCTTTCGGCTTGGTCTCGTTCAAGAGCTTCCAGCCTGGAATCGACGGGATGCTCTTGCGGTTGTCGACCTTGGTGGCCATGGCCACCTGGGCGCGCGGCGTCAGCGAGTACTGGATGAACTTGCGGGCCAGATCGCGCTTGGCCGTGCCCTTCACGATGGACAGCGACTCGGTGTACTGCAGGCCGCCCTCATCGGGAATGATGGTGTCCACCGGCACGCCGTCCATGCGCAGACCCAAAGTGATCCATTCACCGATGCCGGGGATGAGCTGGGCGCGACCGTTGGTCATCGACGAGAAGATGTCGGCGATGGTGTAAAAGCCGGCAGCCTGAGGCTTCAGCGAGAACATCTTCTTCTTCAGCCCGTCGAACTTGGCCGCGTCCAGGTCGAATGGCGGACGGTTGCCGTTGGACAGGCTGATGCACCCCATGGAGGGCAGGTACCAGTCGAAGAAGCCCACCTTGCCCTTGGCCTTCTCGCTGAACAGCACCGAATAGGACGACACCTCCTTGGGCGTGAACATCTTGGTGTTGTACGAGATGCCCAGGTAGCCGAAGTCGAGCATCACGCCGTACAGCTTGCCATCGAACCAGTGCAAAGGAAACTTCTGGAACTCGGGCCACAAGTCCTTCAACGGGTAGTCGGCGGGGTTGAGTTCCTCGATGAAGTTGGCAGCCTTCAGCAGGTGCATGTACTCGGCGTCGGCCATCACCACGTCGAAGGTTCCGGGCGGCGACTGGTTGACGACGGCCATCATCTGGTCGCCACCCACGTATTCCTTGATGCGGATCTTGCAGTTGTTGGCCTTCTCGAACTCGCCCACGATGGTCGCGTCGGCATTGCCGGGCCAGGCCAAATAGTTGAGCGTGACGGGGTCGGCAGCATGGGCGGGCAGCCAAAGCGATGGCGCCACCATGCTGCTGGCAGCGGCGCCGGCTTTCAGCACCGCGCGGCGGCTCAGGCCGGTGCTGGAGGCGGGCCTCTTGGCGTTGGAATCTGACTCTTGCATGGGCGGCTCCTGGGGTGACGAGTGACGGTTGAACGGGAAGGGGCGGGAAAGGTCGGGTGTCGGGCGTGGCGGGCTCAGGCGCCCAGCGGGCCGCCGTAGCGGTGAAGGTGGTGCGGCTGCCGGCACAGACCGATGCAGAAGCTGCCGACGGCGCGCTCGACCGCCTCGGCCAGGTACTTGCCGTGCGCATTGACAGCGGCGATCTGCGCCCGTGCGGCCTCGGCCTGGCGGGCCAGCGCCACGTAGTCGCAGGCGGCGTGGCGTCCGTCCGTGACGACCACCTTGCCGCCGACCATGACATGTCGTACGCCGGTGGCGTCTTCGGTCAGCACGACCTGATTGACCGGGTCGTTTTGCGGGATCCAGTTGATGCTGTGCAGGTCGAGGAAGACGATGTCGGCCAGGCGTCCCGTGGCCAGCACGCCGGCCTGATCGAAGCCGGTGGCACGCGCGCCGCCGGCAGTGGCCGCGGTGAAAACTTCGACGGACGACAGCCAGGTCGTGTAGTCGGGCGTACGCACGTTCGACACCATCGACGCATAGCGCATGGCCTCGTACATGTTCTGGTTGTCGGCGCACATCGCGCCGTCGGTGCCGATGGCCAGGTTGACGCCGAGCTCGAGCATGCGGCGCGAGTCGGCGATGCCGGCGCCCAGTCGCATGTTGCTGCCCGGGTTGTGCGATACCGAAGAACCGGTGGCGGCCAGGCGGCGCATGTCGTCGTCGTCCAGCCACACGCCGTGCGCCACCGTGAAGTTCGGGCCCAGCATGCCCAGGTCGTCGAAGTGCGCGGTCAGCGACTTGCCCCAGCGCTGCAGCGCAGCCACGGCCTGCACCTTCGACTCGGCCACGTGCGATTGCAGCACCGTGCCGTACTCGGCCGCCAAGCGGGCGCAGCCACGGGTGAGCTCGTCGGAGCAATGCAGCGGGATCGTGGGCGCGATGCCCAGGCGCACCTGCGAGCGGTCGTGCGGCCACTCGCGCAGGGCGCGCTCCATGCTCTTAAGGATGAAGCCGGTGTCGCCGTCGGAGGCGTCGATCTCGGCCTTCTGCGCCGCCGGCAGCGCGTCGTAAAGGCCGGGAATGGCCTTGTAGAAAGACACGTCCTGGAGCATGGGCGCGATGACCGCGCGCATGCCGGCATCGACATAGGCCCGGCCGATGGCGAACAGCTCTTCCGGCGTTGCCAGCGGAAACCCGAACGTCAGGTCATAGGCCGTGGTGCAACCCTTCTGAACCATTTCGACGGCGCCGATGTAGGTGTTCAGGTACTTTTGTTCGAGCGTCTGGTTGTAGGCCCACTCGCCGGCGCCGCTGAGCAGCAGCTCCAGTGTCCAACGGTCGTGCGTGGCCTTGCTGAAATTCGTGCTGCCGTGGGTGTGACCATTGACCAGGCCGGCATGCATCAGCGTGTTGGAGGCGTCGAAGGTCTCGGCGTCGGCAGGTGCGGGCATGCCCGGCGCTCCGATGGCCGTGATGATGCCGTCGATGACCAGAACATCGAATAGCGGAGCAGAGCGTGACGCGGCGTCGAGCAGCTTGCCGCCGCGGATGATGAGAGCTTTTGCCACGCCTGATCCTGCAAAGTGAGGTCTGGGCGTTCTAGCAAGCAGCATGCCAGTGTTCACAGAACACCACAATGAATGTCGACAATCTGGCGGTACATTTGACAACAAGATGGCACGGCGTTTGCTGCCCATGCACGACCGCAGACGCCAAGACACCCCTTGCCCAACCCCCTGACCCCTGCCGCCATCGTCGACGACTACCTGCGCCTGCTGATGATTCCCGACCCTGCCGCCGCCCGTCGTTATGTGGCAGCCGATCTGCAGATCCCCTTCTCCGGCGACCGCGCCCTGCGTGAACCGGCCGAGTGCGCCGCTTTCAACGCCACGCGGTACCGCTGGGTAAAGAAGCGGATCGACGCCACCGAAACCGTGGCCGCCTGTGAGCCCGGGCGCACCGTGGTCTACAGCGCGGGCACCCGGTACGGCGAAGGGCCCGACGGCACGCCGTTCGAGGGCGACCTTGACGTCGAACGTGACGTCGAACGCTGCGTCGACCGTCACGTCGACCGCTGCGAGACGCGCCACAGACTCATCGCGCAGCTGAAGGTCTGCAACGACAATTCGGAGTGGTCGCTGGACCGCGCAGCGCGGGGACCCAGCCAATGAGCGGGCGCTACGCCGGGCTGTTGCCCGACCCCGGCCGCTTCGGCTACCGCCCCATCGACCGCCGCCCCGACTACCGGTGGCCGGGCGGTGCCGGGCTGGCGGTGTATCTGGGCTTCAATGTCGAACACTTCGCGTTCGGTGAGGGCATGGGCGCGGCCATCGGCCCGACCTCGCCCCAGCCCGACGTGCTGAACTACAGCTGGCGCGAGTACGGCAACCGGGTGGGCGCTTGGCGCTGCCTGGACCTGTTCGACCAGCTGGCGCTGCCTACCGGGGCGCTGATCAACACCGCGTTGTACGACCACTGCCCCGAGCTGGTAGCTGCCCTGGTGGCACGCGGTGACGAACTCGTCGGCCACGGCCACAGCAACGCGGAGCGCCAGGGTGAGCTCAGTGAAGCCGACGAACGCGCGCTGCTCGCCAGCTGCCGCCAGCGCATCATCGAATTCAGCGGCCAGACACCGGCCGGCTGGCTGTCGCCCTGGATCTCCGAGAGCCGAGTCACACCCGACCTGCTGGCCGAGACCGGCTACCGCTACACCCTGAACTGGTGCCACGACGACCAACCCGTGCGCATGCGCACCAGGGAAGGGTGCAACCTGTGGGCCGTGCCCTACCCACAGGAGCTGAACGACATCCCGATGATCGTGGTCCGCCAGATGGACATGGCCGACTTCGCGCAGATGATCATCGACCAGTGCGACGAGATGCTGGAACAGGCCCGTAAACAGCCGCTGGTGATGGGCATCGCACTGCACCCGTACCTGGTGGGCCAGCCCTACCGGTTGCGCCATCTGCGCCGCGCGCTGGCGCACGTGGCGGCGGCGCGCGGCCGGGGCGAGGCCTGGATCACCACGCCGGGCGCCATCTGCGCCCACGTGGACGCACTGGCCGCCGACCGGCCCGGAGACTTCGATGGACTTTGATATTCACGACACGGTGGGGGCCTGGGTGCCGCACGGCCGCTTCATCATCGACGGCCGACCCGGCGGCCCGCTGGCAGGCCTGCGCTTCGGCGCCAAAGATTTGTTCGACGTGGCCGGCCACCCCACCGGGGCGGGCAACCCCACCTGGCTGGCCACCCACCGCGTGCCCGACCGCCACAGCCCGGTGGTGGCGCAGCTGTTGCAAGCTGGCGCGACCCTGGCCGGCAAGCTGTTGACCGACGAACTGGCCTACAGCCACTGTGAGATCGTCCGAGCGGATCACCTTCGTAAGGTAAAAGACCCTGCACAGAACACAACGCATGTGTGCCGCGAGAATTTGGCTCGCCAGGCCATCATGTCCGGCATCACCCCAGGAGTTCCGAATGAAGTCACTCGTGATCGCTCTCGCTTTCTGTGCTGGTAGCGCTATGACCGGCATGGCCGCAGCCAGCTGTGACAGCCATGGCAGCCTTGATGCCAAGGCGCCGTCGCATGACAAGGCAGTGCTGGCGCAGACCACCGTTCAGCCGAAGGCCATCCCGGCCGTCACCACCAAAGTCGCGTCGGAGCTCGAGACCAAGGCTGCTGTGCGTGTCGAAGTCCGAAAGTCGACGACGCTATAAATTGCACCGCGCAAAGGGCGTCGCCGGGCCTGCGGTCATTTCTGCAGGCCCGGTTTGCGTCTCAGGCGCTATCTGCGCCACTTATGAAAGACGCATTGCACGCCCCACTTGGAAGCACGCGAGCGGCGTAACTGCTGATTCTTCGCCCCGACATGCCGCTTTCACTGGCCGCCTGCATGAACGAGCTGTTGCTCAACCTCGAATAAGTGAGTTGTCCTTGACAGCAAGAGACCTCGCCGGGACCGACACCACCTTCGCCCCTGCCTCGACCCGCGGCACGCTGGCCCGCATCGACACCGCGCGCCTGTGGGCCACCCTGATGCAGATGGCCGAATTGGGCGCCAAGCCGCGCGGCGGCGTGTGCCGGATGGCGTTGACCGAACTGGACCGCCAGGCGCTCGACCTGTTCACCCGTTGGGCGACTGAAGCCGGCTGCACGCTGCGATTCGACGCCATCGGCAACCTGTTCGCGCGCCGCCAGGGCAGTCAGCCCGGGCTGCCAGCAGTGGCCACTGGCAGCCACATCGACACCCAACCCACGGGGCGGCAAGTTCGACGGCAACTACGGCGTGCTGGCGGGCCTGGAAGTGCTGCGCACATTGAACTACCACGGCATCCGCACGCAGGCGCCGCTGGAAGTGTGCGTGTGGACGAACGAAGAAGGCTCGCGCTTCGTGCCGGTGATGATGAGCTCGGGAGTCTACGCCAGCGCCTTCACGCTGGCCCACGCGCTGGCCGCCACCGACCGTGAAGGCACGAGCGTGCACGAAGCCCTGGCCGCCATCGGCTACGCTGGCAGCGCACCGGCCGCAGTGGCCGGTGCGCCGCGCTTCGAGGCCTATTTCTAAGCCCACATCGAGCAAGGCCCGGTGCTCGAAGACGCGGGCGACACCATCGGCGTGGTCACCGGCGCGCTGTGCCAGCGTTGGTAAGACGTCGTCGTGACGGGCCAGGAAGCGCATGCCGGCCCGACGCCGATGGCTCTGCGCCGTGACGCGCTGCAAGCCGCGCTGCCGCTGATGCAGGCGGTTGACCGTATCGCCCGCGCCGAAGCGCCGCATGCGCGCAGCACGGTGGGCTGGGCGCAGGTGTTTCCGAATTCGCGCAACACCATCCCCGGCCGCGTCAGCTTCACGGTCGACTTCCGCCATACCGACGACGCCGGCCTGGCGCGCATGGACGCGGCGCTGCGTGCCGTCGTCGCTGCGGCGCAGGACGAAGGTCGCATGGCCATCAGCCTGGAGCCGGTGGTGTACTTCCCGCCTGCGCCCTTCGACCCCTTACTGGTGAGCCGCGTGCGCGACGCTGCGCGCCGCCAGGGCCTGAGCCAGCGCGACATCGTCAGCGGCGCTGGCCATGACGCCGTCTATGTGGCGCGCACGGCGCCTGCCGCGATGATCTTCGTGCCTTGCAAGGACGGCATCTCGCACAACGAGGTCGAAGACGCCGACCCCGCGCATCTGGCCGCCGGCTGCCAGGTGCTGCTGGAAGCGATGCTCGAAACCGCCGGCCGCGCCGCGTGATCACGCTGCGAGCGCAGCCGCTGTCGGCCGAAACTTCTCATCTGTTAGCGGCCTTCGGTTCGTTGATCCAGGCATCCCCGGGCGGTGCCGCCATCAACAGCGGTAGCTCACAGCGCCATGAAGCCGTGCCGGCGCTGGACCTTCAGCGCGAAGGCGGCCGCGCGGTGCTGGAGGTGTACACGGCCCGCGCGCGGCGATTGCCCTTCGCTGCCCATGGGCTGGAAAGGCACCGACTGTCCGACCAGGTGTTTCTGCCGCTGGCCAGCGCGCCGCTGCGTGCTGCTGGTAGCTCCGGCGGGCCTGCACCAGCCCCGGCCCGAAGACTGCCTGGCGTTCGTGACCCAGGGCCACCAGGGCGTACGCATCGCCGCTGGCGCCTGGCACCACAGCCTGCTGGCACTGGACGACGGCCCCTGGGCGGTGCTGGAACGCAGAGCCGAGGCAATGGACTGCGACGAGATCGTCTGGGACCCGCCCTTGACGCTGTCCCTTCAAGTGGAACTGAGCGTCTAGCGCCCCACGCCCGCCTGCGCCAGCCGCTCGGCCAGCGCCACCCTCGCTGGCCGTGGGTTCGATCAACTGCATCAGCAAGCGCGCCGTCGTGTTTTTGCCGCAGCCGCTTTTGCCGGCCATGACCTGGAAGTTCAGGTCTTCGACCGCACGCACCACACCGCCGCCGCGGCCGAACACGTCTTTCCTCAGTGGAAAGTGCTTCATCAAACCCTGCACCGACAACAGCGGAGTCACCATCACTTGATGTCCATGGCAGCGCGCAGCGAATCGCTGAGCAGGTTGAAGGCGATGGACGTGATGAAGATCATCAAGCCCGGCAGCGCGGCCACCCAGGGTTGCGCATCGATGGCGGTGCGCAGGGTCTTCAGCATCAGGCCCCATTCGGGTTCGGGCGGCTTCACGCCCAGGTCCAGGAAGCTCAGGCCCGAGGCCAGGATCATGCTGACTGCAATCAGGCTGGTGGCGTAAACGAAGATCGGCCCCAGCACGTTGCCCAGCACATGTACGCGCACGATGGTGAAGACATTTGCGCCGCTGGCGCGCGCCGCTTCGACGCAGTCGCGGCTGCGCACCTGTGTCGTCACGCTCTCGGCCACGCGGGCAGTGGGCGGGATGAAAGCGATAGTCAGGCTCAGCAGCGCGTTGCCGATGCCGGCACCCAGTGCACCCGATAAGGCAATGGCCAACAGCACGCTGGGAAAGGCATAGAACACCTCAACCGTGCGCAAGATCGAGGTGTTGACGAGGCCGCCAGCGTAGCCGGCCACGATGCCGATCGAAGCACCGAGGACGAAGGCCAGGATCACGGGCGTGATACCGATGAACAGACTCAGGCGGGCGCCGACGATCAGGCGGCTCAGCATGTCGTGGCCCAGTTCGTCCGAACTCAAGCTTAGTGGGAATGGCACTTACTTTGGCATAGGCGAATGCCCATGCTTTTCGACATGGCGGCGAGCCTGCGCGCGCGGGACCTTCAACCATGGGAAGGGTTTGGGTCGTCGTTTCCGCATCCGTGGCTCGATCCGTCCAGCCCGATGACCGACTTTGCATTGAGCAATCGATGCGAGAAGG
>Ga0163144_10026446_pt1 | contig 11281 bp, 7 predicted proteins | sample OliLak19BULKMAT1_FD_123175 | JGI IMG/M metagenome (GOLD analysis project Ga0163144, IMG submission 123175) | Freshwater microbial mat bacterial communities from Lake Vanda, McMurdo Dry Valleys, Antarctica - Oligotrophic Lake LV.19.BULKMAT1 | ecosystem: Environmental > Aquatic > Freshwater > Lake... | reverse complement strand
GGACACGCCGCCGTTGTTCCCGGATCTCGAGTTCGAGCGCTGATCGGGCGGGGTCGCGTCGTTCGGCGGTGAGTTGTCGAATCGGCGTACGGTACCAGGTACGCGGCGCCGATTCGACAACTCCGTTCGATCAGTCCGGAGTGGACTCGGTCGCCGGCGGCGTGCTCTCGACAGCCGCGATCTCCTGCGTCGGCTCGACCTTCGGCTCGACCTGCTGCTCGACCTTCGGCTCGACCTGCGGCTCGACCTTCGGCTCGACGTTCGGCTCGACCTCCGGTGAAGCCTCCTTCGGCGGCTTCTTGGCCTTCGGCGGCTTCGGCGCGGGCGCGGGCTCGGGCGCCGCGGGTTTCTTGCCGAAGAAGTTCGCGAACGGGTTGTGACTCGCGGCCTTCTGCGCGTCGTCGTTGATCTTGCGCAGGTCGACACGTTCATCGCGCCCGGCGCCGCGGTCGTCGCGGAATCCCGGCCCGCCGGATCCGCCTCGCCGCGGTCCGCCGAAGCTGCGGCCGCCGCGGGCCGAGCCGCCCATGCCGTCGCGGCGATAGATCTGCCCTGCGGGCGTGGCGGGCTGAGGCGGCCCGCCGTGTCGGCCACCGCCACGCCCTTCGCGTCCACCGCCGCCACCGCCACCGCCGCGGCCCTCACGTCCACCGGCGCGACCCTCGCGGGCACCGGCGCTGCGCCCTTCACCCTCGAAGGGACGCGGCTCGCGCTCGGGCGCGGGCACGTCCTTCAACGACAACGCCATGCGCGAGCCGTTCGGATCGACCATGCGCGCGCGCACGCTGGCGCCCACCGACAGGATCTCGCGCGCATCGCGCACGTAACGCGAAGCGAGCTCGGAGATGTGCACCATCGCGTCGTCGGCGAGGCCGATGTCGACAAACGCGCCGAAGCTGGCGACGTTCGTCACGATGCCCTCGACGACCCGCCCCGGCTGCAGGCGCACAGGGTCCGTCGCCGGCGACAAGAATTGCGGGACGCGCACCCTCGGCCGCGGATCGCGACCGGGGAACGAGAGCTCGCGCATGATGTCGCGCCAGGTGTACTCGTCGACGCCCGCTTCGGCGCGGCGCAGACCCTTGGTCGCGCCGGGTCGGCCCAGCGCTTCACGCACGCCGCCGGCGGGCTCGAGGAGCCGCTCGATGAGCGGGTACTGCTCCGGGTGCAGACCGGTGCGATCTAGGGGCTCCGTCGAACGGAAGACCCGCAAGAACGCGACCGCGCTGAGCCACTGCGCCTCGCTGAGGATGCCCTCGGCGCGCAGGGCCTCGCGATTCTCTACCGGGCCCGCGTCGCGGCGCGCGATGAGCCGTTCAACGGTCTCCTTGTCGAGCCCAGGGATGTGCTCGAGGATGATGCGCGGCGCGCGATCGAGCTCGGCGCCCACGTGGGCGACGCAGCTCTCGACGGATTCGTCGTACACCCGACGCGCGTTGGCCTTGCTGACGAGACCCTGCTCGGCGCCGAGGCCGAGGTGCCGTGGGTCGACCTTCAGGATCTCGGCGAGCGGATCCTGCAAGCGCCGCCCGAGGGTGATCGCGAGGCGCACCGGCACCGGATGGGCGCCGAGCTCGGAACGTCCGAGCGTGCCGTTGGCGTAGCTCGCGGCGCCCGACTCGTTGGTCGAGAGCACACCCTCGAAGCGCTCGGCCGCCGCCAGCGCGCGGCGCAGGCGTTGGACGATCGCGCGGTTCTGCTTGCCATGTCCGAGGGCCAAGGCCTCCGGCTGGTGCAGGTCGAACAGCGGCGCGAGCTCGGCCACGAGCGCGGCGTCGTCCTTCTCGCCGACCTCGATACGCGCCTCGGCCAGGAGCTGACCGCCGTCGTCGAGGAACGCGAGGGTCAGATCACCCTTGGCGTTGACGTCCACGCCCGCCACACGGCGCCGGCCCATCGCCGGCGTCAAGAGCACCTGGCGCAGGTGCGCGCCGAGGAAACGCAAGGCCTCGTGATCGCTGCGCTCTTTGAGCTCGAGGCGAATGTCGCCTTCGACGACGGGCATGAGTCGATCGCGCAGCGCCTGCAGCGAGATCTCGCGCAGGAGCGGCTCGAACTCGGGGCGCGTGTGGCGACCGAGGGCCGCGCGAACTTTCGGCAGGACGCTCTCGGGGTCGAGCTCGATGAAAGTCGTGAGCACACGCTCTTTCTGGGCCTGGCGCAAGGCGATCAGTTTGTGACCTTGCAGCTGGCGCAGTGGCGCGCGCAGCGTCAAAAGCGGCTTGTGGCGCCCGGCCTTCTTGCCCTCGACGAGCTGGCGCACCGAGAGGAAGCCGCGCTTGCGGAGCGTGCGCCGGACGAGGCCGCGCAAGTGCGCGCTGCGTCCGAGGCGATCGGAGAGGATGCGCACGGCGCCGGCCAGGGCCTCGGCTTCGGTGTGCACACCCTTGTCCGGATTGACGAACGGCTGGCACAGGCGCACGAGCTCGATGTTCATCGCGAGCTGGTCCTCGACGGCGACCCGGGTTGGCGCGTGGGGCTCGTTCGGCGCGTGGAGGCCGGGTCCATCCTCGGCACCCTCTTCGGTGCTCTCGGCGTGGTGGTCCGTGCTCTCGGTGTGTTCTTCTGCGCTCTCGGAGTGTTGCTCCCCCGCTTCTGCGGGTTCGTCGCCCGTCGCCGCCTCCACGTGCGGCTCGCCGTGTGCTTCGCCTGCTTCTTCTTCGGCTGCGGTCGCATGGTCCGCGCCACCGCCTTCGACACCGTCGTTCGAGTGGTCGGAATCACCGGCGCTCGATGCACCCTCGGACGCCCGAGCGTCGTGTTCGACGTGCGCCGCGTCCTCGTCGCCGACGTGTTCGCCTTCCGCTTCCGGCTCGGCGTCATGCTGACGTTGCTCCTTCGGCACGGGCGCGACGATGGCGTCCGCGAGGCCACCGAGGCCCCGGTCGAGCGCCAACTGCACCTCGGGTTCCGGCCGCCGGTGCGGCACGAACAGATCCTCGAGCTCGAAGCGGTCCATGCAGCGCTTGATGCCCTCGAGGGCCTCGGGCCGCACGCCCTCCTGACGCTCGAGCTGACGCAGGATCGTGCCGCGCCGACGGTCGAGGTCTTCGAGCTCGGCGCGCATATGCGCGAGGCGACGGACTTGGTGTTCCGAGAGCGCGCCGGTCCTGGCGCGACGGAAACGACCGACGAAGACGGGGGTCAAGCCAGCGTCGAGCATCTCGAACACGGCTTGGACGGAAGACGCCTCGACGGAGAATTCTCGCGCCAGGGTCTCGAGGATGGGTTGAGCGGTCACGGGAGCGACCTCGAAGTGAAGTTTGCGACGAGTCGCGCGGACCGCACGTCGGTCCTTGCGCCCGTCCGAGGGGAGGGTGAGGTGTGATACCACGCCGGGCGTGGTTCTGCCGACGCCCGCGGGGCGTCGGCGTGTCAGGCGGGCAATTCGAACACGGAGACGCGGGTCTCTTCCGCGAGCAGACCGGCGCCGTTCACCACGGACCAGGCTACTTGCTCGTCTAGTCCTGGGACTGTCCACTCGCCGAGCCCACGCCCGGAAAGCGCGTCGCGGGCCTCGAGAAACGCGAGGCGCTCGATGTAGAGCTTGCCGCTGTCGGCGGAAAGGGACACGTCGGGCACCGAGTCGACCGGCTGGGACTCGAGCACGCGGAACCAGAGCGGCAGGTCCCCTGGCTCGGCGTCGTGACGCAGGGCGAGCAGGCTGAGGGTGTCCCGTGGGCCACCGCCCGAGTGGAGCGCGAGCTCGCGCATGAAACCCGGCATCGACTCCGCGGGCAGGCAACGGTCGAGATCCGACGTCAAGACGATCACAGCGCCGTCGGTCGCCGTCAGATCACGGATCATCGGCACACCGAGAGGCAGCAGATTGCCCTCGTAACGCCCCGTGGTGGCGTCGACGCGAATCAACCCGTAGCCCTTACTCGAGCTGCTCGAGACGGCGATGAAGAGGCTGCGCCCGTGGCGCGTGATCCAGTGGTAGCGCTCATTGTCGCGCGCGTACGTCCAAACCTCTTCGAGGCTGGCGCTGTCGTAACCGACGACACGCCCGGCGGACACACACACGACGCGGTCGGGGCCGACCAAGGCGTCGTCGAAGGGGTCGATCGGCGAGGCCTCGAGCAGCTCACCGTTGCTCGCGGCCATGCGCACGAGCAGGTGTCCGCCGGCGCTCGGACCGAGCACGAGCACCTGGCCCTGCGGGCCGATGCCTGCGCCGAATCCGCGGCCATAACCGACCTCGCACGGCGCGATCCAGAGGCGCTCACCGGTCTGCCGTTCGAAGGCCCCGAGCTTGCCCGGGATCACGTCGTCGAGCCACTTCCCGCCAGCCGGCGGGTCGTAACCGTGCACGAGGACCGGACCCACCTTGCCGAAGGCGATGCCGTCGACCTGGGAATCGAGCTCACGGCTCCAGCGGCGCTTCGCGGTCTGTGTCATGGTCCTTGGGCTCGCCGTCGTCGGGTGCGCCAGCTTCTCTCGAGTGGCGCGCCGCGCGGGCGCGCGCCCGCACATCGATTGTACGCGGGCGGCGCCTGTCACCGACGGATCACTGATTGGCCATCAACTTGGCCGCGATACCCGCCGGCACGTCGCGGTACTCGGCGAGCTCCATCGAGTACGTACCACGACCCTGGGTCGCGCCGCGCAGGGCGGACGAGTAGGCGAACATCTCGGCGATCGGGACCATCGCCCGCACGACGCGCAGGTCGCCCAGGGTCGCCACGTCCGAGACCTCGCCGCGCCGCGAGTTGAGGTCACCGACGACCGCGCCGAGGTACTGCTCGGGCACGCTGACCTCGACCTTCATGATCGGCTCGAGCAGGGTGATGTTGTTCTCGATCGCCTGGCGGAAGGCCAGGTTCGCGGCGGCGCGGAACGCCATCTCGTTCGAGTCGACGTCGTGCGCCTTGCCGTCGTACAGCGTGGCGCGGGTCTTGATGAACGGGATCCCCGTCGTGCCGCCTGAGTTGTGGAACTCGGTCAGCGCCTTGCCGACGGGGGCGATGTACTCGCGCGGGACGTTGCCGCCACGCACCGCGTCGACGAACTCGAACGCCGTGAGCTCGGGGTCGTACTCGAACTTGACGTTGATGACGGCGTATTGACCCGAACCGCCCGACTGGCGGATGTGGCGAGCCTCGAGGTCCTTCGGGTTGCGAAGGCGCTGTTTGAACGCCACCTTCGGGCGCCCGGTCTTCACCGTGCACTTGTGATCGTTGATGATCCGGTTGACGACGATCTCCAGGTGGAGCTCACCCATGCCGGAGATGATGAGGTCGCCAGTCGCCTCGTTGGTGAACGCGCGGAACGTCGGGTCCTCGCGCATCAGCTTGCCGATGATCTCCGAGAGCTTGTCGCGGTCGGCCGCCTTCTCGGGCTCGAGCGACATCGAGATGACCGCCTCGGGGAAGTTCATCTTCATGAGCGCGATCGGGTGGTCCTCGTCGCAGAGCGTGTCACCCGTGATGGTGTTCTTGAGGCCGATGATGGCCGCGATGTCGCCTGCGGGCACCTCTTCGACGGCCTCGCGCTTGTTGGCGTGGATGCGCACGAGGCGGCCGATACGCTCACCCTTGCCGGTGCGCGAGTTGAGCAGGCGCTCGCCCTTCTTGAGGACGCCCGAGTACACCCGGACGAACGTGAGGTCGCCTGTCGGCTCGGCCACCGTCTTGAACGCCATCACCGTGAGAGGCGCTTCCCTGGTCGTCTGGCGCGTGAGCTGTTCGTCGGTCCGCGGGTCGAGACCGAAGATCTCGGTCGTGTCGATCGGCGACGGGAGGTAGTCGATGACGGCGTCGAGCGCGAAGCGCACGCCCTTGTTTTTCAGCGCCGAGCCAGCGAGGACGGGCGTGATCGCGAGGTCGAGGGTCGCCTTGCGGATCGCACGCATGACCATCGCCTCGGGGATCTCCTTGTCGTCGACGAAGAGGTCGAGCATCTCCTCGTCGTTCTCGGCCACATTCTCGAGCATCTCGTGACGGGCGAGTTTGGCGGCCTCGAGGACGCGCTCCGGCACCTCCTGCTCGATGTACTCCTTGCCGTCACCGTCGTCGGGGAACGTGATGAACTTCCAACGCACGAGGTCGACGAAACCCTCGAACTCCTTCTCGGCACCGACCGGCATCTGGATCGGCACCGGGCGCGCGCCGAGGCGCTCGCGGATGGTGCTGACCGCGTAGGCGAAGTTCGCGCCGATCTTGTCCATCTTGTTGATGAAACAGATGCGCGGAACCTTGTAGCGGTTCGCCTGGCGCCAGACCGTCTCGGACTGCGCCTCGACGCCGTTCTTGCCGTCGAACACGGCGATGGCGCCGTCGAGCACGCGCAGCGAGCGCTCCACCTCGGCCGTGAAGTCCACGTGGCCCGGGGTGTCGATGATGTTGATCACGTGTTTGTTCCATTCCGCCGTCGTCGCGGCGGATTGGATCGTGATGCCCCGCTTCTGCTCTTCCTCGAGGAAGTCCATCGTCGCGGCGCCCTCGTGCACCTCGCCCATCTTGTGCACCTTGGCGGTCAGGAACAGGATGCGCTCAGTGACCGTGGTCTTGCCCGCGTCGATGTGGGCCATGATCCCGATGTTGCGTTGGAACAACGGGTCGTTCTTCTTGGGCGCGAAGGAACGGGGCGACTCGTTCTTGAGGACGGCGGTCATCGCTGCGTGGGGGCTCGGGGCGGGGCGCCCCCTGTGGGAAAGCCTGTCGGAGAGGCGGAGGGGTCGTGCGGCCAGCGCCCAGTCCGCAGAGCCAAGTTTGGCTACGCGGCGCGGAGTGTGGACTGCGAGGGCGCGGGATCGAAGCCGAATAGGTTAGGCAGTGCGGGTTCGAGGTCAAGCGTCGGCCTCCCGGGAAGCCCGGAACTCGAGCTTCGAACCGAGACCGGGCGCGCGCTCCGCCCTCGCTCAGGGCGCCGGGCGGTTCCGCCCTAGGGCCTCGTGGGCGGCCACGAACTCATGGCTGGCGAAGGCGGCCAGCAAGGAGACGTCGCCGGCCAGGGCCGCCGCGCCGAGGAGCTCGGCGAAGTGGTTCCCGCGCCCCCCACCCGCGCAACCGAGGACCGCGAGGCATTCGGCCGCAGTGCCGAACCCCGTCCCCCCGCCGACGGTCCCGACCAAGAGCGAGGGCAGGGTGAGCGAGACGTACAGATCGCCGCTGGCGTCGAGGTCGACATCGAGCAGACCCGTCGCGGATTCGGTCACGTAGGCCACGTCCTGCCCGCAGGCGAGGAACGCGGCCGCGAGGCCGTTGGCGGTCTGCACCGCCCAATTCTGGGTGCCGAGCTGCGCGAACCCGACGGCGTACGTGCGCGCGAGCGCTACGAGCGCCTCGGGCGTCGTGCGCGCGCGTTCGGCGAGGGTCGCGCGCGGCACCCGCGCCTCGACGACGACGCTGCGCCCGCGACCCTCGACGAGGGCCCGCGCGTTGGCGCGCTTCTCGACGTCCTGGCCATGCACCGCGCGCTCGCGTGCGCCCGTCCGCTCCGCCAGGTCGCGCGAGCAAAGCTCGGCCGCCTGCGCCGCCATATTGATGCCGATCGCGTCGGCCGTGTGGAAGACGAGCCGCAAGAGCAGACGGCGGCCGAGCACCGTGGCCTCGACGCGCTCGAGGCGGCCATGGCGCGTCGTGCCGGCGGTCAGCGCCTGGAAGCGCGCGAGCGAACCCCGGGCCTCGTGCGCCGCCGCTTCGGACGCCGCGACATCGACGTAGACGAGCAGCGGGTGCTGCGAGAGGCCCTCGGCGACCACCCGCGCGCGGATCGGTCCGCCCGCGGCGCAGAGGGCCATGCCGCGCGAGTAGGACGCGACGAGCGCGCCCTCGGTCGTCGCGAGCGGCACGTAGACCGAGACCTCGCCGCGGGTCGTGTCCGCCCACATTGGACCGGCGAGGCCGACGGGGACCTGGGCCCAGCCGACCATATTCTCGATGTTCCCGCGCGCGTGCTCGCTCGGGACGGGGAGGCCGGCGAGGTGCGGCAAACCGCGCGCCGCGGCCGCTTCGGCGAGGGCGCGCCGCGCGGCGAGCTGGGGCTCCCCATGGTCGGCGTGCGGGTCGCGCGGCAGACGCGGCAGGTGTTCGAAGGGACGTTCGGTCATGGGTTTGAGCCCAATACGCGCGAGTGATAATCCTACGCGGGCTTGATGATCCTGTGCGCGATGGATGATCCTACGTGCGGTCCGCACCCGTGTGTGCGATGCTCTGCGGCCCATGTCCCTCGACATCTTTGGCGCGCTCACCGGTCTCTTCGTCATCGTCTACGACGGCCAGCATGCGCTGCGCTACACCCTCGGCCGCGCAGGGTCGGTCGTAGGTCCCGGCATCCACTTCAAGTGGCCGCTGTTCCAGACGTTCAAGGTCGAAGAGACCAAGCACACGACCCTCGACCTCGAGCCCCAGGTCATCCAGCTCGACGACAACCTGGTCTACGAAGTCGACTGCAAGGTCGTGTACCAGATCGTCAACCTGCGCAAAGCGTTGATCGAGGTCGACGACCTCGTCACGGGCCTGCAGAACCGGGTCGTCATCACCGTCCAAAAGATCGTCGCGCACCAGACACGCGATACGGTGACGGACGTCGACGGCATGTGCACGGCGATTCGCGACGAGCTGCGCTCGGTCGAGGACCAATGGGGTGTGCGCATCCTCGAGTTCGGCTTCTCGAACATCTCGCCCTCTCCGACGACCCTCGAGATCACGCAGCTCGAGCTCCTCACGCGCGAGAAACTCGCGCTGTTCCGGCGCCTCAAGCAAGAGGGGCTCGCCGACGAGGCCGCGGTCGCGCTCGTGTCCGGCGCCGTCGTCAGCGTGCACCCTGATCAAAACGCACCTTCGCGCCGAGATGAGGTCGCGTCGGACGCGGCGCTGGTCGAGCGCCTCGAGGCGGAGCTCACCGAGGCCGAGAAGGAGGACCGTCGCAAACGCCGCGTCGCGCGGCGGCCGGACACCACGCCGCCCGCCGGCGGCCCTCGGCCGGCCGATCCTCGCGAAGAGGGCGAGGATCCGTTCGCGGACCCGAAACCCCCGACCAAGCGATGAGCGCACGCCGCTCGAAACGGCCGCGGCTCCGCGCCCGCTGGGCGCGCTACGCGGACGAGCTCGTGCCGACGACGGCGCCCCGGCGAATTGGACGGCGGCAGTCGAAAGGCGATTCGCAGACGGCGCCGGAGTCCACTGAGGGCGACTCCGAGGACGATGACGAGCCCATCGGTATCGGCGGCCCCGCTCGCAAGGAGGGCTGGTACCGAGGTTTGAGCGGGTTCCTGTGGACCCTTCTCGATCGCTTCAAGGGAGACCTCACGCTCATCGTCGCCGCGTCCGTATTCGGAGTCGTGCGCGCGATGGGCGTGACGGTCGAGTCGGGCTGGACCGGCCTACAATTCACGTTCGGCCGCGCGCGGCGCGAGCTCGCGCCGGGGTTCCACTGGCTGATTCCGTTCGCGCAGTCAGCGCGCAAAGTCCCGACGCGCTCGCGCACGATGGACCTGCCCGTGCAGCGCGTCACGACCCACGACGGCCTCGTCTACCTCGTCGATGCGAACCTCGTGTTCCGTATCACCGACGTCCGGCGCGCGCTCATCCAGGTCGACGATCTCGAACGCGGCATGCGCCAAGTGCTCGGGCTCGCGGTGCAGAACATCGTGCGGAGCGCGAGCGGCGCGGAGTGCAACACGTCCGGGGCGCTCGACGGCCGCTTGGTCGAGGCGCTCGAGCGACGGCTCGAGGTCTGGGGCGTGACCGTCGAGAGCGCCGGCTTCCCGAGTATTCGCCCGTCCCCGCGCACGTTGCGCATCACGCAGCTCGAGCGCACTGTCACGGAGCGCCGCGAGCAATGGCTGCGCATGCGGGGCGCGCTCGGTGAGAGCGCGGGCGCGCTCGGGCTCGTCGGCACGAAGCGCATCCCGCGGCCGCGCGCCCGCGCGCTGCGGCGGTACCTGCGTGTCCACCGGCGCATGTTGGCGCTGGCCCGCGCCCTGCAGGCCCGCGGCTGGAACGGCGCCGAGATCAAGCGCGCAGAGCGGCGCGCATTCGACCATTCCGGCGCGCAGCGTCGGTCGGGGGTCTTGTTGCGCAACGCCTGAAGGCAGCGCTCGCGTGTTCAACTGCGACCGGAGTGACCCTTGCCAGGTTGTTTCTTGGCGCACTCCCGCGCGAGCGCGTCCAGACGATCGAGCACGCTGTTCGGCGAGAGCTCGTCGAGGTACTCCTGTGCGCGGCGCCACAGAATGAGCTCGTGCAAGCGTGTCCACTGGTAGAGGTCGGGCACCTTGCCCTGGCGCAGGAGCGCGTTGGGGCGGAGCGCGTCACGGACCTCCTTGACGAACTCATGGGAGGCCGTCTTGTACGCGTCGAATGACAAGTAGAGCCACTGCAGGAGGCGCGAGTTATAGGCGCTCAGAGACTCGCGCAGCTCGCGTGAATCGGGATGCGCGAGGGCGTCGGCCAGGAGCGCTCGCATGTTCTGCCCCGCCTCGCCATCGGGCAACGCGGTGTGGAGCCCGAGCCGGTTCGTCAGCTCCCCCGCGAGGCGCGTCACCACCGTCTCCACGTTGCGGAGCAAGCGGAACGACTCGAGCATGTAGAACTCGGTGACCGAGCCACCGAGACGCACGGCCTGGTTCGCCGCGTCGTGTTCGACGAGCTCGCGGAGCAACGCCGATTCCGCGCCGCTCGGCTCGCGCCGCGCCGAGGCCGCGCGTTGCCCATCGCGCAGCTCGAGCACTTTGGTCCCGAGCTGGCCCCGGAGCTGCCGCAGCTCGGCCTCGATGAGCGCGAGCGGCGTCCCCTCCGGGTGCAGGACCTCGATGGTCGAGGCCGGCCCCCCCACCGTCAAGTGCCGCCCGATCATGAGCTCGGGCCCGTCGATCGTGCGGTCGTCGAGGAACGTGCCGTTGCGGGACCCCAGGTCCTCGACGATCACCCCGTCCATGATGCGCAAATGGCGCCCGCTCACCGTGCGCTGCGCGAGGACGATCTCACACTCCTTCGACCGCCCCGCCACGACGGACGGCCCCGGGAGTTCGTACTCCCTGGGCTCGGAGCCCTCCTCGGTGACCCGGAACAGCATGGATCGCGAGCGCAGCATCCGCCTCGCAGGGGCGTGCGTCAAGGCTGGCGGGTTGTGAGCTTGGGTGTGCGGTTCGGATTGGGGGGGGTGGTTTTTTTGGGGGGGTGGGGTTGGGGGGCGGGTTGCCAGAGAGAGAGAGAGAGAGCGTCAGGCGCTCGAACGTCGCTGCGCAGGCGGGACGCGCGGGCAAGCGCAGTGCCAGGCGGCAGACCGCCTGTCACAGCGCTTGCGAGGCGCGGCCCGCTGCGCAGCGACTCGC